>Ga0209426_1000488_pt1 | contig 39768 bp, 32 predicted proteins | sample Deesub1362B_J571_FD_187697 | JGI IMG/M metagenome (GOLD analysis project Ga0209426, IMG submission 187697) | Deep oceanic, basalt-hosted subsurface ecosystem from Juan de Fuca Ridge flank, Pacific Ocean, CORK Borehole 1362B_J2.571 (SPAdes)... ...
AGCATAAGCCGATGATGGCGGGAGAGGATTTCAGCCAGTACGGCCGGGTGGAGCCGAAAATTCCTATCTGCATCTTTTGGCTGGGTGCGGTAGAACCTGAAAAGTATGAGGAGAGCCAGAAAAAGGAAACACCACTTCCCGGATTGCATTCGCCGCAATTTGCTCCCTATCCGCCGCTGACCATCCGCACCGGCGTGAAAGCCATGAGCGCAGCGGCACTGGATCTCTTCCTCGGGAAATAGTCGGACGCCTGAAACACCCAGAGTGCGGGTTTGGCGGTCTTGCCGCCCCGGACGGGTGGGCTTGGGTAGGGCTCAGGAATGACGGCGGTTCTGCACATACTCCAGACCGAAGCGCAAGATCTCCCTGAAGAACGCCGGTCGGAGGGTGTCTAGGAGGATGTTGCGGTAGTAGCGATGAGCGGAAACGCTGTCGAAGAGGGCGCGCTGCATCGCCCGGTTCTGGCGGGCAAACCGAACAAAGAAATCCATGAGGCCATGAGTGGAAAGGGAGATGGCCACACGGCGCATAAAATGTCCGTAGGGCAAATCGTTCAGGATTTGAGCGCAGGATTCCTCATAGGCCCGGAATGCCGCTTTGGAGATCCCTTCATTCATCATGGTCTGGGCGGCCCAGATGCCGGTGAGAATCGCTGAATTAATCCCTTTTCCTTTGAATGGCCGAACCAGACCCGCCGCATCGCCAATCATCACGTAGCGGTGTCCGTAGAAGTTTCTCGCCACCGACACCGGGAACTTTCCTTTAAAATAATAGAGCGTTTTCTGATTGTAGGTTCCGGGCGGCAGGATCCTCCGGACCGGGGGGAAACGCAGAAATTCGTCCATGGCATTGGCGTCAATGTTTCTGCCGGCAATGTTGATGGTGATGTGGTTGTATTTGGGGGTTACGGCGCCGAATTCGATGGTGGACATAGGAGGCAGGAAAGCGAAAATCCGTTCGCCCACGGTGCGCATGTATTCCATTCCGGGATGGATTTTGGTGACGATGGAGTACAAGAAGTCGGGGGCGCGGTACTCGGTAGCGCGCTCAAATAGCTGAATAGAACCATCGTCAAGGCCAAACGCGCCCACAATTACATCCGCCCGCAGGGAATCGGTCTCCGAATACAGGATAACCTGATCACGCTGGATTTCCACATCCGTTACGCGGCTGTGGCGGATTTCAATGCCTCGTTCTCTGGCCTTCTGCATCAGGTATTCGTCAAAAGTGATACGGCGGACGGCATAAGAGATCTCATCCTTTTCGTCCAGGGTGATGGACTCGTTTTCGGCAAAGAGATAATATCCGCGAATAATCCGCTGTACCAGATGGTCCGGAAATGCGATGCCCAGTTCCCTTTCCAGCAGATCACGGATGGGAGGAGAAAGTACACCTACGCACTGGTTGTAGTGGGGGACGCCCGTGTAGGTTTTTCCTTCGTAGAGCACAATGTGGATATTCAGGTTTCGGCTCCGGGCGATTCTCCGGAGAGTGAGGGCACAGGCGATGCCTCCCGGGCCACCACCCACAATGGCCACGGTGCTGCCATCCTGCAAAGGTCCTGTGCGGCTGTATTCGCCCACAGAGATCCGCTGCTGGGGCCCTGCAGGCTGCGCCAGCGAAGACCGGTGCCAGATGCTCAACCAGGTTTGGACGAGCATGAAAAGCTGAAAAAGCGGATTCACAAACTGCCAGAAGATTTTTTCGTAGCGCTCCCGGCCTGTAAAGAGGTTCCAGATGATCTGTTTCAAGTACCGGTTCCAGCGGGAAGCCGGCGAATGGACAAGAGCTTGGAGCAGAACCCGCGAGAAAAAAGTATGCTTGACGATAAAATCATAAATGAAGAACGTGATCCGCCCAAAACGGTTATCCCTCACGAACCAGCGGCGCATTGGTCGGGCGTAGTACCGGCGGAAATGAAAGCTGGAAACGCCCTGTTCGATAGCTGCCCGGGCCGCGGTCAGAGAGGAATAATATGCCGATTCGATTCCGTTTTTAAAAATCCGCGTATACCCGGCATCGCCGATGATGACCATCCGATGCGAATAGGGATGGCGGGAGCAGGAGACGGCAATGCGCGGTTTGCAGATGCAGAAGTGCGCCTCAGGGGGGTTGTAGGACGATGGCAGGTAGTCGCGGAACAGCGGTGAACGTAAAAAGCGCTCCAGGTCTGCTTTTTCGGCATCTCTGCGGTTGATTATGCTGATAGACAGATAACCCCGTTTGGGAACCACCACCACATACCGGGTCCTGCGGGATGGGAAGGAAAAAACGACGATGTTTCCACGGAACCGTTTTTCTATCCAGTCCTGTGGCAAAGGAAATTCTGCCTGAAATGTGGCGACAATTCGGGGCGGTGAATAGCGGCTCTTTCTGGCAAACTGCTGGATCAGGTGGCTGTTCAGTCCAAAGGCGCCAACAATCAGATCCACCTCATAGACTTTCTTACGGCCTGCATCCTGTGTTTCGATAAGGGCGGGCTCATCCGGGGCACGGGGAAGATGAACATCCACCACCAGTTCGGCTTTGTGTTTGGCTCCCATCCGGATCACGTGTTGCAGAAGGAGATCGTCGAAACTGACATTTTGTTCCGGGGAGGAGAACCGCGGACCGTTGCCGCGAAAAACGGAGTAGATATTCTGGCGCCAGTTCGGGTGGTGGAGCTGAACGCCGAGAAGTGGCGTTTGCAGGTAATATCCCTCTATGCGCCACTGCACTTTGGGCGATTTCAGTTCAATACCATGGTCCTGAAGAAGCTGATAGAGGTTTTCGGAAATGACGCCGGCACACAGATTACAGCCCGCAGGCCCGGTGAGCAGGAAATTCTTGGCGTCGAACAAGGTGATGTCCAATGTCATCCGGTGCCGCCGCGCGAGCATTAGCGCGTGCATGGCAAAAAAGCATCCGGCAGGTCCTGCTCCGATGATTCCAATCCGGGCTCCATTCTGGAGGCGCCAGCGTGTATTTTGAGGTTTCAGTAACATCCTGTTTCAATTTATGTTTTTTCCAGCAAAAAGAAAAGGGAGAATGTTGCCGGATTCAACATGACCAGAGCCGGCTGTTCTCAATTCCGCCGGGTTCCCATTCCCGGAAATGGGAAGGGCAAAAGTTGTATACCTTTGCTGTTCTTGAGTCTTTTGACGCCCGTAGAAGTCCGGCTACGCAGCGCGGAGGATTATTTTTCCTTCTGGAGACCTCTGCGCAGAAAAGCGAGGAGATCGCGCAGATCCTGACCGCTCAGTTCAGGCCATGGCACAGCGCGTGCCACCATAAGCTGTTCCATAGCAGGGAGGTGATTCCACAGTTCGGCGGCAAATCGGGCTGCGCTTGCGTTTTTCAGCCGCTGGAGCAGCCGTTGTCGGTGAGCCGGAGATTGAAAGTGGCAGGTTGAACACTGTTTTTCGCCGAAAATCTTCTCTCCGCGTTTTGGATTTCCACTGTTGTCGCGGTACTCCAGCGAGTAGAGAAAAACGACCAGATCCGCCATTTCCGCTTCGGTGAAATAAGGCCAGTGGAGGTTCATTTTTCGGAACTGCTTTTGCATGGAGGGAACGTGATTCCAGATCCGTGAAAGCAGCTCGGGCAGAGGCACCTGCAGGTTGGCTTCTTTCAGATTGGGTCCTGTGGTCCCTCCGTCTCCATCCGTGCGGTGGCAGCGGATGCAGCCTTTTTTCTGGAAAACCGCTTTCCCGCTGGTTACGTCTCCAATGCCAATCGCCACCTGGCGGGCCTCCTTTCCTTTTTGCGATATGGCCGCGAAGAGGTCAGCGAAATCTTCCCCTGTCAGCCGGGGGATGGGCACTCCAGACGCAATCATCTCTCCAAGCATAAGCGGGCCGTGGTTCCACATTTGTTGAAAGAGAACCGTAAGTGTCCGGTAGTAAGAAAGCGAGTCCAGAGAAATCCCTTGCTCCTGTCCGAGACGGCCTATCCGATGGCAGCGCAGACAGCCTTTATCGCGCAAAACGGTTACGCCTTTGGATGGATCCCCTGGGGCGGAAATGAAGGGCAGCAGGTAGAGAAACGAAATCAGCTGGTTGAGTTCTTGTGGAGAAAAATTGGGTCTCGGAAGCCCTTCGCGTTTCATGTGCAAGGACATGGCCGGCGCATGGTTCCAGAGGATGGAGAAAATGTCCAGAAAACTTCCGAAAAAGACGTCTGCCTGGAGCTGGGGGCCTATTTTTCGGGAATCTTTTTCGAAAACGGAATGGCAGCGGCTACAGTTTTGCTGTTCGAAGATTTTGCGGCCTGCGAGAATGTTGCTGCTGAGCTGAATTTCCTGGCCCTCTGCGGGGTGAATCGCCCACAGCCCGGCCAGAAAGAGAATTGCCACAATCCGTTTCATGAGCGGCCTCCTGTTCGCGTTGCTTTTTCCCTCCCTTGCCGCAGACCAAAAAATACGTAGGTCAGTACTGCAGCCAGAAACCAGAACAGCGGGATCGCTACAATGCTGATGCCCACAGAGGCGTTTAGGGCGTCCTGCAACTCGTGGGCGACACGGATAAGATTTGTAATCCAGACCGTAATCGTTACCACAAAGACCCACATGAAAGAGATGGACGCCCACTGCAATACCTGAATCCACTTTTGGTTCATGACGGTCCTCCCTCGGGACGGTTAGAGGATGGGGGCCTTTCCGGCTCCTCCGGAAGGTGGGGCATGTACGAAGCTACGCGCTTTGCCACTATCTGGGCGCTTTCCTTGCGGCCTTCTTCGATTTCCCAGATGGATACAATGGGAAAAAACCGGGCGAAGACGGCAAAACCTAGAATAAACACGCAAACGGCACCGAGGAAAAGCATCCACTCTGTGAATGTGGGAATGTAGATGCCGGTTGGATACGGCAGCCGAGGATTGGCCAGAGACGGGACAATGATAATGAGCCGTTCCAACCACATCCCGATGATTACGGCAACGGAGGCGACGAGAACCCCCGGAATTGTGCGCGTCTTGCGGTTGCTCAGAAGAGCGACGGGAATGACGAAGTTGAAAAGGATCATCGCCCAGAAATAGGGGGCAAAATCACCGGAAAATTTGTAAAAGAAAACGCGCATCTCGTTGGGTTCGTGCCCGTAGTATCCTGTGAGATATTCGGAGAAAGTAAAATAGAACCAGATCAGAGACATGACCAGAAGCAGGCTGCCCAGATAGCTGAAATGCACCGGTTTCAGATAGGCTTCCAGGTGAAAAAGTTTCCGGAATGCAATCATCACAATGAGGAGAGCAGCAATGCCAGAAAAGATGGCACCGGCCACAAAATATGGACCGAAAATGGTGCTGTGCCAGCCCGGCTGGAGGGTCATGGCAAAGATGTAGGAGATGACGGTATGTACGGAAACAGCGATGGGGATCACCAGCACCATAAGAATGTTTATGGCCCGTTCCAGGATTTTTTTCTGTTTTTCTGTGCCCTGCCAGCCCCATGAAAGAAACTCGTAAAGCCAGCGTGGCCGGACTCCCCGGTCGCGCAGGATGGCTATGTCTGGAATCAACGGCAGATAAAGGTAAACGGTGCTGGCGGTGAAATAGGCGGTGATGCTGGCGACGTCCCAGAGAAGAGGAGATTGCAACCTTCCGCTGGTGAAGATGTGGAGCACCCGGTCAGGACGGCCCAGGTCTATGATGGGGTGGAGGCCGCCAATGGCCAGAACGATGGCCGTAATAACCTCCGCCATCCGGGTAATGGGCCGCCGCCATTCCGCTTTGGAGAGCCGAAGAATGGCGGAAATCAGTGTACCTGCGTGGCTAATGCCGATGAAAAAGACGAAGTTGATAATATAAAATCCCCATGACACCGGCTGATTCAGCCCGGTTACCCCCAGGCCCTGAACAATTTGCCGGAAGTAAATGACTCCCACGAAAATGAGAATGACCGAAAGGATGCTAAGAAGGATGTAAAACCCTTTTCCGGGATGTTCAATGGGGCGGAGAAGGGCCTCGTCTGGATGGGGAGCGGTTGCAGATTGCATTTAATCCACCTCCCTGAGGTAATATACTTTGGGTTCGGTTCCCAGGTCTTCCAGGAAGCGTTCTACACGCGGGTTGCGGATCCACCGGGAGACGGTAGAGTCTGGACGATCCAGGTCGCCAAAGGCAATGGCGCCTGCGGGGCAGCTTTCTGCACAGGCCGGCTGGTAGTCTTCTTCGCGCAGCTCCCTTCCCTCGGCCGCCGCCTGCTCCCTGGCCAGCTGAAGCCGGTGACTGCAAAAAGTGCATTTTTCCACCACACCAGCGGGGCGTACCGAAACATCCGGATTGCAGGTTTTCCGCAGCTGCTGAGGCCAGCTTGGCCGATACCAGTTAAAAGATTTGACCGTGTACGGACAGGCTGCCATGCAGTACCTGCATCCGATACATTGAGGAAAAATCTGAGCAACAATCCCTTCTTTGTTTTTGTATGTGGCCCGCACGGGGCATACTTTGGTACAGGGTGGATTGTCGCAATGGTAACAGGGACGAGGTACCAGCCGTTGCCGTGTATGGGCACCGGCATCTTCCTCCATGGCCAGCAGGTCCATCCATAGCATGGTGCGCCCTTTTTCCGATTCCTCCGGGCCGACGATGGCAACGTTATTTTCCAGCTTGCACGCAATAACGCACAGCCCGCATCCTGTGCAGCGCTGCAGGTCGATTACCATGCCCCAGCGACTCATGCATTCCTCCTGCTATTTTTTACTTTTTCGACGGAGACCTCTGTTGCGTACCAGGAAGCAACCTCTTTGATGGGACCGGAGCTCCGTTTCAGAATCCGGATGGGGTTTTTCCCGACACCGCTGGCATAGCGGCCCAATTCGGTGTGTCCCATGCCATAAGGAATGGCCAGCACATCCTTGGCAATGAAATGGGAAAACCTCACGCGGATTTCAAATTCGCCGCGGTTGGACCGGACCCGGATCCAGTCCCCTTCTTTCAATCCCAGTTCCTTTCCACGGTCGGGATGGATTTCTGCCCAGGAATTCCAATAGATACGTTCTGCAAGCCCTGCCAGCTCCTGGAGGAGCAGACAGGCCGCAGATTCTGCCGTCATGTGAAAAAGCGTAATAAAAGGATAAAGCCGGAAACGCGAGGTTTGGGCAGATGGGTTGTCGGTAGAGGAATGAATTGTGATGTGCTCGTTTTTGAGCAGGGATGCCTGCCGGGTAATCCAGTCTGCGTCCAGCAGGGATGAAGGAACCTGTTTGACCGCAAGTGGCCGGGGTGCTTCCGGGTCCCACCATCCACCTTTTTCGCGCATCAGAGCCCAGAAGTCAGAGAATCTGGGATAGCTGTATACATTCCAGCCGCGTTTTTCCAGCTCTTTTAGCCATTCAAGGGAAACGGCTTCGAAATAGGGCGTGCCGCGTGCCAGCTTAAACAGCTGCCTGGCCCGTGTTTGGACAAAACTCCGGTATGCCTGCGGGCGGGAGGACTTCCTGTTCGGGGTGGGCGGTTCCAGAAGTTGAATCAGAACGTCCTGAAAGGGGCGTGCATGGCCAAAAGGAGCCACCACAGGTTGAGCCAGTCCCACCTGATGAACGGGCAACCCCGGGAGCGGGAGGGCAAGCTCCCAGGATTCAAGATAGGTTGGGGCAGGCAGGATGAGATCCGCATAGCGAGATGTGTCGTTGATGATGGGGGTGCTCTGAACCACAAACTGGCTTTCTTTCAGCCAGTTCTGCCATGCCTCGGGAACCGCTGCATCGTAGAGGGGATCTCCCTGTGTGAGGAACACAAATCCGGGCGCGCTTTTTTGCTGGCTGAGCCAGTGCGGCAGCGCATCGGGAGAAGGAGCCGATGGGCCGTCCGCAACATTTAAGCCGACCCACTCGGGCGCAGGCGATTCCTGCCATGGTCCGCCGGGGAACATGCTTCCGCTCATTAAGTTCAGGAGCAAGGCCATCCGGTGGTGGAACCGGGCAAAAGTGCTTGCTTCTGCCTGGCCGCCAAAAAGGATCAGCGGCGAACGTCCCAGTTCCAGGTCGCGGGCCAGCTCCGTAATGCTCGAAGCCGGTACGCCGGTCCAGTTTTCTACCTTTTCCGGATAGAATTCTTTTTGCACGGCCTCCGCGAAATTCCGAAATTGCTCTTTCTGTTTGCCCGAAAGCAAGCTGAAAAACCGCCGGTCATAAAGGCCATCCCGCAGTAAGATATGAATAAGGCCGAGCAGGAGAATTCCGTAGGTATCCGGGCGGATGTGAACCCATTCATTGGCGTTTTTGCCGGAGAGACCCTGCCGAGGCGAAAAGTGAATCCACCGCCATCCCTCGTGAGGCCGGAGGGCTTTGTATTCGGCAACCTGGCGATGAAAATGGGCCGGGGCAAAAGGTTCTTCCAGCAAATCAAGACCGAGTGTATAGATCCGGTCGGCCTGTAGAAGGTTGAAAGATAACAGCGCACCGGCCTTTCCGAGCAGCCGGGCGGGACTTTCTGGGGGGTAAGGCCGCCGCCAGATAAACAGCTGTATATCGTTTCTTTGCTGCAACAGGTCTCGAAGGAAAACGGAGTTCAGGGTGTTGCGGTCTTCGTGGCAAACGGTCACTTTGCCTTCTGAGTCCTGGGACGCGGCAAGGGCTTGTTTCATATGCCGAAAAGCTTCATCCCAGGAAAGAGGCTTCCAGACCGGCTTTCCTTTTTCGCCGGTGTTCAGTAACGGTTGCAACAGGCGGTCCGGGTGGTACAGGAGTTCCAGTCCTACCTGGCCGAGAGGGCAGAGGGCTCCACGGTTCGTCGGGGCCAGTGGGTTTCCACGGATTCCTACCGGGATTCCGTCAATAAGGCGGACCCGGATTCCGCAACCGGCCGGGCACAGTGTGCACGTGCTGACTTTCCAGCTTTCGATCCGTGGACCGGTTTCCAGGGTTTCTTTCCAGGTGTCGGGGAGTGAAATAAGCTGGCTGGCTCCGCCCAGGGCCAGTCCCGATATTCCCAGCAATTTGAGAAATTCTCTGCGGCTGATCTGCATATGCCCTCCCGGATTCTATCGGTGACAGGCGACACAGTCGATATTGGCGCCGGTTTCTTTATGGCAGTCCATGCAAAATTTCATCTGGAGTGCAAAAGCCGGTTTCGAGAACGGCGTTTGCATCTCCTGAACATTCCCGTGGCAGGTCTGACACTCCAGGCCAGCCAGTCCGGCATGGCGGCGGTGCGAGAAATAGGCGTAATCGGGAACCCGGTGCACCTGTTTCCATGGGATCGGCTGGTTTTTCTGGAGGTATGCCCGCAGTTTATTTTCTTCCTCGCTTTCTGTTAGCGGTTCTTCATGGCACTGAATGCAGACGTCGTTTCCGGGGATGGACGCCTTCTGGCGGGTCAGGGCTCCCTGGTGACAATCTGTGCATGTCAGTCCGGCCTCTTCAATGTGAATCTTGTGACTATACTGAATGGGCTGAATGGAGCCGGATGACGAGCGGCAGGCGATTGCCAGAACGGGCAAAAGCAGTAACACGGCCACGGTCCGGTAGCGGTGCATAGAATCTCCTTTCAAAGCGGCCTGAACGAGCAAAAGAGTTTTCTGTTCGCTGCTTTTTTCCTCTTGCAAATTCAGCATCCGGAGAATTCCGGATAGAGCACGGCCAGAACACGTACTGGAGAGACGGTTTCAGTACACGGTGCCAGCGAACCGGATGCGAAAGGGAGACCCGTGTTTTTCAGGAGGCTGCGTCAGATCGGGTTCTGCAGAGGCCGTTAAAGAACGAGAGAGACCATCTGTAGCGGATACCGGAATGTTCTGGCCTGGAGTCACAATTGCATCCTGAGTCATATTTTTTGTCATTCGCAACAATTATGGATATTAACAATCCTGCTGTAAAATACAAAGGTTTTCTTTTCAGGTCAAGAACTTTTCAGACTTTATTCTCCGAAAATGACAGCTTTCCGGCATTCCGGCCACAAAATGGAGTTTCTGGGGAACGAACAGGGAGGGAGGCCTGATCTGCAGAAGAAGTGTTTTGCTTCGGTCTGCGGTGCACCTGGCAGGGAGGATGTTTGAAGGCACCTGGCCGGGGAGGGTTGCCGGAGCTACCCGCCAAATTGCTGGCGCAGGATGGCGTCCATGTGTTGAACAATGCTATCAACCTTTTGCTGGAGCTCCGGCGTCAGCTGTTCGCCCAGAGTAAAGGGATCTTTTACAGTAATGCCGAAAACGCGGACCACCGAGGGCATCTCGTAGCTGAGCCGTTCACCCATTTCCAGAAGAGATGGCAAACCCGTATAATGCGGAGAGCTGGCCAGAGGCGTCTGTTCCCATTGTTCTTTTGGGATTTCCACGATCTGGCCGTAGGGGCCTTCGGCAATGGGCAGGGCGTCAAAAATGAGTGCCGTACGGTAGCCGATGAGCAGATCCAGCAGCACCAGTCCCGCTTCGGAACTTTCCAGAAAATGTACGTCCGGACGATGCTTCCACTTTTCCTTGAGCCTGCGGATGCAGTGGATAGCAATACCATCGTCACTCAGTATGGTATTTCCGAGGGCCAGAACCAGATTTTTGGGTTCCACGGCGGGCTCCTGCACCTGCGCTTATCCGCTCTCTTCTGGGGCAAACATGCCGTATTTTCTCAGTTTGGCATAGAGGGTTTTTTTGGTAATGCCGAGGATTCTCGCCGCCTGCGCTTTGTTACCGCCCGTTTCCCGCAGAATGCGGAGGATGTGTTCTTTTTCCACGGCAGCCAGGCTTTTATCGTTCTCGTCCACGGAAACGGCCTGTTCCTGGTACTGCCAGAGGTCAAGCGGGAGATCCGCTATGGAAATCGTATCGCCGGTGGCCAGAATGATCGCCCGTTCGATGACGTTTTCCAGTTCCCGTACGTTGCCGGGCCAGTGGTAGTGGTATAGCCGCTGGAGGGCCTTGGGTTCAATTTTTCTAACGCATTTTCCCACCCGCGCGCACGTTTTTTTCATGAAGTAGTCCACCAGAACCGGAATATCTTTGGGCCGTTCCCTCAGCGGCGGCACGTGGATATGAATCACGTTTAGCCGGTAGTACAGGTCTTCACGGAACTTGCCCTCACGCATGAGCCTGCGCAGGTCCCGATTTGTGGCCGCAATAATACGGACGTTGGCACGCAGGGTGCGGGTGCTTCCCACCGGGCGATATTCGCCGGTTTCCAGAACCCGCAAAAGCTTAATTTGCAGGGAGGGCGGTAAGTCGCCTACCTCGTCGAGAAAAAGCGTACCTGTGTTGGCCATCTCAATGAGACCGGACTTGTCTTTAATGGCGCCGGTAAAGGCCCCCTTTTCGTAGCCAAACATTTCGCTTTCGAGCAGGGCCTCGGGAATGGCGCTGCAGTTGATCACAATCCAGGGCTTCCCGCGGCGCGGGCTTTTTTCGTGAATTGCCCGGGCAATCAGTTCTTTTCCCGTACCGGTCTCACCGGTGATCAGCACGGTGGAATCTGTGGGCGCGACCTTATCCACCAGTTTCAGAACCGCCAGGGTCTTGTCGTCGCGTGCAATGAATTCCGTAAACTGCAGGTGGCGATCCAGCTCCCGCCGCATCAACTGGTGCTCCCGGCGCAGGGCAGAAATCTCACAGGCGCGTTCGATGAGAATCGAAAGCTCCTCCAGATCGAAGGGTTTGGTCAGATAATCGTACGCTCCCAGTTTCATGGACGCGATGGCATTCTGGACGGTGGCATTGCCCGTCATCATGATGACCTGCAGGTTGGGATTTTCGGAGCGGATGCGCCGCAGCACTTCTACACCGTCAATATCGGGAAGAACAATGTCCAGGAGCACCACGTCGAAGTAGTCTTCGCTGACGGCCTTGAGCGCCTCCTCGCCCGTGCGCACATCGGTCACATCGTATCCTTTGCGCATGAAAAGCCGGGCCAGATGCATCCGGAACGAATCTTCGTCGTCCACCAGCAGGATGTGTCTTCGGTCTGGCATGCCTAATTTCCTCTGTCTGAAGATGCTTTTTCGGGTTCTACCGGCAGGATAACGCGGACGGTTGTACCTTCGCCTTCTTTGCTCAGGATTTTAATCTTGCCGCCGTGCCGGTCGATGATGCGTTTGCTGATCGCCAGTCCCAATCCTGTACCCTCCCCTGGCGGTTTGGTGGTGAAAAAGGGGCTGAAAACCTTGCTGAGGTTTTCTTCCGGAATTCCGCAGCCCTCGTCAGCGATCTGAACACAGATTTCCCGCTCATTGAGCCGTTCAGAACGGACGGTGATGCTTTTCCCGGAGGGTGTGAAGTCCAGGGCATTGATAATAATGTTCAGAAAGACCTGCGCCAGTTCGTCAGCAGAACCCATAATGAGCGGCAGCCCGCGGCTTAGCTGAAAATCCACTGTTTTTTGGGAGAGTTCGGCACGGTGCCGCACAAGAAGGCCCAGGTTCATCAGGATTTGGTTGACATCGATCGGCTCAAACGTTGGCTCCTGCTTGCGGGAGAAGTTCAGGAGGCCGGTGGTGATGCGTTTGCACCGCTGGATGTCGTTTTTGATGCTCTGAACACAATCCAGTAGTTCTTTCTGCGTGGAATCCGGATCGTCGCTCGTGTTTTTGGCCAGTTCCAGCAGTTCTTCCACACATACGGCAATGGCACTGAGCGGGTTGTTGATCTCGTGGGCCACGCCGCTGGCCAGCTCACCGATGGCTGCCAGTTTGCTGGCCTGAACCACCTGAGCATGCAGGGTTTTTTCCTCCGTGATATCCTGAATGAGCTCGAGCACGTATTCAACCTCCCCCTGTTCGGAGCGGATGGGCGCTGTAGTGATCCGGAAAAACCTCCGATCTCCCTCTGGTGTGATGCGCGAGTATTCACCTTTTTCAACCGTCCCTTTCTGAAAGCTGAGGATGGTCGGGCAAGCATCGCACGGAGTATCTTCTCCCCAGAGGGCCTGTCCGCAAGTTCTTCCCAGAAGCGATTCTTTGGGACCGAACCATCCTTCCGCAATCGGATTTGCCCACACAATGCGTAGCTGCCGGTCCACCATCACCAGGCCCGCCCCGATGCCCACAATGATGTTTTCCAGCTTTTCTTTTTCGCGCTCCAGTTCGGCTTTCCGCCGGTCCAGTTCTTCATTCAACCGCTGAATCCGCTCCCGGTCGCGTTTCTCTTTCAGCGATAGCAGGCCCATGGAAACGGCTACCAGCAAAAAGAACGTGATCTTCAGGCCCAGTTCCACCAGCGAGAACCGGTGCCAGTCCTGGTAGCCGGCCGCCAGGTAGACGAAGGTGGAAAGAAGCATGACGGTCAGACCGATCCGGAGACCGAAATAGAAGGAGTGGAGGGCAATGAGCAGGAAAAAAGCAATGAAAAAATCGCTGTGGAGCCCTCCTGTATAACGGATGAGGAAGTAAAGAAAGGCCAGGTCCAGCAAAAGGGCAATGAGATAGATGGAACGGAGAGATTGCGGATATTGAAAAATAAAGATATAAAGCACGATGGTATAGGCGCAAAAAAAGAGGAAGTCGTAGAAGATCAGTTTTTTCTGTTGTGGATCAAGCGGGGCGAGGAAGAGCCATCCTAGACCGCCGAGAATCACTGTGACACGCAGCAGGGCGAACCAGCGGTCGACGCTGGTGAATGGCGCTTCGTGGAACCGCTGCCAAAGACTTTTGGGTTCTCTTCCTGCCTTTTGACCGGAGGCCATGCCGGCTCCAGATAATGTGCGCTGCTCTGAGATTCCCTGTGCAGAATCTGCAAGCGGTTCCGTTCCGGTGCCGTCCTGTGAAGCCTCGCGTGCAGGTTCCGTTCCGGAGCAATATCCAGATTTAATTTAGGACGGATGCTAAGTAGAATCAAGGAGATATGTCTGTTTTGCCGTGGAAGAAAAATTATTTTCGCCTTTCTCCCATATGATGATGAGAGGATGCAGAGCTTCAGGTAAAATTTTCGACCAAGCCACGGGCCGTTCAATTCCTGCAGCTCCGCTGCCCAAATGCGAAGAATGTGCACACCGCCTACCCCTCCTGCTGAATCTGTGCCAGAAATCGGTCCACCTGGTAACGCGCTGTTTCGGCTGCTTTCCGCCATGTTTCCAGCATGCGCCGGTAGTCCCTGGCCTTTGTCGCCGTATTCTGCACCGTAGCCAGATAATCCAGCCATTTTGTCCATTCCTCAAAACGTTCTTTGCTGAACCAGAGGATGTTCTGATAGCGGTTGACATGCAGCCACCGCTGCAATTCCAGGTCGGAGAACATCTGGTTTAGAAGCCGGCTGGTTGGACCAAGACTCCGTTCCAACGCCCTGTACCACCTCTGCCAGCGGACAAGAAGCCTGAAAAGGATGCGTATTTCATCCGCTTCCTGCAGTTGTTCCTCCCCGTTCCAGTTCAGTTCTTTTGCCAGAAGCCATTCCTCGATGAGGGAACAGGTACGTTCTTCAAAATTTTCTTCCTCGACCAGTTTCCCGAGGCGGCAGAGAAAGACCCATGGAATCAGCAGGCGACCTGCTGTGCGGCGGGTCTTTTCATCCAGGTCATCCAGCAGCGCTACAGCGTTCTCTAGCAGGCTCCAGATTTCTTTTTCAAGCTGCGGAATGTGTTCCGTACGGGATTCCGGCAACCGGTTCGCTGCTTCTACGAGAAACCGCCGGATAAGTTGCTTCCCTTCTTCTTTGTGGCTAACGAGCTGGTGACGGGAGACATGCTGCCAGAGTTTCCGTTTTTCGGCGCTGCAGAGGCTGTGGAAAGCCTGATGGAGCGGCTGCAGAAACAGTTCTTTGCGAGCCTGGTCGATGCTGGGAACCCCCCTGCCACCAAGATACCGGTAAAGGTGGCTCCAGGACTGCTGCGGATCATCTTTCACAATTCGGAAATCCAGGAAAACGTGGTACTGGTAGGCCCCCAGTTCCACATAAAGGCCCTTTTCGTGAATTTCTTTGCAGTTTCGCAAGAATTCCAGACCACTCCGGTGGTCCCGGAAAATGCAGTAGGATTTGGGATCGTCCGGAAGTGCCAGCCCGTCTCCCAGCGATTTTTGGATCAGCTGCTTTTCTCCGCGGTTGTTTTTCGTGGCAAACGCCACCGAGGTGCGGATCCAACCGGCGGTGTGAGCGTACCGGTTGTGATATACCACCAGGGCGCGTTCTTCGCCGCTGCGGTTGGAATAGGCGAATACGTCTTCATTCACCCGCCCGGACGGATCGAAGAAATCGTACAGCAGGAAATTTTCGACGCCTGCGAACAGGTGGCGTTTGCGCATCAGCGGGAAGATTTCCTGTTCGTGGCGCTCAATCAGGTGCAGGTCCGGCTGTTCATCCCAGTAGGCACGCCGGTATTCCATGCCGTATTTTTCGGCAAAGCCTTCCACCTGGCCGTGCCCGAACATGGGCAGTCCCGGCATGGTGACCATCATGGTGCAGACGCCGAAGTATTTATCGCCCTTGCCGAACTGTACCACTGCCGTTTCCTCATCCGGGTTGTTCATGAAATTCACGAACCGGCGGAGAATTTCCGGATCGAACTCCAGTGTATTCTTGAGCAGCTGGCGGTATTCGGCGTTCTTTTCACTTTTTAGCATATTCATGAAGGCGCTGTTGTACACGCGGTGCATTCCCAGGGTGCGGACGAAATAACCTTCCATAAGCCAGAAGGCTTCTGCGAGAAGCAGCGTGTCTGGAGCCTCCGACGCCACGCGGTCTACTACTTCGCGCCAGAATTCGCGCGGCATGTGGGCATCAAACTGAGCCCGTGTCATGCCATGTTCTGCTCGTGAAGGAATGTCTCCACCCTTTCCTGGCTCCGGGAACCAGAGGCGCTGGTAGTGCAATTTTGTGAGGGTCATGGCGGCATCAAAACGGATAATGGGAAAAAGGCGGGCCACATGCAAAATGGTTTGAATGACAGCTTCCCGTACTTCTGGCAGCAGGTAGTTGAGCTGGGCCGTATCGTTCCATGGCATGCTGGTGCCGTCGTTGCCGTGGTAAATGTAGCGGGTTTGGCCGGTTTCAAAATCTACCCATTTGAACACGACGGCAGCATCTGTGCGGTCGTAGTAATGGTCTTCGATGAAAATTCCGATCCGAGGATTTTCGGAGAGATTGGGTCCGTTGAAAGTGTAGGATGGGAACGGGCAGTAATCCAGCTGAATGAACCATTCCGGATGTTCCATAACCCAGCGGGAGTCGATTCCCATGTGGTTGGGAACCATGTCGCTGGCGAGGCGGATGCCGCGTTTCCAGGCCCGGTCTTTCAGGTTTTGCAGGGCTTCTAATCCACCCAGATCAGCGGCGATTTCGTAATCGTAGAGGGAATAGGCGGAGGCCTCCGCTTCCGGGTTGCCACACAGCTGCTTGATTTTTTTGGAGGCCCGACTGCGCTCCCAGACCCCGATCAGCCACAGCCCGGTAAATCCCCACCGTGCCAGCTGGTCCAGCTCTTCGTCGGGAATCTGGTCAAGCCGGGTGATGGGCCGTCCGTACTTTTTGGAAAGCTGGTCCAGCCACACATAGGTGCTCTTGGCGATCAGCACCAGCTGTGGCATCCAGTCACGGTCCGGTGTGAAGGCTTCCGGCTCCTCGGCCAGTTTTCCGTATTCGTAAACAACGGCCGGCCCGGGCCCCAGCAGTCCCAGTTTTTCTTCCTCTTTCAAAAAATCCAGTCCGCCCAGTATTTTCAGAAGCCAGTCCCCCAGAAGACTTCCCCAACGGCTGCGAATGAATTCAAGCTGGCCGTGCAGGGAATGAGGGGACACTTTCGCCGGCGTTTCCAGCATGTCAATCAGGTTCTGACGGTCCGGACCAAAAGGCGGTTCGCCGGCAAAGAAGGATTTCAGCTCTTGAATTATTTTCCGGTAGGCAGATGTGGTTTCCAGGATGCGGTCATCGAATAGTTCCACAAACGGGCCGCACGCCGGGTTGCTATTTGCCAGCCAGATCATCAGCATTTCTTCCAGGGCAATCAGACGGTTTGGAAGGTGCCCTGTTTGCCCTTTCAAGTACTCCCCTGCTGTAACCTTCCGGGCGTAAACGGGCTGCGGCGGAAATTCTTCGAGAAACTGCAGAAGGGCTTTTTCAATCTCCTGTTCCGGGATGCGGCTTTTTAGCCGCTGGTACGCCCGCTCCATTGCATGCGGATTGACCTGCTGGTGGTAGAGCCGGACGACATAGTGGAAAATTTCTTCGATCAATCCGATGGCAAAAATTTCGCTGGCTTTTACGGCGGTTTCCGGAAAGTGAAGAAGGTCGCGGCGACTGTTCAGTTTGTTGGCCAGCGTACGTGCCTGGTGAAAGTCGGCAAAAACAACGTGTCCCTGGAAGGAAAAGAGATTGGAATCAACGCGGTAGTAGTCCCGCACTGCCTTGCGCAAATGGAAGTGAAAAACCGGTTCCATGCTGTTCTCCGTGCCGTTTTTCGGTTGTTCTATGTTAGTAAGCTCAAAAGGCAATTGCAATTCAAATGAAGAGCCGGCAGGATGAGCGCTGAAGGATGTTTCCGGGAATGTGCCTGTCAAAACTGCAGGGCCAGGTGCATCGCAGAGGCGCTGAGTACGGTGACGGTAAGGTTGTCATCCAGGCCCCAGGGCATTCCTTCGGCCAGAGTGGCAGCCAGTGCACCGAAAATCACAGCCGGCCACGGCAATGCGGCATATGGGAAATAAATAGACCCGACGATGAGGCAAAAGAGCAAAAAGGCGAGGCTGCCTTCCAGTGTTTTGCCATAAACGGCATGCTTCCCAAATTGAAGTCCGAAGAATTTGGCCGCCATATCGCCAAAGATCAGGAACAGAAGGGCCAAGAGTGCTATTTCATAGCGGAACAGCAAAAACACCAGAAAAATGGACAAAAGAAACTGGGTGATGGATGAAATACGCCGTTCTTCTTTGGGCTTCAGGAGCAGTGGGAATTTTTTGAACAGGAAGCGGTTTATCCGTCCGTGTCCCAGCCGCAGTACATCCAGGGTCAGAAAAACCAGGGCCGTTGCACCCATTAGGGTCAGGGTGAAACGAGCCCCGGCCGTCTGATAGAGCGCGGCAAAAATCAAAGCAGCGGGCCGCAGCAGAAAGCGCCACCAGCGGATGGTTTCGCGCAGGGTGGAACGGAGACGCAGTCGTTTCAGGCGGACAGTGTTGTATAGATTGATGAGAAAAATATAGGCAAGGACGGCTTCCAGAAAAATGAGCCATGCGTCTGTGGGCGTGAACATGTATAGGTACAGGCCAAGCAGAGGAAGCACAATCAGGCCCACCATTTCACCGGAACGGGTGATAAAGGCAGAGATGCCGACAGCCACGGCAAGAAACAGAAGGTAAGGGACAGGAAACTGCCCGGCGAATAGGCGAGAACCCAGACCGTAGAGAAGCAGACCACTGCTGTGGCCACTCCCTGGCCTCCTCGAAATTTGAGGTAAAAAGGGGCTACGTGTCCCGCAATCGCTGCGGCGGGAGCGAGGAGCGAGACCGGAGGATGGAGGCCAAATACCCCGCTGGCAAGAAAATAGGCTCCAAGCCCTTTCGAAACATCCACAGCGGCTGTTATTGCTGCCGGCCAGAACCCCAGGACCCTGTATGTATTTACGGTTCCAGCATTGCTATCGCCATAATGGCGGATATCGATGTTTTTAAGAAGCCGGCCCAGAAAGTAGGCCGGCGAAAGGCTACCAAGAATGTATCCTGCGGCAACCGCAAAAAATACGGACATAAAAGACCGGTACGGTTTTTTGACGGGTCAAAAACTTCCGTTCATAGATGGAAAGCCCACCATCAGAGCGGGCACAATGCTTAAAATCATATAAATAACCAGCGAAATAATGATGGACAGCGCCGCATAAGGCAGGGCTTTTTCCGGCGGGCATTCCATGAGATATGGAAGACCAATGTAAAACAGGTACAGCCCGTAGAGCCCCAGAATGGTCAAAATGGATAGCCCCGGAATGATGTGGACCACAGCAATCACAAACGCGGGAGTCCAGGAGTACGCCACAACTTTCAGGGCACTGATGAAATCTTTTTTGGCATCAAACGTGGGTGCAAGCGATTCAACCACCTTGGCAGCAATGTACACGGACGCAAGGGTAAAAAGATAGTGCACCACTGCCCATGCTATTCCCTGGAAAAAAGAAAGCCCAACACGGTGGAATATGGCCCCACCAAAAATCCACATCCCGATGAACATCGACAGGGTCTGAACGGCTGCCAGAATCATAATATAATTGCGGTAAAGTTCCCCCGTAGTTGCGGGTTCGTCTTTAATGATTGGCCAGGTTTCCCGCGGGCGAAGAATAATGGCTTGCACACGGTCCAGTATCTGCTGCATACGCCCTCCTACCGTTGGGTTTGAAATCCGGACGCTCTTAACTTTGCTGACAAAGATTTCTGGATGAGGCACATCTGCTTTCAGGGAAAGGTAAAAATTCTGCTATCAAACCGCAATGGAAAAGTGTGCGAAGTTGAGGGAAGGAATTGATCTATTTGTCAGGGCGGTGAACATATCGCTTGATAAAATTTTCTAAATTTCTAATTTGGAGGAAAACGAAAAACGGAGGGTTTGGGAATGCTGAACTACGTTTGGCTTTTTCTGATGGTGGTGGCTCTTGTAGTGGGAGCCATTAACGGGAGGCTACAGGAAGTAACGGAAGCGGCATTCAAATATGCCGGTGTGGCCGTGGATATTGCCATCGGTTTGATCGGGATAATGGCGATGTGGCTGGGCATCATGCGGATTGCGGAGAAGGCGGGAATGGTTCGTCTGCTGGCCCGTGCGATCCGCCCCATTACAACCCGCCTGTTCCCGGATGTTCCGCCAGAACACCCTGCCATGGGTGCAATGATTCTGAATATTGCCGCAAACTGGTTAGGGCTTAGCAACGCGGCCACCCCTCTCGGGCTTAAGGCCATGGAGGAACTGCAAAAGTTAAATCCCAGGAAGGATACTGCTACCGACGCAATGGTAGTATTTCTCGGGCTAAATACCGGTAGCATCACGCTTATTCCTGCCACCATTCTGGCCGTCCGTGTGCAGCTGGGTTCCACAGCTCCATGGGAAATCATTGGTACGACCATTTTTGCTTCTACCTGTGCGACCATTACCGCTGTAACGATGGCCAAGCTGATGCAGCGCTGGCCCATGTTCCGTTTGCCGCCCGCAGAAGAGGCTTCTGAAGAAGGTTCAACCCTGGACAAACCGGAAAAAACACAGGAGGAATAGATAATGGGCGAAATTTTCCGGAACGTGATTCAGACCGTCTCTATCTGGGCCATTCCGGTCCTTCTTTTCTTTATTCCGGTTCTGGCCTTTGTGAAGAAAGTAAAGGTGTATGAGGAATTTGTTGAAGGCGCGAAGGAAGGTTTTCAGGTCGCGGTGACCATTATTCCGTATCTGGTGGCCATTCTTGTGGCCATTGGAATGTTCCGGGCGTCGGGTGCGATGGATGCATTTGCCCGATTTATTGCCCCGGTTACCGATCTGATCGGTTTTCCGGCGGAGGCCATTCCCGCCGCCCTCATGCGCCCCCTTTCGGGAAGCGGTACCCTGGGAATTGTAACCGAGTTGATGAAAACCCACGGACCGGATTCGTTCATTGGCCGGTTTGCTTCCACCATTTACGGTTCAACCGAAACCACCTTTTACGTCCTTGCCGTCTATTTTGGAGCCGTGAATATCAAGAAAACACGGCATGCCGTACCGGCCGGTCTTATCGCTGATTTTGTAGGTATTATGGCAGCCCTTTTTATTTGCAAAGTTGTGTTTGGCGGATGATGCCCTCAGGCAGGGCGTCGGATCCGCATCCGGAGCAGCGGAAGAAAGAAGAAACCTTTTAGCCGCATTCGCCGGAATTTTTTGGGATTGAGATACCGCAGGATAAGCAAATAGCTGTGAAAAAGCGGTCCCAGGTCGTTCAGCGATTGAGGCAGAAGCTCCAGATTCACAATCCCGCTGAACCGCTGTTCCCGGAGAAATTCCAGGACCCGGACAATGGGAAAATGGCCTTCGAGACCAAAGGGCTGGTGCAGGTCTTTTTCTTCGGTGCAATCCGAAAAGTGAAAAACCCGGATTTCCGGCATGAGCCGGCGCAGCATATCAAACCAGTCTCTGCGGCTGATAAAAGCGTGTGGCCCGTCAAAACAGATGCCGGCGTAGCGGTCTCCAAGGCGGTTTACTGCTCGCTCCAGAAAGGCATCGAACTGGCGGCTATCGCTCTCAATGGTGTTCTCCAAGATGACGGGCAGCTCCAGCCGGCTGAGGTTTTCGAACAGAAATTCCTCCGAAACCTTTCCGGGTGCGTCATAAAGATGGCTTTCCGTTGGGTGAGCCAGTACATAGCGCAGACCCAGTTTTTTGCCAGCAGAGTTGATGGTTTGTATCAGGGCATCAATTTCTTTTGCCCTGTCGACACAGGCAAAATCAAACCCTTCGTGAGGAATGATTGGGAGGTGAAGGCCAAGGTGGACTTTTCTGGCAATCCGCGAAACTTTTTCCAGTTCGTTGAAGATGGCCACTGTTACTTCAGCGAAATCCACCCCTGCCCAGTGGATTTGACGGAGGAAAAAGGATGGACGGATTCCCCTGAACGTATCCACCGTCAGCCCAACGGTTGCTCCGTCGCTGTTCTGGATAAAGTGAGTGGCAGCCGGAGAGGCTTTGGTCGTCAATTCGGTCATTCTGCTGTATCCCATTCAAAAGGAGCTGGAAGTGAAATTTGAATTCCGTAATGGGCGTGAACCAGCGTATCGTGTTTCCAGAGGCGGTCGTCGCGTTCCGGATAGTCGGTCGTGTAATGCAAACCGCGGCTTTCCTTCCGGAATCGGGCACAGGCGATTATGAGGCGCGAAACGCACGAGAGGTTTCTCAGCTCTAGCAACCCTTCTGTTACCCTGGTTCGGCGGTAGAAATCTTCGATTTCATCTGAAATCAGGCGGATGCGGCGGTCTGCTCTGCTCAGGCGCAAGTCGCTGCGGACGATTCCCACGTAATCCCACATCAGCCGCTGGATTTCCTGCCGGTCGTGGGCGATCAGGACCCATTCTTCACTGTTGAATGTTCCTTCTTCACTCCATTCCGGAATTTCGGCAAAAGGTCCCTTGCAGTGTTGGACAAATTCCACGGCGTCGCGTGCGGCCTGTTCGGCAAAGACCAGAGCTTCCAGCAGAGAATTGGAAGCCAGCCGGTTCGCACCGTGCACCCCGGTAAAGGCCACTTCCCCGGCGGCATACAATCCCACGATGGATGTGCGGGCATTGAGATCGGTTGCAACCCCTCCGCACATGTAGTGGGCCGCCGGTACCACGGGAATCCATTCTTTGGTGATATCGATGCCAAATTTCAGGCAGGTTTCGTAGATGTGCGGGAAACGGCTCTTGATCTTTTCTGCGGAAATGTGGGTGATGTCGAGAAAAACGCATTCGTCTCCGCTTTTTTTCAGTTCGGTGTCGATGGCGCGGGCCACCACGTCACGCGGTGCCAGGTCCTTCATGGGATGGTATTTTTCCATGAACGCTTCGCCCTGCCGGGTGCGCAGGATACCGCCAAATCCGCGCACCGCTTCGGAAATGAGAAACGAGCTGGCCTGCGGGTGGTAGAGTGAAGTGGGATGAAATTGCATGAATTCCATGTTCCCAACCCAGGCACCCGCCCGGTAGGCCATGGCAATTCCGTCTCCCGTGGCGATGGAAGGATTGGTCGTGTGAAAGTAAACATGCCCAGCCCCACCGGTCGCAAGAAGGACCGCTTTGGACAAAAAGCGGTGAACTTCGTTGGTTTCGGCATTCAGAACATAGGCGCCCCAGCAGTGAGGGCGTTTCAATACCCGCCGCGCGTTGAGCCCAAGGTGATGTTCGGTAATCAGCTCCACCGCCATGTGGTCCTCAAATACTTCTATGTTGGGAGAGCGTTTCACGGCATCGAGCAGCGCCCGTTCCACTTCGCGTCCCGTGAGATCTTTGGCATGAACGATGCGGTTGACGGAATGTCCTCCTTCGCGACCAAGGTCCAGCGAGCCGTTCTCCCTGCGGCTAAATTCCACACCCAGTTCGATGAGCTCCTGGACGAGCCGTGGGCCATTTTCCACAATTAGCCGTACAGCATCCTCGTGGCACAGGCCATCTCCGGCTTTCAGGGTGTCTTCGATGTGTTTTTCGAAGGAATCTCCAGGACTCAGAACCGAAGCAATTCCCCCCTGGGCGTAGTTCGTATTGGATTCCGCCCGCTCCTTTTTTGTGATGATGTGAACTTTCCCGTACGGAGCCACTTTCAGGGCAAAAGTGAGCCCGGCAATGCCGCTACCAATTACCAGAAAGTCTGATTCGTACAGCAAGGTCGGCTCCAGATTTTTTGGGTTTTTCTTTAGACATCCTTTGGCTGTTTTTCAGAAGCTGGCTTCCGGCTTTTCCGGCCGGGTCCAGCGGCCTGGCTGAAATGCACCTCATTCTAATTTTTCATATCGACGGTTCTGGGTGGTTAAGTTACCACAATTTCCGGGTCAAATCAACTCATTCGGTCTGGGGCAGTTTTTCAGTACTGTGTGGGCGGCTGTGTGGGACCTTCCAGAGTAAGAGAAATCCCGTCAGCATTAGCAAAGTCAGGGAGAAAACGGCACCCCGGTAACGGAACTGGTCGCCGTACGGTGCAAGGATGGCCACCACAAGCGACCAGATGAGCGGTCCCACAATAGCAGCGGCCTTGCCTGATAGCGCATAGAGTCCAAAAAATTCCGCCAGCTTTTCTTCTGGTACCAGCCGGATGAACAGAGGCCGGGCCGATGTCCAGGTTGACCCCATGAAGATGCCGATTAAACTTCCCAGGATCCAGAACCATATTTTTTCATTCACCAGCACAACGGCCGAAAGGCAAACGACCCAGCTTCCGATCACAAACTGTAAGGTGGGCTTGGGACCGAACCGATCTGTGAACCATCCAAACAGAACCGAGCCCGCCGCCGCAGCCGTGGTAGTGAGCATGAAGAAGGGAATAATCACTTCATTGGGAAAGCCCATAACCTTCACAGCATAAACCGCCATAAAGATGATGGCTGTCTGGATGCCCTCTTCATAGAAAAATTTAGCGATCAAAAAACGCAGAACGCCCGGGTACTTCCGGGTGTTGCTCAGGCTTTCCCAGACGTCCTGGAATATTTGCCGCGTGCCGGGTAGTGGCTTGCGTCCGTTCTCCGCTTGTTCCCGGACAAACAGGAAAATGGGCAAAGCGAAAAGCAGAAAAAGCAGGCCGGTGGGGATAAATGATCCCACTCTGCCCCAGCCGCTTTCCTGCCGCTGGAGAAGTACGCCGTGTCCGCTCTGGCCAGAAGCGTATTCCGGCACATTGATCACAACCGCCCGCTGAAGCGTGCCACCAGAAACGATGACCGTGTCTTTACTGCTGGCTGCCTGATAGAGGGTATCTCCAGACGGAGCTATTGTGACAATGCGGTAACGGTAATTGGCGTTGGGCTGCGTATCTGTGTCCACGTAAGAGGATGTTCCTTCTGGCAGGGAACCGACGGTTACCCACTTCCCCTGGAGGGAAGGGAACTGCAGGTGCAGAAAACTGATTTCTCCCTGAACGAACGGCATCACCAGCAGAAGCCCCACGATGGCCCCCAGATAGCCGGCTCCCACGCCGTACCCGGAAATGCGGCCCATCGTTTCTCTTGTGGCCACCGATGGCAGAAGGGCATTGTAAAAAGCTAGTCCTCCCTGATATGCATAGTTGGCAATAACGAACAGGACCGAAGCCAGCAGAACCTGAAGGGTGCCTTCCCGCAGAAGGTGGCCAATTATGCCAATAGCGGCCGTTGCAGCCGCGCAGGTGAATGTGAACCACCAGAGAAAAGCCTTGCGGCGGACCCTGAAATCTGCAATTGCTCCCAGAACGGGCAAAGAAACCGCCACCAGTGCCATGGAGATGGAATTGCTGGCCCCTACCCAGATATCCTCACGCGCCAGATTGACCGTAATCCAGAGCGAGAAATACATGGTCACCACGTTCATGGAGTAGATGGTGTTAGCGAAGTCGTAAAGAATCCAGGAGAAGGCGGGCAAAAAGCGGAATCGGCGGGCCGTGGTCTGCCGGTTGCTCATCTCATCGTTTCCTCGCTAATTTGCTTGATTATCCGGACAAGCCGGTTTGCATGAGAGCGGTACGTTTTTCCCTTTGGAACCACGAGAACGAGGCAAACCTGCTGACCAAAAGCCGGAAATGTGCGTACCGATATCTTGCGGCGGCTGGTTGCCACAAGCAGGACTTCCGTAACACCACCGAAAGAATTCTCCCGGCGCATCACGTCCATCCCTTCGTGGACTCCGTAAAAAATCTCCAGGGCAAGGTCCTGGGAAACCTCACTTTTCCCTTGTACACCGGCGATCAGCAGGCCTTCTTCGGAAAAGAGATAGGCACTTTCCAGATTTCCCAGATTGATTACTTTCACCAGTTCTTCTTCAAGACGCCGCTGTGGCAAAGTTAGGTTTTTTTGAGGCCGGCGGTCAGCGTTCAGCCGGTACATGCCACCTCCTTTCGATGTCTATCATCACCCGTTCGATAATCGCTTTCAGGGTGGACGAAACGCCAATACCTTCCGTGGCTACCGACTCAAAATAGGGGACTCCGTGAAAGTTGAGTTTTTCTTGGAGCGTTTCAACCGGCAGTATGTTCGGCAGGTCTCTTTTGTTGTACTGCAGAACCCAGGGAATCTCCTCCAGCGATCGGCCGTAACGGATCAGGTTCTGTTCCAGGTCCAGAAGGGAATCCAAGTTGTCCATAAGGCGGTCTTTCTGGGAGTCGGCGACAAACACAATACCATCCGCACCGTTTAAAATAATTCGGCGGCTGGCAGCGTAATATTTCTGTCCCGGTACGGTGTACAAACTGAATCGCGGTTTTTTCCCTTTGAGCGGTGGAAGGTGAATCTGCATAAAGTCGAAAAAGAGGGTGCGCTCTTCCATGGTTTTTAATGAGACCATTTCCCCCCGGTGCCGCGGATCGATATGATGATAAATCCATTCCAGATTGGTGGTTTTTCCGCTTAATCCGGGACCATAGTACACAATCTTCAGATAGATTTCGTTCTTTTCCCAGTGGATGAACATAACAAAGTTGTCCGAATCTCATTCCAGAATTTTGTTCAACCCATCCTGGATGTGCTGCCGCAGTTCCAGATCGATGATATTGCTGATTTTGACCATCTCTTCGAAATTTGCGGTAACGATGTTCTGAATCCTTTCGATGGTTTTCTGGGTAAAAATTCGTACCATACCCAGAGTGACGGCATGGTTAAAGATGACTGCCAGGAAAAACTGTTCTCCGACGCTGGCCACATAGAGATTCCGCTCATTTCCTTCATGAAAATGCATGCGGAAGGTGTTGTTGGCGCCGAGCATACGGGAAATTTCGGATGTGGCCGAAAAGTCGCCGGCGATAAGCGCAGCCAGAATGGGCAAATCGGTCCCCGGGATGTTCCCTTTCTGGCAGATTAGCTGGCCGTTCATATCGCCGAAGAGCACAAGGTTTGCGTTGAGTTTGGCGCGTAGCTGATCCAGCTCCTCCGATATCCGGTGGTACTGTTCCTCAGACAGGATGATGTGCCCCCTGGACACGTTTTTGGCCGTGGCACCGGAGTTCATGGTTCCCTCCCAGATTTATGTTATCTCCCGTAGGATAGGCGATCAATCAGGTACTGTGGGAGCCCCGCTTCTTCCATTTGCTTCTGCACGGCCTCAATATCGTATTCGATCCGTCTGAACTGGAAGGTACGCTGTCCGGAGTCGTAAAGTCCGTAACTGGCCCTGGGATCTTGGTCGCGCGGCTGTCCCACAGCCCCCACGTTGATAATGTACCTGGCTTCATGATCCTCGAGGCGGTGTTCATCTTCCAGCAGTATCCAGAGGTCATCCCCTCGCCTCGCAAAGCCAATAGCGACGTGGGAATGGCCCACAAAGCACAAGGGAGTCTGCATAAAGTTAAACTGGTGGTAAACATCACGTGGCGTCAGAATGTAGGTCCAATCTTCCGGCCGATGAGGAGAGCTATGAACAAAAGTGATTTCGCCATCGATATGTAAAAATGGCAAGTCCCGGAGAAAGGCAAGATTATCGCCGGTCAGCTGCCGCCGCGTCCACAGAATCGCGTCTCTGGCGTATGGGTTGAAGTATTCAATCGGTTCTTTTCCGATGGCGGCGTAGTCGTGATTTCCCATCAAACAAATGTGGGCCTTTTCCCGTATGACGTCCACGCACTCATTGGGATTCGGTCCATATCCAACAACATCTCCAAGACAGACGATCTTGTCGACTCCCTGTTGTTCAATATCCCGAAGGACAGCCTGAAGTGCTTCCAGGTTGCCGTGGATGTCGGAGAGTATCGCATACCGCATGAAGAATCCACCAGAAACCTTGACCTGACCCGCTCATAGAGACGGTATCCGTAGGTTTTTTGAACCGCTGGCACTCCCGAATATAGCAATCCCCTGATAAATTGGCAAGTCAAGTTTTTTTCTGGATTTCCGGGAAGAGGGGGAAAACGGTCCGCTGGAAGAAAAGGGTCCTCCCGCTTTTGGAAAACCCGGGCTGAACCGGGAAGTAGGTCTGTGGGATGCTTTTTATAAAATGGGAGGCTGGTTGAGAAGAAGCCAGTACATGCCGATTTCCCGCGTTGCCTCCATGAATTTCTCGAAATCCACCGGTTTAACAATGTAACTGTTGGCGCCCAGGTCGTAGCTGGTCTGGATGTCCCGATCTTCTTTCGAGGATGTAAGAATGACAACCGGGATCTTTCTGGTCCGTGGGTCGGATTTGAGCTTCTTAAGCACCTCCAGGCCGTCCACTTTTGGCAATTTCAGGTCCAGCAGAACCACTTTTGGGACCCGGTTCACGTTCCGATACGAAAAGCGGCCCTCTGCAAACAAAAATTCCAGTGCTTCCTCTCCGTCTTTCACCACATGAATACGGTTGGAAAGGTTATGCTTCCTGAAGGCGCGCAGTGTCAGGGCAATGTCGTTCGGATTGTCTTCGACAAGCAAAATTTCTACTTCATTTACCTGATCCATTCCCAACCTCCACATCGGTTATCAACCCGCCCCCTTTCATGTGGCCGGTGGGAAGAAATTCCGTTTTCAATTTAAACGGAATGTTCCGAATGTCAAGAAAATTTATAAAAATTTTTTAACAATTTTAAGTTCCTAAAACGCAGAACCCTTTCAGGATCAGGGAGCTCCCTTTTGTTCCGGATTGTGCATGGTGCCCGGTACGATAGTAGGATGGAGCGTCGGCTGGTTTGAACTTTCCAGCCCCAGTGGTGGTTCCTTTTTATGCGATGTGTATTCGGGCTGGGCCTCCGAAAACATTGGAAAATAACAGCGGGGCAATCTGTACCTGCAGGCTGGACTGTTTCCGTCCCTAGTGCAGGTAAAACCCAGCCTGGGCCGAAAGATGGGAGCATCGAAAAGGGGGCAGGTAACCGGATGGAAAGCGCGTCGGAAGAAGCCGTTCAATGGTTCTATCAGCGATCTTCAGTATAAAGGTCCACGTCGGGAAGATCCGGGAGCCTCCATGCCAGTTCTTTGTAAATCTGATCGGCCTGTCTCAATTCCCGGAGGAGCTTTTCGGCCAGCTCTTCAATTTCCTTACCCTGATCTTTCAGCTTTTTTTCTTTTTCTTCGAGGTCTTTCTGCATCCCACTTTCGTCATCTGTGAAAAAGAGAGCCTGGATAATCGAGCGGACAGCAGCCGTCAGTGCAAATGTGGTGGCTTTAATTCCCAGTTTAGCACCTTTTTTACCGATTCTGTACCCGAGGTTTCTTGCACGTTCAAACCGGTCATACAGTTCTTTCGCCAGTTTCTTGTCTTCGTCGTTCAAATCCACGCGTTCCCCATCCAAATACATTTCGGCGTCTTCAGTAAGAACCATTTTTTCCACGTTTGCGTGCTCGTAATAGAAGACAAGGCGGTTGTGTTTAAATTTCACGGATACGTCATCGTTGCGGATTACGTAATATGTTTTCGGCCACTGGGCTTGAGCAGTCGTGAGCAGAACCAACAGAAAAAGAACGACTGCACCGATACTATTTTTCCCTTTCATGGTGAAATCTCCTCCGCTCACACAATTTAACCGCCACATCTTTTGTTGGGTACGGACGAAAGGGCAAAAAGTTTCAGAACTGACCACGGCCATGGCCAGCCGGGAAGTTTTTCCGGGAAACCGCTGGTATTTTGCGGAATGCTTGCGCGGCAAAAAGATGGCGTCTGCCAGCTGAAGCAGGTTCGGGTTGAATAGACAGTGATGGTGTCCTAAATTAGTTGGTAAACGGATCCCGGAGATAGAAATGCACGAACTTTCCATCGCAGAATCCATCGTCGAGGCGGTACTTCAGGAGAAAAGGCGGCGTGGCTTTCAGCATGTGCGCAAAGTGGGCCTCAGGGTCGGAGCGCTCAGTGGTGTTATGGTGGAAGCCCTGGAATTCAGCTTTCAGGCTATTGTGAATGAGACAGAACTGGATGGTGCAGAACTGTGCGTAGAGTATCTGCCGGTTAAAATCCGCTGCAAAACGTGCGGAAATCGGCAAACACTGGACGACAATCTGTTCCTTTGTCCGCAGTGTGGCAGTGCCGATGTGGATATTCTTCAGGGCGAAGAACTGGACATCGCTTATCTGGAAGTTGAAGATTCGCCTGAGAAACAGGGCAGTTGATGAAGATCTGGAGGAAAAATGGCTGAAAAAATAGCGCTGAAGAAGAAGGTACTTTCTGAGAACGACAGGATTGCCCAGGAAATCCGGGAGTCGCTGAAAAAGAACGGGGTTGTGGCACTGAATTTTGTCAGTTCTCCGGGATCGGGAAAGACAAGTTTGCTGGAGCGGACGATTGCAGCTCTGGGCCGCGAACTGCGCATCGGCTTGATTGCCGGTGACGTACAGACCGAAAATGACTCACAGCGGCTGATCCGTGCCGGTGGAGACCGGGTGCGGCCAATCGTTACCGGTGGCGCATGCCATCTGGATGCGCGGATGGTGGCTCGGGTCTTGCCCGATTTTGATCTCGGCGAACTGGATCTCTTGTTTATCGAAAATGTGGGCAATCTTGTTTGCCCGTCCAGTTACGATCTGGGCGAAGATATGAAGGTCGTACTCATCAGCACAACCGAAGGCGATGACAAGCCGCTTAAGTATCCGGCCATGTTCCGCAAGTCGTCCGTCATGATCATTAACAAAATCGATCTCCTGGGCACATCTGACTTTGATTTGCAGCGGGCAAAAGAGAACGCCCTTGGCATCAACCCGGACTTGATAACTTTTGAGGTTTCCTGCCGGACAGGTGAGGGATTGGAAACCTGGTTCGACTGGCTGAGGCAGCTGGTGAAAAAAACGGCCGGTTCGTAAGAAAACCCTCGGATCAGAGGGCAGAGGACTGCAGGGTGGCTACGGTCCGTTATAAGATTCATGTGAACGGGATTGTTCAGGGCGTAGGATTCCGTCCGTTTGTCTACCGTCTTGCTCACGATTGCCGCCTAACAGGATTTGTTTTCAACAGTCCCGAAGGCGTGCTTATTGAAGCGGAAGGTGAACCGGAACAGGTGGAAATGTTTTTGCGCCGCCTTCCCAGCGAGGCACCTCCGCTCGCGAAAATTGTACAGATCCGCAAAGAGAAGATTGCTCCCAATGGAGATACCGAATTTGTGATCCGGCGGAGCCTGCGCGATGCCGCACCGGTGACCCTTATCCCTCCGGATATGGGCATTTGCGAGGACTGTCTACGTGAGCTGTTCAACCCGCGGGACAGAAGGTACCGCTATCCTTTTATCAACTGTACCAATTGCGGGCCGCGGTTTACCATTGTTTACAGCATACCGTACGACCGGCCCTTCACGTCCATGCGGGTATTTGAGATGTGTTCCCGCTGCGCCAGGGAATATCACGATCCGGCGGACCGCCGTTTTCACGCCCAGCCGAATGCCTGTCCGGAATGCGGACCTGATGTGTGGCTATGCGACCGCCTGGGCCGCCGTTTGCCCTGCGCAGATCCGATCACCGAAGCGGTGCGGCTCATCGCGGCCGGAAAAATTGTGGCCATTCGTGGCCTCGGGGGCTTTCACCTGGCGGTGGATGCTTTTAACGACCAAGCCGTGAATGAACTCCGGAAAAGAAAACGGCGTCCGGCTAAACCGTTTGCCCTGATGGCGGCCAGCTTGGAAGATATCCGGCAATTTTGCCAGGTAGGTCAGAAGGAAGAACAGCAGCTACGCAGCCAAATCCGCCCCATCGTCCTTTTGCGCGCGCGGGAAGACGCTGCGGTTGCTCCTTCGGTTGCGCCGCGAAACCGCTATCTGGGATTTATGCTGCCCTACACCCCGCTGCACTACTTAATTCTCAAAAATCATTTTAGGGCCCTGGTAATGACCAGTGGCAATCTGAGCGAGGAACCCATCGCAATAGCGAATGATGAAGCTATCCGGCGTTTAAGCGGTATCGCCGATGCTTTTCTGCTTCACAACCGGGAGATTCTTCAGCGCTGCGACGACTCCATCGTCCGGGTTTACGGTGGGGAGGCCCGTGTGCTGCGGCGTTCCCGTGGGTTTGTTCCGGCACCTGTGTTTTTGAAAACTCCCACACGCGTTTCTATTCTGGCCTGTGGTCCGGAACTGAAAAATACGGTGGCCCTTTCCCGTGGCGAAACCGTTTTCTTGAGCCAGCATATTGGAGATCTGGATAACCCGGAGGCCTTCCGGTTTTTCGAGCATGCCATCGAACATTTGAAGAAAATTCTGGAGGTTGAACCGGAGGCCATTGCCTACGACCTGCATCCGGAATACCTTTCGACGAAATGGGCTTTGAAGCAGGAATCGCTTCCGAAAGTGGGGGTTCAGCATCATCATGCTCACCTGGCGTCGGTGATGGCGGAAAACGGGGTAGAAGACAGGATCATCGGGCTGGTTCTGGATGGCACTGGGATGGGAACGGACGGCACCATCTGGGGTGGCGAAGTTCTGGTAGGCGATTTTTCGGAATTCGAACGGTGGGCATGGCTCCGGCCTTTTCCGCTGGTGGGAGGGACCCGGGCCATTCTTGAACCGTGGAGGGTTGCTCTGGTGCTTTTGTGGGAAGCATTTGAGGAAACGTTGCCCCCTTCTCGGCTGCCATCGCTGCGCGGGGTTGAGGAGAAGACGCTGGAGCTGCTCCGACAAGTCTACCGCAAAGGAATCCATGCTCCTTTCACCAGCAGCTGCGGCCGCCTGTTTGACGGTATCTCCGCACTCCTCGGAATCTGCCAGAAGGTAGATTATGAAGCTCAGGCGGCCATAGAACTGGAAATGGTTGCGGACGATGGCGAAATGGCAGAATACACGGAAGCCTTCTCCGGAGTTCAGGGACGTGGACCTGTCGATACGCGGCCACTTGTTCGCAGCGTCGTTGAAGATTATTTGAACGGAACCGAAGTCGAGAAAATTTCTGCACGGTTTCACAACACCCTTGCTGGGATGTTCTTGCGTGTTCTGGAAAATGTGAGCCAGGAGACAGGAATCCGGACAGTTGGGTTAAGCGGAGGGGTATTTCAAAACGTTCGGTTTTTTGAGGGGCTCCTGGAGCGACTTCAGCGGGCCGGGTGGAACGTGCTTACCCACAGAGAAGTGCCCACGAATGATGGGGGAATCGCCCTTGGGCAGGTGGTGGTGGCGGATGCCCGGCTGAGAATGGAAACATCGCAGTAAAAAGGAAAGGATACACCATGTGCTTGGCCGTACCGGGACGTGTTCTCGAAATCTATGAGGAACACGGCTTGAAGATGGGGAAGATTGATTATGCCGGCAATGTGAATGTGGCCTGTCTGGAATATGTTCCCGAAGTTCAGGTGGGTCAGTACGTAATTGTCCACGCAGGGTTTGCCATCAGCGTACTGGATGAGGAGGAGGCACGGAAAACCCTGGAGCTCTGGCGGGAACTGGCGGAAGCGGCCGAAGAAGAGGAACAGGAGAAAAAACAGAGCCATCCCGGAACACAGCGGGAGGAACCATGAAATACCTGAAAGAATTCCGGGACCCAAAACTGGCCCGAAAGATCCTCGAAGAGATTCACCGAGTTACCACACGAAACTGGGTCATCATGGAGGTTTGTGGCGGCCAAACGCACGCCATTATTAAACATGGGATCGACCAGCTGCTTCCGGAAGGGCTGGAGCTGGTGCACGGTCCGGGGTGTCCTGTTTGTGTGACACCGCTGGAGCTCATCGACAAAGCCATTGCGATTGCTTCACAGCCCGGCGTTATTTTTGCCTCTTTTGGGGATATGCTGCGGGTTCCCGGGTCGCAGAAAGATCTCTTCACGGTCAAATCGGAAGGTGGAGACGTCCGGATTGTTTACTCTCCACTGGACGCGCTGCGGTTGGCCCGCGAAAATCCGGATAAAAAAGTGGTGTTCTTCGCCGTAGGGTTTGAGACCACAGCACCCAGCACGGCGCTGGCCGTCTGGCAGGCAAAGAAAGAGAACCTGAGAAATTTCTTCCTGCTGGTTTCGCATGTACTGGTTCCACCGGCTATTCGGGCGCTGGTGCAGTCTTCTAGGAACCGCGTTCAGGGTTATTTGGCAGCAGGACATGTGTGTACCGTTATGGGCTGGTGGGAGTACGAGCCCATCGCAGAGGAATTTGGCGTCCCGATTGTTGTTACCGGATTCGAGCCGGTGGACATTCTGGAAGGGGTGTTGATGGTGGTTCAGCAACTCGAAAAAGGTGAAGCAAAAGTGGAGAACCAATATTCAAGGGTAGTCAGGCGGGAGGGGAACCGACCCGCGCAAGAGCTTATCCGCAGAGTATTCGAGGTTACCGACCGTAAATGGAGGGGCATCGGAGATATTCCGGCCAGCGGGTTGCGCTTGCGTGAGGAGTTTAAAGACTTCGATGCCGAGGCGCACTTCCAGCTTAGCCAGTTAAAAGTGGAAGAGCCAGACGTCTGTATCAGCGGAGAAGTTCTGCAGGGGCTGAAAAAGCCGGTTGAATGCCCGGCGTTTGGCAAGGAATGCACGCCCAGCACACCGCTTGGGGCCACCATGGTATCGGCCGAAGGGGCCTGTGCGGCGTATTACCGGTATCACAGGAGCTAGCGGCCGGATTGCCCATCTCCGTTGGGCGGTAAGAGGTTTCGTGTGTATTAAATGCGTTCATTGGGAAAAGATATTACAGGGAGGTTGCGCGTGGCGAAGCTACCGGAACTTGCACCGGAAGATTTCCAGTGTCCTCTGCCCATCACCGAGCACGATACCGTGCAGCTGGCCCATGGCAGCGGCGGTCGGATGATGAACGATCTGATCCGCAAGCTGTTTGCTTGGGCCTTCGAAAATCCCATTCTGTCCAGGCTGGATGATTTTGCTTTGCTGGAAGTGGGAAGTGTGCGGCTCGCCTTTACTACGGACTCATTCGTGGTGGATCCCATTTTTTTCCCCGGGGGAGACATAGGTGAGCTGGCTGTAAACGGCACGGTAAACGATCTGGCGATGAGCGGTGCGCGGCCTCTTTTTTTGAGTGTGGGTGTCATCCTGGAAGAGGGATTTTCGCTGGAAGAGCTGCGACAGGTTGTGGTTTCAATGAAAAAAGCGGCAAAGGCTGCAGGTGTGCAGATCGTGACGGGGGACACGAAGGTGGTAAACAGGGGCAAGGGGGACAAGATTTTCCTTAACACCGCCGGAATTGGAATTGTGGAACGGCCGTTTGTTCCCTCTGCTTCACAGATCAAACCGGGGGATCAAATTCTGGTTAGCGGCACCATCGGCGATCATGGAATGGCCATACTGTCGCGGCGGGAAGGGCTTTCTTTTGAAACACCCATCCGCAGCGACACTGCAGCGCTGCATGAGCTGGTTCGGGAAGTTCTGGATGTGGGGGGGGAATCGGTACATGCGCTGCGCGACCCAACCCGGGGCGGGCTTGCCGCGGTGCTGAACGAATTTGCCGCCGCCTCAGGGGTGGGATTGCGGATTTTTGAAGAAGCCATCCCTGTCCGTGAGGAGGTGGCCGCTGCCTGCGATCTTCTTGGACTGGATCCGCTGTATGTAGCTAACGAGGGAAAAATGGTTGCGGCCGTGGCCCCGGAAAAAGCGGATGAGGTGCTGGAAGCGATGCGCCGACATCCTCTCGGCAAGATGGCGGCACGTATCGGAGAGGCTGTGGAGGAATCTCCGGGTTTGGTAAGCATGCAAACGGTTTTAGGAGCCTGGCGGATTGTGGATCTGCCAGTGGGAGAGCAGTTGCCACGGATCTGCTAAAAGTTCAAACAGGAGGAGCGGAAAATGGAATCCAGTTCACTGTGGGTGCTGCTGGTGTCCACGTTCACCATTGGTGTGGTGCATGCGCTGGCTCCGGATCACTGGGTGCCGTTTGTAAGTATTGGCAAGGCCCAGGGCTGGTCCCGTACCCGGCTCTCCTGGGTTACCGTTCTGTCCGGAATTGGCCACGTAGGATCCTCTGTGGTCATTGGCCTGATCGGACTGGGACTTGGGTTTGGCCTCACCCACTTGAAAGCTGTGGAATCCCAACGGGGCGAAATCGCCGGCCTCCTGTTGATCGGTTTTGGACTGGCCTACGGCGTATGGGGGCTGAAGCAGGCAAGGCACCACCATCACCGGAAACTGGACCCGAAAAGGACGGTGACCGTCTGGGCGCTGTTCGCCATATTTGTGCTGGGTCCGTGCGAACCGCTCATTCCACTCATGTTTCTGGCGGCGGCACATGGCTGGCATGCTGTGCTTCTGGTAACGGCGCTTTTTTCGCTTGTAACTATTGGCATGATGCTGGGACAGGCCCTGCTGGGGTATATCGGAGTCAGTCTGCTGCCAGCCCACAGCCTGGACCGGTACAGCCACGTTCTGGCCGGAGGGGTCATTGCCGCCACCGGTGCCATGGTCATGTTTTTGGGGATTTAGCCGGTTTTCGCCGTAAATCGTGAAAAATTCCAGCTGCAGACTGCACTGTTTGCAGGAAACGGGCACGGATTGTTTAATTTGGCGGTAAAACAGTTCGTGCCTGTCTGCGTTTTTTTGTGGCCGGCACCGGCGGAGCTCCTGTTTCTCTCTGTATGGCTTTCCCCGCTTGTTGCTTTTTCGGATTCCCTTTCCCTCTGCGGGTGGACTTGCCAGCAATTCGGTGTGTGTAATGGCCGGAGTGTACGGGGCGAATACCGTTTTCCGGGATAAATATAGGAATCCCACGAAAAAGGCCAATGGTTGCCCTTTTTGGATTCGGATGGAATGAAAAAACCCTTTGCGCATTTTTTCGAAAAGTGCTACTTTGCTGCCTGATGTACGGCCTTAACGTGCGAATGGAGGGAAGTGAGCATCATGTGGCAAATCTGGGTGGATACCGGCGGCACGTTTACCGATTGTATCGCTGTTTCGCCGGAGGGCGAATGGGTAGAGGCAAAAGTTTTAAGTAGCAGTGCGTTGCGGGTTCGAGTTACCCGGGTGCAATCTGGAGACACGTTCCTCATCCGCGTTCCCTGGAAGCTTCCTGATGACTTCTTCGCCGGCTTTACCTGCCGTATTCTTGGCAAAGAAAAAGCATGGGCGGAGGTAGTATCGTTTGATGCGGAGTATTCCCGGATAAAGCTGGCCCGGTCACTGGCTGGTTTGCTTTGCGAGAACCAGGTTGTGGAATTTGTTTCTCCGGAAGAAGCGCCGGTTCTGGCAGCGCGGCTGGTTACCGGTACGCCGTTGAACCAGCCCCTGCCTCCCATCTCCATGCGCCTGGCCACTACGCGTGGAACCAACGCCCTTCTGGAGCGGAAAGGAGCGCCTGTGGTGTTCTTTATCACGGAAGGATTTGAAGATCTTCTCGAAATCGGAACACAGCAGCGGCCGGATCTTTTTGCACTTCGCATTGAAAAACCGGAGCCGGTCTATGCTGCAGTGTGCAGTGTGCCGGAAAGATTAGACGCCAGTGGAAACGTCATAAAGCCGCTGGATGTAGAAGCTTTCCGGCCGCAGGTGCGCCGCTGGGTAAAGGAGGGATACCGGTGCGCGGCTGTTGCTCTAATGCACAGCTACCGGAATGCGGTTCACGAACGCCAGCTGGCGGCGCTTCTTTTCCAGGAGGGATTTGAATTTGTTTCGATTTCCAGCGAGCTGTCTCCTTTTGCCAAACTGCTGTTCCGTGCGGAAACCGCCGTGGTAGATGCCTATCTTGCACCGGTTATCCGGAATTATCTGGCCAGCGTTCAGAAGCCGCTTCGGGGTCAGCGGCTTCATGTCATGACCAGTGCCGGAGGGCTGGTCCGGGCCGAGCACTATAATCCAAAGGACAGCCTCCTGAGCGGCCCCGCAGGAGGGGTGGTAGGGGCCGCCCGTGCCGGGATTCGGGCCGGTGTGGAAAAGATCATCGCATTTGATATGGGCGGTACAAGCACGGATGTTTCGCGGTACGACGGCGATTTTGAATACGTTTTCGAGCATACCGTGGGCCACGCCCATTTGGTATCGCCCGCGCTGGCCATTGAAAGCGTGGCGGCCGGTGGCGGCTCCATCTGCTGGTTTGATGGAGTGAGTCTGAGGGTTGGTCCTGAAAGCGCGGGAGCACATCCCGGGCCGGCATGCTATGGAGCCGGAGGACCGCTGACCTTAACCGACGTCAACCTCCTGCTGGGACGGCTGGATCCCGGTCATTTTGAAATCCCCATCAACCGGGAAGCTGCAGAAAGACGGCTTGAAGCGCTGAAAAAAGAGCTGGTCAGCAAAACCGGCGAGATACCGCAGGATGAAGAAATCCTGGAAGGGTTTCTTGCCATTGCCAATGAACGGATGGCCGATGCCATCCGCGACGTGTCATTGCGGAAAGGGTACGACCCGGCCGAATTTACCCTGGTTGCATTTGGCGGCGCCGGGGCCCAGCACGTTTGCGGGGTGGCAGACCGTCTCGGCATTTCGCAGGCCATCATTCCAGCCCGGGCCGGCTTGTTGAGCGCTTTCGGGTTGGGACACGCAGTGGTGGAACGCTTTGCGGAGCGGCAGATCCTCCGCCCGCTGGATGAAGTATTTGCCCATCTTGAAGCGTGGTTTGATGAACTGGCTGAGGAGGCTACATCAAAATTAAAGGCGGAGGGGGTCCCCGCATCGGAAATTTTCGTCCGCCGCAAAATTGTACACCTGCGTTTTTCCGGACAGGATTTTTCTGTGGAAATCGATTTTGAAAATCCTGGTGGATTGAGGAAGGCTTTCCGTGAAAAGTATCGGCGTCTGTACGGCCACTGGCTGGAGAACCGCGCCATTGAGGTAGAATCGCTGCGGGTTATTGCCTCTACCCGGCCGCCAGAATACGGTGGAGAAGAATTTCATATGGGAGCTCTGGAGTTGGCCGCTTCTCCTGAGGCAGTTCGTCGCGCATGGTTTGATGGTATGTGGCATGAAATACCATGCTATAACCGGGAGAGGCTTGCCTCGGGAACTCGCCTCAGCGGTCCGTGTCTGGTTCTGGAACGCCACAGCACAACCGTGGTGGAACCCGGATGGGTACTGGAGATTGGTTCCGCCGGTGAACTGCGCTTGCACAAGGCGCGGGCGATAAAGAAGGCGCAGGAAACAAGACCCAGAGCGGTGCAGATTGAGCTGTTCACCAACCGGTTTGAGGCGATTACCCGGGAAATGGGGGCCATGCTGGAGAGGACGGCCCTTTCTACCAATATCAAAGAGCGGCTTGATTTCTCCTGCGCGTTGCTGGACCCGAATGGCGAGCTGGTGGTGAATGCGCCGCATATACCGGTTCATCTTGGTGCGATGGGAATATGTGTCAGGGAAGTCCGGCGGGTGCTACCCATGCAGGATGGGGATGTGGTCATCACCAACCATCCAAAATTTGGCGGTTCCCATTTGCCGGATGTGACACTGATCACGCCGGTGTACAGCCGGCGGGGAAGGTTGCTAGGATATGTGGCGAACCGTGCCCACCATGCCGAAATTGGCGGCATTCAGCCAGGCTCCATGCCGCCGCTTGCGAAGAATCTTGCCGAGGAGGGGGTGGTCATCCCGCCGATATACTTGGTGCGTGAAGGCAAAGAACAGTGGGACCGGATCGAGGCGATTTTGCGTGCCGGTCCATACCCTTCCCGGGCAGTGGAAGAAAATCTTGCCGATATCCGGGCCGCCCTGGCGGCCAATCACCGTGGTGCCCGCCTGCTGCAGGAAATGGCGGACCAGTATGGAGATGATGCGGTCCTTCATTATATGGCGGAAATTAAGAAAAAGGCGAGGGTTAAGATACAGGAAGCCCTGTCCAAACTGAAAGAGGGCGAATACCGCGCTGTAGAGCTGCTGGACGATGGTTCACCTCTTTCCGTTTCCATGACGGTATCGGGCAACCGGGCAGTTATTGATTTTTCCGGGTCCGCGGGCATCCATCCTGGAAACCTCAACGCGACGCCGGCAATTGTAACCAGCGCGGTCATGTACGTTTTAAGACTTCTCCTCCAAGAAGATTTTCCCCTCAATGAGGGAATGCTCCACGCCGTAGATATCCGGATTCCACCGGGGATTCTGTCTCCGGATTTTCCGGATGATCCATCTCGCTGTCCGGCTGTTGTTGGTGGCAATGTGGAGACCAGTCAGCGTCTGGTGGACGCCCTGCTCCGTCCGCTGGAGATTGTGGCTTGCAGCCAGGGGACCATGAATAACACGGTTTGGGGCACAGACCGGTTCAGTTATTACGAAACTGTTTGCGGCGGCTGCGGTGCAGGGAACGGCTTCCATGGCGCCAGTGCTGTGCATAGCCATATGACCAATACGCGGATTACGGATCCAGAGATCATAGAACTGCGCTATCCGGTGCGGGTGATGCGCTTTGGCATACGGCGCGGCTCTGGCGGGAAGGGGAAGTTCCGCGGAGGAGATGGCGTAATCCGGGAGGTTCTTTTTCTGGAACGGATGCGGCTGGCGGTTTTGACCCAGCACC
>Ga0209426_1000489_pt1 | contig 39576 bp, 48 predicted proteins | sample Deesub1362B_J571_FD_187697 | JGI IMG/M metagenome (GOLD analysis project Ga0209426, IMG submission 187697) | Deep oceanic, basalt-hosted subsurface ecosystem from Juan de Fuca Ridge flank, Pacific Ocean, CORK Borehole 1362B_J2.571 (SPAdes)... ...
TCCTCCTTATGATGTCCCTGACAGCCAGCGCCTGAAGGACATCCAGCCCGCTTGTCGGCTCGTCCATTATGGCGAGGCGTGGCCTTCCCATGAGGGTCCGGGCGATGAGCAGGCGGCGTCTCATTCCCTTGCTGTACTCCTTCGTCTTCCGGTTAATGGCATCGCCCAGAGATGCTATCTCCAGGCCCCTTTTAAACGCCTCTTCAGGGTCCTCACAGAAGGAGGCGAAGAACCTGAGGTACTCCCTTCCCGTAAGGTAACCATATGTTCCCGCCTCCTCCGGGAGGTAGGATATCACGCGGCGGATATCGTCTGCTCTTTTCCTCACATCCTTCCCGTAAACGATCACGATGCCCTCTGTAGGGGTGAGGAGCGTGGCTGCTACGCGGAGGAACGTGCTCTTTCCCGCCCCGTTGGGGCCCACCAGCCCCGTGACGGTTCCCTCCCTCACCTCCAGGTCAACGCCTTTCAGCGCCTCAACTCCGCCCCTGTAGATTTTCCTAACGCCACGGGCCACAAGCGCTGGCATAGTGGGGGTATATGACTCACGGGAAATAAAGGATGTGGATTCAGTCGCACCTGCATTTGCCTATGAGCGCCATCAAACTGTGGAAATTCCTCTCCACGACGTCCTCGTCGCGGAACTTTTTAGAAAGCGTGCGCAGTCTCTTCACCACGCAGAGGAGTCCATCTCTGGTCGGTTTATCCCAAGGCACGCCGCACTCGCGGAACTGGTTTTTCAGTGTCAGGAGGGCCAGTTCCCTGTCGCCTCCCACCGCCGTTATGAAGCACTCTATGAGTGCCTCTTTAACCTCCTCGGGGCTGAGGGAGTCCTTCGCCATGAGTTCGCTGAACCTGGCTGAGTGATGCTGCCAGACGAGGTCGTTTGCCATCCTCACCACCTGTGCCCTGCCATGGGGCTGTGCTTATTAAATGGTATCGCCCCCCTCCAGGTCGTGGGCCCTTATCCACTCCAGAAGAGGGCGGAGCGCATCTCCGAGGGAACGGCCCATATCGGTGAGCGAGTACTCAACCCGGGGCGGTATCTCAGGGTAATACCGCCTTTCCACGAGCCCCTCCCGTTCCAGCGTGCTCAGGACGTTTGAGAGGGAGCGGGAGGATATGCCCTCAAGAGCGGCCTTCAACTCGGTGAAGCGCATGCTCTCTGCGGACATGAGGGCGCTTATAACGCATATGGCCCATTTTCTCCCTATGACATTTATTATGCCGCGTATCGGGCAGAGACATGCGCGGTCTCCATCCATCCTGCACTCGCACATCTCCGCATCACCCGATGAACGCGCATTCACTTACTGGTTTAAATATTTTACCTGCTTTACCATGTGCACGGACGGGATAACCCGTCCGGAAAGGAGGTGATGCGAGGTGTGCACGTGTCCGTGCTGCTGCGACGACCCGGAGATGCTCAGGAGGTGGAAATCCCTCCTTGAGCGCCAGTTGGAGATCATAAACGAGAGGCTGGAGCACCTTCAGTGACCCTCCAGCCCCCTCTCCCAATTTTTTGATATCGCGCTTAACCGGGGAAAACCTAATATACTATGTTTGAATAACTGTTCAACCATGAAAGAGAGTGATGCTCCCGTGTGTCGCGTGGTGGAGAAGAACAGGGAAAGGGTGGAGGCCGCCGTTGCATCCCTGCCCGATGATGAGACGGTCATGAAACTGGCCGATTTCCTGTCCGCCTTCAGCGACTACACGAGGGTCAAAATTCTTCTGGCCCTCCGCAGCGGCGAACTATGCCCCTGCGACATATCCGCCATCACGGGCATGTCCATCTCCGCCGTCTCGCATCAACTGCGCATACTGAGGTACAAGAAACTCGTTAAGTACCGCAGGGAGGGTCGGAATATATACTACTCCCTCCACGACAGGCACGTTGAGGAAATACTGGGCGTTGCCCTGGAACACGTGGGTGAGGGAGAATGAGGAGGTATCGCCTCAGAAACCTGGACTGCCCCAACTGCGCGGCGAAGATAGAGGACGCCCTAAGGAAGGAGGGCTGTGTGTCCTTTGTATCGCTCAACTTCGCCACGGGCGAGATGGTCGTTGATGCGGAGGACCACTCCGCCGTTGAGAGGGTGGTGCGCACAGTTGAACCTGATGTGACCCTGGAGGAGATACTGGAGGATGAGGACGACGGGCTATCAAAGCGACCCCTGGCATTCATGGCGGTCTCCGGCGCCATGCTCACCGGGGCCATCATCATGGGCGATGTCCATCCCTACGCACCTGTGCTCCTCATCTCGGCCTACCTGCTCGTGGGATGGAGGATTCTTCTAAAGGCGGTCAGAAACGTGCTGCGCGGGAGGGTCTTTGACGAGAACTTCCTCCTCACGGTGGCGACTCTCAGCGCCATAGCGATTCACGAACTGCCCGAGGCGGTGGCGGTAATGCTCTTCTACTCCGTGGGCGAGTACCTTCAGGACGCCGCCGTGGAGCGCTCCCGGAGAAAGATAAAGGCCCTGCTATCAATAAAACCGACATATGCAAATGTCAGAAGGGCCGGCAAGACGCTGCGGGTACCCCCTGAGGAGGTGCGGCCCGGTGAGGTCATCCTGGTGAAGCCAGGCGAGATGGTGCCGCTGGACGGCGTGGTCGTTGATGGCACCACGTTCATGGACACTTCGGTGCTCACAGGCGAATCAAGGCCTCGCCGTGTGTCGCCCGGCGATGAGGTTCTCTCCGGGATGATAAACGGAGGGGGCCTGATAACGGTCCGCGTGACGAAGGAGTTCAGCGAGTCCTCGGTGTCGCGCATACTCCACATGGTAATGGAAGCCAGCGCGAGGAAATCGCGAACGGAACGATTCATAACGAGGTTCTCTCGCTATTACACCCCCGCCGTCGTGGGCATGGCGGTTATGGTGGCCCTCATCCCGCCCCTCACCGTGCCCGGGGCGACGTTTGAGACGTGGGTTTACCGCGCTCTGGTACTCCTGCTGATATCCTGCCCCTGCGCGCTCGTCCTCTCCATACCCCTCGGGTACTTCGCGGGCGTGGGCCGTTCCGCCAGGGAGGGCGTGCTGGTCAAGGGGGCAAACTACCTGGACGTGCTTACGCGCGTGAGCGTGGTGGCGTTTGACAAGACGGGCACTCTGACGGAGGGCTCCTTCAGCGTGGTGGAGATTGTCCCGTACAACGGTTTCACGGAGCGAGACCTCCTGAGGTATGCAGCGCACGCCGAGGCACACTCCTCCCACCCGATAGCGCGCTCCGTCCTGGAGCGGTGGGGACGCGAGGTGGACGAGACCCTCATAGGGGATTACAGGGAAATTCCCGGCCACGGGGTGCGCGCGGTCGTGGAAGGTCACGTGGTGCTCGTGGGCAACGACCGCCTGATGCATCGCGAGGGCGTGGAACACGATACATGCGAGGTTGGAGGCACGGTCATCCACGTCGTTGTTGACAGTGTTTACGCGGGCTATATGGTGATATCCGACAGACCCAAAGAGGACGCCCGCGATGCGGTGCGTGAACTCAAGGAACTGGGCGTGTCCCGCGTGGTCATGCTCACGGGGGACGACGAATCGGTGGCTAAGCGGATAGCCGACAAACTGGGACTGGATGGGTACCATGCGGAGCTCCTCCCGGAGGACAAGGTTCGCATCGTCCAGGCGCTCAGGGATGAGACGGGGGATGGAGGAAGCGTGGCCTTCGTGGGCGACGGCATAAACGATGCACCTGTGATAGCGGTTGCCGACGTTGGCATCGCCATGGGTGCCCTCGGCTCGGACGCCGCCATTGAGACGGCGGATGTCGTTGTCATGGACGACAGACCTTCCAGAGTCCCCAGGGCGATTCGCATCGCGAGAAAGACGCGCCGTGTGGTTCTTCAGAACATAGTCCTCGCGGTGGGTGTTAAGAGCGCATTCATAGCCCTGGGTGTATTTGGAATTGCAACCATGTGGGAGGCGGTGTTCGCGGATGTGGGTGTGGCCCTCATGGCCGTGTTGAATTCCCTCAGGGTGTTGAGGTGATACCCGTGGTTCCAAATGTTTATATCCACACCGCATATATGGGCGCCGGAGCCCCTCCCGGAGGTCGTGGATTATGATGGCCGAAAATGTCCTGGACCTGATAGGAAACACCCCGCTCGTTCGGGTGACGTCGCCCCGCGAAGATGTGGAGATTTACCTGAAACTGGAGAAGTTCAACCCCGGTGGCAGCGTGAAGGACCGCATAGCGAAGTATATGATAGAGGACGCGGAGAGGCGTGGGGAACTCAGCCAGGGGAAGATCGTCATGGAGGCCACATCCGGCAACACCGGCATAGGGCTCGCCATGGTGTGCGCCGTCAAGGGGTACGATTTTGTGGCCGTCATGCCGGAGAACGCCACGGAGGAGAGGAAGCGCATGATGGTATCCATGGGTGCCACGGTGGTCTTGACCGATGCGTGCAGGGGGCTTGACTGCTCCATAGATTACGTGAGGGACATGGCATCGCGCTTTCCGGACCTGTTTTTCGTTCCGGACCAATACTCCAACGAGAGCAATGTGAGGGCCCACTACGAGACCACCGGGGTGGAGATACTCCGGGACATAGGGGACAGGATAACGCATTTCGTCGCGGGTATGGGCACAACCGGCACGATAGTCGGCGTTAGCATGCGCCTCAAGGAGCACAACCCTGACATAGTCACAGTGGGCGTTCAGTTCCACGAGTCATCCCCGCCGATACCGGGACTGAAGAACCTGAATATACAGTACGTGCCTGGTATATGGAAGGATGAGTACCTAGGCACGCTTGTAGACCGCATAGAGTATGTGCATCTCAGCGATGCGGAGGCGTTCGCTGCCGTCCTGTCGTCGCGCGACGGCGTCCACGTGGGCACGAGTTCCGGGGCCGCCTACGGCGTAGCGTGGGAACTTGCACAGACCCTGAAGGAGGGCGTGATAGTGGCCATCGCGCCCGACGGAGGTGATAGATACCTTTCAACCACGCTCATAAATCCAGTCACGTATAAATCCCGTGTGATTTCAGATAGGGAGTTTTACAGGAGGGTAAAGGAGTATGCGTGACTTCTCCCGCCACATCCCCATCATAGGGGAAGACGGCCAGAGGGTACTCATGAATTCTACGGTCGGCATAGTCGGCGCGGGGGCCCTTGGGAGCCACATGGCGGTTATGCTTCACCGGGTGGGCATCGGCAAGATAATCGTGGTGGACAGGGATATGGTTGAGCCACCGGACCTGCCCAGAACGGTCTACCGCGAGGAGGATATCGGAAAGCCGAAGGCGGTTGCGCTCGCGGAGATCATCGGTGAAACCGTGGAGCCGCACGTGGACGACTTCAATCCATCCACGCTTGATATCCTAGAAGGGGTTGATATCGTTCTGGACGGAACGGATAACCTCCTGACACGCTACGTGATAAACGACTTCTGCGTTCGCGAGGGAATTCCCTGGATTTATGCGGGGGTTCTCCGGACGGGCGGTGCGGTGATGCCCGTCATTCCCGGAAAGACGGCGTGTTTCCGCTGCTATCTCCCCGCTCCCCCCTCCACGCCCCCGCCCACATGCACTGTGGCGGGCATCATGTCTTACGTGCCATCCCTCGCCGCATCCATCGCTGTGTCCCTCGCGGTCAGGGTTCTCTTAGGGGAGGAAGTCGGGGGCGAAATCATCTACTTTGACCTCTCACCGGTGAAATTCGATGCCGTTGAGGTTCCGAGGAGAGCTGACTGCCCCTGCTGTGTCCACGGAAAATATGAGTTTCTCAGCGGAGGGCTCCGCGTTGAGGAGATGTGTGATTCCACAATACAGATTGTTCCCCCGGTCAGGATGAGGGTTGACCTTGCATATATGGAGGAACGACTTCGCGCGGCCGGTCACGACGTGCTGAGGACGGAGCACTATATCAGATTCAGGGAGGGAGATGCCATAATAACCATCTTCGCCACGGGGAGAATGTTAATAAAGGGTGCTGAGAATACGGGGGTCGCGAAGAACCTCTACGCGAGGTATATGGGATGAAAAAGGAGGTATGTGCCATGTTCGCGAAGGTCAGCGAAAAGGATGTGACGTCCGCAATAGCCGAGACGTTCTACAAGATGCTGAAGGAGCACACGGAGAACGATGTGATTATAATAGGTGGAGGTCCGAGCGGCCTCATGGCCGGCCGTGAACTCGCGCGCCGGGGTAAGAAGGTGCTGATTGTGGAGCAGAACAACTACCTCGGCGGCGGCTTCTGGATAGGCGGCTTCCTCATGAACAAGATCACGATAAGGGCCCCTGCCCATGAGATGCTGGACGAACTCGGTGTGCCCTACGAGGAGTACGTCCCCGGTCTGTACGTGGCAGACGGCCCTCACGCGTGCTCAAAGCTCATAGCGAGCGCCTGCGAGGCGGGCGTCAGGATACTGAACATGACGAAGTTCGACGACGTGGTGATACGCGACGGAAGAGTTGGCGGAGTGGTGATAAACTGGACACCCATATCCGCACTCCCGCGCCAGATAACGTGCGTTGACCCCATCGCGATAGAGGCGAAAATCGTGATAGATGCCACGGGCCACGACGCGGTGGTGGCGACGAAGCTCGCGGAAAAGGGCTACATAGAGATACCCGGCCACGGCTCCATGTGGGTGGAGCGCAGTGAGGATGCGGTGGTGGAGCACACGGGCGAAGTGTATCCCGGCCTCATAGTGACGGGAATGGCCGTATCCACGTGCTTCGGCCTGCCCCGGATGGGCCCGACCTTCGGGGCCATGCTGGCCTCCGGAAAGAGGGCCGCTGAAATAGCCGTGGAGAAGTTGCAGGAAGCATGAGGGTGAATCTGTACCTCTCCGATACGACTTCCAGCGAGATCGACTTCGCGGTGGAGATCAAATCCTTTCTGGAGGACACATTCTCCGTGGAGGTGGACCTGCGTGGGGATTTCTTCCAGGAGCATCCCTCGGACGATGTGCCCCATCGTCTCGCGCGGATGCGCGTGAGGCACCCCCTGCGGAGGGAGTTCAGAGAGCCGCATCCCGTTGAGGTGGAGGCGGAGCGCCGCCGACTTAGAGAGCCCATGGGAATTGTTTACGATGGCGTTGAATTCCTCAAACTGTGCCTCTCTCTGCGCGGCGTCCGCGAAAACGAGTACGATATCATAGTGACGAACCGTCTGCTCGCCACGTACTCCGATGGGAGATATCACCTCAGGATGGTGGTGATGGGGCCTCTGGCCGCGATATCCTTCAGGGGGATATGGGACGCACCCGCCCCACCCGCAAAGTGCTACATACGTCAGGTGTGCTCCGGCCTGCCGAGGGATGCCGTTGCCACCGAACCCCCCGACAGGGAGAAGGCCATGAAGATGTTGCTCTCACAGATACTATTTTACAGGGCGTTTGGCATGCCCTTCTGTGATGTGCCAACGTGCATGCTCAAAAACCCCCACAGGTGGGAGGAGTTCGGCGAGGTGGAGGATTTCTGCCCCCGACACAGGGCCATGCTGGAGGAATTGCCATGGAAGAGGAGATAAAGAGGTTGAAAAGGGAGAAGGATGCGGTCATACTGGCACATAACTATCAGGTGCCCGAGGTTCAGGACATAGCGGATTTCATAGGGGACTCCCTTGAACTCGCCCGCAAGGCCACCGAGGTGCGGGCGCGCAGAATAATCTTCTGCGGCGTCTACTTCATGGCGGAAACGGCTGCCATACTCAACCCGGAAAAGGAGGTGTACATACCCGACCCGGAGGCGAGGTGCCCCATGGCCGCCATGCTGGACACGGAAACGCTGAGAGAGGCGCAGGATGCCCATCCCGATGCCCTGACGGTGCTCTATGTGAACACGCGTGCCATAGCGAAGTCCTTCGCGGATGCCACGTGCACGTCGGCCAACGCGGCTGACATTGTGTGCAGCGCCCCGTCCCGCAAGGTGATATTCGGTCCCGACGTGAACCTCGGATACTATATCAAAAAGAGATGTTCGGACAAGGAGATAACAGTAGTTCCCGAGGATGGACACTGCTATGTGCACAGCAATTTCACCCGCGAGGAAGTGGAGAAGGCGCGTAAAGAGCACCCCAAAGCGGTTCTCATAGCCCATCCCGAGTGTCCGCCTGACGTTCAGGAGATGGCAGACCACATAGCCAGCACGGGCGGAATGGTGCGCCTGGCGGGACAGCTGGACGCCGATGAGTTTCTCATAGCGACGGAGAAGGAAATGTGCTATCGGCTCTCCACGCTGTATCCTCATAAGAAGTTCCACCCCGTCAGAAACGCGATATGCAAGCAAATGAAGAAGATAACGCTGGAGAAAGTTCTCAACTCACTTCACAACGACGTGTATTTGGTTCGCGTGCCCGAGAGGGTGGCCGTGAGGGCCAGAAAGGCCATAGAGAGGATGCTGAACGGGTGGTGACGCGCAAACCTTTATCACCCTCCGAACATATGGTCTCTCTATGATCATAGCGGAGGTGTCCATATTCCCCGTCTCCGAGGGCACAAGCCTTTCCAGATACGTGAAGGCCGCCTATGAGGTCATAAGGGACAGCGGGCTGAAGCATCAGTTAACGGCCATGGGCACAATCATAGAGGCGGGATGCTTGGAGGAGTTGTTCAACGTGGTGGCGAAGGCCGAAAAGGCGGTGCTGGAAATGGGCGCCCGCCGGGTTGTAATCAATCTCAAGGTTGACCACAGGGTGGATAAGGAGGCATCCATGGAGGGCAAGGTCAGGAGCGTGCTCGGTGAGTGAATGCCCACCTTCGAGGACATAGGTGTTCGCGGATATCTCACGCGTTCACCGGGCACTGGAGGGCGTCTCAGGGAGGAAATTGAGGGGTTCGTGGTTAGCGAGATCCCCGGACACATTTCCCCGGGCGATGAGTACATGGTAGTCCGCGTACGACTCCGGAACTGGGAGACCGCCAGGTTCGCCAGAGCGCTGGCACGTGCTCTCGGCATAAGCGTGCACCGCATCTCCTACTCCGGGCTGAAGGACAAGAGGGCGATAACGGAGCAGTACTTCTCCATCAGGGGGGTGGAGGAGGAACGCCTCCGCAAACTCAACCTGAAAGACGTTGAGGTGCTGGAGGTTCTCCGTTCATCCAGTCCGCTCAGGCCCGGCTCCCATATTGGAAACGAGTTCATGATAACCGTCTACGATGCGGAAAATCTGGATGCGCTTGATGCGGTGCTGGATGAATTGCTCTCGTGCGGGCACTTCCCCAACTTCTACGGACCGCAGAGGTTTGGAACCACGCGACCCGTGAATCACATAGTGGGGAAACAACTCCTTCTGGGCGATTACAGGGAGGCGGTGAGGGTCTTCGTGGGCTTTCCGGGGGAGGACGACTCGCGGGAGGCGAGGTTGCATTACTGGGAGGACGAGGATGTGAAGGCGACGCTCTATGCGTTGCCAAAGTGGTGCGGGCTGGAGAGAACGGTTCTGCAGCATCTTCTGGCGAACCCGGGGGATTACAGGGGCGCTATGCTTTCCCTGCCGCGCAACCTCATCCTCATGTTCGTGCATGCGTATCAATCATACCTCTTCAACCTTGCGGTGAGCGAGAGGATGGCGAGGGGTGCATCCCTCCTCATGCCGGATGTGGGCGATGTGGTTGTACCTGTGGACGAGCACGGTGTCCCGCGTTCAGACGAGTTCGTTGAGGTCACCCGGTGGAACGTTGAGAAGATCAGGGCTCTCGCACGTGAGGGCCGCGTGTACCCCACGGGAGCCCTTCCCGGCCCGGATGCACCACGCGCTTTCGGTCTACAGGGCGAGATTGAGATGGAGGTGATGGAGAAGCACGGTGTGCCTCAGAGACCGCTCCCCGGTGTAATGCCGGGCGGAACGAGGCGCCCGGTCGGTGCAAGATGGCTCAATTCGCCGTCCATCGTGGAAAGAGGCGAGGCGAAATACACCCTTCGTCTCGCTCTCTGGCGCGGCTCCTATGCCACCAGTTTCATGCGTGAGGTGATGAAGGAGCGCTCCCTCCTCATGTATTGACCATGGGCGGTTCCGCCCCTTCCACGGCGTCGCCCAGTATGCAGTGTGTGTCTGGCTCGCTCCAGAAACCGTATTTTTTCGCGTACCTCTCAATCTCCCATATGAACAGATGCAGGAAGGGGCTTATAAGCCGGGACAGTATCGGAGAGTCGCTGAAGTACTCCTTCAGTATGGATTTGCTCTGACGTATGCCATGGGTCAGGCACCTCTTGAGGAGTTCCATGTGAACGTCGCTCATCCTGTGCTTTCTGAACCAGTCCCTGTCGCTGAGAATCCCCATGGGAACGAAGAACAGCGGAACGATGAGTCCCCTGAAATCCCACAGGTCGTCCACGAGTTCTATGGTTCTGAGAACGTCCTCCTCGCTCTCCTCGGGCAATCCCGCGATGAGGGTCATGGCGGGGAGTATTCTGTTGTCTTCCATTATCCCCGCGGCCTCTATCACGAGTTCCCTCCATTCCTCCGGCGGGTACGGTGCCGCTTTCGCTGGCATGATTAGCCTTGTGAGACGCTCACTTCCAGTTTCCACGCCAACCTCCACTCCAAGGAACCGCTGTCCACCTTGCAGAACGACCTCATCCATTATGCGGGATATCCATCTGCCGTTCCTCTCCGCGTAGACGAGAGCCGCCACGCTGAGGTGGCTCCACGAGATGATCTTCATGTGACGCTTGGCCACTACGTTTACCTTATAGACCTTCTCTCCCTCGGGTTTGACGCCCTTAGCACCGTAGAGAAGAACGTCCTCGGAGTGTAATATTGTCCCCTTCAGCCCACCCCTTTTGTTTATGAGTATTTCCTTCTCAATTCTCTCCAGAGGTATGTGTCTCAGGGGACGAAGGGTTACGGAGCAGAACTTACAACCCCTGGGACAGCCCCTCATGATTTCCACCATGCCATTAACGGCTGGTCCCTTTATGAGCGGAATCTCATCTATTCCTGGGGCCTCGTTCGGGGGCATGACCACCCACTCCGGGAGCGCCTCACCCTTCAGCGCTCTCCTTGCGAGGTCCACCGCTATCCTCTCGCCCTCGCCCTCCACGACGGTGTCTATGCCCCAGCGCCTCCTGTCCTCCTCCCTGTACCTCCACTGCCACGCCGCGGGGCCACCTGCTATTATTTTCACACCCCTCTTCTTTGCATCCCTCATAGGAGCGGATTCCATAAGGTGGCGGAAGGAACGGGCGTTGAGTGGCTCCGCTTCAAAGAGCGTGGCGAACGTGGATGAAGGCGGGCCGAAGCCGAAGTAGTCATGGTGCGAGAGCATTATGACTCTGGCGCCTTTCACCGCGTCGTCCAGATGAGAGGGGTCCACTATGGCGGCGTCTATGCCGGCGTCCAGCAGTGCTGCCTCTATCTTTCTGAGGCCGTAAGGTGCCTCTCGGGGCCTGCCATCGCCATCCGTTCTGACCCTGGGCGCGAATAGATAAAACCAGAATCGCTCTGGCATTATAACCGGAACCCCCGTCGTTCCAAACCCCAGAAACTCCTTCCCGTGGTGATTGGTCATCATCGTCCTGTCCGTTGTCAGGACGACATCCACCACGGCCACCACCTCCCAAGGCGCTCTCCGCACTCCTTGCGCGGAACTGCATGCGTGCAACCCCTTCCCCATGCGAACTCCTGCATCTAATGCCACCTCCGGTCCCCGGGGATGCCGAAGTGATTATAATAATAACATGCGGTGTTATATGAAATTTTCCATACATGCCTCGCCGCGACCCGACGCGAAATAATTATATAACAGCGCCCTGATACCCTCTACAGGGATGACCATGCTGACGGAGGTTACGGAGCTTATAGGACTTGAGGTTTACACCGAGAAGGGCTATCTACTCGGCACCGTGGAGGACGTGTCCGTGGACACGGACAATCAGTGCATTTACGGCCTCTACGTGGGCAAGACAAACCCCCTCCTCGTTGAAGACGGTGTGGCGGTACTCGTGCCTTACAGATGGGTCAAGGCGGTGGGGGACATAATCATACTCAAAAAGTTCCCCTCGTACGTGTCACTCAGCGGTACCGAAAAGATCTGAATCGCCCAGTTTGAACCTTTCCACCGCCCGCAGAACGTCTCTGGGCCCCGGATTTTTGCATTTAAGGGTTTTTCTCAGCGGCACTTTTTTGAAGTCGTCCCCTTTCCACACGGCCACTTCAACGGACATAGCGCGCGCCAAGAGTGCCCTAGCCTCCTCTATACCTCTCTCGGTCAGCGTGAAGGCGTTTTTCTTGGCCCTGAACCCCCTGATGTGGCATTTCCTTGCGCTCACAAGTCCCATCTGTATGAGTTCCCTCAACTCGCGCGAGACGGAGTTCTTTCCGGCGGACACGGCCTCTGCGATCCCCTCTATGGTTATCTCGTAGGGCGCGGAGTACTCCGTGTCCCACGCGATGTAGGAGAGAAGATGCAGTAGCACCCTGCCCTTTATCCCTGCCCCTCTCATGGCAGCGTATTATATGAACCCGGTATTACTTAAATTTTTCGTGTACACTATCACTTTTATCAATCATTCCCATTCTATGGTGGCAGGAGGCTTGTTGGTTAGGTCGTAGACAACGCGGGTGACCTGCGGGAGAGTGTTTGTGATCCTCACGGAGATCCTCTCCAGAACTTCGTGTGGGATCTTTGAATAGGCCGCGGTCATCCCATCAACGCTTTCAACGGCCCTAACGGCCACGGTGTACCCATAGGCCCTCTTATCTCCGTGGACGCCCACGCTCTTCACGGGCAGGAGAACGGCGAAGTACTGCCATGGCCTTTCCATGAGTCCTCTCTCAGCCCCCCTCTCTATCTCCTCCTCAACGATGCTGTTCGCCTCCCTTATGAGCTCCAGTTTCTCCTTCGTCACCTCGCCGAGGATGCGAACCGCCAGACCCGGTCCGGGAAAGGGCTGCCTCTCCGCCACGGGTATGCCCAGATACCTCGCCACCGAGCGGACTTCATCCTTGTACAGGTCCTTCAGCGGCTCCACTAGTTTAAGATTCATCCTCTCGGGCAGTCCGCCCACGTTGTGGTGGCTCTTTATCGTGTCTCTCAGCCCGCCACCGCTCTCTATCCAGTCGGGCGCGATTGTTCCCTGCACTAGGTATTCCGCGCCGCACTCCTCGGCAACGCGTTCGAAAACCTCAACGAAGGTGTTCCCTATGATCTTCCTCTTCCTCTCCGGGTCCGTCACACCCCTCAGGGCGCTGAGGAATTCCCCCTCCGCGCGGACTATCCGGTAATTCAATCCGAGTTCTCTCAGAAGGTTATCCACGTACTCCGTCTCGCCCTTCCTCATCAGCCCCGTGTCAACGAACACTGCGAGCAGCCGGTCCCCTATCGCTCTGTTCACCAGAACCGCTGCAACGGTGCTGTCCACACCGCCGGAGACGGCTATGATGGCCCTGCCGTCAATCTCCTTCTGGAGTTCGCCTACCTTCTCCTCAACGAAGGACGCCGGGTCAAACATGGGTGGGCGATGGAGGGATTGAAAATAAAAGTTGTGATTTCACGTCTTTATTATGCCCACTATGAAGACGCCCAGAGCCGCCACGGCGCCGACTATGATAGCAAGTCCGTAGAAGAGCGCCGGATATATCACGCTGTTCATCAGAAAGCCGGGCCTTGTCATGTGCTGGTAAAGGCCGTACACAGCGCCCATGGCGAGGCCGACCACCAGGTAGCCGATTCCGACCGCCCTGCTCTTCCCGCTGCCGAAGTACGCAGTCAGCGCTCCGAGTACCATGAGGACCAGCGCGAAGGCGCACACGAAGACCCCTATGAAGATGTCCAGCGTCATTTCCCCGCTTCCCTCAGAACTTTATGCTCGTTAGCGTCTTTGTGTCCACGACACCCGGGATCTTCCTGATCTGCTCTATCACTATGTGGCTCAGCTCATCCAGGTCCTTCGCCTCTATCTTGGCGATGAGGTCGTACTCCCCGAAGAGCGGGTTGAGTTCCACTATCTGCTCTATCTCCAGCAGTTTCTTGTACACCTCGTGCTCCATTCCAGGCGCGGTGCTTATCAGCACAAATCCTATGGGCATGTGTTTTCACCCCAGTGCCATGTATCGCAACTTTCTATAAATACTTTCTCTGACTGGCTGAGGGCATTTAAAACCAGTCCTCCAAGCTCCGCTGCCCCGCCGCCCCCCTGAAGGCCCTAACCTTCTTCAGGGCATTCCGCACTCTGTCCTCGGAGAAGTCCCTCTCGCCGCAGAGAAAGCGGATTACGCCCTCCTCGTCCGCATCGCCCCATTTCAGGGTATACTCATCCGTCACCTCTGGGTTGAGAAATATCTCCCGGACCTCCTCCCACATGGGGATCTCCCATCCCTTCGCCTTCAGCACGGCGGGCAGGGAGCCGTACTTCTTCACGAGTTTGAGGGCCGTCTTGGGACCCACCCTCTTTATCCCCTCGTTGAAGTCCGTCCCAACGAGTATCGCGAGGTCCACGAGTTGCTCCCTGCTGATGCCGAGGTTGTGAAGCACATCGTCCAGAACCACGATTTCGGGCTTCACATCCACGTACACCCTCTTCCTGGGAAGTTTTCTCTTACCCGTGACCGCCAGGTTCCTAACGAGGCGCGGCGTCCCGAACAGAAGCGAGTCGTAGTCCTGCGAGGCGGCCGCGTAGCAGTCCCCCTTCCTCGCCATGTGGGCCGCCTGGGCCTCTCCCTCCGCCGGCGCCTGCACCCATGGAATCCCCATCAGGTCCAGAAGGCGCTTTGCATCCTCCACCATATCCTTCGTCAGCCGGGCGCTCTGCCTCGCCTTCAGGAAGGCCCTCTCCACGTCCCCCTCTTCCAGCGCACGGGCCCACTCCTCCTCCGCAGCCCTCCTCGCGGCCACTCTCTCCTCTATCGTGGTCGCCTTCAGCTCCGGCGGTTTTCCGTCGAAGACGTAGACGGGGCGGATGCCCTCCTGCATGAAGTTGGCCGTGCGATACAGAAGCCCGGACAGGTGCGAGGTGATGCGCCCCGTGGAGTCCATGAGCGGTGTGCCGTCCGGCTGTCTTATTGTGGTCAGAAACTGGTACAGGGTGTTGTATGCATCTATCGCCACCGCCCTGCCCTTCAGGTCCTTCATCTCTATTTCCCTCGCTTCCACGATGTCCGAGAGGTTAATCCCCATACGGCGCCGCCTCCACTCCCCTATCGGTTATCAGGAAATAAGCTTTCGCCCCGTCCATGTACGACCTGTGCTTTTCCACCTTCACAACCCTCACGTCGCTGTGCCTTTCCAGCGCGAGTATGACCTTCGCGACGTGCTGCAGCATGTGTCCGCCGATGGGCTTTATCCTCCCTTCGTGGGTGTCTGTGTAAACCTGATTTGTCACAACCACGGCTACGTTGAGATTTCTCGCCATCTTCTGGAGTTTCAGCAGCTGTCTTCCAAGGTCCCTCACCGCCTCCTCCCCGAACTCCAGCCGGTAGAAGTTAGTGAGCGAGTCAACGATGAGCAGCGGTATGTCCCCCCTCCTCTCCAGGAGCCGGGACACCTCGTCCACGGCGCTGTTCTGCTCTTCCCAGTCCGTCGGACGGTAGACGATGAGGTCCTTCAGCGCATCCCTCCCGGCGATCTGGGCCATGCGGTGCATGGGTAGCCCCTCCGTGTCCACGTAGACGACCTTGAACCCCTGCCTTATGACGTTGGCCGCTATGCACATGCAGAGGTTGGTTTTTCCCGTACCTCCCTCACCGTATATCTCCGTTATCACGCCCCTCTCCAGTCCCCCTCCCAGTATGTCGTCCAGGAACGTGAGGGTCGGGAGCACGTGGCTCTCCATCTCAACCTGCATCGGTCAACCTCCTTCTGATCCTATCCAGCATCTCGCACGCCTTGCATATGCGACCCACGCAGGGTTCGCCGCATATCCTGCACTCGGCGAGTTTCACCCCGGCGTATCTCTCCTCCAGCGCCCTGCGGATCTCCTCGTAGGTGTTCAACACGGCGTGTCTCGTGCCGGGTGTGTCCTCTTCCAGTTTGAATAGAATTTCCCTGTATATGTTTCTTACGGCAGTCGCGGCGTAGGGACAGGTGCCCGCGTGGAAGGGTATGCTCCGGAGCATGGCGTAGAGCATGACCTCCTTCTCCGGTATCCTCCTGAGCGGCTGGAGACGCGGTATGAGCCCCTCCCTAACCCTGCCGTGGGGCCCCATTCTGGCGAGGCGCTCCACATCGCCCCTCGTTATGTTCATCAGTATCGTCTGCGCGGTGTCGTCCAGGTTCAGCCCCGTGGCGAGAAAAGACGCGTTGATGCGCTTCGCCGCGACGTTGAGCGCCTTCCTCCTGAGAACCCCGCAGTACGAGCACGGCGTGTGCGGGTCCGTGTGTGGGGCGATCTCGTCCAGGGTGAGTCCATAGAGTTCCTTGAAGGACACCACGATGTGTTCCACACCCAGCATATCCGTGAGACGCTTCGCGTACTTCATCGCCTCGTCCCTGTAGCCGGAGATTCCCTCATCCACCGTTATCGCCACCAATTTCAGGTCTCTATTCTTCCGGAATATCCGGTGGAGCAGGTACAGGGCCACGGCGCTGTCCTTTCCGCCCGAGATGCCCACGGCTATGGTGCCACGGCGCATGTCCGCCTGTTTCCTGAGTTCCTCCTTCACGCGCCGCTCCACGAACCTTATGAAGTGGTCCCTGCAAAGGTGTCTCCCGCTGTACCTGACGAATATGATCGCATCCCTTTCGCAGAAATCGCACTTCATTCAACCACCGACGGCATGTGTCCCGTTCTGAGCGCCCTCTCCTCGTCCCTCACGATTTCATCCGACGTGAGGTATCTCAGCAGTTTCTCCGATATGAAGGCCCTTCCGTCCACGACGGGGTACGCGTAGGGCAGTTCAACGATGTGGTTCTTCTGGACTTCCACCTCCACCCCGACCCTCACAGGTATCTCGCGGAGTTCCTTACCCCGCGAGACGATGTAGGCGACGAAGACGGCCGCGTCCACGGGGAACTGCTCCTCGCCTATGTTCCTCGCTATCGGCTCGGTGAATTTTGAGGTTAGAAGGTCGCGCGTCCTCCCCCTCGGCGGGTGGTCCCCCAGTATGCCGCCGACCACCACGGCGCAGGGCTCTCTGAAATCTTCAGGTTTTAACTCCTCCTCCGCCGCGGGGTCCAGGACGACGACGCGGGAAAATGGAAGGTCCCACACATCGTGCTCCACCGCGGAGAGGTGGCGCGACGCGTATCCCCTCTCCTCGGGGTTTTTCAGGCCGGTGATGAGGAGCGGCTCCACGTGCTCCGCCGCGTGGAGGTACTCGTACCACGACCACCTCGTCAATTTCTCCTCCAGGTGCTGTATCACGAAGAGGACCATGCGGGCACATCCGCCCGCGGGATAAAAAGGTTTATGGAAGGGGTTGATGTCGCGGCTTCAAACGGCGGCGAGCGCCCCCGCGAGGGCGATGACCGCGACCATTGCGAGGGTTTCGGGTTTCATATACTCCCACCGGTATCAGAGGTCTCGTTGCACCCGCATCCCCCGTGCGGATACTCCACGTCCATGTACCCGCCGACGAGGTATGTGTCAACATATCCTTTATATATCACCTCATCCCCCACCTCCCAGGGGTCATAATACAGCCTACACCATATGAAGACCGTGATTTCTGAGAAATCATCCGGGAAGGTGTAGTTCTCTGTGAGATTAACGTAAATCTTCTCTCCCACTTCTATTATTGAGTTGTTGTTCACGTCGTTCCATACCATCTCTATGTTGGGGTCCAAAATAGCGTAGTGTGCCCGCCCTTTAATATGTATACGATATGACGAATTATTTGCAATACCTATAATTTCATAGGTGCTCCAGTTAAAAATCAAAACACCGATAATCTCCATCCCACTTTGTGGAAGATTATTATTGACCGCATTCACTCTAAGAGTTAGTGATTTATCTGAATGCCCTGCTATTTCTACCACTCCAATTCCACTCCCACCTTTACCGTAGATGGCCACATTGCATATATATTTCCCATTTTCATCATACAACGGCAAAAATATACCTCCTCCGAGTATAGGTGGTTCCTCCATCCAAATTCCGGTAGCGTTTGACGGTACCTCCACCAGAAGCAGGTCGCCGGTGTTTACATATCCATCGCTGTTCATATCCACGAGCGTGTGGTTCAGGGGCATGAACGTCCAGTTCTTCTGACCTTCCATCTTCACCATAAATCCCGGTAGCCGGAAATCGCTGACCCGGAGGACTTCGGAGAATATTGTACGGGCCATCATTATTATGGTGTTGTTCACACGCCCTATTTCATTGAAGCCAATCCCATAGAAAAGAAAAAGAACGGTATCTTCAGTCTCTGATGGTTCTCTGAGTGTATTTTCAATCTGGAACATATACCATGCAGCCCCTATGCCCACAGAGACCATCATCACGCATATGGCCAGGGTATTCAACATCTTCCACATGTGCTATCCCTCCACCACATTTATCAATGTCATTTGAGCAATATCAAAATATCGAGGGGGATATGAATTATATAGTTCTTCAAAATTGTATTGAAATCCTCCTTCTTCAAAGTTCCATGATGCGTTTGCGAATTCAAAATTTAAATTTATCTTTACGTTTTCTCCTGAACCCCACAATGCCGCCCAAGGTATGTATGTTTTGGTATTCATGTACCAATCTATATCAAGTACGGCGAGTTTGTCTCTCAAATAGTACACGAACCATTCCCAGCAGGACATTCCCCTCTGCCACTGCGCTGGAGAATTATAATCTGGATGCTCTGAGAACCACCTATCATACCATTTGTCCCCGCAGGGCACGTTTGAGCTCACAAAGGCGACGAGCGCGACCACTTCAGGGGGTTCGGTTTTCATGCCCACAACAAAAACATGAAATTATTCACTTATAAAACCACCGGATAAATGTATATCTCTCCGAGGTCGGGCGGTGGATTTATTCTCTCGGCAGCAGGGAGAGGTACGAGAGCGCGGCGACTCCGAGGCACAGGAGCGCGGAGACGAAGAGCCAGCGTTCCACGGCGTCGGTCCACATCGCCTTCACCATGTAGTTCTCCCGCCCCGGCGTGGGATAGGGCTCGTCGTAGAAGTCGTCTGTGAAGTTGTCCGTGTCGTACCCGCCGCGGTACCGCGCCCACGAGTGGTTTAGTATGTACCGGGGCGGCGGCCCGCCCATGCTGTCAACCAGCGTCTCATTTTGTTCAAAACGTGTTATGTAAATATATGTTTTGGGGTTATACGGCACATATGCCTGATATACATTTTCAATATGCACGCCCCAGTAGGCGGTGAAATTTTTGATTGACGGCGTGAAGACCACGTATCCCCGCGGGGGCACAGTTAGATTCGGAGCGAACAAACACCACGCATATGCATCTATAAAAGTAAAATAATATGACCAGTTGGTTAGGCATATGGGCTTGTCCGTCGGGTTGTAGAGTTCAAACCACCTCGCCTTGGGGTCGAGCGTGTAGAGTGCCACCTCGTTTATCACCAGATGGTCTCCCGACGGGCGCACATCCGCGTGGTGAACGCTGAACAGCGACAGCCCGGCGAGGAGCAGAAGGGACGCGATGACCGTGACTCTATTCACCCGCACAGTTCCCCACTTCATGAGGGAATGCTATGAGATTCCTCGCATATAAACCCACCGCGCAGATGTCCCGGGAAAAGGTTATCTCCCCCCTCCCGCATATACGCGGTATGGCGATGCGTCGGCTGACTCCCGAGGAGGCGCGCGAGGTCGCACGCGAGCACGGCCTCATCCCGGCGAGGGTGCGGGGCACGCGGGTGGTGCAACTCGTGAAGAGGATGAGCGATAAGTTCGAGCCGATCTCCTGGGAGGAGTTCTTCGCCATCCTTGAGGAGAAGGAGCTGGCCGTGTACGTCTCAAAGAGCGGCTACGTCAAGATAATGGACAGGTACGCCCAGGAGGGGTGGGGCTTTTGAGGCCGAGGGTCATAATAAACTGCGCCGTGAGTCTGGACGGAAAGCTCGCGCTGGGCACGTGGAGGCAGACGCGCCTCTCCTCCGAGGAGGACATGGCGCGGGTTCACCGCCTCCGCAACTCCGTGGACGCCATCATGGTGGGGATAGGAACGGTGCTCAGCGACGACCCGAAGCTCACCGTGAAGGAGAGATACGTGGAGAACCCGAGGAATCCAACCCGCATTGTTGTGGACTCGCGTCTCAGGATACCCCGTGACGCCCAGGTCCTGAACGGTGCAGCCCCCACAATAGTGGCGACGACGGAGGAGGCCGAGGGCACGGTTCCCAACGCTGAGGTCATCAGGTGCGGGCGCGGGAAGGTGGACCTCGTCCGCCTTATGGAATTCCTCTGGGAGCGCGGGATACGGAGCGTGATGGTTGAGGGCGGCTCACGGCTCATCGGTTCGCTCCTCCGCCAGGGCCTATTTGATGAGCTGAAGGTCTACGTCGCGCCCGTGGTCATCGGTGACGGCGCCCCCACGCTCGCCGGCTTCCCCGCCGCGAAATCCCATGAGGAAACTGTGAAACTCATCCTCACCAACGTGGAGCGGCTGGGCGAGGGCGTTCTAATGGAATTCGTTCCCGCGGGAAAGGTTTAATATCCCCGGATACGATATTTCCGCAGGTGCCGCACGCATACAAGAGTTACAAGGTTTACAGGGTGATTGTGCTGAACCTCCTGGCCCGTGCCTTGGGAATAAGCATATACCAGGAGGGGTTAGAGGAGAAGTTAGACAGAATTCTCGCAAATGCGGATTACCGCATAACGAAGTCCGATATAAGGCACGAGATAAGGAGCAACCACAAGATGACGGAGAAGGTATTGAGGGAACTCGAGAGCGAGGGTCTCATAGAGATAATCCGGGAGGAGAGGACCACCCTCGTGCGCATAACGAAGAAGGGTATCCTCCACCTCCGGAAGTGGAACCGCTTCTACGTGGACCTCTACAGGGAACAGCTGGAGGACCATTACCGCTACGTGGGGCTACCCGACTGGCTCATGGAAGCCCGTCGTGGCGAGGGGCTATGAATGGTATGAAATCGTACGTCCCGTCGGGCATCTCCATGATCACCTGCACGGGTATGTCCCACTTCATTGATATGAGCTTCTCGTAGAGTTCATCGCCTATTTCCCCCTCCCCCCGGCAGAGAGCGACAACCCTGCTGGGCCGCACCCCGGTCCTCTTCACGCAGTCCATAACCTCGCTCACAAACCCCTCTATATCCTCAACGTCCGGCACGTGGTCGTAGAATCTCACGTACAGCGCGTAGTCCCTGTGCCCGACAATTCTCCTGATAGGGCTCACCTTCATCTGAGCCCAGAGGTCAAACCTGTATGTGCCGCTCACCCCCTCCACGTCCGCATTTCTCCTCACCGTGCCGCGCCTCCTCAGTTTCTCCTCCAGCCCCATGCGGGTGTTGAAATAGCGGAGCAACCTCTCCACGGGGTCCTTCCCCTCCGGTACGGCGAAGTTCTCCTCCCTCGCGAACCTGTAAGCGCTGTATCTGGCGACGAGTTCCGCCAGCATACCCCTGATTTCCAGGAGTTCCCCTATCACGAAGAGGGCGAGCGCGAGAAGCACGCCTGTGGTAATGATCTCAATGGGTGAGATGGATACGAGCGAGAGGGCCCACAACACACCTTCTATGACCACCCACACCATCAGGGCGAAAAAAGCCGCCACGAGTTTCCGATTCATCTTCCCCGCTCTCTCCGCCAGCGAATCCAGCATGTCCATCAGCATGGAAACGGCGTCCTCGCCCGCCCTCTCGCGTCCCATGGTAACCACATTGAACTCCACACATATAAACGTGAGGTTATTCGCGCATCGCATCCCTGTAGGCAGCCAGTATTTTATTCACAACGATGTCCCACCGCCGCTCCCTCACGACCACATCTCTCGCCCTCATGCCCATCTCTTTCAGGTCGCGCTCCAGCATGCGCATCACGCCCCTCCCTATGGAATCCGCATCGTACCCGCACACGCATCCGTAGTCGTTGCGCACGGCCCACGCCACGCACCTGCTCGCCACGACGGGAACGCCGCACGCCATCGCCTCTGCGAGCGTCAAAGGGTCGTTCTCCGCGTAGGACGGCAGGACGTAGAGGTCTATGGAATTGTAAAACTCCACGGGGTCCTCTACGAAGCCCAGAACCTTTATGTTCTTCTCCTCCATCGCCCTGAGCCGGTTGTAGAGCGGTCCCTTACCGCCTATGACCAGGTTGAACCCGTATTTCCTCGCCGCCCTCACGAGCGAAAGCAGATTCTTCTCGGGGCGGAGCTGGCCCATGTAGCCCACCACGGGTGGCTCCAGACCGAAGTCCTTCCCCTCCCCCGGTTTATACACGTCCACGTTGAGCCCGTTTCTTATGCGACGCACATCGCCGTGGTGCCGGGCGACGATCTCGCCGGCAGCGTCTCCGGGCGTGATGAAAACGCGCGATATCCCGGAATACCACCACGCTATGAAGTGTGTCAGGAGCCGGCCCACAGCCCCGTAGAAATTTCCGTCCCCCACCGCCACGTGCACCGTGCTGACCACTGGCGCCTCAACCCCCTTCCGCGGGAGCAGGAGTTCCGACGAGGTGGCGTAGTGATGTATGTGGAGGATATCGTGGCGCCGTGCCATGCGCACGATTCTCTCCGCTCCTCCCCTGTCCAGATAGTAAAAACCGTTTCCCACTCCCTTCCCGCGGAGTTCGCGCTGGGATATGAGTGTGACAGAATGCCCCCTCCTCTCCAGTTCCCTGACCAGGTCCGTAACGTGTGTGCCTATGCCTCCGACGAGCCGGGCATAAATCAGTACGTCCATTTTCAGAGGGGCAATGGAGATGGTCGGTTAAAAAACTCACCCCTCCACTATCACGATTTCACGTCCCTCCACCAGCGCCCTCGCCATCTTCCTCCTCCCGGAGTGAAGGGCGCGCCACACGGTTCCCCTGGACACGCCCATCCTCTCACCCGCCTCCTCCTGCGTGAGCCCGAGGTAATCCACGAGCCGTATGGCCTCCACCTCCTCCAGCGTGAGGAAAACGGGCTCTCGGGCGGGTGCGCCGGGGGGTCCGGCGGGACAGAACCTGCTGGCAGGGGGATGACAGCCGAACCTCCGTCTCTTTCTCCACCGGGGCATAGTATTATGATTTCCTGCCATGAGATAAAGGTTGTTGTACTCCCTCGTACATATACCTCTGATGAGGTCACCGCATGCCCCCCTCATATCGTTTCAGACGCTGCTCGCCATGGCACAGTCCCTGTCGTTTCCCTTCGTAGTCACGTACCTCGTGAAGGCCGGCGGCTATGAGGGGAACGCCGCCGTATTCTATATGCTGGCGTTTTTTACGGCCATCCTCATACTCCCCCTGGCACCCCGCCTGATCCAGCGCCCCTATACATCCATGTGCGCCGCCATGGTGCTCCTTTCCCTCTTCTTCACGTCCCTCATGGTTGTGCCCCCGCCTTCTTCCCCCTCCCCGCCCTCCTCATAGGGGCCTACGTAATCCTCTTCTGGATGCCCTACAACGTTCTGGTGGCCCGCGCGGTGCGCAGGGAGGTGAGGGGACGTGGGGTCAGCATATACTTCTTGGTATTTCCCGCGGTCTCTGTGATCTCGCCGCTTGTGGGCGGATACGTCGCGGAGGTCTTCGGCTATCGTGCCCTCTTCGGCGCTGCCCTCTCCCTGACCGCGACGAACGCTGCGCTCATCGCCCTTCTCTCGGGCCGTCTTCCCCACCCCTCCTTTCCCCCGCCCACCACAATCTCGCCCCTCTCCTCGCCCTTGGGCGTGGCGTTTCTCTTCAACGGCTTCATGGACGGCATGTTCTGGGTTGCGATACCCCTCCTCCTCTTTGAGATGGCGGGTAGCGAGGCGGGGCTCGGCTACTGCCCGTCCACAGGACTCCCGCGCGGATGGCGCTGGAGCCCATGGGTCCTCTCCGGGTGGACCTATGGGGATGAGAGGGCCATGCTGGAAGAGGAGGCCCGGTGGCTGGAGGCGCGCCTCAAATACGTCAAAAAGCGGCTGGAGGAGCTGGGCGGGGGCGAGTAGATTTCTTTTTATTTTTTCTCCCATGCTGCTGATACGGTTTGTGATGGCACGGGGTCTCTCATACCGGGATATCCAAATCTTCCACCGACACCCTTGGGCACAACCTGACCGATGAAAATGATATTTTAAAAATATATTTTTCTATTGTATTGCCGATAAATCTTATATATTGCGTCTTTTTTTCGCCTCCCTATGAGGGGTGAAAATTCTGCCTTTATAGCGCTGGGGCTGGCCGCGGTCGTCGTGGGCGTGACCCTAGGTGCCAGTTTTCTCGTTGACGGAGCGCCCGAGGTTATTGAGTATCCCGCTGTTTATAGGGATGTGGTGTTTGACCACGCGGTTGACTCTGACTACGCCTATTACTATTTTGAGGACCGCGTAACACCCGGGGACACCTTCTCACAGGCGGCTCACAGGTGGATACGTCTCTGGGACTACATGCGCAACGTGACGGTTGAGGAAACAATCACGGTGGACGGCACGACCTATGCAAACCTGCGCGTCAGGTTCTCACCGATGAAGGTTATGAGAACGCTTTTATGGTGCGAGGTTGTGACGAACTACACTCGCGTCCGCGGACGTCTCTCATCTCTCATGCTGTATGTGAATCTCACCGAGGCATACGAGGGCGCGATGAGAGGATGGTGGGACAACGATGTGAGTGCATATCTCAAACGGACGACGCTCTATGGTGATGGAAAATTTATCAAAGAAAATATATATCAAGATGGCGATACGTATCTCAGGCAATTGCACGCCTATAATATATGGATATTTAATGATGCCCTGAACACCATAAACTATAGCCAGTCAGTAGCTATTATGGGCCCGTGGGATTTCTATGAACCGCGCTATGTGAACTTCAGCGTGGGGTTGATGGGGAATATAGTGGACGGAAACAGACAGATAGCCTTCAGGGTTCAGTTCAACATAAGCCGGTGGGACGTTCCGTGGGCCCTTCCGGCCCCTGAGGTTGAGGTTCCTGACACCGCAGAGCAGGGGGAGGAGGTTAACCTGAACGTCACCCCGACCGGGGATGTGGATGAATACTACTTTTTCTGGGGCGATGGGTCGCGGGGTAGTGAGCCGGTGCATGTATGGACTGAGCCCGGAAATTACACGGTGTGTGTTTTCTACCGGCAGGGTAAAAATCTGAGTTATATCAAGACCGTGGAGGTGAGAGTTACATGAGGAGGGGTTGTGCCTTATTCCTGTCGTTCATATTTCTGTCCCTCACCACGTGCTCTGTCTCGGCGGAGCCTCCAGATGGTCCATCGGATGTTCACAGGTGGTTGTACCATCCACCGGAGGGTCTGCCCCTGGACTGGTATATGAAGTACGCTGAGAAGTACACTGTTGTTCGCGTGAAGGATATATGGTTTAACTGGAGCGGAGAGTCACGGCTTGCAGGTCGGATCGTTCTGACAATAACGCCGCTGCCGCAGCACGACAGCTACGGGGTACCGCACATAGGCAGGCAGACACGACGTTTTCTCGTCAACGTGCTGGCGTACTACGATGCCGGGAACTACTATGCCTCCAGACCCTCCGTGAGGTACACCCATTCCCTCACCCTGAGCACACAGTCTTACTGGATAGATGAAGTGAAGTTGAAAATGGATGCTTCCCAGTATTATGACCCCTATGGAAACAATTGGGATATATCAGTAAAATGGATCGGGGCGAGCCATGCCTACTGGTCAGGCAGATGGGTTATGAACGGTCACGTTGAGGGCAGTACATTTGAAGAGAGAATGCGTGACAAGGCGGAGAAATCGCAGTTTGTGACGGAGAACGCGTACATCGTGAAGGATTCATACCTCGCGTGGCTCAGGTGGAGGGATGCGTATGTGAAGAGATGGGTTGATGACAGGAACACGGCAAACATGGTTTCCCTGGCCATGAGCGGGGCCGGGCTTGGTCTGGGCGTGATGGCCCTGGTGTTTCCCCCAATAGGTCTCCCCCTTTCACTGGTGTCCTGTGGTCTCGGTTATCTGTCTCTCATCTACTCCATGTGCAATTCAATAAGCTACGATGATGTGAAAAGCCTCATGGAGAAGAGCACCGAGTGGTCCAACGGGGACAACACAAAGCCGGATAAGCTCGTGGCCAGGGGTGTGTGGCATTTCCCTAAACCCTTGAAGAAAAGCGACGTGGAGGACAGGAGGGACTGTACGGATGACGCCTACCCCGATTTCTTCTGGCACTATAAGAGGTGGGTTGTGGCCACCCACATAACTGCTGTTGTTGATGTTGGCGTGTGGAACTGGGGCATAGGCGAGGGGAACAGGCTAACCCTACCCATCACGGCGGAGGTCAGTCTGAATCCCGGCCCCTACGAGGCAGACGACGGTTTCAAAAGAGTGGAGACTGTCACCGCTGAATTGAGGTTGCGCAGGAATACGACTGAGAGATTTGGCCTCCCCAGACCGCATACATCGGCCTTCCCCGACTATGACCCCAACGTGAGCTACGCTTTCACATTCTCCGTCCCTTCGTCTCCCTTTGACGGCGATGTGAACTATGTCATACACTGGGGAGATGGCCACATAACGGAGGTGAAGGATGTCCCCGAGCACATGGCTGTCACCAGAGAGCACGCGTGGGAGAGGGAGGGCACGTATACCATGGAGGTCTACGCTTACGGGTACAGAGACGGCACCCTTCATCTAAGTCCCGTCCTTGAGAAAACAGTCGTTGTGGACGCCGGGAGCGGAGACGGAGGCGCTGGGGGCTCGCCCATCCCTCCCGGTCAGCCCATCGCACCACCGACACCCATATCCGCATGGCCCACCGGGGAGAACCCCTCCTGAAACCTTTATCCCACATGAGTTCCATGGTTATGATATGGAACTCCCGTACTCCGTGGACTGGGAGGGCGTGAGGGCGAAACTTCGCGAACTCGGAGCGAGGCGTGTGCTTGTTCAGCTACCCGATGGCCTCAAAATGTACTTCCGGGAGGTTGAGAAACACCTCGGCGACTACGAACTCATATTCCAGGGAGACCCTTGCTTCGGCGCGTGCGATGTCCCCCTGTCCCTCTGGACCCTAAGGCCTGATGTCATACTTCAGTTCGGCCACAGCCCGATGCCGAATCTGGATTACGGCTCGCGCGTGCTCTTCGTGGAGGTCCTCTCCGAGGCGTCCGTGGAAAGGGCCCTGAACTCCTATCTTCTGATATCGCGGGAGGAGAAGGTCGGTCTCCTCGCCACGGCGCAGCATATCCACCTGCTGGAGACAGCTAAAGAATGGCTAGAAAGTGCGGGCATAAAGGCAGTAATCGGCGAGGGGGACCACCGGTTGGCCTACGCCGGACAGGTTCTCGGCTGCGATTTCTCGGTCGCAAGGAGCGTGGCGAAGGATGTGGAGGCGTTCCTCGTACTCTCCTCCGGGCGCTTCCACGCCGTGGGCGTCTACCTCTCCACCGGCAAGAGGACGTATGCCCTGGACCCCATTTCCGGCTCGGTGGAGGACGTGAGCGATTACGGCGAACGCCTCCTTCGCCAGCGGTTCGGGGCCATAGCGAAGGCGGAGGAGGCGGATGAGTTCGGAATACTCGTGGGGCTTAAGCCCGGCCAGACACGGATACGCCTCGCCCTCTACTGCCTGGAGGTAATAAAGAGCGCGGGGAAGCGCGGCTACCTGATATCCGCCGACATACTCAGCGGTCAGACCCTGAGGACGTTCGATGTGGACGTCTACGTGAACACGGCATGCCCCCGCATCGCAATTGAGGACTGGCGTCTGTTTCACAAACCCGTGATAACCCCCATTGAACTGGAGATGGCGTTAAAGTTAAGAAGGTGGGAGGACTATGCCATGGATGAGATATGGAGGAGTGATGGAATTGGAAAATTTGGCTGAGCGTCTATATCTCGCATCGGTGCGCCGCCCGGACAGGGTCAACATGGAACTCCTGCGCAGGGAGTTCCCGTGGGCCTTTGAATCGGAGGTCTTCGGCAGGATGATAGTCGTGGATATAGACGTGGCGCGCTACCTCGTGATGCGGCTTCGGGAGAGGGGCGATGAGGAGTCCATCAGAAAACTGGAGAGGATGCTTGAGGGCGTTTGAACCCTCATCTCCAGCCGTACTTGCCCACCATGGGGACAAAGGCCACGTCCCCGAACCTTTCCTTTCTGATTTTCTTGCCCTTCTTTCTAACCCTTATGAGCTCCTGAAAGAATGTTCCACCTACGGGAATGACCATGAGACCATCATCGGCGAGCTGTTCGAGGAGCGGTGGCGGAACGTCGGGCGCGCCGCACGTGACGAGTATTCTGTCGTACGGTGCCTCCTCTTTGAACCCGAGGGAGCCATCGCCCAGCACGGCCCGTATGCGGTCGGAGTGTGGACATCTCTTCAGCCGCTCAACGGCGTACTCGTGAACCTCGGGTATCCTCTCCACGGTGACCACTCTGCCCCCGTCTCCAACGAGGCACGCGAGGAGGCAGGCGTGGTATCCGCTGCCCGTGCCTATCTCAAGCACCTTCATTCCATACTCAACGTCCAGGAGTTCCAGCATGAGGGCCACCATGTGGGGGGCGCTTATCGTCTGACCGCACATGAGGGGAAGTGGTCTGTCCAGGTAGGCCTCCCACCTGCAACGCTCCGGCACAAACCGTGCGCGGTCAACGGCGAGCATGCACCTCTTCACCCGCTCGCTTTTGATGTAGCCGATGGAAACGAGTCGTCTCACCATGCTCTCAAGGTTCTGCACTCTGGCAGCATTTACCTACCGGTATATATACGTCCTGCTCACAGTCCATGCTATATAAACCCATCCCTCAAATTGCACACAAATACAACCGGTGGAGAAACATTTAAATACCTAACACGTATTAGGATGTAATAGTCGGGCAGCGAAGTGAGAAAATCACTGAATCACACATCACGATGACGCCCCTCCTCCCCTTTTTCCCTCACCTGAAAAAGTTAATTACCCGCTTTGTGCATTATATCACCCGGTGGGATTGCCATGGAGAAGATAAAGACGTATATACCCCGGCTTGACAAGGCGCTGGACGGCGGGATACCGAAGCACTCGGTCATTCTGGTTGAGGGACCGCCCGGCACCTACAAGAGTTCGCTGGTGTACTCGCTGATTTACAAGAACGCCATCCACGCGAACAGGAAGTCGCTGTACATAAGTTTGGAGCAGAGGAGCGGCAGTTTGCTGAAGCAGTTTGAGAGCATGGGCTTTCTCTACTCCCCCGTGAGGAACAGGGTCACCATAATGGACATGGCGACCATGCGCAAGAAGGCGCTCAGCCACGCCAAGGACTGGATGACCATCATAAAGAACGCCATCCGGAGTCTCTGGGAACACGAGCCCTACGAGTTGCTGGCGCTGGATTCCCTCGCGGTGCTGGAGGTGCTGGCGGGGGTGGAGAACAAGAGGAAGGACCTGTTTGACCTCTTCGAGTTCCTCAGGGACATGGACATAACGGCCTTCGTGATTCAGGAGACGAAGAGCGACGCCTTCACGGACGAGGAGTTCATGGTGGACGGCATAATAAAACTCAGGAAGGTCCGCGTCTCCGGGCTGGAGTACCAGATACACCTGGGCATAGAGAAGATGAGGTTCACGAGCCACCCGCACACCTACTACGTGCTTCTCTTTGAGGACGGCGAGTTCGCCATAACCACGGCGCTCAGAGAGGAGGAGGTCTAGGCCGCCTTCGCTATCTTCTCTATATTTTTCTTGGCGTGCGGGAAGGTGGGGTCCATCTCAAGCGCCTTTGCAAATGCCTCCCTCGCGTCCTTTATCTTCCCGAGGTTCGCGTAGGCCGCGCCCATGTTGTTCCACACGTGTGGCAGGTTTCCGCCCATGTCCAGGGCGCGCCTGTACGCTTCAACGCTCTTCTCGTACTCGCCTTTGAAGAAGTGGTAGTTACCCAGATTCACGAGCGCCTCCACGTAGTTGGGGTTCTCCGTGAGAATCTCATCTATGAGTTTCTTCGCCTGGTCGTATCTACCCGTTCTGAGGTAGAGGGTGGCGAGCCGGTTCTTCACCGCCGGGTCGTGCTTTCTCTGATCCAGAAGCATCGTCAGGAGCGACTCGGCCCTTGCATAATCCTTAGCGTTTATGAGCTCCCTTGCCCTCTCCAGCCTATCGTAGAACTCCTCCTCCGCCCTCCTCAGGCGCAGATATGATATGTAGAGCACAACGCCACCCAGCATGGAGCCGTATATCAGGGATGCGTCGTACATGCCGAAAAGCCGGTTGGCCTGCACGTTGAGCGCCTCGTGGAGAGGTACCTGTAGCATGGCCAGGAACAGCGCTGCAAATGTTGTCAGGGTCAGCGCGTAATCGGACTTCATATACACGAAGACAGAGGCGAGGGCGAACGCGGTCACGGCGCCTATGAGCGCCACCGCGAACGGCAACTGGAACAGGGACGAAAGTTGCGCTGAAAGGGAGCCCGCAAGTATCAGGAGCACAGGCGGTGCGACATCCTTGTTGTTCAAACTGTAATCAACGCCGAAGATGCCCGCGATCATGGCGGAAACGCCCACCACGCCGAATATTGGATGGACGAAGGAGGCGAGGCCTATACCCAGGCCCACCCCGAGAAGGTAGAATTTCTTCGGGTCTCTCACGTCCTGAAACCGCCTGTACATGTAAACCGCGAGGGGTATCACCCCGCCGACGAAAGCGGACGCGCTCACCAGGGGGGTTATGTCAGGGTGCGGTGGGATGAGAAGGAATGCCAGCCCGTACAGCACGATGACCAGAATCCAGAGCGTGGTGGTCATGAAGTGGAGGTCCTCAAACATCTCCCTGGGGGACGAGGGGAGGGCAAGGTCCTTGAACGCCATGGTTATACCTATGTTCGCGCCTTTATATAAAGGTTTAGACAGGTAAATCCATCCACTTCGCAAACGTTTAAATATCTCCGCACATCTGGCTGATACGGGTTCCGAAGCCGAAGCGGCCTTGAGCGCATGAGAGGCCGTGACGACCGGGACCCACAGGGGAGCGTTGGGCCCCCTTCGGAGCGCGGTGAGTACCTCCGGGCTATGAGAGAAGGGCCAGCAAAGCTCCCCACAGCCCCGGCAGGGTCAGGCGTCTGGATAAATGACAGGCGCTGTTAACGCCGGGGCACAACTCAATACTTCTTAAACGGGCTGGCGAAGAGAACCAGGACGGGGAATATCTCAAGGCGTCCCATCCACATCTCCACTATGAGCACAATCTTCTGGTAGGTGGGCATGAGGGGCGAGGTTATGCCCACCGAGAGACCCACGTTGCCCTCAGCACTGGCCACCTCAAAGAGCGCGTCGGCTGCTGGATGTCCAGCGGCCATGAAAACGAGCGCGCCGGCCACGAGCAGTAGGATATATGCGGACGTGTAAATGGCCACGTCCCTGACCTCCGCCGGGTCAAAGATCCTGCGACCTATCTTGAACGGGACGACAGCGCTCTCCGGGTACAGTCGTCTTTTGATGAACCAGGCGATGCCGTATATGAGCACGACGACCCTAACGAGTTTGAGCGCGGACGACGTTGAGCCGTAAGCGCCTCCCACGACCATCATCCCCGTGATGAGGAACTTCTCGTAGTCGGTGTACGTGGAGAGGTCTCCCACGGAAAAGCCCGTGCCCGTGAGGGCGGATGTGATGTGGAAAGAGGATTGATAGGCGGCGGTGTCGGGCGCCATTCCCAGCGCCATGACCATGTGGGCCATCGTGAGCAGCGTCACGGCGGCGATTATTATCATCATTGCCCGCACCTCTATGTTGAAGAACTCCCGTACCTTGCCCCTGAACAGCTGCATGTGCGAGGTGAAGGATATCGCGCCTATCATCATAAAGGGTATGAGGGCGTATCCCACGGCCGGCGCGTACGCGGCGATGCTGTCGTTGGTGGGGGCGAAGCCGCCGGTTGCCAGCGCGGTCATGGCCACGTTTGCCGCCTCAAAGGCCGGTACCCCCAGGGCGATGAGAAGAAGGGCGGCGAGTAGCGTGTAGAATGCGTATATTGCCCATATTCTGCGCGTCGTTCCCACGATGGTCGGCACGATTTTATCCGTCCTGCCCTCCGCCACGTAGAGGGTCTGGACGACCCTGCTGGTGCGGTACATGACGGATATGAAGAGCACTATTATTCCGACACCTCCAACCCACTGCGTTAAGCTCCTCCAGAGAATAATGCTACCCGGGAGGGATTCCACGTCCTGAAACATCGTGAGACCCGTGGCGGTGAATCCCGACATGCTCTCAAACCACGCGTCTATGGGGCTGAGATATCCGCTTATGACGAAGGGCATGGCGCCTGCGAGGGACATGGCCATCCAGCCGATGGCCGCTATCTTGAACGAGTCGCGGAGGCGCAGGTGCTCCATGGGGCGGTATTTGAAGAAGGGTATCGTCAGCCCTGTGAGGAAGAGGGCGCTGGATAGGAAGGAGAACACGAGGCGCGGACTTCTGTCAACGAAGCCGGCGTAGAGCGCGGATATGAGGAGGAACGGTATGAGTGTCATGAGGAGCCGTATCACGTAGTACGTCACGTTCTCCCAGTACTCCCTGTTGTTCATTTGCCCACCATGATCTCCCTTACTTTGCTCTCCACGGTCTTTTTCGCCACCACGGTTACGGTATCGCCCGGCTTTATGACCTCGTCTCCCCTGGGTATGATCACCTCTCCCTTGCGGTATATCATCACGACGGTGCTCCCCCACGGCAGGTGGATGTCCCTGAGATACCTGTTGGCCACGGGGGAGTTCTTCCCGACGATGAACTGTATCAGGCCAACGTCCGGACCGAGAGGGATCACGGTGGAAAAGCCCTTCACGCCGCTGTAGAGCGCGAGGGCAGCCACCTCCGTGGTGCTCACGACGACGTCCACGCCCAGGTTTTCATAGATGATTTTATTCGCCACGTTCGTGGTCCTCGCCACGACCTTCGGCACCTTGTAAGTGCTCTTGGCCAGCTGGCACGCCACGAAGTTTATCTGGTCGTTGCCCGTGGCCGCAACGAGCACGTCCGCCTTGCGTATGTTTGCATCCTCCAGGTAGCGCACCTCCGACCCGTCCCCGTGTATGACCAGTATATCGTAGTTCTCGGCGAGCCGCTGTGCCTTCTCCTCGTCCTGCTCTATGACGACGATGCTGTGTCCCTCCTTGATGAGGAGGTTCACCAGATACTCCCCTATGTTGCCGCCACCGACTATTATGATGTACATGGAAGCACCGGGGAGTATAAGGGAGGGGAATTAAATTAACTTTTCCTCGGTCGGGCGCGGGCGTGCAGTGTCATCCCTTCTGGGCGTTACGGTCATCCGTCTGAACGTAATGCACGCATTTTGTTCATGCATCTGAACGAAACGCAGTATCTGAATGTGTGGATACCTGCTAGTGGATTTAATGAGGACACCCTCCACGGCCCATGGACCCTATGTCGGTGTGGTTCACAAACGTTTTAATACACCCTGACACTAACCACCCCGTGTTCGAGAAGGTTCCCACGGTCCTCACCGCCGAGGAGATCATAGACAAGGCGTTCAGGCGGGCGCGCTCCGTGTCCGCCCCGCAGTTGAAGAAGACGATAGTGCGCATCAGGGCGCACAACCTCGCGAGGGTTTTCACGGTGAGGGACGTGGTCGTGGGTGTCCTCAACAGGTACATAAACGGTTTTCCGCGCGCGGAGGCCCTTCATCCCTTCTACCGCGCCCTTCTGGACCTCCTTGTGGATATCAATCAATACAAGAAGTCGCTGGGCGCCCTCAACTGGGCCCGCTCCATGGTTGAGAGGCTCACGGAGAGGTATCACAGGAGGATAAAGGGCGCCCCTGACAAGGAGACGGTGGATGCCCTGAGAAGGGAGTTCTATGGTCGCGTGGCATCCGTGCTGAAGCAGGTTGCGGACGACCTCATGTTTCTCGCCTCCGTGAGGGAGGAGTTCCGGAAGATACCTCACATAGATCCCTCGCTGCCAACTATCATAGTCGCCGGATTTCCAAACGTGGGCAAGAGCGAGTTCGTGCGGCGCATAAGCACCGCGCACCCGGAGGTGGCCCCCTATCCCTTCACCACGAAGGGAATCACCGTGGGTCACTTTGAGAGGAACGGGAGGCGGTGGCAGGTGGTGGATACCCCCGGACTGCTGGACAGGGAACTGGAGGACAGAAACGCCATAGAGATGCAGGCCGTTCTGGCGCTCAGCTATCTCAAAGGGGTTATACTCTTCATTCTGGATCCCTCGGAGACCTGCGGGTATCCCATGGAGAGGCAGCGGCGTCTGCTGGATCAGGTCAGACGCGAGTTCAAAGGGGTACCGCTCCTCGTGGTGGAGAATAAATGCGATGTGGTGAGGACGGACACGCCCAACCTGAAGATGTCGGCCCTCACGGGCGAGGGAATAGAGGAGGTTCTCTCAACGGTTGAGTGGATGGCAGGAGGTGTGTGAGTTGCTGCGCGATGTCATCTTGAAGCATGCGCTTCTGAACGCCATCAGGCACGGGGGAAAGGCGAATCCCGGGGCGGTGCTGGGTAAAATTCTGGCGGAGATGCCTGATCTCCGCCCCCGGGCGAGGGAGATCATGCCCGCGGTGAGGGAGGTCGTGGAAGAGGTGAATGCTCTCACGGTGGAGGAGCAGAGAGCGCTGCTGGATGAGCGCTTCCCGGAGGCAATTGAGGGGAAGAAGAAAGAGGAGAGCAAAAGGCTGGAGGACCTGCCGGGCGTCAGCGGGCCCGTGAGGATGCGCCTCGCCCCCAGTCCGTCGGGCCCCATGCACATAGGTCAGTCCCGCATGGCGATACTGAACGACGAGTACGTGAAGAGGTACGGCGGCACGCTCTTCCTAAGGATAGAGGACACGAACCCGGAGAACATAGACCCCGATGCCTACGACATGATACCGGAGGACCTGGAGTGGCTCGGGGTGAAGGTGCACGAGACGGTTGTACAGAGCGACCGCTTTGAACTCTACTACGAGTACGCTGCAAAACTGCTGGAGATGGGCCACGCGTACATCTGCACGTGCCCCGCGGACGAGTGGAGGGCTCTCAAGAATAAGGGGGTGGCGTGTCCCCATAGAGACGAGGCGCCCGGGGTTCAGATTGAGCGCTGGGAGGGGATGCTCGGGGGCGAGTACGGTGAGGGCGAGGCGGTTTACGTTGTGAAGACGGATCTCAACCATCCGAATCCGGCGATAAGGGACTGGCCCGCCTTCCGCATAGTTGATAGGCCCCACCCCCGCACCGGCGACAGGTACAGGGTGTATCCCCTTATGAACTTCTCCGTTGCGGTGGACGACCACGAGCTGGGGCTCACCCACGTTCTGAGGGGCAAAGACCACCTGAACAACACGCACCGGCAGATGTACCTCTACGAGTACTTCGGCTGGGAGAAGCCCGTCTACATCCACTACGGATGGGTGAGGATGAAGGATACGGTGCTCAAAACATCGCTGATTAAGAAGGGTATAAGGGAGGGGCTGTACACGGGCTGGGACGACCCCCGGCTGGGGACGCTCCGCGCCCTCGCGAAGAGGGGAATCAGCCCCCAGGCGATAAGGCGCTACTGGGTTGAGGTGGGCCTCAAGGAGGTTGACATAGAGTTCTCATGGGAGAACCTGTACGCCTACAACAGGGAGATCGTGGACCCGGTGGCGAAACGCCTCTTCTTCGTCCCTAACCCGGTGGAGGTGCGGGTGAGCGGTTCGCCTGAGATGAGGGCCGCGCCGCCGCTTCATCCATCCCATCCGGAGTGGGGTGCACGCGAATACACGATGCCGCCTGAATTCTCCGTTTACGTCCCTGCGGACGAGTGGAACGCGCTGAACCCCGGCGACATCATCCGCCTCAAGGACCTCTGCAACGTGAGGAAGACGGCTAATGGCGCGGAGTACGCTGGCAACGACCTCTCGGTGCTGAAAAGGGGTGTCAGAATAATACAGTGGGCACCGGCCGAGAGCCCTCCTGCCACGCTGGTGTATCCCGACGGCTCGGAGGTCAAGGGCAAGGTGGAGCCCTTCACGGGGCGATGCATCGGTGAGGTTGTGCAGTTTGAGAGAATCGGTTTCGCCCGCCTCTGGGACGAAGGGGGCATAAGGGCCTACTTTGCCCACAGGTGATGCATATGTCCATCAGAACATCCGGTCTGATTGAATCGGTGATACGGGAGATGACCCGGCTCGCGGAGAGGCACGGGGCGATAAACCTCGCGCAGGGGGCGCCCGACTTCAACCCACCGCCTGAGGTGGTGGAGGCCGCGGTGAACGCGGTCAGGTGCGGAGAGAACCAGTACTCCGTCACGTGGGGCAGGAGGGAGACGAGGGAAGCGGTGGCGGAATACCTGAGGAAATGGAGGGGCGTTGAGTACAACCCCGAGACGGAGATAACCATCACGTGTGGCTCATCCGAGGCGCTCCTCTCTGCGGTGCTGGCACTTGTGAACCCGGGAGAGGAAGTTGTGGTGATGGAGCCCTTTTACGAAAATTACGTTCCCGCCGTCACATTCGCCGGTGCACGTCCCCTCTTCGTGGAGGTGGGCGATGAGGAGGGGTTAAAGCGCGCGGTCACGCGTAGGCCGTCTGCGCTCATTCTGAACAGCCCACACAACCCCACGGGAAAGGTTTTCACCGCGGATGAGGTTCGCCTCATAACGGACCTCGCGGAGGATTACGGCTTCTATGTGATATCCGATGAGATATATGAACATCTGGTGTACGAGGGACGTTTCATCAGTCCTTCGCAGATCAACAGGGAGAGGACAATCGCTGTAAACGGCATGAGCAAGACGTACAGCGCGACCGGCTGGAGGGTCGGCTATGTCGCCGCTCCCGCGGATGCCATGCGGGAGATAAGGAAGGTGCACGACTACGCGACGGTGTGCGCGCCCACGCCGTTCCAGGCGGCCTATCAGGTTGCCCTCTCGCTGGGCGAGGATTATTACACGTCGCTGAGGAATGCATACAGGAGAAGACGTGACCTTCTTGCAGAGGGCCTCTCCTCTGTGGGGTTTGACGTGCGCATCCCGCAGGGTGCATACTATATGGTGGCTGGCATCTCACGTTTCTCAACCGATTCGGAGGAATTCGCACGCATGCTCCCCCAGAAATGCGGCGTTGCGGTGGTTCCGGGAACGGCCTTCTACAGCAACCCCGGGAGAGGTGCGGACTGGGTCCGGTTCAACTTCGCCAAGTCGGAGGATATCCTGAAAGAGGCAATATACCGCCTCACATCTCGTTTCAAAATTAATTGAAATAAAAAATAATGTTTTTATCAAATGAGCCGATGCCACGGCTGTAAAAAAGGAGGTTCTCCTATGAAGAGGTACGTCGCCACATTCATAGTGTCGTTCCTTCTGTACCTCGCGCTTGTGGCAGCCTGGGGTCCAGTCGCGCATCTCTGGAGTTACCAGGAAATCATAGCGGGTATAGTTGTGGGCGTGGTAGTGGCACTGACGATGTCCCGGTTCTTCTGCGAGGGCAGTGATTTCAGAATGGCCAACCCCGTGAGGTGGTTATGGGCAATATTGTACATAGGGCCATTCTTCTGGGGTATGCTCAGGGCGAACGTTGATGTTGCCATCAGGGTCATAACGGGTAAGATCAGGCCCGGGATAGTGAAGATATCCCCCGGGCTGAAGAGGGATCTGGCTGTGACGCTCCTGGCGAATTCAATAACCCTCACACCCGGTACGCTGACCGTGGACGTGGATGAGGAGAAAAATCTGTACATCCACTGGATATACGTGAAGAAGGGGAAGGAGAAGCCGAAGCCCGAGGACGTCTGCGGGTCGTTTCCCAAGTGGGCAAGGAGGATTGCGGAATGATACCGGTGCTGGATGCTCTGTGGTTTACCTTCTATCTGCTGATGTTCTTCGGATTGCTGGCGCTGATCAGGCTTGTCATAGGGCCAACGGTGCCTGACAGGGTCGTCGGTCTGGACGCTATGACCACGATAACTGTGGCGGCCATGATAGTGCTGGCGGCCATAATGGAGGAACCCATAATAGTGGACATAGCCCTCGTTTATGCACTGCTGAGCTTTGTGGCCACGCTGTACATAGCCAGATACCTTCGCAGGAAGAGGGAGGGATTGCAATGATAGGGTTTGGAGATATCCTGATACTGGTGTTTGCCATCATCGGCGTGTTCTTCAACGCCCTCGGAAGCCTTGGCCTCCTTAGATTTCCGGATGTTTACACGAGACTTCACGCTGGAACGAAGTGCACAACATTTGGAACAATATTCACTGTGCTGGCCGTAGTCTGTTACTCCCTATGGCGATGGATAGCTGTGCCGGATCCGCGGTGGGTTGTTATATCTGTTCATTCTATAATAGCAGTGATGTTTCTTCTCCTGGCCAACCCCGTGGGAGCGCATGCAATAGCCTGTGCAGCCCGGAAGATCGGTATAAGACCCTATGGAGCCGTTGTGGATGAAATGGAGGGAATGAAAAATGATTGATGGATTCCTTTTCATACAGATAATTATAGGGTTTGCGCTTGTTGTCACGGCGGTCACCGCAGTTCGCCTGAAGAATCTTCTCGCGGCTGCGATAGCGCTTGGGGGCTTCAGCCTCATACTCTCGCTGGAGTTCTACGTGCTCCAGGCACCGGATGTGGCTATGGCGGAGGCGGCTGTGGGCGCAGGACTGACGACGGCCCTGTTCGTGCTGGCTATAAAGAGGACATCCGATGAGGAGGTGGAGGAATGAGGAACGCGCTCGGTGCGGTCATACTGGTGGGGTTTTTCTTGTTCCTGCTGATGACGGCGGTGAATCTCAGACCGTTCGGTGAGCCCGTGGAAAGGGCGATGGACGACTATTTCATAAACAACGCTCAGAACGAGACGGCCAGCAACAACGTGGTTACGAGCATAGTGTTTGATTATAGGGGCTTTGATACACTGGGCGAGGCGACCATTCTCTTCACGGCGGTCGCAGGGGTCTATGTGCTCCTGCGGGATGCCATGAAAAAGGGGGGTGATGAGGAATGAGGAGCACACTTATAATACGGACGGTTGCCAGGGTGCTGAGCCCCCTGGTTCTGACCTTTGGTCTGTACATCATACTCCACGGTCACCTCACCCCCGGGGGAGGTTTTCAAGGCGGTGCCGTGGTTGCCACAGGCATAGCCCTCCTCATGGTGGCACATCCGCCCGAATACGTGAGAAAGGCCTTCAGGCACGGTGTGCTCAACGTCGTTGAGAGCGGCGGCGCACTCGGCTTTCTCGGTATGGCGATTCTGGGGTTGATGGGCTACACGTTCTTCCGGAACACCATAGCCAACTCGGGCTTTCTCCTATTCGGTGAGGGGACCCCTTACGGTATAAACCTCGGAACGCTCAACACGGGCGGAACGCTCCCATATATGAACATCTTCGTGGGCCTCAAGGTGATGGCAGGTCTCAGCGCCATAGTGCTGCTCTTCCTACTCAGCAAGGGGGGTGATGGAAAGTGATGGATGCGCTCGTTACTAACTTTCCCTTCGTTATAGTGGCCATACTCGTGGCAATCGGCTTTTACGCCGTTGCCTTCAAGAGAAATCTTATAAAAATTGTGATGGGCATAACCATCATAGAGAGCGCGGTGAACATGTTCCTCATAACCCTCGGCTACGTCCAGGGCGCATACGCGCCCATTTACACGATGGCGCCC
>Ga0209426_1000490_pt1 | contig 39563 bp, 31 predicted proteins | sample Deesub1362B_J571_FD_187697 | JGI IMG/M metagenome (GOLD analysis project Ga0209426, IMG submission 187697) | Deep oceanic, basalt-hosted subsurface ecosystem from Juan de Fuca Ridge flank, Pacific Ocean, CORK Borehole 1362B_J2.571 (SPAdes)... ...
TCACCTTCTGAAAACCTCATTAGCAGGTAGAAGTCATTGTAAATCAATGACTTTTTAAAACATAACTTTGGCATAAAAATTTCATGTAATATAGGTGATGAAACTGTTAAAGCAAAATTCCTCTCTTACAGGTCCGATTCCTGAAGGGAGGAAAAATAAAAATGGAGGTGTGTGATGAAAGGACTGATTTTAAAAACAGTGGAGCCTATGGATAAACCATGCAAATGTGGATGTGGATGTATCCTTGGGGTAAGATTTCTCTATTTAGCTGTTTATCCATAATCTATAATTTCCCCTTTCTACGGTTCAATCCCGGGGAGGGGAAGAATAAAGAGAAAGAGGGAAATGAAATTTTATAGATGGAAGGAAGGAATTAAATTTATAAAATATAAAAATCAAACAGGCATTTTTGATTTGATAGATAAAAAAGTGTGTAAAATCTCGGGGAGAGCTTATTCAGAAATAAATAAATATCTTACAGATAAAGTTTCTTCTCTTAATACTGAATATGAAGAATTATTTAAATATTTGATAAAAGAGAATTATATTGTATCTTCTACTGTAAGAAATGAAAATGGGAGTATAAAATATAAGATAACTCCCAAAATAGTATATTATGAGATAACCAGTAGGTGTAATTTGAACTGTAAAACCTGTTTTGCTAATACTCCTGGATTCAAAAGACGAAAAGAACTATCTTTTGAAAAAGTAGTAGAATTATTAAATATTCTTTTTACATTAAAATGTGTACGACTGGATATTTCTGGAGGGGAACCTCTGCTCAGAAAGGATATTCTTAAAATTCTCGAAGTTGCCAGGGACAAATTTCAGATGGTTAATCTTTATACTAACGGCACTCTTATTGTTCCTGATATGGCTAGGCAATTAAAAGATTTGGTATATTATATACAGGTGAGCTTAGATGGCTCATGTGAAGTGAATGATGCGATCAGGGGTGAGGGGAGTTTTGATTTAACTATGAAAGGTCTTTATAATTTAAAACGAGCAGGAATGGAGAGGGTGATAGTAAAGTTAACTGTGACACCAGAAAATGTTAATTATATATCTGAGGTGAATAGTTTTATATCAAAAGAGTTTGGATACCACGTGGATATTTCACTTTTTACTCCCTTAGGCTCTGCAGTAAAGAATTATGATTGTACAATTGCTTTAAGAGATTGTGAAAAAGGGTTGTTTAGGGATTTTCAGAGGTTGATTTCTTTTCTACTGAGAAAGGATATTATGGAGGCTTTTGGAGATCAAAAACTTTTTTATAAATTTATGTCCGAGGTTGTATCTAACATGGGAGAATATCCTTGTGCACTGGGAAGAAAAAACACTATTGATATTACCCCTGATGGAAAAGTAAAATTATGTTCCTTTTTTAGAGAAAGTAGATTTATATTAGGTAATATTTTTGATGTAGAAAATTGGTTAAAAAAATTTGAGGAGCTGTATGTGCCTGCGGTAGATGAGATTCCTTCTTGTAAAAATTGTTATGTTAGATATCTATGTGGAGGAGGATGTAGAGGGATGGCTTATAGTGTTTACAGAGATATGATGTCTCCTTTTCCTTATTGTAAATTTTTTAAATCTTTTTATACTTTAATGTTTTGGGAATTAGGGGAGGAAGGTTTATCTCCCGAAACAGTAAGAGAGAAAATACAGGAATTTCAGGAATTTATAAAACAGGAGATAAGTGAATGAAAGAACTTTATAAATTTGAATTATATAGACTCATCCTCAAGAGCAAAATAGTACTTATAATTTTCATATTATGTTTAACTATAATGAGTTTCCTCTTAGAAATATCTTTCCCTGTCCTGATAGGTAAAGGTATCGATAGAGTCATATATGAAAAATCTTTGAAAGGATTTTTGAAAATTATAGGGTTAATTTTTTTAATAATATTTTTAAGCCTCTCGTTCAGATTCTTTTATAATTTCTTACTAATATATATAAGGAAAGATATAGAAAAAAGAATCCATCTCGCAGTATTTAATAAATTTTTGCATTTTTCTCTTCCTTATTATGAGAAATTTAAAACAGGGGAACTTTTGAGGAGATTAAGTGGAGACATAAAAGAATTCATGAACTTGTTATCCAGCACTACCTTTGATATAATAGGATACGGTATATTGTTTATAGCTGGAATTAGCATAATACTTTTTTACTCTCCATGGTTTTTTTTATGTATTTTTGTATTCCTGTCTTTTATTTTTTTAATAAATTTTTTATTTTCGCAAAGAATAAGAAAAGAATGGAATAGATATTTTGAATTTTTCTCCATTAAGGAAGGGGTCATTAGTGAAAATATTTTGGGATTTATCTTTATAAAACTCAATAATCTATATAATATAGTAAAGAGCATCTTTGAAAAAACCTTACACAGATTGGTAGATAAAGAATTTAAAACGAATTTAATGATAAATTTATTCAGTAATATACTCCTGCTTATTTCTTTTACAGGAATAATAGTTATATACGGGGTACTCGGGATATTATTCGCGAAAGGCAGGATCTCAATAGGAGAAGGGATTACTGTCTCAGTCATTCTTTTTATGCTTATAAATTCTTTTTCTAATATTTCTAATAATTACATTTCCTTACAGTCTTCTATATCGGCGGGTTTGAGAATAAAAGAACTACTGGAAGGTCCACAAGAGATTGTGGAAGATAGAATTAATATACAAAATTTAAGTATAAAAAAAATAGTGTTTAAGAATGTAAAATTTAGATATCCTGGTAATGAAAATTTTATTCTGGAACTCGATAAGGAATTTTTATGTGGAAGAACTTATGCGCTCGTGGGGAAATCAGGCAGCGGTAAAACAAGCCTTATGAAACTCATGTGTGGACTTTATTCCCCACAAGAAGGAAAAATTCTGGTAAATACATATGATTTGAAAGCTCTTTCTCTTTCTCAGTGGAGAGACAAAATAGGATTTATGCATCAGGACCCTTTTATACTAAAAGATAGTGTTTTGAATAATATAAAATTAAGTAAATGGGACGCTGGAGAAAAAGAAATAATGAAAGCGGCAATAGAGGCAAACTTAGAAGAATACATAAAGAGTCTACCAGAAGGAATAAATACTATCTTAGGAGAAAGAGGGATAACCATTTCTGGAGGAGAGAAACAAAGAATTGAGTTGGCCAGGATATTTCTGAAAAATCCTGAAATTGTGATATTAGATGAGCCTACTGCTCATTTGGATGTCATTACAGAACAGAGCATTAAAAAGGCTCTTTCACAATGGAAAAATGATAAAACAATTTTTATAATCACCCACAAATTCTTTTTTATAGAATTTGTAGATGAGGTAATACTTTTGGAAAATGGTAAAGTTGTGGACATTGGTTCTCATTCATCACTTTTAGAAAGAAATTCACTCTATAGAGAAATGCTCTTTTTATCTACCGGTGGAAGCGATACTATCAAGAAAACCTGAAATACACCTATTTAATAACAGAGAGGATATAAACTTTCTTTTTCAGTATGAATTTTTTGCAGGGAGTAACATATATTTTGTTTACAACTATAAAGATATTCAGGGAGATATAGAGAACCTCTTCATGGCAAAAATTGCCTATGAAATCAGGTTTTGAAAATTTTTAATTGTCTTCACCCTTAACAACAAAAAAGGATAACTTATTTGACAAAAATTTTTTAAATTCAGTATATTTAAATTCAAATTATGAAAACCGAAGATAATAAGATATGCAGAGATTACTCAGAAAAAAAGCAAATTCCATATTCACACCATCATACATATATGATAAAAGTCTCATAGTAAATAATCTTTCTTTTCTTCAGAGGAAATTTGCCCCCTGCAATGCTGATATATTTTTTGCGGTAAAGGCAAATACATCACTATCTGTTTTGAAAATTATAAAAGAACTCGGTGCAGGAGCAGAGGTTGTTTCGCAGGGTGAGGTGTTTATTTCTCTGAAAGCTGGATTTAAACCCGAAAAAATACTTTACAACAATATTGCAAGAAAAGAAGAGGAGGTTCTGTATGCAATTAAAAGGGGTGTTTTATATTTTAATTTTGAATCAGTTGACCAGGCAATTCTGCTTGAAAGATGCGCAAAAAAGATAAGGAGAAAAATAAAAGTTTTTGTGAGAATAAATCTAGGTATATTTCCGGACACCCATCCTCATCTCTCAACAGGTTCACCCAGAAGTAAATTCGGGATAACGTTTGATGAGTTGAAAAATAATATGAGCATAATTAAGAAATTTAAATTTGCAAAACTTATTGGTATTCATTCCCATATAGGCTCTCAGATTTTAAAGCCAGCGCCTTTTGTTAAAGGAGTTAAAAAAGTTGAAGAGGTTTTGGTTTTTTTAAAAAGAGAGGGTTTTGATATTACTCATCTGAATCTTGGAGGAGGCTTTGGTGTTCCCTATCATCCTGATGAAAAACAACTTGATTTTAAACCGATTGTGAATGCATATAAAAATTTGTATAAAAAATATGGTGTGAAAATCTTTCTTGAGCCCGGAAGATTTATCGTGGCGAATGCAGGTTTTATTTTAACAAGGGTTATATCAGTGAAACAGAGAAATGGTATTCCTCTTTATATTGTGGATGCCGGGATGACCGAGAATCCAAGACCTGCTCTATACGAGGCATATCATCATATAAATCTTTTGTTTGGTAAAAAGGGCAGAAAATTTAAAGTAAGGGTTGCAGGTCCTTTATGTGAAAATTCAGATGAATTTGGAGTCTATCATTTACCAGAATTAAAAATAGGTGATTTACTTCTAATTCATAATTGTGGTGCATACACAAGGACAATGGCTTCAAATTATAATGGCAGACTGTTGCCCCCTGAATATTTATTTGATGGTAAATTCAGAATTATAAGAGAAAAACAGAGATTTGAAAATTTAATAGAAAATGAGAAATATTAAAATTTTTAAAATTGGTGGTTCTATCCTTGAAAAACCAGAAGATTATTTACAAATAGCGAGAAATATTTTAAACAATTATAAAAGGTCAAAAATATGTATTGTTACCTCAGCGATGAAAGGGAGAACCGACAATCTTATGGATGTTTTCAAAAGAGCAATACCGGATATTGATTTCTGGAATTTTGAAAGGTTTGTTCCTTCAGGAGAAATAGAATCTTCAATTTTATTTGAATCTGCTTTTAATTATCTGAATGTAAAATCAAAAGCTGTTTTGCCATGGATGAAAGAATGGCCAATTTATATTTCAATTGAAAGCAGGAATTCAATTGATGATAAAAGAAACTTTAAAGTTCTAAATTTGAGCCAGAGCAAAGTAAAAAAATATCTTTTACCTCTGTTTCAAAAATATCGTGTCATAATAATTCCAGGTTTTGTTGCCAAAGACGGTAAAGGAAGAATTTTGACTCTTGGAAGAGGTGGGAGTGATATATCAGCAATTTTAATTGCAGAGCTTTTGGATGTAAGAGAAGTTGTATTTTTAAAAGATACAGGAGGGGTTTTAAACACCACACCTGGAATTTTAAGGAAAACCAGAAAGATAAAACACATGGAATCAGAAGAGCTGGGAATTTTGACCTCTTCAGGAGCGAAGGTTTTGAACCCCATTGCATTGAAATATGCAGAAAATATTGAAGAGGTGAAAGTTGTATCGCCTGAACTTAAAAGAGGAACAAAGGTTGAATTTAAAAAGGGAATCAAAATCTGTATTGAAGATGAAGATTTTTCTGTGCTTACATTTGTAGGTGATGATTTTCCACGGACACCCGGAATTTTATTTAAAATTTCAAAAATTCTTTATGAAAAAAATATTTCAATATATTCAACAACATTATCGGACAACCTCATTGCCATATATCTTAAACAGGATGATGCTGAGATGGGGTATAAATTGCTTTCCCCTTTAATAGATGAAATTGAGAATTTAAAAATGCTGAATATAAAAAAGGGCATTAAAAAGATTCTTTTAAAAAGCTTAAAATTTATAAATGAGCCGGGTGTTATTAAGAAAATTGTTACACCAGTTGCAAAAGAGGGTATAAATATATGGGAAATTTTAACGGTTCATACTGATATTATGGTTTTTGTTGAAAAAAAGGACGTTCAGAGAGTTTTTAAAATTCTAAAAAATTTATTTGAAAGGAGTTAAAAATGAGACTTCCCGAAAGAATAAAAGGAATCCCCCCTTACATCTATGCAGAGATGGATAAGGCTATAAAAAAAGCAAAAGAGAAGGGGCTGGATATAATAAACATAGCTCACGGAGACCCGGATTTAGAGCCCCCTGTGGAGGTTGTTGAAGAATTGAAAAACTCGCTTTCAGAGAAAGATTTTCATAAGTACCCCTCCTACTGGGGGATAATTGGTTTAAGGGAAAAGATTGCAGAATGGATGAAAAAAAGGTTTGGTGTTGATTTAAATCCAGAAGAAGAGATAATGGTTTTGATAGGTGTGAAAGAAGGCATTACACATCTTTTTTTGGCATTGTGTGACAAAGAAGATTATGTTCTTATCCCGGACCCGGCATATCCAACTTACAGAACATCAGCCATATTTTCTGAATCAATCCCATACAGTATTCCTCTTTTAAAAGAAAACGATTTTCTTCCTGACCTCAACTCAATAAATATAGATGTTATGAATAAAAGCAAGGTTATAATACTGAACTATCCTAACAATCCCACTTCAAAAAGAGCTGATAAAAGATTTTTTAAAGAACTTGTTGATTTCTGTCATAAATGGGGAATTTATATAATACATGATAATGCCTACTCAGAAATTTATGAAAATGAACCTGCACCTTCAATTTTCGAAATAGACGGTGCAAAGGATATAGGGGTTGAACTTCATTCTTTTTCAAAAATTTACAGCATGCAGGGATTTAGAATAGGCTGGGTATCCGGAAACAAGGATATTTTAAAATCTCTTTCAATAATAAAAACAAACACAGATTCAGGGGTATTTGTGCCTGTCCAGAAAGCCGCAATAAGGGCTATTGAGATATACGATGAATTTGCTACCAGAATAAGAAAGATATATAAAAGAAGGAGAAAGCTTGTTAAAGGGTATCTTGATAGACTTGGATGGAAATATTATGATTCTGATTCAACAATTTATATATGGACAGAGATGGATGAAGGGAAAAATGACTCAATGAAAATGGTTTCCGACTTAATTGATAAGAAAGGCGTTATGATAGGACCGGGTGCGGGTTATGGGAAATACGGTGAAGGATATTTGAGGTTTTCAGTTACCCAACCTGATGAGAGAATTGAAGAGGCAATGGAAAGATTTGTTGATTATTTAAAAGGGGTTGTTTGAATGAATAAATTTTATGTGGGAATTCTGCAGTTCAAACCTTTGCTTTTAAAAAAGGAAGAAAACATAGAAAAGATAATTTCCTTTATAGAAGGAGAATCTCCTGACCTGATTGTTATGCCTGAACTTGCAATTTCTGGATATTTCTTCAGAACAAAAAAAGAGGTTGAAAGGATGAGCGAGAGAATCCCTGATGGAAAATTCTTCAATGTATTTAAAGAACTCTCCACAAGAAGAAAAACAGCCTATGTAATAGGTTTTCCTGAAAAATACAGAGGAAATGTCTATAACAGTGCCCTTTATATAACTCCCAGAGGATACGGGGTTTACAGAAAGGTTCACCTTTTTTACGAAGAGAAAAAGTTTTTCAAACCCGGAGGTTCTCTGAATTCCATATTTAGAATAAAAAATTTTAAAATAGGTGTTCTCATATGCTTTGACTGGATATTTCCCGAAGCTTCAAGAACTCTTGCTTTAAAAGGAGTCCATGCAATAGCGCACCCTTCAAACCTGGTTTTACCAGGACTTGCACAGCTTGGAATGAGAGTCAGGGCGATTGAAAACAGAATTTTTACAATTACTGCAAACAGAGTGGGGATTGAAAAAAGGGGGAAGAAGAAATACAAATTTACAGGAAGAAGTCAGATTGCAAGCCCTGCAGGAGAAATTATACTGTCTTTTGATGAAAATGAAGAAAGATTAAAAATATGGGAGGTTGATCTAAAATCAACAGAGGATAAATTTATAACTCCATTAAATCATGTATTCAAAGACAGGAGAAAAAAAATCTATCTTGTTTGACTTTTAAAACATACTCAAATTAAAATTGAGATAAATTATTATATATTATTAAGGGGAGCCGCCTGTGGATATTTTTCGGAATGTCACCCCTTCAATCGTATGTTTGTGCGGCTCCCCTTTTTACATGAAATTTCCATGCCATTTTGTCTTTAAATTGATAATAGCCTGATAATCAATCACTTTCACAATTCAAAACTATTTTTTGAAAACCACAAATGTTGCAAAAATGAAACATTATTTAACCTTTGTTGTTTTTGAAAAACATTTCAGACCCTTTATAATACTATATCTTATTGCGGGAGTAGCTCAGGTGGAAGAGCATCAGCTTCCCAAGCTGAGGGTCGCGGGTTCGAATCCCGTCTCCCGCTATAAAAATTTAAAAGGTCATTCTTTTTTAGTTCCTTTAAAGCTTTTATTGCAGGTTCATATTCACCAGCAGCGTGCCAGATAATTATTTTTTCAGCGCCTGCTAAAAGCGCTCCTCTAATCTGATCCAGAATATATTCCTTCCCGAAATTCCTTGCTCTGTAATTAAAACCCTGAACATATGCTTCAACTGGTCTTTTACTTCTTTTTTTGCCCAGAACCGTTCCTGTGAAATAGATTGCCATATTTTTCACATCTCCTGCATCGCTTAAAAAATTTCTTCCATAATGAGAGGGATATAGCATTAGTGCAACTCTGTCCGCATATATTGAAATTTCTTCAAGTTTTTGTCCTTCTCTTTTAACTGATTTCCAGAAAGGTGCAAAACCAAAAAGACAGGGTGTTATTGTTATCTCATATTTTTTTAGCTTTAAGAATGCTCTTCTTAAAAATTCCTTTAACGCGAATTCCTTTTCAAGGTTTAGTATATTTTTTATTTCAGCGTCAGCCAGGTCTCCATCTGATGGAAATCTTATATAGTCAAAGTGAATCTCTTTAACTCCGCATTTAGCAGCCAACTCCGCAATCTCTATATTATAATTCCAGTTTAAGGTATCAAAGGGATTTAACCAGTAGTTTCCATGCATATCTTTCCATAGCTCATCTGTGCTTTTACTTAAAATTGCCCTTTCTTTTTCCTCTAATGGTAAAGAGTTGTCAAGAAAACATACTATTCTTGTTATCAGGTAAATTTTTTTATCCTCACATTTTTTAACAAGCTCTTTTAGTTCCTCTTCATTGAACCATACCTTTCCATGTTCTGTTTTTAAGTCGACCACAATACAATTTATTATACCTGAGTCAGCAAGGGAAAATATTTTATCCATATATTCTTGTTTTTTAGCAATAAAGGGATTCAGGTAAAGCCCGAGAAATATTATTTTATCGAACATTTTTAATGGAGTTTAAAAAATTTGCTGATTTTTTATCTTTAAAAAAATAAGAACCTATGCACAGAGTCTCTGCTCCGCTTTTCAAAGCAATGGGTATTGTTTCCTTATTGAGGCCACCATCAACTGCTATTTCAAAATTCAATTTATTTTTCAACTTATATTCCTTTAATTTTTCTATCTTTCCAAGGACATGGGAAATAAATTTCTGACCCGAAAACCCGGGATGAACGCTCATTACAAGAACCTCATCAACACTTTTTAAAAATTTTTTTATATATTCCCATGGAGTTTCAGGGTTTATTGCTATCCCGGTTTTTTTGTTATTCTTTTTGATTTCTTTGATTGTTTTTGAAACTTTTTCAGTTGCCTCGTAATGAAAACTTATAAGCTCGACTCCCTTAATTTCTGAAAATTCTTTTATATATCTCAAAGGTTCAACAATCATTAGATGAACATAAAGAGGAATCTTTGTTAATTTTGAGATTGCTTCCACTATCATGGGGCCAAAAGTTATGTTTTTTACAAATACCCCGTCCATTATATCAACATGGAGAAAGTCAACCTTTGATTTTTCTGCTTTCTTCAGGTTCTCCTTTAGCTTTGAAAAATCTCCAGCAATTATTGATGGGCCTATCTTAATCATATTCCTAAAATGAATCTTATGAGTATAAAGAAAAAAAGTGTTACTATTAAAACACCTGTAAAATTAAATACAAGCCCTGTTTTTGCCATATCACTGACCTTCAGTTTCCCTGATGCAAAAACTATTGCATTTGGTGGGGTCCCGGATGGAAGCATAAATGCGAAGGAAACAGAAAGTGTGGCGGGTATCATTAAAATTAGTGGATTTATATTTATTGCCTTTGCAAGACTGCCCAGGAAAGGTAAAATTATTGTTGCTGTTGCGGTGTTTGATGTTACCTCTGTTATAAATGTTGCAAATAGACATATTAACATTATAAAGACAGGGATGGGTAGGTGTTTTAAAAATACAAGGTATTTTGCAATGACTTCTGTTAATCCTGTTTTTTGAAAAGCTGTTGCAAGGGAAAAACCTCCTCCGAATATAAGCAATACCCCCCATGGTATCTTTATTGCGGTATCCCAGTCAAGAACAGGCCGAAAGTTTTGTTTTTCTTTATAGGGTATTAAAAATAGCAGGACAGCTCCAAATACAGCGATGACTGCATCGTGAGAAAATCCCTTTAAATTTAAAATCTTATCCCAGAATTTCCTGGTAAGCCACAAAAGAGCGACGAGTAAAAAGACAGCAAGCACTATTTTCTCAGAAATTTTCATCTTGCCCAGTTTGTTTTTCTCTTTAATGATTTTGTTGTAATCAACTTTAATTTTTTCTTTCCTTAAAAAAATTGTATAGAAAATGAACCAACCTATGAGTACAAAGAATATTGATATTGGGAATCCAAAGGAGAGCCATTTTGCAAAACTTATTTCAGGTAAATCTGGAAAAAGCTCCTTAAATTGACCGAGAAACACAATATTGGGAGGTGTTCCAATGGGTGTTGCGACACCACCTATTGAAGCTGCGTATGCGATGGAAAGAAAAAAAGATTTTTCAACTCTTTCTGTTCCCTCTTCAAAGGATTTTAAAATTGCGAGAACAATTGGAAATGCCATTATGCATGTTGCTGTGTTGCTCATCCATCCTGATAGAATTGCTATAGAAAGCATTATGCCCAGCAAAATTCCTGTTACATTCTTTGGAAATATTTTTAAAAATAAAAAAGAGATTCTTTTATGTAAGCCATGTTTTTCCATTGCCTTTGCAATAAAGAATCCTCCGAGAAATAGATATACCGCAGGCTCTGCATAAGGTAAAGATGCCTGTTTCGGGGTTAGAATTTTCAGAATCGGAAATAAAAATAAGGGAAAAAGAGCTGTTATGTATATGGGTATTATTTCAAAAATCCAGAAATGCGCCATTAAAATCATCACTGCAAGAGTTCCCTGTTGGGCTTTTGTAAACGGAAAAGGAAGTAAAATTATTAAAAAGAAGAGAAATATTCCTATGAAGAAATTAAGTAGTTTCATCAAAAATGGTATTTAATATGAAGAGAACAAGGTCTTCATAAGAAAGACCCGCTTTTTTTGCTTCTGCAGGTAAGTCAGATAGGTCCGTCATGCCGGGGAGAGTATTTACTTCAAGTATAAATATTTCATTCGTATCAGAAACAACTGCATCGACTCTTGAAAATCCCCTGCATTCCAGAACTCTGTGTGCCATTAGAGAGTGCTCCTGTAACTCTTTATAAACATTTGTAGGAAGTTCTGCTGGAATTATGAATTCGGTTTCCCCTTCTGTATATTTTGCAAAATAATCATAAAATTCTCTTCTTACAGGTTTCAGTTCAAGAACAGGTAAAGCAAAGGCATTTTTGCCTGTTCCGAGTATTCCTGTGGTAACTATTTTACCTTTTATATATTTTTCCACCAGTAAATCACCATAACTTTTTCTCTTTGCATCAATCAACTCTTTTAAATTTTTAATATTTTTTACAATTTCTACACCCAGACTGGAACCTTCATCCTTTGGCTTTACTATAACAGGGAAACCCAGCTTTTCAATTTCTTTAAGTTTTTCAGAAAGTTTTTCGTATCTGTAAATCATAACTCCAGGAGGAGTAGGAATGCCTGAAGCCATGAATATTTTTTTGGATATAAATTTATTCATGCCACAGGCAGAGGCAAGAACACCTGAACCTGTATAAGGAATTCCGAGAAGGTCTAAAAAGCCCTGAACCTTTCCATCCTCACCTGGTTTCCCATGAAATATTACAAAAGCAATGTCTATTTTTTCCTTGAGTATTTCTCCTACGAAATCACCCTCAATTATAATAAGTTTTGCTTCAAGACCGAGTTTTTTAATGGCTGAAAAAATTTTATTACCAGACCGTATTGATACTTCCCTCTCACCGGATGTTCCACCACATAAAACCCCTATCCTTTTACCTCTAAATTTCTGCAGAATTTTGTATCTTTTTCTTAAAAATTCCCTGATTTTCATTTAAAAATATAAAACAGGTCCAGGATGTCTTCCTTTTTGACTTCAAGTCCCTTTTTTACAAGCGGGACCTTTTTGTCTTTTAAAATCAGATCTGATAAGGTTGATTTTTTTGTTTCAAATATGATACCTGTTAAAAATCTTCCATCCTCAAGGGCTTCCCTTACAAACCTTATTGCTCTGGGAAGATGTCTTATTCCGAAAGGCTCTTCTACTTTTACTATTCTTTTTCTGAACCAATCGTATGTGTTAAACCTGTTAAATGTAACACAGGGCGAAAGGACATCTATGAAGGCAAACCCTTTATGTTTTAAAGCCTTGTCAAATATCTCTGTAAGCTGTTTCACATCTCCTGAAAATCCTCTTGCGACAAATGTTGCACCGCTTTCAAGGGCGAGTAAAACTCCATCAATTGATTCCTCCTGAACTCCGTAGGGGGTTGAAGTTGTAACAAATCCCTTTGAACTCGTAGGTGAGAATTGACCCTTTGTCAATCCATAAATCTGGTTATTCATAACTATATATGTGATTTCCGGGTTTCTTCTGCAGGAATGAATAAAGTGGAAAAGTCCTATTGCATAGGCATCACCATCTCCACCGGCTCCTATTACATAAAGTTCGGGATTTGAAAGTTTTATTGCTGTTGCAACAGGAAGCACTCTTCCATGGAGTGTATGAACAGAGTTTGTTGCCACATAATCGCTGATTTTACCACTGCACCCTATTCCTGAAACTATTGTTATCTGCCAGGGGGGGATTTTATTTTTAGCAAAAACTTGTTTTAGAGCTGCAAGAACAGCAAAATCTCCACACCCCGGACACCAGCCCGGTTTTTTTGCTTCGTAAATTTTTGGCTCATAATTCATAATATTTTCCTTATTTTTTCTATTATTTCTTCTGGATAAAAAGGTCTGCCATTATATTTGAGCACTTTTATAACCTCTTTACCTGTCCATTTTTCTATAATAAAGGAAAGCTGACCCTGTGCATTCTGTTCAACACATATGATTTTATTACTTTTTAAAATTTCTTTTAAATTGTCTTTGAAGGGATAGATTCCCCTTATAACAACCATTCTGGTATTCTCAAGTTCAGGCAAGATCTCCTCAACAGGTAATCTTGAAGAACCCCATGTAACAATCACATTTTCTCCCTGACCAATGACCAGGGGTTGGGGTAGTTCTTCTTTAAGATATTTTAGTTTTAGAAGTCGTTTATCCATCATCTTTTTCCTCAAGGATGCGTATGTTGTGATGCTTCCATCTTCTCTATGTTCAACACCGGTTATATGAAATAATGTGTCAGGCAAACCAATAAATGTTCTATTAGAAATGCCTTTCTCTGATAATTCAAACCTCTTAAAATTTTTGTTAGTTTCTTCAGCGAATTTTCCTCTTTCTACTCTGTATTTTTCAATTTCGGGTATTTTTATTGTAAAAAGATTCTGGGATATAAACTGGTCCAGCAAAAGGAAAACAGGTATCTGGTATTTTTCTGCAAGGTTAAAGGCAATATTAGTGAACTCAAATATTTCTTCTGGATGGGAGGGGGCTATTACTGCTCTCGGTATGTCTCCATGTCCACCGAATACCGCGTGAAAAAGGTCTGATTGTTCAAATTTTGTAGGCATCCCTGTAGATGGTCCTGCTCTCTGAGAATCAACAATTACAACAGGGGTTTCTGTCATACCGGCATAAGAAAGTCCTTCTGTCATCAGAGAGATACCAGGACCACTTGATGCTGTCATTGCTCTTAAACCGGCGATTCCAGCACCGATTGCAGAATTTATCGCAGCGATTTCGTCTTCTACCTGAATAACTACCCCTTCAAATTTTGGCATAAATTTTGCCAGAAATTCAAGGATTTCAGTTGCAGGAGTAATAGGATAACCCGCATAAAATCGGCATCCTGAATATATTGCAGAGATTGCACATATTTCATTCCCGGAAATTAAAATAGATTCATTCTTTTTTTTTGGTGGAAATTTTATTTTTTCAGTATTGCCGAACTTTTCTTTTATGAAATTTTTACCCAGATCAAAAGCCTTTATATTTGTGTTTAAAATTTCTTCTCCTTTTCTTTTATATCTCTCCTCGAAAATGTTCTTAAACTCTTTTTCATCAATCTCAAGAAATTCTGAAAATACTCCTAATGCAATTGTATTTTTAAAAATGTGTTTTTTAAAGTTATCTACGGATAAATCAAAAAAAGGCACCCTGTAAACCTTTGCATCATTTCTGAAATCGACTTCGGAAATCTTTTGCTCAGTGATTATTATGCCATTCTTTTTTAACTCATGCTGGTGGTATAAAATACTTTCTTTATCAAAGGCAAACAAAAAATCAAGTTTTGAGGGCCTTGAATATTTTTTTTCGGAGCATGCCCTGAGTGTATAATTCGTATGAATTTCTCTTATCTGGGAAGGAAAGTCCTTATAAGTTGATATAAAGAGTCCGTATCTTGAAAATGCTTTTGCGATTATATTCCCTATTGTTAATGCACCATCTCCTGCCTGTCCACCAATTCTAATGGAAAGTTCAAAATTCATAACTTTAATAATTATAGAGTTTAATTAACCTTATTTTCAAAGCACTGGAAGATAATTGTTTATTTCATAATCAGTTACCTGGATTCTGTATTTTTCCCATTCAGTTTTTTTGTTTTTTATAAATTTTTCGAAAAGAACCTCTCCAAGAATTTCCTTCGCGACCTCACTCTTTTCCATTAAAAGAACCGCTGAATATAGCGAGTCAGGTAGAGAATCTATACCATATTTCTTTTTTACTTCTTCAGGCATTGCATATATGTCCTCCTCAATCGGATTTCTAAGTTTATAACCCCTTTCAATTCCTGTAAGTCCTGCTCCCAGCATCGACGCAAAGGCAAGATAAGGGTTACATGCAGGGTCAGGAGCTCTGTATTCTATTCTACAGGAGTTTGGTTTATAGGGTTTAAATGCAGGAACTCTTATAAGGGCTGACCTGTTTTTTCTTCCCCATGAAAGGTATACAGGTGCCTCATAGCCCACAACAAGCCTTTTATAAGAATTTACCCATTGATTCGTGATTGCGGTGATTTCTCTTGCATGTTCTAAAAGACCCGCTATATAAGATTTTGCAATATCTGAAAGGTTGTAAACGCCATCTTCACTGTAAAAAGCATTTTTACCTTCTTTAAAGAGAGATTGGTGACAGTGGAGTCCTGAACCATTTATACCAAATACAGGTTTGGGCATAAATGTGGCATATATCTTGTATTTTCTTGCCACCTGTTTTATTATTATTTTTGCTACCTGCAATATATCAGCTATTTTAAGAGCATTTTCATATCTGAAGTCTATCTCGTGCTGTGATGAGGCAACCTCATGGTGAGTTGCTTCAACTCTTATTCCTGTTTTTTCAAGGATACGAAGGGTTTCCATTTTGGCTCTTTCGGGTTCATCATAGGGGAAGACTTCAAAATAACCCGCTTCATCAAGGGGAACTGGATTTTTTTCTCCCGGGAAATAAAAATACTCAAGTTCAGGACCTATAAAAAACTCAAATCCCTTTTTCCCTGCATATTCCATGTTCTTTTTTAATATAAACCTGGGACATGAATTATAAGGAGTTCCATCGGGGTGTAGAACATCACATATTATTACGAGCGTTTTTTCACCATTTACCTCTTCAGGAATTATAAAAAAGCTATCAGGGTCAGGTCTGGCTATCAAGTCGGATTCTTCAATCCTTACAAAGCCTTCTATGGAAGACCCGTCAAAGACTATTCCCTCTTCAAAGGCTCTTTCCAGTTCTCTCACAGAAAGGTCAAATCCCTTTGTTCTTCCCAGAATATCAGTGAACCATAACTTCACTGTTCCTATTTTCTCTTCCTTCACATGTTCCATTAATTTTTTCATCCGGCCCCCAATTCTGTTTTGATTTTTATTATAAGGGATTTGAACTTTTACTTGAAATTCTTTATAATTTTTAAATGAATTTTCTGATTTTTTTATTCTGTTTCTATGATTGGTTTTATAATGGATATAATCAAGTTCTTGTAAAAGAAGTTAAATACAGAGCGTATGCTGAAGGTAAAACTCTTATAGATACATCGTATAATCCCTTTTATTACTTTTTTAAGGGAATTGAATATGAAAGAAAAGGTTTTTTTATAGAATCTATTGAGAATTTAAAAAAAGCCCTGAAATTGTCAGATGATAATATACATCTTGTTGTAAGATTTTATATTATTTCTATTAATAAGGATATAAAAAGCTTTGAAGAGGAATTAAAAAGAAAATTAATATTTTTAAGAGAAAAAAACGAATGGGATGGGTTGTATTTCCTTTCACACTATCTCCTGTTAAGGTCAAAAAATGCAATAGGAAGTGAGAAGAAGGAATTTCTCCTGAAAGAATCTATTTTGTTTTCTCCTGAGTTTTATCCTGCCTATATTGAACTTGCCAGACTTCACATGGAAGAATTCAAAATATTCAAAGCCGTTGGTGACCTTTCAGACCTTACAGGTCTTCTTTTCAGAAGTTCTTTCTTGAGAAAATTTGTCATTTTAATCTTTGTAAAATCTTTTTTCTTACTATTTTCCTATTTTCTTATATTTTTTGTACTCGGTAAGATACTTTCTTTTTCCGGGTATGAAACCCATTACATTAGAAGATTTTTTAAAACTTCTTTCCCTTTTCTTTTGATTGTGGAAATTATATTCATCCTGTTTTCGATGCCTCCCTCTTACCATCTTTTGCTTCTTTTGCCTCTTTTTGTTTTTTTTACCAGAAAAGAAAAGTTCCTATTTTTGTTTTTGACACTTATAATCACAAGTATTTTTTATTTTGGTTCCATAGAAAGAAATATAGAAAACTATTATTCTGAACAGAATTACCCGGTCACTTTTATGAGGATTAAAAATATCCCTTTTTCAAGTAAAATCCTTAATAACATGAGTGAGGATAACCCCTTTGAAGCAAATGTAAAAGGAATAATGCTTGTAAGAAAAGGAGAATACGACAGTGCATTTACTTATTTTAAAAATTTATCAAGAAAATACCCTGATGACCCTTATGTTTTCATCAATATTGGAAACCTTTTTTACTTAAAAGGAAATTATGATTCTGCCTATACCTATTATAAGAAATCAGTAAGTTTGAATGCGAATTCTTTTGAATCACATTTTAACATCGCACAGATAGGTTTTAAGAAAATGGATATACCTCTTTATGAGAGTGAGATAAGCAGGGCTCAGAATGCAGATTATGGTGAAGTGTCAAAAAAGACTTTCAGGATAAAAGAATATGGAGCAGAAGAGTTATTCTGGGGAATAACCCCTTTTAAAGAGAAAAAAATCAGTGCCAGGAGTGAAATAGAGAAACTATACGGTTTCCCTCTATCAGGAATATTTGCCTTTATTCTATTGATATTATCTATTTTTCTGTTTCCCAAACATAGAAAAGCCACTCATTGCTCTGTATGTAGTAAATTCTCAAATGAAATATTTAGAGTTGAACCAAACTTTGAGGTGTGCAGAAAATGCGCAAAAGAAATTTTAAAAACAGAATCTTTAAAAATAAGAGAAAGAATAGTGGATAAAATAAAAGTGGATGCGATAGAGAGGAAAAGATTTATAACTTTTATTTTGAATATTTTAATTCCACCATTGGGGTTTTTATATGCAGGGAGCCATTTTTTCTTCACATTCGCTTTTGTGTTCTTGTTTATTGGTTTCTACGCAGGTATCTCTTTAAAAATTCATCTTCTATGGATAGGATTTTATGTGATTTATTTAATAATTTTTGTTTTCCCTTTTTATTATTTTAAGGAGGTGAAAGTTGGCACTTCAGGGTAAATTTCCCCATGATGTAGAACTTTCTACATTGCTTCAATCTATTTATCTGGATAAAAAAACAGGTGTTCTTTATCTTACAAAGAATAAGGAAGAAGCGGCACTTGGTTTTGAGAATGGTTTTGTTGTTGCCTCTTATATTATAAGAAAAGGAGAATTTGAAAGTCTGCCAACCTATCTTGTCCTCTCTGGAAAAGTTTCTGAAAATGTAATGAAAAAAATGACAGACGAGAGTAAAAAATCCAGTATACCTGTTGAGGAACTCCTTGTTGAAGAAGGAATTCTCACAAGAAGAGAACTCGAAGAAATAATTGTTTTTAAAATTCAGGAAGTTATGGATGAAATTTTAACCTGGAGAGAAGGGTGGTTTAATTTTGTTCCTGAAGACAGGATATATAAATTTTCGAAAGTGAAAGCAAAGGTGGACCCTCAATATCTTTTAATGGAAGGTGTAAGAAGACAGGGTGAATGGCCAAAGATGAAAAGCAAGATTTCTTCGGATGAAGTAATCCCCTATCAGAAAGAGGTGCCAGAAATAGATGTTGAACTTTCTCCTAGAGAAATAAGGGTTCTGGAACTGGTAAATGGAAAAAGGAAAGTCAAGGAGATTGCCAAACTTAGCGGGATAGGCAGGTTTAAGACATATGAGGCTCTCTATCATCTTATTGAAACAGGATGGATTGAGATAAAAGAAGAGGAGAAGATAGAAATTAAGAAAAAAGAAGAAGTTGTTTTTCCTTCTTTAAGGTTTTATGAAAAAAAATCCTTTATTGGGATAATTGGCTCAATATTGCTCTGTTTTGCTCTGTTCTTTTCAGTATATTTTAAAATATTTTTAAAAAATTTTAAACAGATGAACTTTATGCCTTACATATTTGAGGAAGAGAGAAAAGTTGCAGAGTTTCTATGGAAAAAATAAGAGTGGGATGCTGTGGTTTCCCTGTGAGAAAAAAAGTTTATTATGAAAAATTTGATTGTATAGAGATTCAAAAAACTTTTTATTCGATACCGGAGATTAAAACAGCTATTAAGTGGAAACTTGAAGCGCCTGAGAATTTTATATTTACTTTAAAAGCACCCCAGCATATTACACACCCTGCCTCTTCACCTACATACAGAAGATGTAAAAAGGATTATGGAAAAAGAGAAAATTATGGTTTTTTTAAAAATACACCAGAAATAAAAAGAGCATACCAGGATTTCAGAGAGTTTGCTTTAGAATTAGGAGTAAAGTATATTCTATTTCAAACCCCATCATCTTTCAGGCCCGATGAAAGAAATATAACAAACCTTATCGATTTTTTTATTGAAAGGCAAAAAGATCCATTTACCTTTATTCTTGAACTGAGAGGCTGGAAAAAGATTTATGTTGAAAAACTTACTATGAGAATAAAATTCATTCATTGTGTTGACCCTTTTACTTTGTCAGGAGTCACAGAAGATACTATCTATTGGAGATTGCATGGTAAAAATGGTTATAATTATAAGTATACCGATAATGATTTGTATAGACTTATGGAAATGGCAGAGAATAAGAAAGGTTTTATATTTTTCAACAATACTTATATGTGGGAAGATGCTTTAAGATTTAAGGAGGTTTATGAAAAAAAATAATTTTGCTATCATAATAGCAGGGGGTAAAGGAGAAAGGTTATGGCCCTTATCTACCTCAAAGAGCCCGAAACCATTTATTAATATTTTTGGAAGAACTCTTATAGAAAGAACCTATAGAAGATTATCAAAATATTTTTTCAAAGAAAATATATATTTCATAGTGCCTAGGGGTTTGAAAAAGAAAGTTAAAGAATTTATTCCACATGCGAATATAATTACAGAGCCTGAAGGTAAAAATACTGCTCCTGCCTGTATATATGCAACTCACTTTATCAGAAGGATAAATTCAGAAGCAAGCCTTGGTATATTCCCTGCAGACCATGTTATAGAAAGAGAAAAAGAATTTATAAATTCAATAAAGAGAGGTTTTGAAATCGCTAAAAAGGGTTTTATAATTACATTTGGTGTGAAACCCTCGAGACCTGAGACCGGTTACGGTTATGTGGAAATAGCAGAAAAAATTGATAAAGGCAAACCCGAGGTCTATAGAGCTAGGAAATTCCATGAAAAGCCTGATCTGAAGCTTGCTGTTAGATATTTAAAAACAGGTAAATATTTCTGGAATTCAGGTATGTTTATATGGAATTCAGGAATTTTCTTTGAAGAAATTAGAAAAACGAGAAAGGAGTTGTACGCACTGTATGAAAAAACCCTGTTAAAGAAAAATGCAGTTAATGAGTTCTACAAAAAGGTGGAGTCAAACTCAATAGACTATGCTCTTCTTGAATATAGCAAAAATATAGCCTGCTGTATTTCTGAGTTCCTGTGGGAAGACCTGGGTTCTTTTCTCTCTTTTGAAAATGTTTTCCCAAAAGATAAAGATGGCAACGTGATAAAGGGTAAGTCTTTTCTTTTTAACTCCACCGGCAATATAGTGTTGACCGATAATAGAATAGTTGTTGCAAAGGATATAAAAGACCTTGTGATAATAGACCATGGTCAGTTTACTCTTATAATTCCAAAAAAGAGGTCCCAGGAAGTAAAAAAAATTCTTAAAAAATTAAAGAAAACCTTACCCGGAAAATACTTTTAATGATCGAATTTATTATAGAAGCGTTGGAAAACAGTGGCGATTTTCTGATTAAAAATTTTAAACGACTTTCTGAAACAGATATTGAGGAAAAAAGAGAATTTGATTTTGTGAGTGAAGTGGATTATAAGAGTGAAGAGATTATAAGACAAAATCTTAAAAACAATTTCCCTGAAATCCCTTTTGTGGGTGAAGAGACTTTTGAAAAAAGAAAGTTACCGGAGAGGTTTTTTATTGTTGACCCGCTTGATGGCACTGCAAATTACATAAGAGGGATTCCAAACTTTGCTATTTCATGTGCCTATGTAGAAGATATGGAGATGAAAACAGGTTGTGTCTATCTCCCTTTTTACAGGGATTTTTACTGGGCTGAAAAAGGCAAAGGTGCTTATAAGAATGGAACAAGGATTTCTGTTAGCAGGAAAAAAAATTTAAGAAATGCATTGATTGCAACAGGTTTTCCATTCAGAAACAAAGAACTTACTGAAAAGTACGCGGGTATATTTAAAGAATTGTTTCCCGGGATAATTGATTTAAGAAGGATGGGTTCCGCTGCTCAGGACCTTGTTTATGTTGCAGAAGGAATATTCGATGGGTTTTTTGAATATAAACTATCTTTCTGGGATATAGCGGCAGGTTCTTTGATAGTTAAAGAAGCAGGTGGTATTGTGAGTGATTTTGAAGGAACAGAAAACTATAAGATGACAGGAAATATTGTTGCCTCAAATAAATATATATATACTCCCCTTCTCCGTATATTAAAAAAGTTTAGTCTTAACTTTTCCTGAGTTTTTTACTTCACAAAAATTATCTTTCCTTTTTTCGTTCCCTCTTTTGTTTTTAAGGAAATAAAGTATATACCAGGTTTTTTAAGCATAACAGGAATCTCATAAATTCCCTTTTCAAACTCTCTTTCATTTTCTCTTATAACCTGTCCGGATACATTCATGAGTTTAATAAATACTCTCTGTCTATCAGGAAGTGAAAGGATTATTCTGGGATAAAGTTCTTTACCATATGTGATTCTGAAATCATAGGGTGTTACAGAAGTTTCCTTTTCTTCTTCTCCAAGGGCTGCATAGAAACCAATTATTTTTGCTATTGTGTCCTGATAGGTTGTGTAATTTGTTTCACTAACCCAGTAAGTGTAATATCCATTCCAGGGTCTTGGGTCAAATTCAACAGCTCTTCCATTCCATAATCCAAGAGGATTGAAATTTATCCTGTGCCCGGAAACAATCTGTCCAGTAGTTCTGTCTATTTCCATTAAAACTGTTGAGTCAAGCTGTGATGAAGATGACCAGAAATTTGCAACGTGCAATAAAGAACCATTATTAGGTCCATTTGGTTCAAATGCAAGCCCTCTTGGTCCATAAAGGGTATTGTAGGGAACAGGGAAAGAACTTATAACCTGCTGGGTATTTGGATTGAATTCATATATTGTGTTTGCATCCCTGTCAACAACCCATATATATCCAGTATTCGGGTCATAAGCAAGACCTGTTGGATACTGGGTTGCAGGAGAATTCATAGTTTGAATTACCTGACCATTTGAGGGGTCAACTTTGTGAAGCTGTCTGGAAGGAACCTCATGCACCCAGAGATATCCTGCCGGGTCATAGGTTATACCTGAGCATGAATCATCAGGTGCAGGGATTGTGCTTATAAGAGTCAGACTATCAGGGTCAAGTTTGTAAATTGTGCTTCCATAATATTCAGTCATATATAACACACTTCCATCAAAAGCAAGTCCATAAACAAGGCCATCTGAAGGTATGCTTGGTGCAGGTTTTTGAATTATAATTGTTCCAGGAGCCATTCCAATTGATTTGGAAAAATTCCTGTCAGTAGTATATCCACCAGAACCTGTTATATGATAGGTAAAGTTTACCTGATGTCCTGCTGGTGTGTTTGAAGAAGCCTGAAGGACAAAAGGTGCAGAGTTTGAAGTATCACCTGGGTCAAGATAACCATGATAGAATGTTGAATCTCCAATTAAAGTAACATACGGGTCATTGAATCTCAAAACTCCTCTAACAGAATCAATTGGTGCACCACCACTGTTTTTAACCTGAACCGTAAGATTTATTGTTTCTCCAGGGTCCCATATTCCATTTGAGTTCTGGTCAGTAAAAGGAGTGTTTGAAACAATTACATAGGGAACATTGCTTCCAGGAGTGTTTAAGAAAGATTGATATACATTTAAAATCCCCCATCCATAATCGTTGTTTGGATAAGGGGCACCCTGAGAAGGCTGTCTTGCGTAATCAAGGAGAAGTGAATAGACCGTCTCAAAATCTAAGGTCGCATTTTTCTGGAAAAGTATTGCAATTGCACCTGCAACATGAGGACATGCCATTGATGTTCCCTGCATGGTTCCATAAGAGCCACCAGGCATAGAAGACCTTATATTCACTCCCGGTGCAGAAATATTTGGTTTTATCAAATTCCAGTCACTTCTTGGCCAGTATTGAGGGTCATTCCAGGGAGATTGGTTGGGTGCAGGACCTCTTGAAGAGAATGATGCAATGTCATCATTTGAATCTGTTGCCCCAACTCCTATGACTGTTGGGAAGTTACCGGGTGTTCCAGCAGTTCCTGGATTTGGACCACTGTTTCCATTTGAAAATACAGGAATTATTCCGAGATTTCTCCAGTTCATACAATCATCCCAATACTCCAAATTGGTGGTAACAGTTGAGCCCCATGAGTTTGAAGCTGCAACAATGTTTACTCCCTGTCCTTTCCATTGAGCAATTTGCTGAAAACCTGAATGTATTGCAGAGGAAGGGCATGAACCACTCGCATTACATATCTTACAGGTTACAAACTGAGCACCAGGAGCAACTCCTATGTCATTTGTAAAAGGGCCAAGTCCATCACCACCGAGGATTGTTCCCATTGTATGAGTTCCGTGTCCATGGTCATCATAGGGATTTGGCTGACCATTAACCGGGTCATACCAGTAAGGTGATAGCCACTTGCCCTGCAGTGCAGGATGATTAACATCAACCCCTGTGTCCATATGTCCTATTATAACGCCTGTTCCATCATACCCATCCATCCAGCAGGAATCTGCTCTTACCCTGAGTATGTTCCATTCTACTGCATTTATAGGAGCTTCAAGTTCTTCACCGGGTATCGCTTCTATTTGAATTATGAAATCCTCAATTATGTATTCCACATCCTCCCTTTCCGCGAGTTTTTCTATCACATCCTTTGTTGCCTTTACATAGAACCCATTGAATATCCAGTAAGATTTCAAGTCAGAAATTTTATCAGGAAAATTGATATTAAGATAATTAAGTATATCTTTCTGTGAATTTTCAGAAAATCTTTTCAGAAATTCCACATATTCTTTTGGAGGAAGTGATTTAATAACATCATAGTTTGGTTTTTCAGCAAGATGAACAAGAATAGCTATTTTCTCATCTGCAGGAGTATTCAGCATGATTTCTTTCAGGGAAGGCATTATTTTATCTCCCCCTGTATTTATTACCACCATTATCACCATGCTCCATAATATACCCATAAAGCACCCCCTTTTTATAGTGGACCAACAAATTAATTATAAACTACTTTGATTTAAAAGTCAAGTTTGAATTGAAGTGTTTAATCCTTTAAAATTAACTTCTCAAATGGACAAAAAACCTTTTGAAATTCTCATTGAAATTCTCATTGAGGAAGAAAGGATTTTAAAGGAGAAAATTGAAAAAGCAGAAAAAGAGAAAGAAAAAGAAATTTCAGTCACAAGAAAAGAAATTGAAGAACAAAGGAAAATGTTTTTAGAACAGATTGAAAACAGGAAAAAAGAATGGTTGAATGAAGGAATTCTGGAGATAGAAAAGAAATGTAACAGGCTTATTGAAGAGAACAATGAATTTCTGACAAAAATGGATAAAATTTACTTAGATAAAAAGAAGGAGATAGTTTTTAAAATTTTGAAATTTATACTGCCCGGCTATGGCAATTGAAAGGATGCAAAAAATATTTATAACAGGAGAGAAAGAGATAGCAGAGGATGTTATAAATTTCCTTCAGGAAAAAGGGCTTATCCATATTAATGAGATAAACAGGAACAGAAATCTAAAGCAGGAGGAGGAAGAAAAAAGGAAAGACGCTGTAAAAATAATAGAAAGCTGTAAAGATTTTGAAAAAGAACTTAATAAAATAGAAGAACACAGTGATATACCTCTTGATATAAAAAAGATAGAAAAGAGAATCTTTAATATTATAAAGGATTACAAGAAATTAGAACAGAAAAGAAAAGAGATTGAAAGACAAAAATCATTATATCACAGGTATTATGAGATCATAAAATCATTTCTCCCTTTTATTGAAGAGGAAAAAGAGAAGGAACTCCTCGGGATCATGATTCCCAAAAAGGAAGAAAGTGCTTTAAGAAAATTAATAGTCAAACTTGAAAAAGAATTTAAATTTAAAATGCTTTCCAGAGATTTTAAAGAATACAGGGGATTTGTTTTTCTTATTGATAAGGTGGATTTTGAAAAGATGAAGCAAATTCTCACTCAGGAAGGATTCCCTGAGATTGTGTTTCCTGAAGAGATAAAAGAAATGTCTTTTAAAGATGCCCTTACTTACCTGAAACAAAGAATAGAGCAAATCCCCCGGGAAATCAGAGAAATCACAGAGCAGAAGTTTGCTTTAATTTCACAGAATGCCGGATTTCTCAGAAGTGCAATAGATTTTCTAACTGACTTAAAAGAATATTATGAGGTTAAGGATAGGGGGACTGTGTTTACAGAATACCTTTTTTATATAGAGGGATATATTCCTTCAGAGGATTATAGTAAAATCAAATCAGAATTTAATGATAAGTTTTCAGGGAAATCTATCATGGTCGAACAGAAGCTTGATCCTCACAACTTTGAAGAAGTGCCGGTGAAGCTGAGAAATAAATTTCCATTTAAACCTTTTGAAACCCTGTTACAGTTCTTTTCTCTTCCCAGATATGGAACAATAGACCCCTCACCCATTCTTTTTATATTTTTTCCCATTTATTTCGGTTTTATGCTTGGAGATATTGGTTATGGGGCAATAGGGCTACTTATATTTGCCTATTTGTTCTACAAATTCAGGTCTCCTGTTGTCAGGAATCTTTCTATAGTATTTATATTCTGCACATTGTGGACACTTGTTTTTGGATTTTTATACGGAGAGATGTTCGGAGATTTTGGAGAAAAACTTGGCTTGCATCCCTATTTTCACAGAATAGAAGAGGCTGAAACCCTTCTATTAATAGCAATAATATTCGGAATGATTCAGGTATCCTTGGGGCTTTTCCTTGGATTTGTGAATCAGTTTAGATTAAAACATTTAAAACATGCTTTCACAAATCTTTCAATGCTTTTGGGACTCTGGTCAATACTGGGTCTTGCAGGAGTTTTTCTTAACGTGGTACCAAAAACCTTTGGTCTTTACTTCGGAGTCTCACTCCTTTTGTTTGCAATTTTATCAGCAGTTCTACATGGAATTGTTGCCCCGGTTGAAATATTTTCCGCCTTTGCTCATATTCTTTCCTTTGCACGATTGATGGCAATAGGTTTATCTTCTGCTATAATACCTGTGATAGCAAATTCTTTTAAAGATTTGTTTCCTGTGGTGATTATAGGGATATTTGCCATGCTCCTTTTCCATATCCTTGCTCTTGTGCTCGGTCTTTTCGACCCGACCATTCAGGGCTTGAGGCTTCAATTTGTAGAATTTTTTACAAAATTTTATGAAGCTGGTGGTAAAGAGTATAAACCATTTTTAAAAAGGTTTAAAATAAAAAAGGAGGTTTAAAATGAGGAAAATTCTGGTTGTACTTGCAGGAATATTTATAAATATGATAACATACGGAGCTCTTATTGCAGCAGAAGCCGCTGAAAAGGCAGTAGAAGCGGGTAAGACAGACCCTCTTGCTTATATAGGACTCGCTCTTGCTATAGGTTTACCTGCTCTTGGGACTGCATGGGCTCAAGCAAGGATAGGAAGTGCGGGAGCAGGCACACTTGCTGAAAGACCCGAGATGGCTGTGTGGGTTCTGATTCTCCTTGCAATACCCGAAACAATAGTTATTCTGGGCTTTGTTGTTGCGTTTATGCTCCTTCTTAAAATTTAATGGAAGAACTCAGGAAGTTTATAAAGGCAAAAATAGAAGAGAAGATAAAGGATATAAGGTTGGAGGGGGAAAGAGAAAAGAGGCAATTGAAAAGTGAATTTGAAGAGACTAAAAAAAGACTGGAGAAGGATGCCAGAAAAGAAGTGGAGGGAATCTTAAAGCTGGAGGAAATAAGAAGAGTTTCAAAAGTCCAGATGGAGAATCTGGATAAAGTTTTGAGGAAAAGAGAAGAAATTTTTGAAAAAATTACAGAAGAACTGAAAGACGTGATTAAAGACGCCAACTGGAAAGAAATATTGCCAAATCTCTTAAAAGAAGCTGTAAAAAGGTTTGGTGAAGAAAAAGGAATTGTTAAAGTTAACAGGAAATTTGTAGACCTGGCAAAAAAGGAAATTCAGAAAAACAAATGGAATCTTAAAGTAATTCATGAAAATGGGATGGAAGAAGGTGTAATTGTTGAATCAGTGGATGGCAGGATAAGAGTGTACAATACATTTTCAACAAGACTGGAAAGAGCAAAAGATTATCTTTTTGATATTATGAGGGATATAATAAATGCCTGAGGATATAGGTTATATAAATGCAAGAATAAGGGGGATGAAAAGTCATCTTCTGGATGATGATAAATATGAGGAACTTTTGAGCAAAAAGAACCTTTCCGGGTTTGTTGAAAGCATGAAAGATACTCCTTATAAAGATTTTTTACCACCTTCCTATCCCGAGCCTTCCCTGAAGGAAATTATTGAAGGAGTGAATGCAGAGGTCGTGAACTCACTGGGTAAAATCATGAAATTTTCCTCCGGAACACCCGGTAAACTTCTTTCTCATGTGACACAGAGGTTTACACTCTCAAATATAAGAGCAATAATCAGGGGCAAGATGAAAAAAATACCCGAGGATGAGATAAAGGAAGCTCTTTTTCCTGTATACCCTCTTGATATGCCCAAGATTGAAGAACTGTTGAAAAAAGAAACAGCTTTTGAAGTTGCAGAACTGCTTATTACATGGAGAATAAAATTGCCTTTTCCTGTTACCAGGGAAATATTAAAAATGATAAGGAACGAAGATCTATCAGAGACAGAGTATTATCTTGAAAAAGGGTATTTTGAAGGGATTCTTAATGAACTCGGAAACTCTCAGGACGATAGTATAATCCTTCATGTTTTGAAGTCCTGGATAGATATGAGGAATATAATCGGGTCTCTTTTACTTTTGAAATACAATATTAAACCTGCAGGAAAAATTAAATATATTGAGGGTGGATATGTGGGTGATAGAATACTTAAAAGACTTTCAGAAGCCATAAATTTAGAGGAAGGTTTAAAGGTTATTTCTATCACTCCTTATAGGAAAATTTTTTCAAATGGAGGGACCGATATATCATCTTTTGAAAAGAGATTTGAAGAATCTTTAACTGCATGGGCTGTTGAGGGATTTATTAAGGACCCCCTTTCCATTGCCGTGCCTGTTGCCTATATATTTTCAAAATACAACGAACTTGTAAACCTGAGAATTATAATTTATGGAATAGACCAGGAGATACCCCCCCTAGAGATTAAAAAATATCTTTTTCAATATGAAAGATTATAGAATTTTAGCAATAACAGAAGAAGGTTATGATACAGGTTTTCGGCTTGCAGGAGCCGATGCTGAAATTGTAAGGGACAACAAAGAGATGCTCGCGGTTATTGAAAAATGCCTTGAACAAAAAAATTATGGAATAATAATTGTGGATGCTGAAATTTTTTATAAAATAGATGAGAGAAAAAGAAAAGTTTTAGAGGAAAGTGTCATGCCTGTTATAATTCCACTGTACTTAAAACAAAAGGATAAAGTTAGTGCAGAGGAATATTTAAAGGAAGTTGTAAGGAGAGCAATAGGTTATTCAATAAGAATAAAGGGATGAAAAATATGAAGAAAAATATGAAGGTGGCTTTGACATTTGATGATGTATTGCTTGTGCCCAAAAAAAGTTCGATTCTACCAAGGGAAGTGGAACTTTCCACCAGATTTTCAAGAAATATTAACCTCAAGCTACCTTTTGTATCAGCTGCAATGGATACAGTTACAGAGAGTTCTATGGCAATTGCCATGGCAAGAGAGGGAGGAATAGGTGTTATACACAGGAATCTGAATCCTGAAATGCAGGCAAAGGAAGTTTTAAAGGTTAAAAGGTCAGAGTCATGGATAATACTTCATCCGATAACTCTTTCACCTGATGATACAGTTGAAAAAGCAAAGAAAATAATGGAAGAAAATTCGATTTCAGGATTCCCAATAATTGATAAAGAGAACAGGCTTATCGGTATAGTGACAAAAAGGGATCTGGCTTTTATAGAAAAGGATAATATCAAGATAGGAAAGATTATGAAGAGAGAGATTATAACCGCTGAAGAAGGCGTAGGAATTAAGGAGGCTCACAGAATACTTCTAAAAAATAAGGTAGAAAAGCTTCCCATAGTTGATAAAAAAGGTTTTTTAAAGGGACTTATTACTCTGAAAGACCTTTTGAAAAAACTGGAGCATCCCACTGCTACCCTTGATGGCAAGGGGAGGTTAAGGGTGGCAGCTGCGATAGGAACGGGTAAAGACTGGGAGGAAAGGTTGGAAAGACTTGTTAAAGCAGAAGTTGATGCAGTAGTGATTGATACTGCGCACGCTCATTCTAAAAAAGTGATGGAAGTGGCGAAAAGGGTAAAGAGAAAATATCCAGATATTGAGCTTGTTGTTGGAAATGTTGCGACAGAAGAAGCCTGCAGAGACCTTGCTAAAATAGGTGTTGATGCTGTCAAGGTGGGCATAGGACCGGGCTCTATATGTACAACAAGAGTGGTTGCTGGAATAGGGATGCCTCAGTTAACCGCGATAATGGATTGCACCAGAGTTTTAAGACCTTTAAAAATTCCTCTCATTGCTGACGGAGGTATAAAGTACTCAGGGGACATTGTAAAGGCTCTTGCAGCAGGGGCAGATTGTGTTATGATGGGTAATATGTTTGCAGGGGCTGATGAAAGTCCCGGTGAATTGATACTTTATCAGGGTAAGCGATACAAGGTTTATAGAGCAATGGGTTCAGTTTCAGCAATGAGAGAAGGCTCAAAAGACAGGTACTTTCAGGAAGAATATACGAAATTTGTACCAGAGGGTGTTGAGGGTATAGTGTCATACAAAGGACCTGTTTCAGAAATTGTTTATCAATTAGCAGGAGGCGTTAAAGCAGGATTTGGCTATATCGGAGCAAAAGATTTAAAAGAGTTAAGAAAAAGAGCAGAATTTGTTCAGATTACATCCTTTGGTTTAAAGGAAAATCATCCCCATTCAATAACAATAACAAAAGAAGCGCCAAATTACGAGCCACCAAATCTTTAAAATTTTTAGGAGGTGAAAAACATGTATGAAGAAGCAATAAAAAGTGCCCAGGGGCATTTTGCCAATATACTGAAGGAACAGCTGGATAGAGTTGAGAGAATGAAAAAAGTAGAGGAATGGGTTGATTATTCAAAACTCATGCCCATAATAATAGGGATTGTAGGTGGAGACGGGATAGGTCCTTATATTGCCGAGGAATCCAAAAAGGTCTTGAAATTCCTTCTTGAGAAAGAGGAAAAGGAAGGAAAGGTGGAATTCAGAGATATCCACGGATTAACCATAGAAAAAAGAGCAGAGGTTAAAAAAGCAATACCCGATGATGTGCTGGAGGAGATAAAAAAATGTCATGTTATTTTAAAAGGACCCACAACCACACCAAAAGCAGGTGACCCATGGCCAAATATTGAAAGTGCAAATGTTGCAATGAGAAGAGAACTTGATTTGTTTGCAAATGTGAGACCTGTAAGAGTTCCTTCTGAGGGAATTGAATGGGTATTTTTTAGAGAAAACACTGAAGGAGCTTATGTTCTGGGAAGCAAAGGAATAGAAGTTACTCCTGATCTGGCAATTGATTTTAAAGTTATAACTGTTCAGGGAAGTGAGAGAATTATAAGACTCGCTTTTGAATATGCTAAAAAGAATAACAGAAAGAAGGTAACCGCTGTCACAAAGGCAAATGTTGTGAAAACAACAGATGGTAAGTTTTTAGATGTCTTTTATAAGATAGCAAAAGAATATCCGGATATAATCGCTGATGACTGGTTCATTGATATAATGACAGCAAAATTAATAGATAAGAAAAGAAGAACACAATTTCAGGTCTTGGTTCTTCCCAATTTATACGGTGATATTTTAACCGATGAGGCAGCCGAGTTTCAGGGAGGTGTTGGAACTGCAGGAAGTGCAAACATAGGTAAAAGATATGCGATGTTTGAAGCAATACACGGGAGTGCCCCGAGAATGGTTGAGGAGGGAAGAGCTAAGTATGCTGACCCGAGTAGTATGCTAAGAGCATCCGCGATGCTCTTAAGACACATAGGTTTTGAAGACAGAGGAAACAAACTTGATATGGCGATGGATATATGCGGTCAGTTTGAAAGAAAACTTGTAATTACAGGAAGGCCAGATGGCGCAACAGGAGCAGAGTTTGCAGAGTATGTTATGGACACAGTGAAGAGGAGTGATCTGGAAGAGTACTGGAAGACTTTTCAGAAATAAATTAAAAATAGGAGGTTAAAATGGAACGCGTATTTGTAGATATAAATAATTTAAAAGAGTTCACATCAGATGTGTTTCAAAAACTGGGGGTTAAAAAAGAATTTGCAGATATAACTGCTGATGTTCTTGTGTCTGCTGACAGGAGAGGAATAGGGTCCCACGGTGTTCAGAGATTAAAAAGATATGTTAATGATATTAAGAATGGAAGAATTTTGCCTAATAATGGACCACAAATTCTAAAAGAGACACCTGTTTCTTTACTTGTTGATGGACAGGCAGGGCTTGGTCAGGTAATAGGTTATTTGACTATGGAGAAAGTGATTGAGAAAGCCAAAAAAAGTGGGATGTGCTTTGCTACCGTTAAAAATTCCAATCACTACGGTATTGCAGCCTATTATTCAATGATGGCAATTCCCCATAATTTTATAGGCATTTCCCTTACAAATGCAGCGCCCCTTGTGATGCCGACCTTTGGAAAAGATATGGTTTTTGGAACAAATCCCCTTTCAATAGCAGTTCCCACAGAAAATGAAACCCCCTTTGTTCTTGATATGGCAACATCTACTGTTCCCAGGGGAAAACTTGAAGTTTATAGAAGAATGGGTAAAAAGATCCCAAAAACATGGGCAACCGATGAACATGGAAATCCCACTGATGACCCTGATAGGGTTTTAAAAAACTTGCTTGAGAGGAAAGGTGGAGGTCTTTTGCCTCTTGGTGGTGCTGAAGAGGAAGACGGTAGCCATAAAGGATATGGACTCGCAGTCGTGGTTGATATTCTGTCAGGTATTCTTTCAGGCGGAGCGTATGGGCTATATGTTTACAAAGAAAAGCACCCCAATGTATGTCACTTTTTTGGTGCTATCAATCCAGAAATTTTTATACCTCTTGAAGAGTTAAAAAAGAATATGGACGATTACATAAGAATGCTTAAAAATGCACCAAAAAGAGCAGGGAAAGATAGAATCTACATTCATGGTGAAAAGGAATATGAAAAGGAACAGGAGCATAAAGAAAAGGTGTCTGTTCTTAAAGTTGTTTATGAAGAGATGTTGAATATTGCAAAAGAAGCAGGTTGCGAAGTAGAATTGAAAGTTATAGGCTAAGTTATTTCATCCAGGATTTGAACTATATGCTTAACCTCAATGGGGTTCTCAAGCTCTTTATTTGCATTTGAGAAGTTGAAGTAACAGTGAGGACAGGCTGTTGTAAGGACTTTTGCACCAAGAGGAATAACCTGCATGTTTATCTTTTCTTTTGAAACCTCTGTAAAAAGATGAGGAAGATATGTAACTATGGAGGAATTACCTCCGCAACAGGTTGTCTCTTCCTTTGAAAGTTCAAATTCAAGTAGTTTTGAGGTGCTTTTTTTCAAAACTTCTCTCGGGTCCTCATAAATTCCTTCACCCTGTCTTCCAAGATAACAGGGATCGTGATAGACCGTTTCCTTTTCAAGTTTTCTTTTTACCTTCAGACTACCTTCTTCAATGAGTTTCCTTAAAAATGTGGTTATATGTAAAATGTTAACTCCAGGTTCCACGCCATATTTTGGATACCTGTTTTTTATAAAGCTATGACAATAAGGACAGTTTAAAACAAGGGTATCAACATTTTGTTTTTTCAGTTCGTCTCTGAATTTTTCTGCATTTTGTTTGAATTCCTCTGTCATCCCGGATAAAAAGTAAGGAGCACCACAGCAATTTTTCTCCATTATAAATTTATAAGAAACAGAGGTTTTTTGAAAAAGACTTTCAAAAGAAGGTGCAATTTCTTCCTTTGCCTTTGTTATGCATCCCAGGAAAATGCCTATTTCTTTCATTTTAAAGCCTCCTCCAATAGACCGTATATTTTTTCGTCTTTAAATCCATAAGGTTCTATTGCTTTTGAAGGACATGCAGCTATGCAGTTACCACAACCAAGACATGCTTCACCTATATAAGAAACTCTTTTATCCTCTTTCATCCTGAATTCGGGAATATCAAAGGGACATACCGAAATGCATACACCACATCCACTGCACTTCTCCTCATCCACTGTTGCCCTGTTCATGCTTCTTATTAAAAAAGGCATATCAAAGCTCTTTTCTCTTAAGATTTCTCTCATCCTCAAAACAATTTCTCCTGTGTCAATTTCCATTGGACAGAAAACCTTACATCTATTGCATGTTATACATGTAAATGCCATTGGAGCTGCCTCTGTAAAACCTCCTGCAACATAGGCTGTCCATGGAATCCCTATTCCTCCCATGTATATGTATCCCCAGTATCCTGTTGTGATTGCATAGACAGGACATTCATACATACAAACACCACATCTTACACATCTTAAAGACTGTTTTATTATTTCCTCTTTTGAGGCTTCTTTTCTGCCATTGTCAAGAAAGATTACATGAAATTCTTCAGGGCCATGTGCACCATAAACAACTGTCTTTTCTATATCACCTGTTTTTGAAGGTCCTGAGATTATTGAAACATAACTCATTGCATTGTATCCTGCATATCTTGCAACAACCTCGGTTAAAATTGAACCATCTCTGAATGTGGGAAGAATTTTCTCAATTCCTACTATTGCTATATGAACTGGTGGTGCATTTGTTACAAATCTTATGTTTCCTTCATTTTCGAGTAAAAAGACAGAACCTGTGTCAGCGGTTATTGCATTTGCACCGCTTATTCCAACATCAGCCTCAAAGTATTTATCTCTTAAAAACTCTCTTGCGAATTTAACAAGTTTTGGTATATCAGGAGGGAGTTCCTTACCTGCAAGTCTTGAGAATATTTCAGCAACTCTTTCTCTTGAAATATTTACCGCAGGAGCAAGGATATGCATGGGTCTTGATTCTATTTGCTGAATTATGAATTCTCCCAGATCTGTTTCATAAACTTTGTTTCCCCATTTTTCAAGATACTTGTTTATATGGAGTTCTTCAGAAGTTATTGATTTTGCTTTTATAACTGTTTTACCTGTCCCAACAATTTTTTTGGTTATTTCAAGAGCCTCTTTTGCATCTTTTGCATAATAGGCTTTTCCATGCGCCTTTTCAACTGATTCCATTGATTTTTCTACCCACTGGTCCAGATTATCTATTACCCTGTCCTTCATCTCTATCAGCTTATGTCGTTCCTCTTTAACATAGGGAAATGCTTTGAGAGCCTTGTCTCTTGCTGCTCTGAAAGAGCTTATTGCCCTTCTTAAGGCAAGCCTTGTGAACTCATGATGCAGGTATCTGTATATTTCATCACGGAATTCAAAATACTTCTTTTCAACAAGTTCCATGGTAAAACACTCCTTTTAAATTAAGTCTTCATTATAAGGATTTATAAATTTTAAGTTCAAACGAATTAAATAATAATTGTTTTTATTTCAAAATCATTGTAGATTTCCATTAAAATAAATATCTATGTTTAATTTTGCAATAATAGGTGGAGGAATAATAGGAACGGCGGTTGCATACAGGTTGAAAAAGATTTATCCTGATTCAAAGATAGTTTTGATAGAAAAGGAAAGAGAAATTGCCTTTCATCAAACAGGTCATAATAGCGGAGTTATTCATTCCGGAATATACTATAAACCTGGTTCAATTCAGGCAGAAACAGCAGTAACGGGTGCTTTTTTGATGAAAGAATTCTGTAAAAAATATAGTATTCCTTTTGAAATAACAGGCAAATTAATAGTTGCAAATTCTCATAAAGAGTTAATTTTTTTGAAAAGTGTTTATGAGAGAGGGCTGAAAAATGGTGTTCCAGGATTGAAAATTCTGAGCAAGGAAGAAATAAAAGACCTGGAGCCCAACATTTCAGGAATCAAGGCAATTTATGTCCCGGGTACAGGAATTGTGGATTACAGGAAAGTTACAGCAAAGATTGCTGAACTTTTTAATAATGAGGGTGGTGAGATAATGCTTTCAACACGATTGATAGATGTGAAATATAAAGATAATGAATTAATTCTTGAAACTGATAGAGGAGAGATTAAAACCAGATTTTTGATAACCTGTGCTGGACTTCATTCAGATAGAATTACAAGGATGGGAGGAGGAAAACCATGTTTAATAATAGTCCCTTTCAGAGGAGAATACTATAAAATAACAAGAAAAAATATAGTAAAAAGGCTCATATATCCTGTTCCTGACCCCAGGTATCCTTTTCTTGGTGTTCATGTAACAAAAAGATTAAATGGCGATATTGAAGCAGGTCCCAATGCTGTTCTTTCTCTCTCAAGAGAAGGTTATAAAAGGACAGAGATCAGTTTAAAGGACCTTTCTGAGGTCTTTGATTATCCGGGTTTCTGGAGACTCGCAATGAAGAACTGGACAACGGGTTTCAAAGAGATGTTAAAGACTTTTGCCAAAAAATTCTTTTTAAATGAGTTAAGAAAACTACTTCCAGATATAAAACCTGAAGAACTTGTAAGAGGGACTTCTGGTATAAGGGCACAAGCTCTTTCTTTAAGTGGAAAACTTGTTGACGATTTTGTTTTTGTTACAAAACCGAGGATTCTCCACGTGTGTAATGCACCATCGCCTGCTGCAACCGCTTCCTTGGCTATAGCAGAGAAAATATCAGATATGGTGGAACAAAACTTCAATTCAGAGGCAAAATCTTTTACTAAAAAATTATGGTTCTAATTTGACATTCATAATTTGAATACTTTAATATTTTTTCAAAAATCCCATTTTTGATTATAAAAATTAAAGGATAATTTAAAGGAGGTGTGTGGTGAAAAAGGTTTTAAAAAATGGTGTGTTTTGTGTGCTTCTATTAATAAGCTATCTTCCTGCCAAGTGGTTATATGTAAATCCTGAGAGAGAAAATGCTTTTGATATCAATATCCTTTCATCCACCCCTCAAAATACCCGCGTGGAGTTTATGCTTAACAGGTTTAAAGAGGATATTGTTTATATAGATGGAAATCCATATTCTACTATTACTGTTCCTGGAATGGTAAGTTACCTTAAGAAAGGTTTACCTGAATTACCTACCATCGGCAAGAATATAATAGTTACAGATGATGGATTGATGAAGTATAGAATTCTTGATGTGGAATATCAAACATTTACATTGAATCCAGTTGCCCCTTCAAAAGGTAATCTTTACAGGAATGTTAATCCTGAGGAAGTCCCATACACTTTTGACAGGTTTTATCAAACTGACTCCTGGTTTCCAGAAAATGTAATAGAAGTCTCAGAACCTTTTATACTGAGAGACTTCAGAGGAGTAAACATAAAGTTTAATCCTTTCCAGTACAATCCTGTAAAAAATGAGTTAAAGGTGGTAAAGAGAATTGTTGTTGAGGTTTATGAAGCAGGTAAAGATGGTTCAAATGTTTTGCAGAGAAAAAACAGAAAAATAACAAGAGAATTTCTCAATATTTATAAGGATATTTTTCTTAACTTCCAGGAAATCCGCTTTGATACTCTTTCTGAAAAAGCGGGTAAGATGCTCATAATAACTGCAGATTCTTACTGGAATAACATGACCCCTTTTGTAGAATGGAAAAACAGAAAAGGTATAAGAACGAATATGATTAAAATCTCTGATATCGGGAATAATGAAAATGCAATAAAGCAAAGGATACAGGCTGAATACGATTCAACAAATCTCGTATGGGTTTTACTTGTTGGAGATGGTAATGAGGTCACACCTGCCACAGGAACAGTGGGTGGTGCTACAGGTGCTGATGCAGACCCTGTTTATACCTATACAGCAGGAAATGACTATTACCCTGATATATTTATCTCAAGATTCAGCTCAAGAAATGGTAATTCTACAAACATAGACAAACAGGTATGGAGGTCAATAAAATATGAAAAAGAGCCTGAGACAGGAGGTGATTGGTATCATATAGGTCTGGGAGTGGCAAGTGATCAAGGAAGTCCTTCTGATTCCACCAGATGTAACTGGCTTAGAGATTCGCTTCTAAGCTATAATTATACAGAGGTGAATAAAAGTTATGACCAGTGGGGAACAAGTCAACTTATAAAGCAATACATTGAGGCTGGAACAGGCATAATAAATTATATAGGTCATGGGATACAGACAGGATGGGTTAATGGAGGCGGATTCTCAATAAGTGATATAAACGGTCTTACAAATACATGGGAACTACCTTTTGTTATTTCTGTTGCCTGTGTTGTAGGTGATTTTAATGGAACTGATTGCTACTGTGAGGCATCTGTAACAGCAGGCACGGTTGACCAGCCAACAGGCTTTCTTGTGCACTGGGGTTCTTCAATAAATCAGTCATGGGTTCCTCCTACAATAGGTCAGATGGGAGCAAATAGATTTCTCATTCATGATAGAGCCAATACCGCTGGTGGTATATTCTTTAATGGTGCCTGCTACATGATAGAATACTATGGTCCTACCAATCCCGAAGGTGTGGATATGGCTCAGACATGGCATATATTTGGAGATGCCTCTGTTCAGGTAAGAACAAATACTCCTCAGTCCATGACGGTCAATCACAGTGCTATAATTCCACTTGGTTCAACTACTTTTAGTGTTGATGTTCCAGGTGTTGAAGATGCCCTTGTAGGACTTTATATGCCTCAGGATAATCACCTTTATGGTTCAGGCTATACTGATGCATCCGGACATGTAACTATCAATTTAAATCCTCCCCCTGCCACACCCGGGACAATGTATGTTACTGTGACTGCATATAACAAAATACCATATCTTGGATACGCACTTGTTCAGTCCGCATCAGGACCCTATATAATGCAGGGTTATTCAATTGCAAATGACCCATCAGGAAACAACAATGGAATTATAAATCCGGGTGAGGCCATTGACTACTCGGTCTATGCTGAAAACGTTGGTTCTGACCCTGCCTATGGTGTTTACGGAATTCTCACATCCACAGACGCCACCGTTACTCAGGACTCTTCATGGTTCGGTAATATCCCTGCGGGTGACTCATCTCTCGGCTCACCTGTATATCAGTTTCAGGTTCCTTCAAATGCCCAGAACAACCAGAACCTTTCATTCACATTAACATTCCACGACTCAAATGACAGCACCTGGATAAGCAACTTCAGTCTAACTGTTTATAAGCCCGTTATTTCAAAGGAAAGGGAATATGTGACAAATGATGGAAACGGTAACGGTGTTTTAGAACCCGATGAACAGGGCGATTTAATCGTTGTAATTAAGAATACAGGTGGTGATGCAAGTTCAGGAGTGAGTGCAAAACTGGTGAGCCAGTCATCTCTTGTAAGTGTTATTGACTCTCTTTCAAACTACGGAGCAATACAGCCAGGAGATTCATTGAACAATCTATCCGACCCGTTCACAGTTTATGCAGACCCTGCCACACCCACAGGTTATCAGGCAAACTTTTTATTTATAACCCAGACAGAGTATGATGTCGATACATTTAATATAGGAATTACCATAGGCAAAAAACACTACTTTGTATGGGATCCTGACCCGAACCACTCATCAGGTCCTGTAATTGATTCGCTTTTACAGGAACTCGGATACTCGGGTGACTATTCAACAACCCTCTCAAGTTTTACAGAAGACCTTTACATGGCTCTTTTTGTTTGCGTCGGAATATACTCAAGTAACTATATAATAACATCAAACTCATCTGAAGCACAGACAATTGAAAACTTTGCACAGAATACCGGCGGAAGAGTATATCTTGAAGGTGGTGATGTATGGTATTATGACCCGCAGTATCAAGGTGGTCATGATTTCGGACCTCTTTTCGGAATTAATGCCGTTGCAGATGGAACCTCTGATTTAGGACCTGTTCAGGGACAGACAGGAACATTCACACAGGGCATGAACTTTAACTGTTCAGGTGAGAACAACTGGATTGACCATATAACCGCATCTGGTGGTGGTGCATTCAACATATTCTACGATACTGATGATGCTTACTACTGCGGTGTTGCAAACGATGCAGGAACCTATAAAACAGTT
>Ga0209426_1000491_pt1 | contig 39560 bp, 50 predicted proteins | sample Deesub1362B_J571_FD_187697 | JGI IMG/M metagenome (GOLD analysis project Ga0209426, IMG submission 187697) | Deep oceanic, basalt-hosted subsurface ecosystem from Juan de Fuca Ridge flank, Pacific Ocean, CORK Borehole 1362B_J2.571 (SPAdes)... ...
TGCCCTTGCCGTGCTGCGCCGCCACCCGAGCCTCGCCGCCGCCAGCCTTCGCCCGCCCACGACGACGCTCCAGTTCTTCCAGTATCTGCTGCACGCGGCTGATCTCCTGCCCGGCCGGCGGTTTGCCCACCTTATGCGGCAGGCGTAGCGAGCCCTGGCGGGCGAGGCAAGCATCGCTGGCGACCGGCGCGTCCACGGACGGTTATGCGCGCAGGGCGGCGAACCAGCGGTCGATCATCTCGGCCTCGACGCCCAGGGCCTCGGCGCGGGCGGCGGCCTCCTCGTCCTGGCCCCACTGCTCGGCCTGGAACACCTCCTCCAGACGCGCCAGGTCCAGCGCGGCGCGGCCGGTCAGCCGTCCGGCGCGCACCGCCAGGGCCAGCACGGTCGAGCCGTAGAGACCTGCGGCGAAGGCCAGGCCGGCCAGCGCGAAGTCGTCGAGGGTCAGGGCCAGGGCCTCGACCGACGCCAGGGTCGCCGGCGGCTGCGGCTGGTGGATGATCCCGGCCACCGGCATGAAGGTCAGGCCGTGCTCGGCCTTCGCCCAATCCAGGATCGCCCCCCACGCGCGTTCCTGACGCTCGACCAGGGCCGCCGGGTGCTCGGCGCGATAGCAGAGATGGTCCGAGGCAGCGTAGGCGGTGATCTCGCGGGCCACCTCGGCGCGGGTCTCGGCGATGCGGTCGATCGCCGTGAACGCCAGACGCGTGGCCGGCATCAGGCTGGTGTCGATATAGTCGGCCTGGGCCTCCCACTCGGCGGCGATCAGGTCCGCCAGGGCCCGGGTTGGCGCGACCAGCGGGTTCTTCGCCGGAGACTTCGGCGCGCGGCCGTCCAGCTGGACGGCGAAACCGCCCGCGACGGGCGCGGTCGAGGCCGCCTTGTAGAAGCGCTTGGGTTTCAGCAGCAGCTCGGACTTGTCGGACACGGGGAACTCACTTCGCGGAACGCCGCGACGGAGTTCCGCGCGGCCCGCGTTGAATGGGCAATGTCGCGACTTCGCGCAAGGGAGAGCCCCGTTGAGCCTACCCAGTAAAGACATGATGGCCGCCATCGCCGTCACGCGTTTCGGTCTGGGGGCGCGCCCCGGCGAGATCGACGCGGCCAAGGTCGATCCGCAGGGCTTCCTGATCGGCCAGATCCGCCGCGAGGGCGCCGACATCCCGCAAGACGGCGGCGACACTTCGGCCCAGCGCTTCGAGCAGATGCGCCAATATCAGCAACAACGGAAGATGGAGCGCGAGCAGAAGGACGGCCAGGCCGACAAGACCGCCGCCAACATCCAGACGTTCAAGGACTCCCAGCGCGAGCTGCGCGACAAGGTCAACGCCGACTTCCTGGCGCGCGCCCGCCTGGGCGCCAACACGCCCGCGGGCTTCCGCGAGCGCTGGGCGCTGTTCTGGGCCAACCACTTCACGGTCTCGGCGACCAAGCAGATCACCTCGGTGCTGATCGGACCGTTCGAGCGCGAGGCGATCCGCCCCTATGTCTTCAACAGCTTCGAGAACCTGCTGGTCGCCTCGTCGACCCATCCGGCCATGCTGACCTATCTGGACCAGGCCCAGTCGGTCGGTCCCAACAGTCAGGTCGCTTTCAACGCGGCCCGGCGCGGCGGCAAGTCCAAGGTCGGGCTGAACGAGAACCTGGCGCGCGAGATCATGGAGCTGCACACGGTGGGCGTCGACGCCGGCTACACCCAGGCCGACGTCACCGAGTTCGCCCGCGCCCTGACCGGCTTCTCGATCGGCCGGGACAACGAGGAGCGCGCCGGCCAATTCGTGTTCCGGGTCAACGCCCACGAGCCCGGCGGCCGCACAATCATGGGCCGCCACTATGGCCAGTCGGACGTCGCTCAGGGCCTGGCCGTGCTGAAGGACCTGGCCGCCGATCCCCGCACCGCCCGCCATGTCTGCGGCCAGATCGCCCGGCACTTCGTGTCCGACACGCCGCCGCCCTCGCTGACCACGCGTCTGGAGCGGCGCTGGATGGAGACCGGCGGCGACCTGGCGCTCGTGGCCAAGACCCTGGTCGAGAGCCCCGAGGCCTGGGACCCCACCCCGGCCAAGTTCAAGACGCCCTACGAATACGCCCTGTCGACCTGGCGGCTGATCGGCGCGGAGCCCTCCGCGATCGAGCGCATCGCGCCGATCCTCACCGGTCTGGGCCAAAAGCCGTTCTCGGCCCCCTCGCCCAAGGGCTGGCCGGAGGACGCCCAGACCTGGGCCTCGCCCGACGGCCTGATCAAGCGGATGCAGTGGGCTCAAGGCTTCGCCGCCACGGCCGCCGATCGCACCGATCCCAACGCCCTGGCGGTCCAGGCCTTGGGCGACCGCCTGACGCCCCCCGTCGCCAAGGCCGTCTCGCGCGCCGAGACCCGCAAGGAAGCCTTCGCCCTTCTCGTGATGAGCCCGGAGTTCCAACGCCGATGACCGCTCAAATCAACCGTCGTTCGCTGCTGAGCCTGGGCGTCGGCCTGGGGATCAGCGTCAACTTCCTGGGCAGCCAGGCGTTCGCGGCCTCCGAAGGCGGCCTCGCCAGGAAGAAACTGGTGGTGATCATCTGCCGAGGCGGCATGGACGGCCTGTCGGTCTCGCCGCCGGTGGGCGATCCCGACTACGCCCGGCTGCGCGGCTCGATCGCCATGCGGCGCGACGAGGTGCTGATGCTGGACGATACCTTCGGCCTGCATCCGGAGCTGCAAGCCGTCCACGCCCTGGCCCTGAAGGGCGAGGCCCGCATCGCCCCCGCCATCGCCAGTCCCGACCGCGCCCGCTCGCATTTCGAGGCCCAGGACGTGCTGGAGACCGGCGCGGCCCACGTCTACGGGACCGAGACCGGCTGGCTGAACCGGACGCTGGAATCCTTGGCTCCGATCCGGCGCGTCGAGGGCCTGTCGGTCGGCTCCACGGCCCCGCTGATCCTGCGCGGCAAGGTGCAGGCCGCCAGCTGGTCGCCGGGCAAGCTGGTCGACGAGACCGCCCGCCTGCCCACCCTGCTGCAGGACCTCTACAAGAACGATCCGATGCTGGGACCGGCCTTCGCGCGCGGCCTGGAAACCGAGGCCATGGCCCAGACGGCGATGACGGCGATGGCCGCCTCGCCGGCCATGAACATGGCGGCCGCCTCGACGCCGTCGATGACGCCCCCGGGAACGCCTCCCGGGACGCCTCAGATGACCATGGCCTCCCAGGCCACGGCGGGCGACAAGCAGAACAAGGCCGGCGGCGACGCGGCCCGCAAGCTGGGCGCGACCCTCGGCGGCTTCATGATCCAGGCCGGCGGCCCGCAGATCGCCGCCGTCTCGCTGGACGGCTTCGACACCCACGCCGGCCAGCCAGGCCAGATCGCCACGCGCCTGTCCTATGTCGACGCCGTGCTGGACGGCCTGCATCAGGGCCTGGGTCCGGAGTGGAAGAACACCTTGGTCATCGCGGTCACCGAGTTTGGTCGCACCGCCCGGGTCAACGGCACCGGCGGCACCGACCACGGCACCGCCTCCACCGGCCTGGTGCTGGGCGGCGCCCTGAAGCGCGGCGGCATCATCGGCGACTGGCCGACCCTGTCGGAAAAGGCGCTGTTCGAGAACCGCGACACGGCCCCGACCCTGGACATGCGCGGCCTCTTCAAGGGCGCCCTGGCCGACCACATGGGCGTCGACCGCGCGATCCTGGACAGCAAGGTCTTCCCCGACAGCGCCGGCGTCCGGCCGCTGACGGGCCTGGTCTAGGTTTCTGTTTTCGCGTCGCTTTCGCAAAAAGCTGGAGTCCAGTTTTCCGCGCGACGCTCTACAGCTCCGCCCCAAAGGGTCGGACGGCCGCGCGCTCCCCCCAGCCGCGCGGTCAGGTGGGGGACCAAGCGGCGTTTCGTCTTCGCGCCGCTTGGTCTACCCTCGGGAAGGCAGCAGGTCGAAGGCGATCGTCAGACGCCGCCCTTCCCCTTCGAACGGCTCGACGCCATGCCACATCCATGACGGAAACAGCGCCAATCGGCCGGGTGCCGGCTTGATCCAGCGTTCGGGCTCCAGCGTCGGACGGGTGGGAAGACCCGGCTTGCCGAACCGCAGCCAACCGGCCTTGCCGGGCGACTCCACGGCCGGCGGCAGCTGGACATAGAAGGCCGACGACAGCCAGCCTTCCGGATGGACGTGATCGGTGTGGAAGCCGCCGGCCGAGAGGTTGACCGACCAGGCGCCGGCCAGGCGATAGCCGCCCCGATTGCGCCGCTTCGTTGGATGATCGCCCTGCCCCAGAGCCGCGAGATGTTGGCGGATCGGCGCGTCGACGGCCTGGAAGAAGGCCATGATGGCCGGATCGCGCGAGCGCAGCAGGCTCTGCTTGGTCTGGGTGCCGTGGCGCACCGACTGCCCCAGCGGCGGCGCGCGCCCCTCGTGCAGCGCGTTCAGCGACGTGGCCAGGTCGGCCAGATAAGTGTCGAGGTCCGGCCAGCCGGGCGGCGTCGCTATAGCGTGGCTTCCGACCAGTTCGTCCCGTTGGGCGAGGTCGGCGTAGCGAGGATCGTTCGTCAGGCGCCAGGCGGTGGCCAGCAGGGCCAGGACGCCCTGATCGTCGGGAATCTTGGCGGCGACGTCCTCGACCAGCCTGGCGGCCCGCGCCGCGTCGCCGGCGGCGAGCAAGCTCTCGGCCAGGACGCAGATGATGCGCGGATCGTGCGGGACCAAGGCGAAGGCGCGTTCGGCGTGGGCGACGGCCCGGGCCGGATCGACCGGCGCGGCCAGCTTGGCAGCTTCGACCTGGGCGGCCGGCTCGCGCGGAGCCAGGCGCGCCAGCGGTTCGACGGCGGCATAGGCTTCTTCGAGGCGGCCCGCGCCGGTCAGCAGGCGCGCGCGGATCAGGGCGAGCGGCGGCGCGTCCTGGGGCGGCAGCACCGCCAGGGCGGCGCCGACGTCGCCGGTCGCCACCCAGATCAGATGGGCCAGACCCGAAAGCGCCTCGACATAGGCCGGGCGCTTGGCCAGGGCCGCGCGATAGTCGGCCTCGGCGGCGGCCAAATTCCCCAGGCCCTCGTGCGCGCGGGCGCTGACCAGCCGTGTCTCGGGCGCATCGTGTCCCTTGGCGATGGCGCGGGAAACCGCCTCGGCGGCCTCCGGATACAGCTCCATATTGCCCAGATTGGCCGCGAGGTTGTGCTCGGCGGCGCCGCTGGACGGGGCGGCGGCCACCGCCTGACGGTAGCAATCGAGCGCGGCGTCCAGGTCGCCCGCCGCCTTCAGGGCCCGCGCCTTGGCGGTCAGCGACGCCTCGAGGCTCATCGCCGGCCTTTGGCGCTCCGCCGCGCGAACGGATCCTGGTCGGCCTCGTCCTCCGAGAAGCCGAACTTGGCGAAGCCGGCGGCCATCTCGGCGCTGATCGGCGCCTCGATGTGCAACATGCCGGCCGACGGGTGCGGCAACAGGATCGACCGCGCGTGCAATTGCAGCTTCAGCCCTTCCGACAGCGGCGCGGATTTTTCGTCGCCATATTTGGGATCGCCCAGGATCGGGTGGCCCATGGCCTTCATGTGGGCGCGCAGCTGGTGCGTGCGGCCGGTGTGCGGACGCAGGGCCATCCAGGTCACGCGGGGACCCGCGCGACTGATGGTGACGAACTCGGTCTCGGCCGGCTGGGCGTCCGGGTCCTTGGGCTGGGCGGGCACCACCAGCTCGCGATCGCCGACGCCGCGCTTGGCCAGGTGCAGCTCCATCACGCCCTCGGTCGGATGCGGGTTGCCGGCGACAATGGCCCAATAGGTCTTCTGCGCCTTGCGCTTGGCGAACGCGCCCGAAAGGCGGGCCGCGGCGCCGGGCGTCTTGCCCAGCAGCAGCACGCCCGAGGTGTCGCGGTCGAGGCGGTGGACCAGGCGCGGACGGTCAAGGCCCTCGCCCCAAGCGCTCAGCAGCTTGTCGACGTGCTTGGTGGTCTTGGTTCCGCCCTGCACGGCCAAGCCGGCGGGCTTGTTCAGGGCCAGGACCTCTTCGTCCTCGTACAGCACCAGCGAGCGGGCATAGGCGATGTCGCGCGCCGACAGCTTGCCCTTGTCGGCGGGATCGGGCGCGTCGGGCAAGGGCGGGACGCGCACGGTGCTGCCGGCGGCCAGCCGGGTGTCGGCCTTGGCGCGCGAGCCGTCCACCCGCACCTGACCCGAGCGGAAAAGCTTGTTCAGCTGCACGTGGTTCAGATGCGGCCAACGGCGCTTGAACCAGCGATCCAGACGGACCCCGTCCTCGCCGGCGTCGACATAGAGGGTGCGAACTTCCTTGCCGGTCATGCGAGGATCCGCCGCGCGATCAGCAGGCCCGCGAACAGGGCCGAAATGGCCAGCAGCACGCTGGCGGCCGAATAGGAGAAGGCCTGCAGGTAGTCACGCTTCTGGATCATCAGCGCCGTCTCCAGCGAGAATGACGAGAAGGTGGTGAAGCCGCCCAGCACGCCGACGCCCAGGGCCACGCGCCAGGTTTCGCTTCCGACCGTCCCGCGATGGGCGAGCCATGAGGCCAGGCATCCCATCAGGAAGCCTCCGACGATGTTGACGGTGAAGGTGCCGTAAGGCCAGCCGGTCCCCATGACCCGCATGGCCCCAACGCCCACCAGATACCGCGCGACCGAGCCGACGGCCCCGCCAGCGGCCACGAGAAGCAGCTTGTTCATGAGGCCCTTATGGGCCGCGTGGGCGCGAACGCCAAGAGTCCGCCGACGTTCCACGGACTTTCCCCAGCGTCTTTCACGGTAAACCGGCCGGGAAACCTTGTTTTAACACTCGCGATTAAGCGCGCGGGCCGCATTTTGCGGGCAGTAGAAAGCGCCCGAACCATGCCCTCCGACACCCCCTCCATCGCCGAAGCCTCGATCGAGCGGGTCTCCCTCCCCGCCCCGGTGGCCGAGCGCCTGGTTCGCTCGGAGCTGATTCCGCGCGGTTCGGTGAATGTCATCAGCGTCAGGGCGGTCAAGGCGTGGGCCGGCGAATGGTGGGCCCAGAAGCGCGCCGATGTCTGGACCTATGTCGAGCGAAAGCTAGGCGAGCACCTGGATCGCCAGGACATGCGAGCCAGGATCTCCGACAGCGAATTCCTGATCGCGATGAACAACGACAACGGACTTGCCGCCCAGGCGACGAGCGTCAAGATCCTGGAAGAGGTCCTGACCCACCTGCTGGGCGCGGCGGATGTCGCCGATCTGCGCGTGCGCTCGGTGATTGGCGTGGAAGGCGGCCAAGCCGTCTGCAAGCCCGTCGACGCGGCCGTCGTGCTGGCCGCCCGCGCTCGCCGGGACTCGGCGCGCTCACCGGTGCGGATCTCGGTCGACCCCGCCGACGAGGCGCGACGCACGCCGGTGGCTTTCACCACGGCGGGCGGCGCGGCGCTGCGCGTGGACTTCACGCTGGAACACGTCATTAGCCTGCGCCGCAACGTCACCACCGCCGTCCGGGTCGAGCCGATGGTCACGCACCTGGCCAGTGGGCGGCAGGCCTCATCGCGCGCCCTGACCAAGCTGTCGGACCGCGATGTCGCCTTCATCGACGAGTCGACGCTGAAATACGCCTCGGTCTTCGCCCGCTCGGCCCAAGGCCCGGCGACGCCCGAGCTGATCCTGCCCGCGTCCTTCCGCACCCTCGGCACCCAGCGCGGACGCGACCTCCTGACCGGCACCGCCGGCCTGTCGCTGTCGCTGCTGCGCGGCGGGGTGATGATCGAGCTGGTCGACATCACCCGCGGCACGCCCGCCGGTCGCCTGCTCGAGGTCGTCGGCCTGCTGCGCGCCCTCACCCACGGCGTGATCGCCCGGGTGCCGCCCGACAAGGAGGCCTTGCGCGTGCTGCGCGACGCTCGCCTGGCCGGCCTGACGCTCGACGCCTCCGACCTGGCGGGCGCGGCCAACAATATCGCCATGGACATCATGGCCTTCGGCCGCGACGCCCGGGGCCTGGCGCCGATGACCATCCTGCAAGGCCTGCCCCAGGACGGCTACTTCGCCGCCGCCGAAACGGCGGGCCTGACCCATGCCGGACTGCGCGCCGTCTATCCTCTGAGCCGACAGGCGGCGGCTTAGCTCTTAAATCCGCTGCCGCCCGTAGCCGATCTGCTTGACCACGTCGCGCGCGTCGTAGGCGTCGCGGTCGCGCGGCGTCGGTCCCTTGCCGAACACGACCTCCAGCGATCGCGAAAAGGCCGGGCCCGGACCGAGGTTGAAGCTGGTCCCCACGCCGAGTCCGACGCTACTGCGATGGCCATAGGTGCTTGACCCGCCGCCGACCGAGAAGCGCGGGCCGCTCGACTCGCCGCTGACCGTGGTCGAGCGGTCGGCGACGCGGAACCAGTCATAGCCGTCGCGCAGGGCCAGTTCGGCGGCGCGCAGCAGGGCGTAGTCGGCGATCTGGTTCTCGGGCGCGCCGGGACCGCCCTGGAAGGTGACCCGATAGCGGCCGGCCTCCAGGCGATATTCCGAATAGCCGATCTCACCGACCGCGCCGGGCGCGGCTGCCCGGTACACGGTCGGGGCGGTGGCGCAGGCGGCCAGCACGAGGCTCGCGGCGGCCAGCGCGATCAGGGGCTTGGCGGTTTTCACGACGGTCATGCGCTCGCACCTCTTTCGTCCTGATCAACGGTCGCCGGACGCGGCTGTTCCGGCGCCGGAAGGTCCAGCGCCGCCAGCATGGTCCCGAAATCGGACGGAAGCGGGGCCGTGATCTTGCGCTCGCCGCCCAAGGGATGCGGGAAGGTCAGGCTGGCCGCGTGCAGCATCAGGCGCGGCGCGGCCACGCCGCCCAGCATCAGCGCCCCGCCGTAGCGACTATCGCCGACCAAGGGGCGTCCGATCGAGCCCATGTGGACCCGTAGCTGGTGCATCCGCCCCGTATCGGGCGAAAGCTCGACCAGGGCCGCGCCCGCGTTATGCGCCAGGGTGCGATAGCGACTGCGGGCGGTCTCGGCGTCGGGATGGTCGGGGGCGCAGACCCGCATATAGGCCTCGCGGCCGATCGACTCGCGCCGAAGCGGGCTGTCGATCATGCCGCCCTTCGGCTCGGGCGCGCCGGCCGTGATCGCCAGATAGGCCTTGCGAAACCTCTTGGCCTCCAACGCCTTGCCCAGAAAGGCCGCCGCCGGCTTGGTCTTGGCCGTCAGGATCACGCCCGAGGTGTCGCGGTCCAGGCGATGGACAAGCCTCGGACGAGGCCGATTGGGCCGCGCGAACGCCCAAAGCAGGTCGTCCAGCGTATGGGCCTTGATCCGGCCGCCCTGGCTGGAAAGCCCCGCGGGCTTGTTCAGCACGATGATCGTCTCGTCCTCGTAGAGCACCCAAGACCTCGCGGCCTCGATCTCTTCAGGGGTCAAGACAATGGGGATCTCGACGGCCTTGGGCTTGGCGACGCCGGGCGGACGGCGAAACTTCGGCGCGCTCATTTGCCGTCCTTGCGCAGTTGACTCCAGGCGTCCAGACGCTCGCGGACCTTGGCCTCGGCCCCGATTGGCTTGGGTTGATAGAACCGCTGACGACCCATGCCGTCCGGGAAATAGTTCTGGCCCGAGACGCCGCCCTCGACGTCGTGGTCGTAGGCGTAGCCATCGCCGTAGCCCAGCGACTTCATCAGCTTGGTCGGCGCGTTGAGGATGTGGGCCGGCGGCGGCAGGCTGCCGGTCTCCTTGGCCGCGCGACGGGCGGCCTTGAAGGCGGCGTAGACCGCGTTCGACTTCGGCGCGCTGGCCATATGGACGACGGCCTGGGCCAGGGCCAGCTCGCCCTCGGGGCTGCCCAGGAAGTCGAAGGCGTCCTTGGCCGCCGTGGTCAGCAGCAGCGACAGCGGATCGGCGGCGCCGATGTCCTCCGAGGCCATGCGCACCAGGCGGCGGGCGATGAACAGCGGATCCTCGCCCCCCTCCAGCATCCGCGCCAGCCAGTACAGCGCCGCGTCCGGATCGCTGCCCCGCACCGACTTATGCAGGGCCGAGATCAGGTTGTAGTGCTCCTCGCGGTCCTTGTCGTAGGCCGGCCGGCGCTTCTGCAGGAATTGCGCGAGCTGGGCCGCCTTCAGCGGCGTGTCCGCGCCGACCGAGAACAGGGTCTCGGCCAGGGTCAGCAGGTAACGGCCATCGCCGTCGGCCATGGCCACCAGCGCGGCGCGGGCCTCGGCGTCGATCGGCAGGGACCGCGCCTCGGCCGCCTCGGCGCGTTGCAGCAAGAGATCCAGCGACTCGTCGGACAGCCGCTTGAGCACGAACACCTGGCAGCGCGACAGCAAGGCGCCGTTCAGCTCGAACGAGGGGTTTTCGGTCGTGGCCCCGACCAGGGTGACGATCCCCTCCTCCACGAACGGCAGGAAGCCGTCCTGCTGGGCGCGGTTGAAGCGGTGGATCTCGTCGACGAACAGCAGCGTCGACTGGCCGGCCATGCGGCGCGCGCGCGCCTGCTCGAAGGCCTTCTTCAGGTCGGCGACGCCCGAGAACACGGCCGAGATCTGCTGGAACTCGTAGCCGCCAGCCTTGGCCAGCAGGCGGGCGATCGTGGTCTTGCCGGTGCCGGGCGGTCCCCACAGGATCATCGAAGCCAGGCGATGCGCCGCAGCCATGCGGCCGATGGGACCATCGGGCCCCAGAAGATGCTGCTGGCCCACCACGTCCTCCAACCTTTGGGGCCGCAGACGGTCGGCCAAGGGGGCGGGCGCGTGGGGCGTCAGGCCGGCGGCCTGGAAGAGATCGGACATGCGATCGTTCTAGCAGCCCATCGCGTTCAAGTCCCGTTATCACCTTGCCCTCAAAGTGCGCGCGTTAAGCATGAGGGGACGGGGCATGGATGCTGAGCCGGACAAGCGCGGGACCTCGCGCGTGCTGGTGGCGGCGGCGGTGCTGCTGGGGCTGTACCAGATCGTCAGCATGGCGCTCTATTTCTGGACCTACAAGCCGACCGGCGACACGCCGCTATTCTCGGACTTCTACGCCTTCTGGAGCTTCGGCCGCTTCCTGGAAGCGATGCCGGCCGCGCGGATCTATGACTTCAAGCTGCTGGAGAGTTTCCAGCACGCCCTGCTGCCCGGCTTCCATTCTTTCTATCCGTGCGCCTATCCGCCGACCCTGCTGCTGTTTCTCAAGCCGCTGGGCATGTTGGGCTATCTGCCGGCCTATCTGGTCTGGACGGTTCTAGGTCTCGGCGGCTTCATCCTCGCGGTTGGGGCGACCGCCGAGCGCTCGCTGCTGCCCTGGCTGGCGGTGCTGGCGCCGACCACGGTCCTCACCATCATCTTCGGCCAGAACGGATTGATCACAGCGGCCCTGCTGATCGGCGCTCTTCGCATCATGGAGCGCCGCCCCCTGCTGGCCGGCGTCCTGTTGGGACTGCTGTCCTGCAAGCCGCAGCTGTTCGTGCTGCTGCCGCTGGTCCTGCTGGCCGGCCGTCGCTGGCGCACGCTGTTCGCCACCGGCGGAACGGTGCTGGCCCTGGTCGCCGCCAGCCTCGTCGCGTTCGGCCTCCCGGCCTGGCTGGCCTGGATCAAGGCCCTGCCCCGGTTCTCGCGCACGATCGAGGCGGAGTGGAGCAGCCTGGGCTGGAAAATGCCCACGGTCAGCGCCGCGCTGCGCAGCGCCGGGGCCAGCCATACGGTGTTGTCCGTCGCGCAACTGACGATCGCCGGGGCCGTCACCGTGATCCTGCTGGCCCTGTTCCATCGCGGCCGGAAAGAGGCCGCGCCCAGCAGCCTCGACTCCGCGGCCCTGCAGGTCGGCGTGTTCCTGACCACGCCCTACGCCTTCGTCTACGACATGCCGATGGTGTCGGCCGCCGCCGTGATGCTGGCGGCCGCGCGCATGGCGCCCGGCCAGGCCTGGCGCCCGGGAGAACGCATCCTGGCGATCACGGGCTTCTGCCTGCCGATGTTCATCTTCTCGGGCGTGTTCAACGGGATCCCGCTGGGACCGCTGATCCTGATCCCCCTGTTCGCCCTGCTGGTCCGCGCGGCCTGGACCGAGCGGACTACACCGAGAACCGCGCCGTGATCCGCTGCCCCTGACGCTCGATCGTCACCACCCAGTTGCGGGCGGCGGGACCGGCCAGGATAGCGCTCAGGTCGGAGACGGTGTTGACCGCGCGGCCATTGACCTCGCGGATGAAGTCGCCCGGTTGCAGGCCCGCGTTGGCCGCGTAGCCCTGCTGCAACTTGGTCACCAGCACGCCGCGTCCGGCGAAGGGATCGATGCTCAGATCCTGGGCCGCCGCCGGCGAAAGGTTGATCACCGTGGCCCCGTCGAACGGGTTACGCCCTTTGAGAACACGCTCGTCGCGGGCGGGGACATCCGGCGCGGCCGCGGCGCGGATCGTCAGCGTCTGGGGCCGCTCATTGCGCTGGATCTGGACCGGCACGCTGTCGCCGATCTTGTGGGTGCCGATGGCGAAAGCGCCGGCGCCGTCGTCGTTCACGGCCTGCCCGTCGATCGACAGGATCACGTCGCCTTCCTTCAGGCCCGCGCGGTCGGCGGACGAGCCGGGATAGACCTGGGCCACCAGCACGCCGCGCGGCGCGGCCATGCCGAGGCTCCGGGCGATTTCGCCGGTCACCGGCTGGCCCTTCACGCCCAGCCACGGCCGCACGACGCTGTGGCCGCCGCCCAACGCGGCGTTGACCACCTGCCGGACGACGGCCGCGGGAATGGCGAAGCCCACCCCGCTGGACGAGCCCGAGCGCGAGATGATGAAGGTGTTGATGCCGATCAGGTCGCCGTCCATGTCGACCAACGGACCGCCCGAATTGCCCGGATTGATCGCCGCGTCGGTCTGGATGTAGCTGCCGAAATCGGCCGCGCCGACGTCGGTGCGGGCCAGGGCCGAGATGATGCCGTTGGTCACGGTCTGGCCGACGCCGAACGGGTTGCCCAGGGCCAGCACAAGGTCGCCGACCTCAAGCCGCGCCTGGTCGTCGATGGCCATGACGGGCAGCTTCTCGCCCTTGGTGTCGATCTTCAGCACGGCCAGATCGGCGCGCGGATCGTCCAGCAGCACCTTGGCCGGGAACTCGCGACGGTCGGCCAGCTGGACGGTGATGTCGCCGGCTCCCTCGACGATGCCTTCGATATTGTGGTGGTTGGTGATGATCACCCCATCGGCGCGGACGATCGCGCCCGAGCCCAGCGAGCCCTGGATCTGCTCGCGCGGCGCGCCGCCGCCGCCCATGAAGAAGTCCCAGAACGGATCGGCGCGCTGGCGCACCACCCGGCGGCTGGCGACATTGACCACGGCCGGCGAGGCCTTCTTCACCACGGGCGCGAACGACATCTTCATCGACGCCGCGTCGGTCGGGACATGGCGCGTTGGCTGAGGCATGTCGGGAATGGACTGGGCCCGCGACTGGCCGGTCGGGTTCGAGCAGGCGGCCAGCAGGACGACGACGGGCAGCAGGGCTCGGATAGGGCGCATGGTGTTCAAGAAGACTCCTAGCGGTTCCAACGCCAACTCAGCCGAGCTTTCGGGCGAGTTCAAGGCGGGGAAAGGTCGAGGTTTCGGCGTGTGTGTAAGGGATCAGGCCGTCCGTGGTTCCGAGGCGGGAAGCGGACGCGCCTTGGCCCAGGCCAGGAAGGTCGCGGCCAGCATCAGCGTCGCGGCGATCAGGATCGGCAGGCCCGGTATGTGCAGGGTCGCGTCGTGGCGGATCGCGAAGGCGAACGGGATCAGGAACAGCGACGGGCCGATGATCGACGAGATGCCCATCATCGCCGAATTGGCGCCCTGCAACTGACCCTGCTCGTTCGGCGCGACACGGCGCGTCATCAAGCCTTGCAGGCCCGGCTGGATCAGGCCGGTCAGCGAAAATAGCGGCAGGCCGCACAGATAGAGCAGGCCGGTCGGCGCCAGGGCGTAGATCATGAAGCCGGCGAAGCCCGAGAACAGGCCGATCAACAGAGCCCCGCGCTCGCCCACAGCCTTGACCACCCGGCCCACGACCAGGGCCTGGACGATGATGCTGGAGATCCCGCTGGCCATCAGGGTCAGGCCGACCGTATTCGGGCCCCAGCCGTAGCGGAAGCCCATATAGAGCACGAACACGCTGGGCAGCACGTTGTGGGCGAGCTGGAACAGGAAGCCGACGCCGGCCAGGCCCAGCAGCCCCGGATGGTTGCGCAGCAGTTGCAGCGAGCCGATCGGATTGGCCTTCTTCCAGTCGAAGCGCGTTTGCCGACGCTCGGGCGGCAGCGACTCCGGCAGCACGAAGAAGCCGTAGAGCCAGTTGCACAGCGCCAGACCCGCGCAGACCAGGAACGGCAGGCGATGATCGAACTGCCAGAGGAAGCCGCCCAGCATCGGCCCGAAGGTGAAGCCGACGCCGAACGCCGCGCCCATCAAGCCAAAGCCCTTGGCCCGGTTTTCGGGCGTGGTGACATCGGCGACATAGGCGCTGGCGGTCGAGAAGCTGGCGGCGGTCATGCCGTTGAAGATCCGGCCCACGAACAGCCACCACAGGCTGGGCGCGAAGGCCATGAACAGGAAGTCGACGCCCAGGCCGAAGATCGAGGTCAGGATCACCGGACGGCGGCCGAAACGGTCGGACATCAGGCCCAGCACCGGCGAGCAGAAGAACTGCATCACGCCCCAGACGGTGGCGAACAACACGACCCAGTCCGCCGCAACGGCCGTATCGCCGCCGCCGAACGACTTCACCAGATTGGGCAGGACGGGGATCATCACGCCCAGGGACAGCACGTCCATGATCGCGGTGATGAAGATGAAGCCCAGGGCCGCCTGTCGTTTCGCGCCCGTGATGGTCTGTGTCATGCGTCGCTCTCCCCAAGCCGCTCTAGAGCATTTTCCGATAAGTGTGAAACGGTTATCGGATCGAAAAATGCTCTAAACTTCTGATTTCGAGCCCTTTTTTATCCGATCTGATTGGATCAATCAGATCGGAAAGGGCTCTAGGTGGACGCTGTTCGATCGCGCCGCAAGGGCCCGCGTGGTCGACGCCGCCCCGCCCTACCGCAGGGCCGCGTTCACCACCTTCAGGGAGCCGTCGCCCGGCTCCGGCTCCACGCCGGTAATCCGCGCCAGCAGCGGATAGACGTCGACATTGTCGAACAGCGGCAGGACGACGCCGGTCTTGAACGAGGGTCCATGGGCGACGAACACCGCGCGCATCAGCGGATCGTAGGGATCGAAGCCGTGGGCGCCGCCGTCCTTGCCGTCCCACGGGTTGGACTTCTTTTTGCCGGCCTCGTCCTGGGCCTCGCGCGTCGTCGTGTACCAGCCCGTTTCCGACAGGCAGACGATCGCCGGGATGCGCGGATTGCGGCCATAGTGGAAGCGGGCCGGAACCCGGTCCTTGCGCCAGCAGGTCATGTGCGGCAGCGGACGCAGGACCGCGGCCTCGACCGCCGGCTCGCGCCCGGGGCGGGGCGAGAAGGTGGTGATCGCGCCCCTGTTGACCAGCCGGATCGAGGACAGATCGATCAAGTCGTCCAGCACGATGCGGTTGGCCGCCGGCAGCGGCGCCATGCCGTGATCGGCCACGATGACGATGTCGGTGGTCTCGAAACGTCCCCTCGCCTTCAGGCCGGCCACCAGACGCCCGATGCAGAGGTCCAGCTCGACCAGGGCCGCCCGCAGCTCGGGCGAGTCCGGGCCGTAGTGGTGCCCCTCGGTGTCAGCGGCGTCGAAATAGAGGGTGGTGAAGGCCAGGGGCGGACCGTCGGCGCTGTCCATCCAGGCCAGGACCTGATCGACGCGAGCATCATAGGGAAACTTGGAGTCGTACTTTACCCAATGGACCGGACGGACGCCGTCGATCACCGTTTCGGAGCCGGGCCAGAACATGGCGGCGGCCGGCTTGCCTTGCTTGATCGCCGAGACCCAGAACGGCGTCGCCTGGTTCCACCAGCGCGGATCGTTGGCCGTCTCGCCGTTCATCGTGAACTTGGGACCGCCGATCGCGGCGTCCTCCATCTCGTTGCCGATCACGCCGTTGCGATCCGGACGCTTGCCGGTCACCAGCGTGTAGTGGTTCGGATAGGTCAGGCTGGGGAACGAGGGTCGCATCGCCCCGCGCGCGCCGTCATCGGCCAGGGCCTTGAGGTTGGGCGTGACGCCCCGATCCAAATAGTCGGCGCGGAAGCCGTCCAGCGAGACCAGGATCGTCAGGTGCGGGGCCTTTTCCCGCGCCTGAGCGACGCCAGCCGCGAGCGCCAGACCGGCGGCGAGAACCAGCGAAACAAGACGACGGACCAGCATGGGATGCTCGCTTAACACAACGGAGCCTCCCTGATCGACGCCCCGCGTTGCAGGCGTGTGACGAACGTCGTTCGCGCGGCTCCGATGGGACCGGTTCGCGGCATGACCGGCTCTTAACTTGGCGCGGGGGCGGCGGACCGCCATAGTCCCCCGCGTCGAGCCGACTCGTCGGCGCCCGGGAATCTCGCATGTCGATCGCCCTGGAGGCCGACCGCCTCACCAAGACCTACGGGGCGGTGCGCGCCCTCGACGACTTCTCCATCGCCATCCCCGCCGGCGGCGTGTTCGGCGTGCTGGGCCCCAACGGCGCGGGCAAGAGCACCCTGTTCCGGATCGCCCTGGGCCTAGTGCGCCCCACCTCGGGCTCGGCGCGCCTCTTCGGCGCCCCGCCCGGCGACATCTCCGCCCTGCGCAAGGTCGGGGCGATGATCGAGACCCCACGTTACCCGGCCTACCTGACCGCCCGCGACACCCTGAGCCTGCTGGCGCTGGAAAGCGGCCGGAAGGGCGCCGACATCGACGGCTGGCTGGCGCGCGTGGGCCTGACCGAGGCCGCCGATCGCTCGACCGCCGGCTACTCGGTGGGCATGAAGCAGCGCCTGGGCCTGGCGGCCGCCTTTTTCACCAAGCCCGAACTGGTCATCCTGGACGAGCCGACCAGCGGCATGGACCCCGCCGGCATCCAGGAGATCCGCGCCCTGATCGTCGACCTGGCCCAGCGCGAGGGCGTCACCGTGATCCTGGCCAGCCACCAGCTGGACGAGGTGCGTCGCGTCTGCGACCGGGTGGCCATCCTCTCCAAGGGCAAGGTCGTCGCCGAGGGCGGCGTGGCCGAGCTGACCGCCGGCGAGGCGCGGCTGCGCATCACCGCCGCCTCCCCCATCGCCCAGGTGTTGTCGGTGCTGGGCGACAAGGGCAAGGCCGACGGCGCCGACGCGGCGCTGGCCGACATCCGCCGCGACGAAGCGCCCGCCCTGATCCGCGCCCTGGTCGAGGCCGGGGTCGAGATCACCGAGGCCCGCTGGCGCGAGGCCGATCTCGAGGGCGTCTACCTGAAGACCTTGGATCAGGAAGCCGCCTGATGGGGAACAGCCTGATGCTGACCGACGCCATTCTCGCCGAGCGCTTCCGCCTGCTGCGCGACCGCTCCGCTCTGTTCTGGGGCTTCTGCTTCGCGCCGCTGGCGGGCTTCGTGCTCAGCATTGGCGGTGATCTCTTCCTGCGCAATGTCATCCGCCAGCCGATGCCGGGCATGTCCGTGGCCTTGCTGGACCAGGTGATCAAGGCGCTGGCCGACGGGTGCTCGACCTTCTCGGCGCTGTTCCTGATGATCGGCGCCGCCGCCGTGCTGGCCGGCGACTATCGGGGAGAGACCTGGCGGCTGCTGACCCCGCGCAACACCCGCCCGAACCTGTTGCTGGCCAAGCTGTTGGTGGTGGGCGAGGCGATCTTCTGGAACCTCTTGCTAACCGCCGTCCTGTCGGCCTTGGCGACGATCATCGGCTCGGCCATCGGCCGCAAGGCGCTGATCGTCACGGCCATGGACCGCACGGTGTTCGACGCGATCGGCGTGCTGGCCATCACCTGGCTGGAGGCCATGACCCTGGCGGCGCTGGCGGCCTGTGTCGGGGTCCTCTCGCGCTCGACCATGGGCGTGGTCATCGCTTGCCTGGGCGCGCGCTTCGTCGAGACGGTGCTGTCCACGTCCCTGCGCTTGATGGACCAGGGCAAGGTCACCGGGAAGCTCTTGGCCATCCCGGTTTTCGACGCCGACCTTTTGCGCGGCGCCCTGCTGGATCCGGCCCAGCTGGGCCCGGCGGCCAGCTCGGCCGGCCCCGCCCTGGCGGCGCTGGCGGCCTGGATCGTCGCCCTCTCGGCGGGCGCGGTGTTCCTGTTCCAACGGCAGGATTTGACGCGGGAGTAGCCGGTGGGCCGGGAGGCTGAGCGGCCCAATCTCCCCATGAGCGCGCCGAGCGCCTTTGCAATCTTCGCGAAATGCCCTCCATAGTCCAAGCTGGACTTAGAGATGGAGGGCGCGATGAGCCTGAGAACGCCTTTGCTGGCCCTGACTTGGCTCGGCTTTCTGGCCCTGCCCGCCCAGGCCCAGGGACCGACGCCGCCGACGTCCAACGCCGAAATGACCCGCATCTATGATGAGGATCAGGGCGACCGTCAGAAGACGCCGATCGACTGGTCGAAAGTGACCCCGCGCGATGAACAGCGCCGCGACGCCACGCGGAAGCTGTTGGCCGACGGCGCCTTGCACACCGCCGAGGATTTCCGCCACGCGGCGTTCATCTATCAGCACGGCGAGGCGCCAAACGACTACCTGCTAGCCCACACCCTGGCGATGGTCGCCGTCGGCAAGGGCGACAACTCGTCGCTCTGGATCGCCAGCGCCACGCTGGATCGCTACCTGATGAAGATCGACAAGCCGCAGATCTATGGCACGCAGTTCATGGCCAAGACTGGCGAGGAGATGGGTCAAGACCCTTATGACCGCGATCTCGTCTCCGACGCCCTCCGGGCTGAACTGGGCGTGCCGACCCAAGCTCAGCAGGCCGAACAGCTCAAGATGATCCGCGCCAGACATCCAGCCGCGCCCAAGCCGGAAGCACACAAGCCTTGAGGGCTCAACGAAAAAGGCCCCGGATCGCTCCGGGGCCTTGTCGTTCAGGCGAACCTGAAATCTCTTAGTCTTCGGCGTCGGCGGTGAAGACCGGACCCGAGTCCTTGCCCTTTTCCGAAACGTCGCGGTCGACGAACTCGATCACGGCCATCGGGGCGTTGTCGCCGTAACGGAAGCCGGCCTTCAGGACGCGGATGTAGCCGCCCTGACGGTCCTTGTAGCGCGGGCCGAGGACCGCGAAGAGCTTGCCGACTTGTTCGACGTCGCGAACCGAGCTGATGGCTTGGCGGCGGGCGTGCAGGTCGCCGCGCTTGGCCAGGGTGACCAGCTTTTCGACGATCGGACGCAGTTCCTTGGCCTTCGGCAGGGTGGTGACGATCTGCTCGTGCTTGATCAGCGAGGCCGACATGTTGGCGAACATGGCGGTGCGGTGAGCCGAGGTGCGGCCCAGTTTGCGGTGGGCGTAGCCGTGACGCATTTTCTTCTCTCCTGGGCGCTTGGCCCGAGCGGCGGCCTGACAAGGCGCGCCTGATTGTCACCAATCCTGGTCCGTCCCGACCGGGTTCAGAGCGAAGCGCCGGGGCCCTCCACCGCGTAGCGGCTTCAAAAGGCCCAGGCCGCCTTCCCTTTCCGAAGAGAGGAAGAGCGGCCCGGATTTAGCGCGATAGGCTTCGAAGGTTCTTAGATTTGATCTTCGAACTTCTTGGCCAGGTCTTCGATGTTCTCCGGCGGCCAGTTCGGCACGTCCATGCCGAGGTGCAGACCCATGCCGGCGAGCACTTCCTTGATCTCGTTCAGCGACTTGCGGCCGAAGTTCGGGGTGCGCAGCATCTCGGCTTCGGTCTTCTGGATCAGGTCGCCGATGTAAACGATATTGTCGTTCTTCAGGCAGTTGGCCGAACGGACCGACAGTTCCAGCTCGTCCACCTTCTTCAGCAGGGCCGGGTTGAACGGCAGCTCCGGCTTGGATTCGTCGGCCGACTTGGCCTTCGGCTCCTCGAAGGTGATGAAGATCTGCAGTTGGTCCTGCAGGATCCGGGCGGCGTAGGCCACGGCGTCCACCGGGGTGACGGCGCCGTTGGTTTCCACTTCCAGGATCAGCTTGTCGTAGTCCAGCGACTGGCCCTGACGGGTCGGCTCGACGCGATAGGCGACGCGCTTGACCGGCGAGTACAGAGCGTCGACGGCGATCAGGCCGATCGGCGCGTCTTCCGGACGGTTGCGGTCGGCCGGGATGTAGCCCTTGCCGGTATTGACGGTGAACTCCATGCGCACGTTGGCGCCATCATCCAGCGTGCAGAGCACGTGGTCGGGGTTCAGGATCTCGATATCGGCCGGGGTCTCGATCTGACCGGCGGTCACCGGGCCGGGGCCGGTGGCGCGCAGGGTCATGCGCTTCGGGCCTTCGGCGTGCATCCGAACGGCCAGCTGCTTGATGTTCAGAACGATGTCGACGACGTCTTCGCGGACGCCTTCGAGCGAAGAGAATTCGTGCACCACGCCATCGATCTGGATGGCGGTGACGGCGGCGCCTTGCAGCGACGAGAGAAGAACGCGACGCAGGGCGTTGCCGAGCGTCACACCGAAACCACGCTCCAGCGGCTCGGCGACGATGCGAGCCTTGCGGCTGGCGTCGGCCCCGGTTTCGATCTGCGGCTTCTCAGGACGGATCAGCTCGTTCCAGTTTCTTTCGATCACGTGGTCGGTCCCTTGAACGCGGCTCGCCGGCCGCGTCTAGCGCAGCCGGCGAAGGAGAATTGTCGTCTAAAAAGTACTAGACGCGACGACGCTTGGGCGGGCGGCAGCCGTTGTGCGGAATCGGCGTGACGTCACGAATGGTCGTGATGGTCATGCCGGCCGCCTGCAGGGCGCGCAGAGCCGATTCACGGCCGGAGCCCGGACCCGAAACGTTGACTTCCAGGGTCTTCACGCCGTGTTCCGCGGCCTTCTTGCCCGCGTCCTCGGCGGCCATCTGAGCGGCATACGGGGTCGACTTGCGCGAGCCCTTGAAGCCCATCATGCCGGCCGAGGACCACGAGATCGTGTTGCCCTGGGCGTCAGTGATGGTGATCATGGTGTTGTTGAACGAGGCGTTCACGTGCGCCACGCCCGAGGTGATGTTCTTGCGTTCGCGCTTTTTAACGCGACCCGGTTCCTTGGCCATCGTCAGGCTACCTTACTTCTTCTTGCCGGCGATCGGCTTGGCCGGACCCTTGCGGGTACGAGCGTTCGTGTGGGTGCGCTGACCGCGGACCGGCAGGCCCTTGCGGTGACGCAGGCCGCGATAGCAGGCCAGGTCCATCAGACGCTTGATGTTCATCGAGTTCTCGCGACGCAGGTCGCCCTCGACGGTGTAGTCACGGTCGATCGTTTCGCGGATGGCGAGGACTTCGGCGTCGGTCAGTTGATTGACGCGACGCGCATCCTCGATGCCCACCTTGGTGATGATCTCACGAGCCGACTTTTGGCCGATGCCGTGAATGTACTGAAGCGCGATCAGAACGCGCTTGTTCGTCGGGATGTTGACGCCTGCGATACGGGCCACGTCTAATGTTCTCCTAGTCACGCACTAGAGACGCGAACGGCGCACCCGGTAGGACCTACGAGATCCAAACCGGCGCGCACGGATCGCGCCCTTTCGCGGAAGCGCCCCGTTATAGGGATCGTTTCGCTTCCGTCAACAACTGAATCCACCGGATGTCCAGGGAATTCGGGGTTTCTTAAGCCACTCCCGAAAGAGCGGCGTCGATGGACGCGGCCACGGCTTCCACCGAACCCATCCCATCCAGTTCCGTCAGCTTCCCCTGCCCTTCGTAATAGGGCAGCAGAGGCGCGGTCTGAGCATTGTACTGCGCCAGGCGAGTCACGAAGACCTCGGGATTGTCGTCCGGCCGCCCCTGTTCCTCGAACCGCTTCTTGATCCGCTCGATCAGGGCGGGCTCGTCTACCTTGAGTCGGAGAACGACGTCGATCTTCTGTCCGCGCGCGGACAACATTTTATCCAGAGCCTCGGCCTGGGCGACGGTGCGCGGGAAGCCGTCGAAGATCGCGCCGCCGGCCGCCTCGGCCTCGGGCAGACGATCCTCGATCAAGGCGATGACGATCTCGTCGGTGACCAGCTCGCCGCGATCCAGAACGCCCTTGACCTTCTGGCCCAGCTCCGAGCCGGAAGCGATCGCCGCCCGCAGCATGTCGCCGGTCGAGAGCTGCACCATGCCGCGCTCGGCGACCAGGCGCTTGGCCTGGGTGCCCTTCCCCGCCGCCGGCGGTCCGAACAGGATCAAGTTCATTTAAGCCCCTTCGCGCGTCTCACCGAGTCTGCGCCCGGCTGGTCTCCCGGAGCAGACCTAGAGCCCCGGGACGGAAAACGGAAGCCGGTTTTGTGACAAACCGGATTCCGACGCTTCCAATAGAATCGCCGCCGGCGCCTAGCGGTTGCGGCCGCCGCGCAGCTTCGACTTCTTGATCAGCCCCTCGTACTGGTGCGCCAGCAGGTGGGACTGGATCTGGGCCACGGTGTCCATGGTCACCGTCACGACGATGAGGATCGAGGTGCCGCCCAGCGCGAACTGGTTCGATTTGATCAGCATCATCACGAACTCGGGCGCGATACAGACGGCGGTGATGTAGGCCGCGCCGATCACGGTTAGGCGGGTCAGCACGTAGTCCAGGTACTCGGCCGTGCGCTTGCCCGGACGGATGCCCGGCAGGAAGCCGCCGTACTTGCGCAGGTTCTCGGCCGTCTCCTCGGGATTGAACACGACCGAGGTGTAGAAGAACGAGAAGAAGATGATCAGCAGGGCGTAGAACACCAGGAACGCCGGGTGGCCGTGCTGCAGCGCGCCCACCACGCCCGGCAGCCACGAGGCCCAGGACGGCAGGTTGGCCGCGTTGACGAACTGCAGGGCCGTGGTCGGCAGCAGCAGCAGGGACGAGGCGAAGATCGGCGGAATGACCCCGGCCGTGTTGATCTTCAGCGGCATGAAGGAGCTTTCGCCGCCGATCATGCGGTTGCCCTGCTGGCGCTTGGGATAGTGGACCAGCAGGCGGCGCTGCGAGCGCTCCATGAACACGATGGCCAGGATGGCGGCCACGGCGCCGATCACGATCAGGAACAGCGGAGTGTAGTTGCCCGAGGTCTGAGCCTGGACCAGCAGCTGGCCCAGCGAGATCGGCAGACGGGCCACGATGCCGGCGAAGATGATCAAGCTGACGCCGTTACCGACGCCCCGGCTGGTGATCTGCTCGCCCAGCCACATCAGGAACAGGGTGCCGCCCGTCAGGGCCACCACGGTCGAGACGATGAAGAAGGCGTGGCTCACGCCGTCGACGACGATGCCAGGCTGGGCCGCCAGGCCCATGGCGATCGAGGCTGACTGGACGACGGCCAGCACCACGGCGAAGTAGCGGGTGTACTGGTTGAGGGTCTTGCGGCCCGCCTCCCCGCCTTCCTTCTTCAGCTTCTCCCACGGCGGATACACCGTGCCCATCAGCTGCACGATGATCGAGGCGCTGATGTAGGGCGTGACGTTCAGCGAGAAGATGGCCATGCGCTGCACGGCGCCGCCCGAGAACATGTTGAACATGCCGAGGATGCCCTCGGAGTTCCGGCTGAACAGCTGGGCGTAGGACGCCGCGTCGATGCCGGGGATCGGAACATAGGAGCCCAGGCGGTAGACGATCAGGGCGATGATCGTGAACCAGATGCGCTTGTGAAGTTCGGTCGCCTTCTGGAACGACGCGAAGTTCATGTTGGCTGCGAGTTGTTCGGCGGCCGAGGCCATTCAGATCCCCACGACTCAGGAGCGTGACAGCCGGAAACGCATACCGCGTTCGGCGGGGATCACGCTCTGAAAATTGGTTTCCCGGACCGCGTTGGTCCGAGGAGAGCGCCACAAATAGGTGAGGCTCGCCGCGATGTCACGGCGAGCCTCGTATTTCTGTCATCCCGATCGGAAACGAAGTCCCGGAAAGCGCCCCCGCGAAAGCCGCGAGGCGCTCAGCGGGATGACATAAGGACTTAGGCTTCGGCTTGCGCCTTAGCCTTCTTGGTCACGGTGACCGAACCACCGGCGGCCTCGACGGCCTTGATGGCGGCTTCGGTGGCCGAATAGACGGTCAACTTCAGGGCCGACTTGATTTCGCCCTTGCCCAGCAGCTTCACGCCGTCCAGCTCGCGGCGGATGACGCCGGCGGCGACCAGGTCGGCGGCCGAAACTTCGGCGCCAGCCTTAAGCTTACCGGCGACGACGGCTTGTTCCAGACGCCACAGGTTCACTTCGGCGTAGGACGCGCGGAACGGGTTGTTGAAGCCGCGCTTGGGCATGCGCATGTGCAGCGGCATTTGACCGCCTTCGAAGCCGGCGATCGCAACGCCGGTCCGCGACTTCTGGCCCTTCACGCCGCGGCCGCTGGTCTTGCCCTTGCCCGAACCCGGGCCGCGGCCGACGCGCATGCGGCCCTTGGTCGAGCCTTCGCGGGGAGCCAGTTCATTCAGCTTGGTCATAGGTGCCTCTCCTTGGAGATCTGCGCCCGGTCGGACGACCGGACTCGGCGGTTGAAATTCGAAGCGCGCTTAAAACCCCAAAACGCCAGAGAACTCAATGGCGAAAAGCGATTTCAAACGAAAACCACCCCGGCTTTCACCGGGGTGGCGTATTTCGCGTCTCGTAGAGACCTACTCGACGATTTCCAGCAGGTGCTGGACCTTGCGGATCATGCCGCGGGTCGAGGGGTTGTCCTGCAGGGTCGAGGTGCGACCCACGCGGTTCAGGCCCAGACCGACGAGCGTGGCCCGTTGGTCCTTTTCACGACGGATCGGGCTGCCGGTCTGGCGCACCGTGATGGTCTTAGCTTCAGCCATGACTTAGCCCTCGATGGCTTCCGGCGACGACGCGCCGTCGGCGCGACGGCCGAGGATGTCGCCAACCTTCTTGCCGCGCTTGGCGGCGATCTGGCGGGGCGACGATTGCACCTTCAGGGCTTCGAACGTCGCGCGCACCATGTTGTACGGGTTCGAGGAACCCGTCGACTTGGCCACGACGTCCTGGACGCCCAGGGTTTCGAGAACCGCGCGCATCGGACCGCCGGCGATGACGCCGGTGCCGGGAGGCGCCGAGCGCATCATCACCTTGCCGGCGCCCCAACGGCCAGCGCCGTCGTGGTGCAGGGTGCGGGATTCGCGCAGCGGAACGCGGATCATCGTCTTCTTGGCTTCCTCGGTCGCCTTGCGGATGGCTTCCGGCACTTCACGCGCCTTGCCATGACCGAAGCCGACGCGGCCCTTTTGGTCGCCAACGACCATCAGGGCGGCGAAGCTGAAGCGACGACCGCCCTTCACGGTGGCGGCGACGCGGTTGATGTGGACGAGCTTTTCGACGATGTCGCTGTCGACCCGCTCTTCGGGGGCGTTGCGGTCGCGACGGTCACGGCGTTGACCGCCTTCACCGCGCTGTTGTTCACCACGAGCCATTTTCGTTCCCTTAGAAGTTCAGGCCGGCTTCGCGCGCGGCGTCGGCCAGGGCTTTCACCCGGCCGTGGAAGATGTAACCGCCACGATCGAACACGACGTCCTTGACGCCCTTTTCGATGGCGCGCTCGGCGACGAGCTTGCCGACAGAGGCGGCGGCATCCTTGTCCGCGCCCTTGCCTTCGGACTCCAGAGTGGAGGCCGACGCCAGGGTCACGCCGCGTTCATCATCGATGATCTGGGCGTAGATGTTCTTCGACGAACGGAAGACCGACAGGCGCGGACGACCGTTGGCGAGGCTCTTGAGGCGGGTGCGAACGCGCTGAGCGCGCTTGGCCGCCGATTCACGAGGAGAGAGCGCCATGGCTTACTTCTTCTTGCCTTCCTTGCGGCGAACGGTCTCGCCAGCATAACGCACGCCCTTGCCCTTGTACGGCTCCGGCGGACGAATGCGGCGGATCTTCGCGGCAATCTCACCAACCGCCTGCTTGTCGATGCCGGCGATCTTGATTTCGGTTTGCTTCGGCGTGGCGAACGTGATGCCGGCCGGGGCCGCGACGTCCACGTCGTGGCTGAAACCGAGTTGGAGGCTCAGGGCCGTGCCCTTCATGGCCGCGCGGTAACCGACGCCGACCAGTTCGAGGTTTTCCTCGAAGCCGGTGGTCACACCGTGCACCATGTTGGCCACCAGCGTGCGGGACAGACCCCACATGCCCTTGGCGCGCTTCGTGTCGACGCGCGGCGTCAGCGAGAGCTCGTTGCCCTCTTGCTTCAGCTCGACTTCGTCGGCGATCGTCCACGAGAGTTGACCCTTGGGGCCCTTCACCGTGACCGTCTGGCCCGCGACCGTCAGCGTGACGTTCGCGGGGATGACGACGGCTTTCTTACCGATACGTGACATGCTCTTTCCCTCCCGCGCCTAGTAGACGCGGCAGAGGACTTCGCCGCCGACATTAGCGTCGCGCGCGGCGGTGTCCGACATGACGCCCTTCGGCGTCGAAAGGATCGAGATGCCCAGGCCGTTCTTGATCGGCTTGAGGTCCTTGATCGACGAGTAGACGCGACGGCCAGGCTTGGACACGCGGCTGATCTCGGCGATCACGGGCTCGCCGTCGAAGTACTTGAGCTCGATCTCGAATTCGGGGAACGCACCGGGCTTCTCGATCAGCGAGTAGCCGCGGATGTAGCCTTCATCGGCCAGCACGTCGAGGACGCGGGCGCGCAGCTTGGAAGCCGGCGTCGACACCTTCGAGCGCTTGCGCGTGGCGGCGTTCTTGATGCGAGCGATCATATCGCTCAGGGGATCGTTCATCGACATCTGATCGTCCTTACCAGCTCGACTTGACGAGGCCCGGGATCTGCCCTTGCGAACCCAGTTCGCGGAGCGCCACACGGCTCATCTTAAGCTTGCGGTAGTAGGCGCGCGGACGGCCCGTGACTTCGCAGCGGTTGCGGATGCGGATCGGCGAGCTGCTGCGGGGCAGCTTCGCCAGCTTGAGGCGAGCCTCGAAGCGTTCCTCGAGCGGCAGGCTTTCGTCGTTGGCGATCGCCTTCAGCGCGGCGCGCTTCTCGGCGAACTTCTTGACGAGGGCCTTGACGGCTTCGTTGCGGTTGACGGCGCTTTTCTTGGCCATGGTTTCTTTCCTTCCCGCTCTCTTAGTTGACGAACGGGAACTGGAATTCCTTCAGGAGAGCCTTGGCTTCCTGGTCGGACTTCGCAGTGGTGCAGACGATGATGTCCATGCCCCAGATCTGTTCGATCTGGTCATAGTTGATTTCCGGGAACACCAGGTGCTCCTTCAGGCCCATGGCGTAGTTGCCGCGGCCGTCGAAGCTCTTGCCGTTCAGACCACGGAAGTCCTTCACGCGCGGCAGCGCGATCGTGACCAGGCGGTCCAGGAATTCGTACATCCGGTCCTTGCGCAGGGTGACCTTGGCGCCGACCACCATGCCTTCGCGCAGCTTGAAGCCGGCGATGGACTTGCGGGCGCGGGTCGCGACGGGCTTTTGGCCGGCGATCGCCTGCAGATCCTTCAGGGCGGTCTGAGCCTTCTTGGAGTCGGCCACCGCCTCGCCGATGCCCATGTTCAGGACGATCTTGTCCAGCTTGGGGATCTGCATTTCGTTGGTGTAGCCGAACTGCTCCTTCATCGCCGAGCGGATGCGCTCGCGATAAACGGTCTTCAGCCGGGGCTCGTAAGCTTGATCAGCCATTGATCACCTCGCCGGTCGTCTTGGCGACGCGCACCTTCTTGTCGCCTTCGATCTTGAAGCCGACGCGGGTGGGCTTGCCCTTGGAGTCCACGATGGCGACGTTCGAGACGTGCAGCGCGGCTTCCTTGTTCTTGATCCCGCCTTGCGGGTCAGCCTGGGTCGGCTTGGTGTGGCGCGACACGATGTTCACGCCTTCCACGACGACACGATCTTCCTTCGGCAGGACTTGCAGGACAGCGCCTTGCTTGCCCTTGTCCTTGCCGGCCAGAACGACGACGCGGTCGCCCTTCTTGATCTTAGCGGCCATTACAGCACCTCCGGAGCGAGGGAGATGATCTTCATGTGGTTCTTGGCGCGCAGTTCACGGGGAACCGGGCCGAAGATCCGCGTGCCGACCGGCTCGCTCTGCTTGTTCACGATCACCGCGGCGTTCTTATCGAAGCGGATGACCGAGCCATCCTTGCGCTTCAGATTTTGATTCACCCGAACGACGACGGCGCGCAGCACGTCGCCCTTCTTCACGCGACCGCGCGGAATGGCTTCCTTGACGGAGACGACGATGACGTCGCCCACGCTGGCGTAGCGACGGCCAGCGCCGCCCAACACCTTGATGCACATGACCCGGCGAGCGCCAGAGTTATCGGCGACGTCCAGGTTAGTTTGCATCTGGATCATGGTCTAAACCTTCCAGATTAAGCCGAAGCCTTGGGAAGAACTTCCCAGGTCTTCAGCTTGGACTTCGGAGCGCACTCGACGATGCGGATAGCTTCGCCGGTCTTGTACGCGTTGGCTTCGTCGTGCGCGTGATACTTCTTCGACTGACGCACGATCTTCTTCAGGATCGGGTGAACGATAGTCCGTTCGACCTTCACCACGACGGTCTTATCGCCCTTGTCGGAGACGACGACCCCTTCGAGGATACGCTTGGGCATATCGTTCTCCTTACGCCGCGGCCTTGGCGCGCAGCACGGTCTTGATCCGCGCGATATCCTTGCGGATCTCGTTGACGCGGTGGGTCTTCTCGACCTGACCCGTGGCGGCCTGGAAGCGCAGGTTGAACTGCTCCTTCTTCAGGCTGATCAGCGTGTCGGCCAGCTGGTCGGGGGTCATGCCCCGGATGTCAGCGATCTTCATGAGCCTCAGGCCTCCATGGCCACACCCGCGTCGATGCGGGTGACAACACGGGTGCGGATCGGCAGCTTGGCGGCGCCAAGGCGGAGCGCTTCACGCGCGACATCGTCCGGCACGCCGTCGATTTCGAACATGATGCGGCCCGGAGCCACGCGGGCGGCCCAGTAATCCACCGCGCCCTTACCCTTACCCATCCGGACTTCGGCGGGCTTGCCGGTGACCGGCACGTCCGGGAAGATGCGGATCCAGACGCGGCCTTGACGCTTCATCTGGCGGGTGATGGCGCGACGAGCGGCTTCGATCTGGCGAGCCGTGATGCGCTCCGGCTCGACGGCCTTCAGGCCATACGAACCGAAGTTCAGCAGGGTGCCGCCCTTCGAAGCGCCGTGGATGCGGCCCTTGAACTGCTTGCGGAATTTGGTCTTCTTCGGAGACAGCATGGCGATCTAATCCTTAGGCGCGATCGCGACGGTCACGACGCTCGCCCCGGTCGGGACGATCGCCGCGCTCACGGCCGCCACCTTCGCCGGCGGGGCCGGACTCGGTGGCCAGGCGCTTGTCGAGCGCCATCGGATCATGCTCCAGCACCTCGCCCTTGAAGATCCAGGTCTTCACGCCGATGATGCCGTAGGTGGTCTTGGCTTCGGCGAAACCGAAGTCGATGTCGGCGCGCAGGGTGTGCAGCGGCACGCGGCCTTCGCGGTACCACTCCATACGAGCGATTTCAGCGCCGCCGAGGCGACCCGAAACGTTGATCCGGATACCCTTGGCGCCGAGGCGCACGGCCGACTGGATCGAGCGCTTCATGGCGCGACGGAAAGCGATACGGCGCTCGAGTTGCTGAGCGATCGACTCGGCGACCAGCTGAGCGTCGGTTTCCGGCTTGCGGATCTCGACGATGTTCAGGTGGACTTCGCCCTCGGTCATCACCGACAGGTCCTTGCGGAGCTTGTCGATGTCAGCGCCCTTCTTGCCGATGATGACGCCCGGACGGGCGGCATAGATCGTCACGCGGCACTTCTTGTGCGGACGCTCGATGATGATGCGCGAGACACCAGCTTGGTACAGGCGCTTCTTCAGAGCGGCGCGGACCGCCAGGTCTTGGTGCAGCAGCTTGCCGTACTGGTTGCCGTCGGCGAACCAACGGCTGTCCCAGGTGCGGTTGATGCCGAGCCGCAGCCCGACCGGATTGACTTTCTGACCCATTAGGCGGCCTCACCCAGTTCGCGGACCACGATCGTGATCTCGGAGAACGGCTTTTCGACGCGCGTCGCGCGACCGCGGGCGCGGGGCGAGAAGCGCTTCATGATCAGGTTCTTGCCCACATAGGCCTCGGCGACGACCAGGCTGTCGATGTCGAGGTTGTGGTTGTTCTCGGCGTTCGAGATCGCCGAGTACAACGCCTTGCGGACGTCCTGGGCGATGCGCTTGTGGCTGAACTCGAGCTCGTTCAGAGCGCGCTGAACGTTCAGGCCACGGATGGACTGAGCGACCAGGTTCAGCTTGCGCGGGCTGGTGCGCAGGGTGCGCACCTTGGCCATCGCTTCGGCGCCCGACAGGCGGCGTTCTTGCTTCTGCTTGGCCATGATTACTTCCTCTTGGCCTTCTTGTCGGCCGCGTGACCCGGGAAGTTCCGGGTCGGCGCGAATTCGCCGAACTTCATGCCGACCATGTCTTCCGACACGAGCACGGGGACGTGCTTCTGGCCGTTGTGCACGCCGAAGGTCAGGCCGACAAATTGCGGCATGATGGTCGAGCGGCGCGACCAGGTCTTGATGACGTCCTTGCGGCCCGACGACAGAGCGGCATCGGCCTTCTTCAGGAGGTACCCGTCGACAAACGGGCCTTTCCAGACGGAGCGGGTCATGGCTTAGCGGCCCTTCTTCGCTTTGTGGCGCGAGCGGATGATGAACTTATCCGTGGCCTTGTTGACGCGGGTCTTGGCGCCCTTGGTCGGCTTACCGGCCGGGGTCACCGGGTGGCGACCGCCCGAGGTGCGGCCTTCACCGCCGCCGTGGGGGTGGTCGACCGGGTTCATGGCGACGCCGCGAACGTGAGGACGACGACCCATGTGACGCGAACGACCGGCCTTGCCGAGGTTCTGGTTCATGTGGTCCGGGTTCGACACGGCGCCGACGGTGGCCATGCACGAGTCGAGCACCATGCGCAGTTCGCCCGAGTTCAGGCGGATCTGGGCGTAGCCGGCGTCACGACCGACCAGCTGGGCGTAGGCGCCAGCCGAGCGGGCGATCTGACCGCCCTTGGCGGGCTTCAGCTCGATGTTGTGGATGATCGTGCCGATCGGCAGCGTGCGCAGCGGCGAGGCGTTGCCCGGCTTCACGTCGACCTTTTCGCCCGTGACGACTTCGTCGCCGGCCTTCAGACGTTGCGGAGCCAGGATGTAGCTCAGCTCGCCGTCCGTGTAGCGGATCAGCGCGATGAAGGCGGTGCGGTTCGGATCGTACTCGAGGCGAACGACCGTGGCCGAGCCTTGCTTACGACGCTTGAAGTCGACCAGACGGTACAGGCGCTTGGCGCCGCCGCCGCGGAAACGGACCGCGATACGGCCGTTGCCGCCGCGACCGCCCGACTTGGTCAGGCCTTCGACGAGCTTCTTCTCGGGGCGACCCTTGTGAAGTTCGCTGCGATCGATCAGCACCAGGCCGCGCTGGCCGGGGCTGGTCGGATTAAATTGCTTCAAGGCCATGTCTTAGAGCCCCGTCGTGATGTCGATCGACTGGCCGTCGGCCAGGGTCACGATCGCTTTTTTGACGTCGTTGCGACGACCCACGATGCCGCGGAAGCGCTTGGTCTTGCCCTTGGTCACGATGGTGTTGACCTTGGTCACCTTGACCTTGAACAGCTCTTCGACGGCGGCGGCGATTTCGTCCTTGGTCGCGTCGTTGGCCACCTTGAAGACAACCTTGTTCTGCTCGCTGAGCAGGGTCGTCTTTTCGGTGATCACCGGCGACAGGATCGTGTCGTAGTGGCGAGCGGTGGCGGCCATTAGGCGGCTTCCTTCTCAGCGAAACGGGCCGAGATCGCTTCGACCGCGTCCTTGGTCAGGACGAGGGTTTGGCGACGCAGCACGTCATAGACGTTCAGGCCGGCGTTCGGCAGGACATCCACGTTCGGGATGTTGCGGGCGGCGAGCTTGAAGTTCGCGTCCACTTCCGGGCCGGCGATGACCAGGGCGTTCTTCAGACCGATCTTGTCGAAGTTGGCGCGCAGGGCGGCCGTCTTCGCTTCGGTCAGAGCAACGTTGTCCAGGACGACCAGCGAGCCCGACTTGGCCTTCGACGACAGAGCGTGCTTCAGGGCCAGGGCGCGGATCTTCTTGGGCAGGTCGAAGGCGTGGCTGCGGACCACGGGACCGTGGGCCTTGGCGCCGCCGACGAACTGGGCCGCACGGCGCGAACCGTGACGGGCGCCGCCGGTGCCCTTCTGCTTGTACATCTTCTTGCCCGTGCGAGAGACCTCGTTACGGACTTGAATCTTGTGGTTGCCGGAGCGGCGCTTGGCCAGCTGCCAGGTCACGACGCGCTGCAGGATGTCGCCGCGGATGTCGTCGATGCCGAAGATGGCGTCGTCGAGATCAACGGAGCCGGCCTTGCCGCCGTCCAATTTGATGACGTCGAGTTTCATTAGCCTTCGCCCTCTTCGGTCGCAGCCGCGGGGGCCTCTTCAGCGGGGGTCTCGGCGGCGGCCGGAGCGGCCTCGCCAGCCTTGCGGAAGGCGCCCGGACGCGGAGCGTCGGCGGGGATAGCCTTCTTCACGGCGTCGCGAACCTTCACGTAGCTGCCTTCGTGGCCGGGGACGGCGCCCTTGACCAGGATCAGGCCGCGCTCGACGTCGACCTTCCAGATCGTGACGTTCAGCGTGGTGACGGTTTCTTGGCCCAGGTGACCAGCCATCTTCTTGCCCGGGAACGTACGGCCCGGGTCCTGGCGGTTACCGGTCGAACCGTGCGAGCGGTGCGAGACCGAAACACCGTGGGTGGCGCGCAGACCACCGAAGTTCCAGCGCTTCATGGCGCCGGCGAAACCCTTACCGACGGTGACGCCTTGGATGTCGACCTTCTGGCCGGCGACGAAGTGGTCGGCCGTCAGTTCGGCGCCGACTTCGATCAGGGCGCTTTCCTCGACGCGGAACTCCGCGACGACTCGCTTCGGCTCGACGGCCGCCTTCGCGAAGTGACCGCGCAGGGCCTTGGAGGTGTTCTTGGCCTTCTTGGCGCCGGCGCCCAGTTGCAGGGCGGTGTAGCCGTCCTTCTCAACGGTGCGCTGGCCTGTGACCTGGCAACCGTCGAGCGACAGGACGGTGACCGGCACGTGCTGACCAGCTTCGTCGAAGAAGCGGGTCATGCCCAGCTTCTTGGCGATGACGCCGGTGCGTTGGGTGGGGAGAGTCATGGATCAGGCCCTCCTTACAGCTTGATTTCGACGTCAACGCCGGCCGACAGGTCGAGCTTCATCAGCGCGTCCACGGTCTGCGGAGTCGGGTCAACGATATCGAGAACGCGCTTGTGCGTACGGATCTCGAACTGCTCGCGCGACTTCTTGTCGACGTGCGGCGAACGGTTGACGGTGAATTTCTCGATAAGCGTGGGCAGGGGGATGGGGCCCCGCACCGTCGCACCCGTGCGCTTGGCCGTGTTGACGATCTCGCGCGTGGAATGATCCAACACGCGGTGATCGAAGGCCTTGAGCCGGATGCGGATGTTCTGACGATCCATATCGCTCGGTTTCCTAGTGGGCTGCGCCCGCGTCTCGAACCATTTCAAAGACCAACTCGGAACCCCAAGGGGCTCCGCACGCAGCGTCCGCAAAACAAATATCCCCAACAGTCGCCTGTCGGGGGTGATGACCAGATATTGCACCCCTCCCGAAGGAGGTTAGCGGCGCTATGTCCGGGCGTCTCGCGAACCGCGTTTGAGCCCGAAAGCTCACAGCCGGTCCAACAGAGGCGCGCTTGTACGGTCCAGAATCGGTTTCGTCAAGCGCTCTGTCCGGTTCGTCGCGACTTTGACGGACGCGAGTCGTCGGGCCCGATCTGATTAGGCGCCCTCCCCCGTCGGCGCAAGCCCTCGAAAAACATAACGACGGTCCGCGTTTTTCGGAATTCCGCCAAGACCTAGCAAGAACGTGCGCCCGCTTGCGCGTAGGCAAAAATCCCGCCTCCGCAAGTGTCACAAAATTGCATTATTCGCCCTTCAGGAGGCGCCTGACGCCTTGAGCGGCGGGTCGAACCTCCATAGATGCCGCCCCTCCCCGGCGGACTGGGCGGCCCCTCCCCCAACAACGACCGCCCAGCCAGCCGGAGGAGCCACTGTTGTGTAAGGGGATAACCCACATGAATACCAAACTCTTCGCCACCGCCGCCCTGATCGCCGCCGCCATCTCGGCCCCGGCCTTCGCCCAGCAAGTCGGCTCGATCGGCGCCGCCGTGAACTACGACGACCTGCGCACCGACGTCAGCGGCGGCCACGGCACGTCGGCCGTCATCGACGGTTCGGTGGCCGTTCCGCTGTCCGGCGCCTGGACGGTCACCGCCAACGGCGGCGTCTCGATCTCGAACAACAATCTCAGCGACCAGACCGTCGCCTCGGGCGCCGTCCACCTGACGACAAAGATCGACGACAGCTGGCGCGTCGGCGCCTTCACGGCTCTGTCGCGCCCGTCCAACGATACGCTCTGGGCCGCCGGCGGCGAGGTCTCGAAGTACTTCTCGAACGTGACCCTGACCGGTCTGGCCGCCTACGGCCAGTCGAGCGATCTGAACGCCGACCTGTATTCGGTGCGCGGCGAAGCCCGCTACTTCGTGACGGATAACATCCGTCTGAACGCCGGCGCGGCCTGGTCGCGTGTCGACACCACCCGCAAGTCGGACCTGTGGGACGTCAATGTCGGCGGTGAGTACAAGTTCGCCGGCACGGGCTGGAGCACGTTCGGCAAGTACGTTCACACCGAGTCCGACGATCTGGCTCACCTGAACGACGACGCGGTGAAGATCGGCGTCCGCTACACCTTCGGCGGCAGCCTGAAGGATCGCGACCGCGCCGGCGCCGACCTGGCCACGGCCGACGACCTGTTCGGCTTCGCCAACCGCTAAGCCGCGGCGGACCTCTAGGGTCTGAAAAGCGAAAAGCCCCGGAGAGCGATCTCCGGGGCTTTTCTATAATCTCTCTATATATAAGTGTGTGTGTTCGCTCAGCGGCCGATGATCACGTCGCCCGAGCCGGCCACGTGCTTCTGCACCGGGCCGTTGACCCTAGCGATGCGGATATTGCCCGAACCCGCCACCGTCACGTTGGCGGCGTCGGCGTCCCCGTCGAACGTCACATTGCCCGAGCCCATCACGTTGGCCGAGACGGACCGAGCGTGGCCGCCCGCGACCGTGACATTGCCCGAACCGACGATATTGCCCTTCAGCCGGCCGCCGATGCTGGCGACGCGCACGTCGCCGGAGCCCGCGATCGCGGCTTCCAAGTCGCCGGCGACGGCCCGGGTGACCACGTTGCCGGAGCCGGCGATGTTGACCTCCAGCGACCCGGCCGATCCGGCGCGGGTGTCGCCCGAACCCGCCTGGTTGATCTTCATCGCGCCGGCGGTGTTGGCCACCGTCCAGGTTCCGCAGCCGGCGTTGTCGAGCTCGACACTGTCGCTGCGGCCGATGTCGCCGAACACCGCGCCGCCGCCGGCGACCTTCACGTTCATCGGCGCGCGGATGGCGATCTGGGGCATGGCGTCATAGTCGACATCGCCCACGCCGCGCACATGGACGGTGATCTTGCCGTCGCGGCTGTTGCAGCTGGAGATCCGGTTGTGCCGCAGATCGCCGTCGACGACGACCTCGTCGCCGTTCTGACGCACCGTCAGCGGCAGGCTGGCGTTGTCGCGGATCACCTCGACCTTCACGTCCGGACGGTTTTCCGGGATCACGACGACGCGGGCGACCGCGTCCTTGATCTTCACCGATGGCGCGGCGGAAGCGGCGCCCGCGGCGGCCAGGGCGGCCGTGAGCAGGGCCAGGGTTGTTATGGCTCGCATCGTTCAGTTCCCCCTCGGATGCGCGTTGATATTCGATGCGAGGACGTTAGCGAGGCGAACGGCGTTCAGCGACTTAATTCGAAGTCATGACTTGCCCGTCATACGCCGCCTCGGGCGGCCGCCGAATAAAGGCGCGTTCGTTCAAATCCCTCATCGTCGGCGAGTGACCAAACGTCATTCCTGGCGCAATCTCTCCCCATGGCCGGCACAACCTTCGAAACCCGTCACGCCCAGATGTTTCCCCGGCTGGAGCCGGCCGAGATCGAGCGGCTGCGCCGCTTCGGCCGCGCGGTCCGCGCCAAGGCCGGCGAGGCCCTGGCGACGGCGGGCGTCGCCTCGCCGGGCCTGTTCGTCGTCCTGGACGGACGGGTGGCGATCACCCGGCGCGACGCCCACGACGAACGCCAGCCCATCGTCGAGCACGACGCCGGGCAGTTCATCGGCGAGATCGCCCAGCTGTCGGGCCGCCCGTCCCTGGTCGATGTCACCGCCCTGACCGACGTCGAGGCCCTGCTGATCGCCCCCGACCGCCTGCGCGCCGTGCTGGTCGCCGAGGCCGAGCTGGGCGAGCGGATCATGCGCGCCCTGATCCTGCGCCGCGTCAGCCTGATCGAAACCGGGGCCGGCGGCCCGATCATCGTCGGCCGCGCCGCCGACGCCGAGGTTATCCGCCTCTCCGGCTTCCTGGCCCGCAATGGCCATCCGTACCAGCACCTGGATCCGGACGCGGTCGACTGCGCCCAGGTGCTGATCCAGCGCTTCGACGTCGACGAGAGCGAGCTGCCGATCGTTCTGTGCCCGAACGGGGCCATCCTGCGCCAGCCGTCGGACCATCAGCTGGGCCGCTGCATCGGCCTGGCCGGACCGATCGACGCCGAGCGCCTGTATGACGTGGCCGTGGTCGGGGCTGGCCCGGCCGGGCTGGCCACCGCCGTCTACGCCGCCTCGGAAGGCCTGTCTGTGCTGGTGCTGGACACCCGCGCCTTCGGCGGCCAGGCCGGCGCCTCGGCTCGGATCGAGAACTATCTGGGCTTTCCCACCGGCGTCTCGGGCATGGCCCTGATGGGACGGGCCTTCAGCCAGGCCCAGAAATTCGGGGCCGAGCTGGCCATTCCCGACGAGGTCGCCGCGCTGGACTGCGAGGGCGGCGCCGACCGCTACCGCCTGAAGCTGGCCAGCGGCGAGAGCGCCCAGGCCCGCACCGTGGTCATCGCCAGCGGCGCCCGCTATCGCCGGCTGGAGGTCGACAATCTGGACCGCTTCGAGGGCGCCTGCGTCCACTATTGGGCCTCGCCGCTGGAGGCCAAGCTGTGCGCCGGCCAGGAAGTCGCCCTGGTCGGGGCCGGCAACTCGGCCGGCCAGGCGGCGGTCTATCTGGCCAGCCAGGTCAAGAAGGTCTGGATGGTCGTGCGCGGCGAGAGCCTGGCGGCGACCATGTCGCGCTACCTGATCGACCGCATCGAGAGCACGCCCAACATCGAGGTGGTCGTCCGCACCGAGATCGTCGATCTCGAGGGCGACTCCGAGGACGGCAAGGGCGGCCAGTTGTCGGCGGTGCGCTGGCGCGGTCCGGACGGCCAGGAAGAGGTCAAGGCGGTCAGCCACCTCTTCCTGTTCATCGGTGCCGCGCCGAACACCGCCTGGCTGACCCACTGCCATGTCGAGCTCGACAATCATGGCTTCGTCCGCACCGGAACCGACCTCGCCCCCGGCCATCCCAGCCTGCACACCAGCCGCAAGGGCGTGTTCGCGATCGGCGACGTTCGGGCCGGCTCGGTCAAGCGCGTGGCCGCCGCCGTCGGCGAAGGCGCCCAAGCCGTCGCCGCCATTCACGCCTATCTCGCCAACGCTTAGGGGTTAAGCCGATGACCTGCCGCCATGGCGACGCGATCCACCTGGTGACGCCCAGCGCCAAGGGCTGCGAGGAATGCCTGAAGACCGGCGGCTGGTGGGTGCACCTGCGCCTGTGCCGGACATGCGGCCACGTCGGCTGCTGCGACGACAGCCCGAGCAAGCACGCCACCGCCCATTTCCGCGCGACCCGCCACCCGATCATCGAAGGCTATGACCCGCCGGAAGGCTGGGGCTGGTGTTATGTCGACGAGGAATTCGTCGAACTGCCGGACCAGACGCCCCAGGTCGGGCCGATCCCGAGGTTCGTGGGTTAGCGCTCGAGCGCTCCTTTCCCGGCGAGGATCTTGTCGCGGAACTTCTCGATCCGCGCCACGCGGGTGGCCGACTGCTTGGCCTGGTTCAGAGCGAACAGGTAGCTTTTCTGGCGGCCCGGCGTCAGCGCGTGGAAAGCCTCGGCCAGTTCCGGATCGGCGTCCAGCGCGTCGGTCAGCTCTTCGGGGACATCAATCTCCCGCTCGGTCTTGGGCGGCTTGGTCCCGGCCTCGGCGTGATCCATCAACTGCCGCAGATAAGCCCGGATGACCGGCTCCAACTCGCCGACCTGGTCGACAGCGGTGAAGCGGATCATGCCCGGAGTCTGGCTGTTGGGCCCTTGCGGTTCCAGCACACCCTCTCGGTCGACGAGCAGACTGGCGTTCAGGAACGTGAGCGTGAAGTCGCCTCGGAACGCGGCCAGGAGCGCGATGTTGCGCCCAGCGCGCCTGTAGCACGGGTGGGCCCACTTCACCGTTTCTTCCAGCCCCACGTCCAGGCAGATCCGGCGCAAGGCGTTCAGCCCTTCGATCCACGGCCGGGTCGAACAGTCCGGCGTGGCGAAGCGGTCGCACCGGCCACAGCCCTTGGTGAAGAAGTCGTCGGGATCGGTGATCATCGCCATACGCATTTCCTGCCACTAGGAGAAGCGGTCTCCTTACATCTGACAGCGAGACGATCGCAGGGCTGCAACCTGTAAGAGATGTAGGGTCGCCCGACCTGGAGGTCTGTTGGCGTACATTTGCAACCCCTAGATCGCAACCGCTACAGTGATGCCATGACACACGGAACCGGAACTGGGCACGTCAGCGCTCATCCAGAAAACGAGAAAGTCGTCGTCAGCTATGACGAGGTTTTCGACGAGTACACCGTTGAGACGCCCGGCGGTGCGTCGCGCCAGATGATCTATTTCTGCCCCTGGTGCGGAGAACGTCTACCGGAATCGAAACGGGATCAATGGTTCGATGAGCCCGAAGCGCAGGGGCTTAACCCTCTGAATGATCCAATTCCCGAACCCTACAAGACCGCTGCCTGGCGACTGGAGAATTAGGTCCGTTTCCATCCAGGGCGGCCTTTGACTTAGCCTGCTGATGACGGGGCAGTTTCAGAGCAAGACCACCAAATCACTGCTCCCGCTAATGCGAGCTACTTTAAGGTTATATAATGTCCGTCGCGAAGCCGCCGCTGCTTCCTGTCGAACCTGCTCAGCTCGATCCGCGTGAAGCGGAGTATATCCGGCAATGTGCACACCGGTGCTATGGCGACGCGGCTATCGTGAGAAGTTATGGCCCTGATCCTGGGCAGTTGAAACTACACGTGGAAGCCGATGACAATAACGACCTTGTTCGGCACGAATGTCTCGGGTGGTTGATGTGCGAAATTAGCAGACCTATCGATCTTGAGGTTACGAAACGAGGAACCCGCATCCGAGGCGTGGCAAAGATCGCATATCGGCAGGGTCAAATACTGTAGGACAAATTCCCGCCCAGAGCAGCTCTCGCATCGTCCGCTCCCTCAAAGCAAAAGACCCCGGAGATCGCTCTCCGGGGCCTTCGCATTGTCAGCCGAAGTAAGACCGTTCGAGATTACTCGACGATCTTCGCGACCACGCCGGCGCCGACGGTGCGGCCGCCTTCGCGGATGGCGAAGCGCAGCTTTTCTTCCATGGCGATCGGGGTGATCAGCTCGACGTCCAGCTCGGCGTTGTCGCC
>Ga0209426_1000493_pt1 | contig 39328 bp, 35 predicted proteins | sample Deesub1362B_J571_FD_187697 | JGI IMG/M metagenome (GOLD analysis project Ga0209426, IMG submission 187697) | Deep oceanic, basalt-hosted subsurface ecosystem from Juan de Fuca Ridge flank, Pacific Ocean, CORK Borehole 1362B_J2.571 (SPAdes)... ...
TTGCCTTTTCTGTTGAAGCGGTTCAATATCGATCCCGCCGTTGCCACGAGCCCGTTCATTTCGATGAGCAACGATATTCTTGGATTGCTTATTTATTTTGGCGTTGTGACGATCTTTCTTAACTGGATGGCCTGATGCCCATTTACCGGACAGAAGGAGTTATTTTGCGTTGCAGAGATTTTAGAGAATCGAGCAAGATTGTTGAGTGCTACACGCGGGACTACGGCAAGGTGACCCTGGTTGCCAAAGGGGCGAAACGTCCCAAAAGCCGGCTCGGCGGGGCTGTAGATCTGTTGAACCGGATTGAACTGGTTTTTTATTACAAGGAGACGAGGGAAATCCAGACCCTGAGCCAGGCAGAAATTCTGGATGCCTTTGAAGATTTGCGGGGCGATTTGCGGCAGTTTTCCATTGCCGTATCTTTGTGCGAGTTTCTGGATGCGGTAGAGGCCAGGGAGCATCCAAATGTCCGACTATACAGTCAGCTGGTCCAATCTCTGGAGGAGCTTTCAGGGGTTCGTCAGCCGGAACTGGTTCTGTATCAGTTTGTTTGGCGCTGGCTGAGTGGAGCCGGATTCCGCCCGCGGTTTCGTCGGTGCATGGCATGCGGGCGTCAACCGGACCGCGGTCCTGTTCAGTTTGCCATCGGTCGGGGAGGGTTTTTCTGTGCCAACTGCCGCCGGCCCGAATCGACAGGAAGGGATCTTTCCCTGGCGGCTCTGCGGCTCCTCTTATGGATGCGCGACCGTCAGGTGTCGGAACTGAAGGGCATCAAGGCCGATCCAGACACCATAGCCGAGGTTGAACATTTGACGTGGGAATTTCTGCGTTATCATACGGAAACAACACGGCCATTGCGTTCCTTGAGCTTTTTGAGGAAGATTGGGCAAGACGAAAAGGAAAGGAGAGAGGCGGATGTCCAGAGTACAGACCGATGCAAAGCTGATGGATAAACTGGTTTCCCTGTGCAAGCGCCGGGGAATTATCTTCCAATCGTCGGAAATTTATGGGGGGATCAACAGCTGCTGGGATTATGGCCCGGTGGGTGTTGAACTAAAGAACAACATCAAGCGCTTCTGGTGGAAGCATATGGTCTACCTTCATGAAAACATTGAAGGGCTGGATGCCAGTATTCTGATGCACCCACGGGTCTGGGAGGCCTCTGGCCATGTGGAAAGCTTTACGGATCCTCTGGTGGACTGCAAGCAGTGCAAGCGCCGTTTCCGTGCGGATATGGTTGAGGATGAGCGCTGTCCCGAGTGTGGGGGCGAACTGACGGAGGCCCGCCAGTTCAACCTCATGTTCAAAACTTACATGGGACCTGTGGAGGAAGAAGCGAATATCGTTTATCTGCGGCCGGAAACTGCACAGGGAATCTACGTAAACTACCTGAACGTAATGAAAGCGGCACGCCAGAAAATTCCTTTCGGGATTGCTCAGATTGGGAAGGCGTTCCGTAATGAGATTACCCCCGGGAATTTTATCTTCCGCATGCGAGAATTCGAACAGATGGAAATGCAGTTTTTCGTAAAGCCCGGGACCGACGGGGAATGGTTCGAGTATTGGAAAGAAAAGCGCATGGAGTGGTACGATCTTCTTGGAGTACGGCGGGAAAAGCGCCGTTTTCATGAGCATGGGCCCGATGAGCTGGCCCACTACGCAAAAGCCGCTTTTGACATCGAATACGAGTTTCCTTTCGGCTGGCAGGAGCTGGAAGGGATCCACAACCGCACCGATTTTGACCTCAAACGCCACATGGAATATTCCGGGAAGGACCTCACCTATTTTGACGAGGCCACCCGGGAACGCTATATTCCCTACATCATTGAAACATCGGCCGGGGTGGACCGCACGCTTCTGACAGTTCTAGTGGATGCCTATGATGAAGAGGAGGTCCGGGGCGAAAAACGGGTGGTTTTGCGCTTCGCACCTCACATCGCACCGGTGAAGGTGGGGGTCTTCCCTCTAGTAAAGAGAGATGGCATGCCCGAATTGGCCCGGAAGATTGTGGATATGCTGCGTCCGCGGATGACTGTTTTTTACGATGAATCTGGCGCCATTGGCCGCCGCTACCGCCGTCAGGATGAAATTGGGACCCCTTTCTGTGTGACGGTGGATTCCCAGTCGCTTGAGGATCAAACGGTTACGGTTAGAGAGCGCGATTCCATGCAGCAAGAAAGAGTTGCCATCGACCGGCTTCGGGACTATCTGGAGGAGAAGATCGGAGATCCGTAAGGTGGGAAACGGCGTCGTTCTTATTGAGCATTAGTAAGAAAAAAAGAGCAGCCCACTCAAAAAAAGACAGAACTTCAGGAGCTTCCTGAAGGTGAGCGAATTCGGCAAAAGGGGGACGTTCGGAATTCAATTTTTACCCAATAAAAGGGCCCACCTCCTGAGAGAGATGGGCCCGCTTATCTACCTCAGCATTAGGAGATTACGTCACGCCGGATACTTTTTAGGAGCTTCCGTGCTTTGCCGGCGTATTCGCTTCCGGGAAATTTCTGAAGAAGTTCCTGGAATTTCTGTGCAGCTTTGTCCGCATTGCCCAATTTCAAATAGGCGATACCGGCCATGATGAGGGCATCGTCATGTTTGTAGGAACGTTTAAATTGATTAAGCACATTTTCGAAGGCTTCGATAGCGGCCGCGTAGTTTTTCAGGGCAAAATGGCACTCGCCGATCCAGTAGATAAAATTGCTGGCCAGGAAATGATTGGGGTATTCATTGTAAAGCTGCATCAGTTCCTGCATTGCATCTTTGTATTGCCGGCTATTGAAGAGCTGCAGAGCAGCGTCATACCGGGCTTTCACACCGCTTGCCGTCCGCATCTTGGGGCGCGTGGCTTCGGCGTACGTGCGGGGGGGCTGTGCGGCTCTTTCTTTCTTCAGCTGTGTCACCTGAGCCTGAAGCAGTTCAATTTTTCCGTCTTTGATTTTTAGCAGCGCTTTCAGTTCCTCAATTTGGGCGTCTTTTTGGTCGAGCTGATCTTGCAGCGCTTCAATTTTCGATTTTAGCTGGACGATCTGGAGGTAAACATCATCCTTTGCCGGTTCCTTTTCGGCGGCGGCTCCGGGCCGTTCCACAACGATGGGCCCGGCCGGTTTTTGCTCTTCCCGTTCAAATCGGGCTTTTCCTTTTTCAAACTTGTAGGTGAGCCCAACCTGGACGGTGGCATATCCGTCATTCAGACCGCCGACCGGTACGTTGAAATTGTCGCTTGTTGTATAGCGAAGATCGGCGGAAACGAGAAGGTTTAGGCGATCGCTCAACGGATAATCGAATCCGCCGCCGGCGATGAAGAATCCGTCATGGTTGTTCCAGGGTGATCCGTCTACGGAATAGAAGGCTCCGCCAAGCCCAGCGTGTAGAAACGGCAAAAATGAACCCATTTTTGAAAAGCTGTACATCCCGACCAGTTCAACAGGAAGCATGGTGGATACTTTTTTATTGGTACCGGAGACAGCTATAATTTTGCTGTACCCAGCCTGCAGGCGGAATGATAGTTTGGGTGAGTACCGGAAAACGGTGTACACGCCCAGTTTGGGTCCCAGACTAGAATCCATCAATTTCGAATCACCCACGAAAAGGGTGGGACCGAATGCAACACCGATGCCCTGGAAATTTTTTTGTCCGACCGCATTGCTGGTCAAGAACGCAACAAGCAGCAGACCGGTAATCAGGATGTTCCGCTTAACCATGGTATTTCTCCTTCCTTTTTTTCGTGCTAAGGGGTGGACAATATTCGTACAGATAATAACAATTTTTATGCCAATAAACAAGAAAGAAAATGACGATTTTGCAAACTTCTTGAATATAAATGAGTAAAAAAGGCGAACGAACTGTACGAAAACCGCCCAGTTCCGTTTCAGATTAGCATGATGTGCAAAACTGATACACATGGTGTGCATCCTGTAACCAAGGGAGGGCATTTCCCATGCGAAGGATGGCATCGTTTCTTTTCTGCGGGATCGTCCTGCTCTATCAGGGCCTCCCCATGGACAAAGTCCATCCGCAGGATTATGACGGCCGGTTCGGAGTGGGGTGGTTCGGGTCGGCGGTAAAAATGGTTTTGGGGAAGGTCGACCACAGCACGGTGGATCAGTGGGCGGGGCTGACGCTCGGAATAGGTCTTTCTCCCGCAACCGTCTTTTCCTTTTCAGGGGGATACGGCTGGGTCTATCCGCGGGATCCGTTGGGATCCCAGTTTACTGCGACCAGCCACTACCGCACCATCCTTGTGCCCGCAATTTTTTCTATCGACCTGCTGGCAGGGGCGGAATCCCGTACACGTCCCTATGTCAGCTTTGGAGGTGGTCTGCTTCACTGGAGTGTGCGGGATATCCGCGGCACGGTCTCTGTCTGGGACCGCGGGCGTGTGGTGCGTCAGGCGACCGACGTTTCTGTTCATTTCGGGCTCGGGTTGGAAACGCTTTTGGGGGACTGGCTGGCCCTGCGGCTCTTTGGCCGTTTTCACTACATTTTCAAAGGAAATGAGGATACCATTGGTACCGGGGATGATAACCGTGCTGTGGCGGAGGCGGGCGTTGGGCTGACGATCTGGCGCGGGCGAAAAAAAGACAGCGACGGCGATGGGATTCCAGACCGCTGGGATCTTTGCCCGTACCAGCCGGAAGACTATGACGGCTTTGAGGATCTGGACGGCTGTCCGGAACCCGACAACGATGGAGACGGGATTCCGGATCTGAAAGATGAATGCCGCGATCTTAGCGAAGACCGGGACGGTTTTCAGGATGACGATGGCTGTCCCGACCCGGACAATGACGGTGATGGCATTCCGGATATCCGCGATGATTGCCCGAACCAGGCCGAAGACCTGGATGGGTTTCAGGATCTGGACGGTTGCCCGGACGAAGACAACGACGGCGATGGGATCCCTGACGAAAAGGATAAATGTCCCAACCGGCCTGAAACGCCCAATGGATATCAGGATGATGACGGATGTCCCGATGAAGCCCCCGTTTTTCTACAGGTGGGGCAGGTATGGGTCTTACGGGAGATCCGTTTCCGCTCAGGGAGCGCCCATCTTCAGTCTTCATCTTTTGCGGTTCTGGATAGCCTGGCAGTGCTCTTGCACAGGCATCCGGATGTTGTTGTCGAAATTGCTGGCCACACCGATAACGTGGGTTCCTGGGACTTTAATTTGCGCCTTTCGCAGAAAAGGGCGGAAGCGGTCCGCGAATACCTGATCTTTAAGGGAATTGACCCGAACCGCCTTCGTGCGGTGGGGTATGGAGAATCCCGGCCGATTGCATCCAATGCGACCCGGACCGGCAGGGAACAGAACCGGAGGATTGAGATAATCCGCATTCGGTGAGAGGAAGCGAAAGATACGGCTGAGGAAAGTTGTGTCAAAAATGACACACTTTTGTTGTAAAATTACAACAAATTTGAGGTGCCCCAACGGGTGTCTTGTATGCAGCGGCTTTTCTTTATCTGCAAGGGATTGTCTATCTGCTTGAATTTCAAAGGGTTTCTGCGGCGGGTAAAAACTTGCCCCTTGATTGCAAGTTTTGGCATGGTAATTGACATATAAAGGAACGAGTTATAGGCCATCTGCGATGACGCATTGCCTGCCCCTGCCCGTCGTCGCAGAGCTGAACAGGGGGATCGAAGGGGGGAGTAGCCTACCTCGGGGATGCGATGCTGGCGAGGGCCGCTGCCCGGCGGAACCTCGCCTTTTTTATTTATTGTTTTTTCAGGAACATATCGCCATTGGCTTGACAATACTCCAAAGTTTTATTAACATTTCAATGGCCGTTTCGGCGGCTGCCGCGTTCCCATGAGTCCATGAAGGGAACCGCGTGCAGCCGATCTAAAGAAAGACCAGGATATTCAAAATTTTGAATGAGCCGGTTACGGGATTGTTGCGATTCATGGGTATTTCAACCATTCAGAGCCTCCAGAATCTTTCTTCATTGTACGTTTCCGTACATTGTCCCGTACATATTTCCCGTTTTATTTTCTGTGGTTTTGCTGTCAGAGTTTCCGTTTCGATAAACAAAAAAAGGAGAATGGGACCATGAGCAAGGTGTACAAGAATTTTATCGATGGTGAATGGGTGGATGCCAGCACGGGAGAGACATTTGAGAACCGCAACCCGGCGAATTGGGATGAAGTGGTTGGGATCTTTCCGCGATCCAGTAAGGAAGATGTAGATCGGGCCGTCAGGGCGGCACGGAAGGCGTACAAAGAGTGGCGGCTGGTGCCAGCGCCGGTGCGTGGCGAAATCATGAAGAAAGCTGGGGATATTATGGTGGAACGTAAGGAGGAAATCGCCCGGTTGATGACCCGCGAGATGGGAAAGATCCTGGCCGAAACCCGGGGAGACGTCCAGGAAGGGATTGACACAGCCTATTACGCGTTTGGCGAGAGCCGCCGGCTGTTTGGCCATACCGTCCCATCCGAGCTGCCCAATAAATTTAACATGACCATGCGGATGCCCATCGGTGTGGCTGGTTTGATTACTCCCTGGAATTTTCCCATGGCCATTCCCAGCTGGAAGATCTTTCCTGCACTAACTTGTGGCAATACCGTCGTTTTTAAGCCGGCCAGTGACACACCGGCGACGGCCACAGTTCTTGTAGAGATTTTGTTGGAGGCAGGCGTTCCGCCGCAGGCCATCAACCTGGTGCACGGGACCGGTTCCGAAGTAGGAATTCCTATTGTGGAACATCCAGATATTGACCTCATCTCCTTCACGGGCTCGTCGAAAGTCGGTAAGATCATCAATGAAAAAGCGGGACGGCAGCTGAAGCGGGTTTCCCTTGAACTGGGTGGTAAAAACGCTCAGATCGTTATGGATGACGCCAATCTGGAGCTGGCCCTCGAGGGGGTTCTATGGGGTGCTTTTGGGACCACCGGCCAGCGGTGCACGGCAACCAGCCGGCTTATCCTGCACGAAAAAATTCATGACAAATTTGTGGAAATGCTGGTAGATGCTACCACCAAACTGAAGCTCGGGAACGGGCTGGATGAGAGTGTGCAGGTGGGGCCTGTGATCAACAAAGGGCAGCTGGAAACCATCCACAGTTATGTGGAGATTGGAAAGAAAGAAGGCGCGACGCTCCTTTGTGGCGGCGAACCAGCAGAAGATGGCGACCTTAAGAAAGGATTTTTCTACAAGCCCACGATCTTTGTGGATGTGAAACCGTCCATGCGGATTGCCCAGGAAGAGATTTTCGGGCCCGTCTTGTCCGTGATCAAGGTTGGTTCGCTGGATGAAGCCATTGAGGTCCTGAACGGCACGGTGTACGGCCTTTCTTCCTCCATTTACACCCAGGATGTGAACAATGCCTATAAGGCCATGCGGGATATCGAAGCGGGCATTACCTACATCAACGGGCCAACGATCGGGGCCGAATGCCACATGCCGTTTGGCGGCGTGAAAGAAACGGGCAATGGGCACCGTGAAGGTGGTTGGACGGTGTACGAATTCTTCTCCGAAGTGAAGACTGTGTACGTGGATTTCAGCGGAAGGCTGCAGCGTGCGCAGATAGACAACCGATGATAATGCGGAGCCGGGGTGAAATAAAGAAAGGAGAATGAGGATGCGGCTTACACCCGATAAGGTGATGGATGTTTTGCGACAGCACATGCTGGTGGATGGATTCGATCTGGTGATCGATCTGGAGAAGAGCCGGGGGAATGTGCTTGTGGATGCGCGTACGGGGGACCGGTTTCTTGACTTTTTCAGCTTCTTCGCCAGTAACCCGCTGGGGTTCAATCATCCCAAGATGCTGACGCCCGAAACCAAAGAAAGACTCCTGCGGGCGGCTATCCAGAAACCGTCCAACTCCGATTTTTACACGGTGGAAATGGCAGAATTCGTTGGCACCTTTTTTGAGAAAGCCATCCCGCCCGGAACCTTCAAATATATTTTCCTGATCGAAGGTGGGGCCTTGGCTGTGGAAAATGCCCTGAAAACAGCCTTTGATTGGAAGGTGCGGAAAAATTTTGCCAAAGGTATCCGGGAGGAAAAGGGGCATCAGATCCTTCATTTTCAGCAGGCCTTCCACGGGCGTTCCGGATACACCCTCTCGCTTACCAACACATTTGATCCTCGAAAAACCAAGTTTTTCACCAAGTTCAGCTGGCCTCGGGTTTTGAATCCCAAGCTGGAGTTCCCCCTCACGGAGGAGAACCTGGAAAAAGTGAAAAAGGCCGAGCAGGAAAGCCTGCGCCAGATCAAAGAGGCCATTTATAAAAATCCGGATGACATAGCAGCGATCATCATCGAGCCCATACAGGGAGAGGGCGGAGACAACCACTTCCGGGCGGAATTTTTCCGCGAGCTGCGCCAGATTTGTGATGAGTCCGACATTCTGCTCATTTTTGATGAGGTGCAGACGGGGGTGGGAATCACCGGAAAATGGTGGGCCTTTCAGCATTTTGGTGTGGTGCCGGATATCCTGTGTTTCGGCAAAAAGACCCAGGTGTGTGGCATTGTGGCCACCGAACGGATCGATGAGGTGGAGGACAATGTGTTTCACGAGTCCAGCCGGATCAACTCCACATGGGGCGGAAACCTGACGGATATGGTTCGCAGCACCCGGTATCTGGAAATCATTGAAGAGGACGGACTAGTAGAAAACGCGGCGACCGTGGGGGAATATTTTCTGGAACAGCTTCAAAAGCTGGGTGAGGAATTTCCCGGGAAATTGCACAACATCCGCGGCCGCGGCCTGTTTATCGCGTTCGATCTGGAGGACACAGAGATGCGCGAGAGAGTTCTCCAGGAAGTTTTCAACCAGAAGATGATCGCGCTGCGTAGCGGCGAAAAGGCCATCCGTTTTCGGCCCTCGCTGACAATCACCCGGGAAGAGGTCGATCAGGGGATTGACATCCTGCGTACGGCGTTAAAGGCGGTGCTGGCAAGTTAGCGATGGAGAAGGGTATCCTCTATGTGGTGGGGACGCCGATAGGCAACCTTGCCGATCTTTCCTATCGTGCTGTGGAGGTACTGTCATCGGTGGATCTCATCGCAGCGGAGGATACCCGCCACAGCCGCATTTTGCTGGATCGTTACCAGATCCGCACACCGGTAACCAGTTTTCATAGCCACAATCAGGCCCGGAAGACGCCACAGCTGCTGGACCGCCTTGAGAAAGGTGAAAGCGTGGCCATCATTAGCGATGCCGGGACACCGGGAATTTCCGACCCGGCCTATTATCTCGTATCCCGGGCCGTGGAAAGGGGGATTCCAGTAACCTGCGTGCCGGGTCCTGCCGCCTTTCTAGCTGCCCTGGTTATTTCTGGGTTGCCAACGCACCGCTTTGTGTTCGAAGGATTTTTGCCCACCAAAAAAGGAAGAAAGACACGTTTAGAAGAACTTGCAGAGGAACCGAGAACGGTTATATTATATGAGTCGCCCTATCGCTTGCTGCGCACACTGCGTGATCTCAAGGCTTACATGGGCAACCGCAGGGTGGCTGTAGCACGCGAATTGACGAAAATGTATGAGGAAGTGGTCCGCGGCACGCTGGAAGAGGTTGTTCAGCACTTTGAAAAAACAACCATCCGGGGGGAATTTGTGATTGTTCTGGAAGGATGCGAAAGAAAAAAAGTCAAAAAAGAAGGAACGGGAGAGTGAGTGACAAAAGTTCCGCTTTACGTGAGGCATATCATCTTGTACGAGATGGGATTTCGGCCTTTTTTGACCCGGTGGCCGAGGCCCTGACCCGTTTCGGGGTCAGTCCCAACGTGATTACCAGCATCGGGTTTCTGGTGAGCGCCGTTTCCGGTTATTTTTTCGCGACCGGCATGCACCGGCTTGGCGGTGTGTTCATCCTTCTGGCCGGTATTTTTGATATCCTGGATGGAAAGATTGCGAGGGGCTCTAACCGCGTAACCCGCTTTGGGGCCCTGTACGATTCTACGCTCGACCGATACGGAGAAATATTTGTTTTTTTAGGAATTGCCTACTATTTTATTGGCCACGGTCATTTTTCTGGAGCGGTGGCGGCATGTATTGCTCTGGGCGGTTCTCTGATGGTAAGCTATGTGCGGGCAAGAGCGGAAGGCCTGGGGCTAACCTGTAAAGTGGGGTTCATGCAGCGGCCGGAGAGGATTCTGACTATCGGATTTACGGCCCTGGTTCATCCGTGGGCCATGATTGCCGGAATGTATTTTCTTGCCGTGTTTGCCAATTTTACAGCGGTTCAGCGTCTTTATCACGTCTGGGCTACGGAAAACGGGAAAAAACATGAGGTCGTCCCAGAGTACGATAAACTGGGCTAAGGAGGTCGGCGGTCCATGTGGTTGCATATGATGAAATCGAAAATCCATAACGCCCGCGTAACCCAGCTGGAGCTGGAATACGAAGGGAGTATTACCATAGATCAGGACTTGTTGGAAGCAGCGGACATGTACCCAAATGAACGCGTTCAGGTTCTGAATGTCAACAATGGCGAGCGCGCCGAGACGTACATTATCCCTGGAGAAAGGGGCTCCGGAGTGATTGGCCTGAATGGGGCCCTGGCGCGCCTGGCCCAAGTTGGCGATAAGGTGATCATTATTTCCTACTGCATAATTCCGGAAGAGAAAGCTGTAACCCACAAGACCAAAGTTGTCCTGGTCGACGAGAAGAACCGGATGACAAAAGTGATTGAATGAAAGGAGGGATGTGGAATGGCAAAACCGCGTGTGGAAATTGCACCACCGGAAGGAAAGTTGGGCGTTCTGCTGGTAGGTCTGGGTGCCGTTAGCACAACTTTCGTGGCCGGTGTGGAAGCCATAAAGAAGGGACTTGCGAAACCCATTGGTTCTCTCACCCAAATGGGAACCATCCGTCTTGGGAAACGCACGGAGAAGCGCGTTCCTCTGATCCGCGATTTTGTACCACTGCACAAGCTGGAAGATCTTGTTTTCGCGGCGTGGGACATTTTTGAAGACAACGCCTATGAAGCCGCCAAAAAAGCGGGGGTTTTGCGGCCCGAGCATCTGGAGCCCCTGCGTGCCGAGCTGGAAGCCCTCAGGCCAATGAAGGCAGTTTTTAGCCGCGAGTACGTCCGCAAACTGGACGGCCCGCACGTTAAGCAGGGAAAGACCAAGATGGAGCTCGCCGAGCAACTGATGGAGGATATCCGTAAGTTCAAGGAAGAGCACAAGCTGGAACGTCTGGTGATGATCTGGTGCGGGAGCACGGAGGTATACCTGGCTCCCGGTGAGGTGCATCAATCTCTAAAAGCGTTCGAAGACGGACTGAAGGCCAACCACAAGGATATTTCTCCCAGCATGATTTATGCCTATGCGGCATTGAAGATGGGGATCCCCTATATCAACGGTGCACCCAACCTCACCGTGGACATCCCCGCCATGTACGAATTGGCGGATCAGATGCACGTACCGATTGCGGGGAAGGACTTCAAAACCGGCCAGACACTTATGAAGACCATCATCGCACCGGGCCTGAAAGCCCGGCTCCTTGGCCTTAACGGATGGTTCTCCACCAACATCCTGGGCAACCGCGACGGTGAGGTGCTCGACGATCCAGCCTCGTTCAAAACCAAGGAGGAGAGCAAACTGTCTGTGCTGGATTATATTCTCCAGCCAGAGCTATATCCTGACCTGTATTCCCATTTTTACCACAAAGTGCGGATCAATTACTACCCCCCGCGGGGGGACAATAAAGAAGGCTGGGACAACATCGATATTTTTGGCTGGATGGGATACCCGATGCAAATCAAAATCGATTTCCTGTGCAGGGATAGCATTCTTGCCGCGCCGCTGGTTCTGGACCTTGTACTTTTTGCCGATCTGGCACAGCGGGCCCGCATGAAGGGGATTCTCGAGTGGCTTTCTTTCTACTTCAAGAGCCCGATGTGTGCTCCGGAACTCTACCCGGAACATGACCTCTTTATCCAGCTGATGAAGCTGAAAAACACACTGCGTTACCTGATGGGCGAAGAACAGATTACCCATCTGGGCATCGAATATTACCAGTAAAGTGTGAATTGGAAAAAGTGGAGGCTTCATCCCGCGCCGCCGGGGTGAAGCCTTTGCATATTTCGGATTGAAAAGGATGGAATCGTCAGGCTCTCCGCTAAAAGACATTTTAAAGACGTCGCTGCCGGCCGTTGTTGACCTTTCTTCCCAGACCCTCATGTGGACCGCTGAGGCCATTATGATTGGCAAAATCAGCGCGTCTGCCTTTGCCGGAGTGGGAATGGCTATCCAGATTATCATTCTTTTCTTTGCTGTGCTTCTCACCTTTGTGGTGGGCAGTTCCGTCATCATCAATCGGCATCTGGGAGCCAAAAATTATTGGGAAGCCAATCATGTTTTGGGCCAGGCGCTGATGATTGGAATTGTCATGTCGGTGATGACGGCCCTGGTCTGGTATTTTGGGGCGACCCTTCTTTTTAAATTGATTCGTGAAAGCGAACCCATTGCACAGCAGTCCGGGGTTCTTTACATCCGCATCATTGCCCTGTTTGCACCGCTGATCCTCACCAATTTTATCGCCATGGGCATTTTGCGAGCCGCCGGAGAAACGCGTGTGTCCATGACCTTGAACCTGATTATCAATTTCCTGAACCTTTTCCTGGCGGCCATCCTCATTTTCGGTCTTTTCGGATTTCCGCGGCTGGAGGTGAAAGGGGCAGCCCTGGCCGTGGGGATCTCCCACTCCGTAGGGACTTTTTGCACGCTCTACGTGCTCCGTTCTAGGAAGGTAAAACTTTTTTTATCCTTCAGGGAATTGACCACGCCCAATTTCAGAACGTTTGAGCGGCTTTTCAAAACCGGGCTGCCCACTACCGTGGAACAGCTTTGCTGGGCCTTCGGACAGATGGTTATGACTGGGTACGCCGCTGTACTGGGGATCGTTTTTCTGGCGGCTCATCAGGTTTTCATGCGTATTCAGGCAGTGCTGACCATGGTGTTTACCGGTTTCAGCCTGGCGGCCATGACCTTAGTAGGGCAGAACATCGGTGCCCGGGAGCACAAACGGGCCGAGCAGACCGGCCGCATGGCCAGCTACGTGGTTCTGGGATTTGTACTGCTGATTGTGGCTTCGATTTTTCTGTTTTCCGAACCGCTCATTGCGCTGTTTACTTCAGAGGATGCTGTGGTGCAGACGGGCGCCGGCATTCTCCGGTTATTTGCGCTGATCCAGATTCCCAAAGCGCTCAACGCCGTTTTGAGTGGCAACCTGCGAGGAGCAGGCGATCTTAAGTGGCTGATGTATCTGGCCATCTTTTCGGTTATCGTATCGGAAACTATTTTTGCTTGGGTCGCGGCATTTCCGCTGGGACTTTCCCTCTGGGGGATCTGGCTCGTTATGGGGCTGGACGAAGTTTTGCGCCTGGTCCTGAATTATCTGCGGTTTCATAGCGGCAAATGGAAATTTATCCAGATTTAAGCGGGAAACGCCCCTCTGATGCGGGCTATGGAAAGACTGCCCTGCAGGGCGTTTTGAAGACAAAGTCAGAGTGAGGGATGTATAGCGTCGTGGATGTAAGGAAGCCGGACGCCTTTGCCGGGCTGTTCATCAGCCTGGAAGGGATTGATTTTTCGGGCAAGTCATTGCAGTGCCTACGGCTGCGGGAAAAGCTTGTCCGCGAGTGGGCAGACGGAGATGCTTCGCGGGTTTTGCTCTTTCGGGAGCCGGGGGGTACGGAAATCTCGGAGCGGATCCGGGAAATTTTGCTAGACCGTTCTCTGTTTCAGATGGACCCGCATACCGAATTGCTGCTATACGCGGCAGCCCGCTCACAGCTGGTTATGGAAAAGATTGTTCCTGCCCTTCGCGAGGGGCATATAGTGATCTGTGACCGCTTTCATGATTCTACCACGGCTTATCAGGGGTACGGGCGAGGGATTCCGCTTGAACTGATTGAAAAGGCGCATGAATTGGGTACCCATGGCATCCTGCCAGATCTGACCATTGTGCTGGATCTTCCACCTGAAAGGGCGTTTGCGCGCCAGATCAAGGCGCATCGATCGCGGGACCGGATGGAAAGTGAGCAGCTGGATTTTTACCGCCGGGTACGGGATGGGTTTCGTCAGCTGGCTAGCAGGGAGCCCGGCCGGGTGAAGCTGGTGAATGCCGACCGTCCCGTGGAAGAGATTTCCGGAGAAATCTGGGACATGGTGTGGGCTCTTATTTCCTCCCGGATCGAAGGAGGATCGGGCGTTTCAGGAGGAAGATGAGGGGGTGGAAATAGTCCGTGTGCGGGTGCCCAAAAACGTTCATTTTAAGAAATTTTGGAAATTGCGGCAGAAGGCAACTACTTTTCTAAATAATCCGTTCAATTTGCCAGGCTGTTTGGAATGGAAAGGGAGGCATCCATGAAGCGTGGGAAACAATCCTTTCTAATTGTTTTGATCCTGCTTGTAACCATAACGGTGAGCGGCTGGCTAGCCCACTCTTCGGAAATGGCCGATCCCGACATTTACTTGGTTCTGAAGCGCAATATAACGCTGTTTCAGAGAGTTTACGAGGAGATTCTTCTGCGCTATGTGGACGAAATCGACCCAGATGCGTTTGTCCGCGCTGCGATTTACGGGATGACACAGCGCTTGGATCCGTACACCAGTCTGATCGAAAAAGAAGAGAATCAGCGTTTACAAACTCTTACGCGGGGCAAGTACGGAGGTGTGGGGATGACCATCAGCAAGCGGGGGGACTATCCTGTTGTGGAGGAACCTCCGTTTGACGGGACACCCGCTGCCAAAGCAGGAATCCGCGAGGGCGACCAGATTATCGAAGTGGATGGTGTGTCCACCAGAGATCTGTCCCTTTCCGAAGTGGCAAACCGGCTCCGAGGCAAACCGGGAACACCGGTTTCCATCAAAATCCGGCGGGCCGGGGAAGAAAGGCCGCTGCATTTCCGCCTCATCCGTGATGTGATTGTCATCCGGGACGTCTCTTATGCGGGCTTTCTGGAAGAGGGGATCGGGTACATCCGTCTAACGCGGTTCTCTAAATTTTCGCCCAAACAGGTAAAGGAGGCGGTGCTGTCGCTAAAGTCCCAGGGCCTGAAGGGGCTCATCCTCGATCTGCGTTCCAATCCTGGAGGCCTGCTGGATGCCGCCATTGAAATTGTCAATTTCTTTGTACCCAAAGGCGAACTGATTGTGTACACCAAGGGCCGCACAAAACACGCCAATCGGAAATACTATGCTACCAAAGATCCCATTCTACCGGAGACGCCACTGGTGGTTCTGGTGAACGGGGCATCGGCGTCGGCTTCGGAAATTGTAGCTGGGGCCATTCAGGACCTGGACCGAGGCCTGGTTATTGGCAGCCGCACTTATGGAAAAGGCCTGGTCCAGACGCTGATTCCCTTTCCTTTTCAAAAGAACACGGCGCTGCGGCTCACAACGGCCAAATATTACATCCCCAGCGGGCGGCTTATTCAGGATGTGAGCCGGCTAAACCGTGATGAAAAGCTATTTGCCGTCAAAGATGAAGAGCTGGCGCCCGATTCGTCAAACGGACAGAAGGAATTTCGCACCAAGGGAGGGCGGATTGTATACGGAGGTGGGGGGATTAAGCCGGATATCGAGATCGATTTTCCAAAGATGAGCAACTTCGAGCGCGCTCTCTTTCAGCAATCCATGTTCTTCAATTTTGCTGTGAACTACGCCGCCCGTATAAAAGACAAGCCGGAGCATATCGAGATCACGGATGAGATTCTCAACGAGTTCCGCCAGTACCTGACGGAGAATGGTTTCGATTTTCACATAGAAGGTGAGGAAGAGATCCGTTCCCTGGCGGAAATTGCCCGGGAACGCGAGTTTGGTCCGGCAGTTGAAGATGAAATTGCCAACCTGCAAAAAACGCTTGAGGAGATGAAGAAGCGGGAATTCGACCGGCATGTGGATTTCATCCGCCGCTATCTGAAACGCGAAATCGCCGCCAAGGTGTTGGGAAACAAAGGCCCGGTGCTGGCAGATAAGGAAGACGACCCGGTGCTGAAGACGGCCATCCAGGTGCTGCGCAATCCGTCCGAATACGCCATGAAACTGGGCAAGTAGGGTGTCCATCACACTGCTGGTTGGGTTTTTTCTTCTGGGCGTGGTGGTGGGGGTGATTGCCGGGTTTTTCGGCATTGGGGGTGGGGTGGTGGCCATCCCGGTGCTGATGTGGATTTTCCGCACACATGGGATTGGTGGCGATTATTACGTCCATCTTGCTTTTGGTACCAACCTTTTTGTCATCATCGGAACTGCCACAATGTCGAGCTACCGGCATACCCGCTACGGAAATGTTTACTGGGCCGCCGTTCCCTATCTGGCGGCAGCCAGTATTGTGGGGGCCCTTCTGAGTTCTTTTGTAGCGTGTTTGATTCCCGGCCGCGTGCTGCGCTTGCTTTTCGGTGTGCTGATGATTTACTCCGGCGGGCGGCTTTTGCTGCGTCGTCAGGACGGGGGCAATGCCGTTAGCCAGGACGATATCCGCCAGAACCCACCGCGGTTGCTCTACCTCATCACGGGGTTTTCTGCGGGACTGATCGCTGGACTGACGGGTTTGGGAGGAGGGATTATTTCCATTCCGCTGATGATCACCCTGTTGCATTTTCCGGTGCGTGTGGTGGCTGGAACGTCCAGTTCCATCATGATTTTTACCGCCATAGCTGGAGCGCTGGGCTATATACTGAATGGATGGGGAAATCCTGTGCTGCCACAGGGTGCCGTAGGCTTTGTGTATCTGCCTGCGGCAGTGCCGTATCTCGCCGGGACCGTGTTGTTCGCCCAGGTTGGCGCCAGGTTGAACAATCTTATTCCAGCCAAAGGCCTCCGGATCATTTTTGGCGCATTCCTTTTGGCAATGTCCATAAAAGTCTTGTTTTTTTAGAGGAAAATTCGTAAATTTGCGCTCAAATTTTGGCCGCATCCGTGTGATCCTTTGCAATCTAAACAGGGAGGTATGATTTATGGGTAAGAAATACGTGTATAAATTCGGGCCAGGAGGTGCAGAAGGTCGTGCGGATATGAAGAACCTTCTTGGCGGCAAAGGTGCAAATCTTGCGGAGATGAGCAATCTGGGCATTCCCGTCCCGCCGGGATTTACCATTTCGACCGAAATGTGCACCGTTTACTACGAACAGGATAGAAATTACCCACCCGAACTTGAAGAGCAGGTAAAGGAAGCGATGGCCTGGGTGGAAGAGAAAATGGGGGCCAAGTTTGGAGATCCTGAAAATCCGCTGCTTGTAAGCGTGCGCTCCGGGGCCCGTGTTTCCATGCCGGGAATGATGGACACGGTGCTTAATCTGGGGCTGAACGATGAGACGGTTCAGGGCTTGATCAAAAATTCCAATAATGAACGCTTTGGCTGGGATTCCTACCGCCGCTTCGTTCAGATGTACGGCGATGTGGTGCTGGGACTTAAACCGGAGTCCAAAGAAGAAGTGGATCCCTTTGAGGCCATCATTGATGAAATGAAAGAGGAGAAAGGAGCGAAGCTCGATACAGACCTTACGGCGGAAGACCTGAAAGAGCTGGTGCGCCGATTTAAACAGCTGATTAAAGAGAAAAAGGGGGTGGATTTTCCGGAAGACCCATGGGAACAATTGTGGGGCGCTATCAACGCCGTGTTCGGTTCCTGGATGAATCCGCGGGCCATTACCTACCGCAAACTAAATGGCATCCCGGACGATTGGGGAACCGCCGTTAATGTTCAGGCCATGGTTTTTGGAAACATGGGTGACGACAGTGCCACCGGTGTGGCGTTTACCCGCGATCCCGCCACCGGAGAAAAGGAGTTCTATGGGGAATATCTGATCAATGCCCAGGGTGAAGATGTGGTAGCGGGTATCCGGACACCGCTGCAGATTACCAAAAAGCGATCTGTGGAATGGGCTCAGCAAAACGGCATTTCCGAAGAAGAACGCCGCACCAGATATCCTTCCCTTGAAGAGTACATGCCCGAGGTGTATGAGGAGCTGGTGAAAGTCTACCAGACTCTGGAACGCCACTACCGTGACATGCAGGATATTGAGTTTACCATTCAGCGCCGGCGTCTCTGGATGCTGCAGACCCGCGTTGGCAAGCGGACGGCCCAGGCGGCTGTGCGGATCGCTGTGGATATGGTAGACGAAGGGCTGATTTCCAAAGAAGAGGCCATATTGCGCGTGGCTCCGGATCAACTGGATCAGCTGCTGCATCCGCAGTTCGATCCCAAGGCGGAGAAGAAGGTCATTGCCCGCGGATTGCCGGCATCGCCCGGGGCAGCAACGGGCCGGGTGGTGTTTCATGCAGAGGATGCGGAGGATTGGGCTTCCCGTGGCGAGAAGGTGATTCTGGTGCGCATCGAGACGTCGCCGGAGGATATCGGCGGCATGAGCGTGGCCCAGGGAATTCTTACGGCGCGCGGCGGGATGACGTCCCATGCAGCCGTGGTGGCCCGTGGAATGGGAACCTGCTGTGTCGCCGGTTGCGGTGCTTTGCAGATCGATTACGCCAAAAAACAGATGCGTGTCGACGATCTGGTTATCAAAGAGGGAGATTGGATTTCTATTGATGGATCTACCGGCGAGGTGATGCTGGGCCAGGTCCCCACCATTGAACCGCAGCTGAGCGGGCATTTTGGCCGCCTGATGGAATGGGCAGACGAAATCCGCCGGCTTGGCGTGCGCACCAATGCCGATACACCCAAAGACGCCCAGGTTGCCCGGAACTTCGGCGCGGAAGGCATCGGCCTGTGCCGCACCGAGCACATGTTTTTTGAGGGTGATCGCATCAAAGCCGTGCGCGAAATGATCCTGGCCGATGACGAGGCGGGGCGCCGTAAAGCCCTGGAAAAGCTTCTGCCGATGCAGAAAGGTGACTTTTACCAGATCCTTAAGGTGATGCATGACCTTCCGGTAACCATCCGTACCCTGGATCCGCCGCTGCACGAGTTCCTGCCGCATGAAGAGGAACAGCAGCGGGAAATGGCCGAAGAAATGGGTGTCCCTGTGGAGAAAATCAAGGAGAAAGTGCAGGCGTTGCAGGAATTCAATCCGATGCTGGGACACCGCGGATGCCGTCTGGGAATTACCTATCCAGAAATCACAGAAATGCAGGCCCGCGCCATTATGGAGGCTGCCTGCGAGCTGACCAGAGAGGGCGTGAAGGTGTATCCGGAAATTATGATCCCGCTGGTCGGCACAAAAGAGGAACTGGCCCACCAGCGTGAAGTGGTTGTCCGGGTGGCTGAGGAAGTGCAGAAACAGTACGGCGTAAAGGTGGATTACAAAGTCGGTACCATGATTGAGGTACCACGTGCTGCCCTTACGGCCGACCGCATCGCTGAAGTGGCCGAATTCTTCTCTTTCGGTACCAACGACCTTACACAGATGACATTCGGTTTCAGCCGCGATGATGCGGGCAAGTTCCTGATGGAATACATCGACAAGAAAATTCTGCCGGAAGATCCGTTCCGCACCCTGGATCAAGACGGTGTGGGACAGCTGGTAGAAATGGGCGTTCAGAAAGGGCGGAAAACGCGGCCGGATCTGAAAGTGGGGATCTGCGGTGAGCATGGAGGCGATCCGAAATCGGTTGAATTCTGCCACCGCGTTGGATTGGATTACGTAAGCTGTTCACCTTACCGCGTGCCCATTGCGCGGCTGGCGGCTGCTCAGGCCGTTGCAAAGGAAAAACTGCAAGCGGCTTAGAAAGCCTCTTTGCAGTTTTGTGTTTTCTACCGGCTCCGGAGAGAGACCTCCGGGGCCTTTCTTTTTTCGGCGGGTGCGAAAAAGAATGTCCCAAGCGGAGATGAATGAGGCCATGAGCTGGGTTTTCTTTTGCGATTTTGATGGTACGGTAACCGTGGAAGATGTAGGCGATGCTTTTTTCCACCATTTTTCCCGGAAGGGAACACTGGAAGCTGTGCGCCTCTGGGAGCAGGGGCGAATTGATTCGCGCGAGATGTACCTCCGTGAGATACGTCATTTCCAGGCAGATCCGGCGGAAGCAATACGCTTTCTGGAACCGTTCGAGATTGATCCAACCTTTCCCGCTTTTGTAGATTTCTGCCAGTCGAAAGGCATTCATGTGTCCATTGTTAGCGATGGCATGGACTTCTACATCAAGCCAATTCTGAAGCGCTACGGTCTGGATCATCTGCAGGTGCTGTCCAATCGCATGTATTACAGGTCCGGAAGAGGTTGGCGGGTGGAATTTCCTTATTTTTCCGGCCAATGCGGTCGCTGTGCCAATTGCAAAGGGGAGCATCTTCGGCGTGCGAGACGGAGTAGCCAGCGTATTTTTTTCGCCGGCGATGGGCTTTCAGACCTTTGTGCCGTGCCGCATGCCGATGTGGTTTTTGCAAAAGGTCAGCTTGCCGATTACTGCCGTCGCCACCATTTTTCCTATGAACATTTCGCCGATTTTGCCGAAATTCAAAACACAGTTACCCGGCTTCTTGAAATTGCGGAAGAAGATTTTGTGGAACGATTGCCAGGCAAATTACGTAATAGGAAGTGAATTCGCGTTCGCAAAAGGGAGAAGTGGATTATAGAAAGGAGGTGAAGGAGCATGACAGCTAAACTCTGGGAGGATATTAAAAAGGGTGCGCAGGAAACCCTTTCGTATCTTTCAGAAAAGACCGAGGAGCTAACCACCATTGGCCGCCTGAAAGTGGAGATCGCCAACGTCCGGAAAAAGATGGAGGGACAATTCAGGGAGCTTGGCAAATACGTGTATGAGGCCGTGGAACGGGATGAAGCCTCCAAACTTGGGGAAGATGAAAAAGTCCGGCAGTTCGTTTCGGAGATTTCCACCCTTGAGAAACAGCTGCGGGAGAAAGAAGAGGAACTGAAATCTGTGGGCAGGAAGAAAGAGGAATCGTCTTCTGATACAGAGAGCGAAGGGGCCCAGCCTGCTGAAAACCCAACGGCGTGATGAAAAATAAGGGCGGTCCGGCGGATGGACTGCCCTTTTTTGCAAGGGTTTTAGCGCCGCTTCTGGCGGGATCGCCGCATCCACCGGAAAAGAAGAAAAAGGATTCCCGCTGCAAGGCACACAAACAGGAGGTCCGTCCAGATTAGCTGTTTTTTCAACCGGGCCTGCCGGTTTTGCAGGAGCTCAATTTCTTTCTGGATTTGGATCTGCTTCCGGGCCAGAGAATCCAGTTCGCTGATTTTTTTGTGACGGTTGTTTTCCGTTTGCATATCCGGTTTTCCGCCCACTCGTGGACCGATCGACCTCTGAATGCGCGTGTTTCCGCGTTTCTTCCCGTTAAGTCTATGAATTTATGACGCAAGAATCCACAGGATTGCGCGGTTTTATCGCCTACACCAGAAGGGGAGCCAAGGAGTCCCGCCAAAGGGATGGGCCTTCGGGTAGGAGAGGCTCAGCCGGCGAGCGGCCGTATTTCCAGGGGGGTTGGAATTCGAAAGGATCGGAAATCCGCCATGCCTTAACTTATTGTATTTTTTGCCCTTTTGCTTGAATTTTGGCCGAATTTCCTCTACATTGTTTACGTTTGGAAACAGGAAAGGGATTATGCAGGATCTTTTTGGACAGACTCCTGGCCCGGGAAAAACAGAAACATCTCCATCCGGAAAAACAGCACCGCTTGCGGACCGGGTACGACCTAGAAAATTGAGTGATATGGTCGGACAAGAGCATATTCTGGGTCCGGGTAGGGTCTTGCGGCGCGCCATTGAGCGAGACGAGCTGTTTTCCATGATTCTTTGGGGGCCCCCGGGGGTGGGTAAAACCACACTGGCCCGCATTATTGCGGAGGAAACCCGGAGCGCCTTTTTTGCCATCAGTGCGGTGACCACCGGGGTAAAGGACATCCGCAAAATCCTGGATCAGGCCCGCCTGAATCTGCAGCGGTTGCACAAGCGATCCATCCTTTTTATTGACGAGATTCACCACTTCAACAAGGCGCAGCAGGATGCCCTTTTGCACGAGGTGGAAGACGGCACCATCTTCCTCATCGGTGCGACAACGGAAAATCCCTCTTTTGAAGTAATTGCGCCCCTGCTTTCCCGGTGCCGGGTGTTTCAGCTGCAACCCCTTTCTGCCTCTGAACTTGAACAAATAGTCGACCGGGCCATTCAACAGGATGAGGTTCTATCGCAGTATCGCATCCGTTTCGCACAGGGTGCAAAGGAAACCCTCATCCGTTTGAGTGGCGGTGATGCCCGCATGGCCCTGAACGCTCTGGAACTCGCCTTTCAGCTGGCCATCAAGCCGGGTCAGAATGAGGTGGTAATCCGCCTGTCGGACGTGGAAGACGCTTACCAAAGCCGCAGCCTTTATTACGATAAAGCGGGAGATTATCACTATGATGTGATCTCCGCATTTATCAAGAGCATCCGCGGATCGGATCCGGACGCGGCCCTTTACTGGCTGGCCCGGATGATTGATGCGGGGGAGGACCCAAAATTTATTGCCCGGCGGTTAATTATTCTGGCTTCGGAGGATATCGGGAATGCCGATCCGCTGGCTCTTGTGCTTGCCACCTCGGCCTTCACAGCGATTACCTATATCGGAATGCCGGAAGGGCAGCTGGTATTGGCCCAGGCGGCGACCTACCTAGCTTCTGCACCCAAGAGCAATGCCTCTTACCGAGGGCTCATGCAGGCGCTGGAAGATGTGAAAAAGGGAGACCTGTATCCAGTACCCATCCATCTGCGCAACGCACCTACGGGTCTGATGGCCCACCTGGGATACGGGAAAGACTATAAATATCCCCACGATTACGACGGTCATTTTGTGCGGCAAACCTATTTGCCGGAAGAGATAAAGGGCCGGATCTATTACCGGCCCGCAGATACAGGTCAGGAACGGCAGATTAGAGAACGTCTAAGGAAGTTATGGGCAAAACGCCAGCGGATGAATGAAGGGGAGAAAGAGGATGGAGAAGGTCATCGGGATTGATCTTGGCGGAACGAATTTGAAGTCGGGTTTGATTTCGCGGGACGGCAAGCTGGAACACCTTCACTATCAGCCTGCCGAAGCAGGAAAAGGACCCAAACAGGTGATCGAAAATCTTCTGAAAGCCATTGAGCACCAGTTAAATAAGCACGATGGGGAAATTCGTGGCATTGGCATCGGTGCAGCAGGTCAGGTGGATTTCAAAACCGGTGTAGTTATCGATCCGCCCAATTTTCCGGATTGGCATGAAGAGCCTCTGGGCGACATTGTCCGCGAGAAATTTGGCCTCCCAACCTTTGTGGACAACGACGCCAATGTGGCGGCCTTGGCCGAGCAAGCTTTTGGTGCTGGGCGCGATTCAGATAACTTCATCCTTGTGACCTTGGGAACCGGGGTGGGATCGGGGTTGGTTCTGAACGGCCGGCTCTTCCATGGCGCGGCCGGAGCAGCTGGGGAATTTGGACATACCACAATCCAGTTCGATGGGCCGGTTTGCAACTGTGGCAACCGGGGCTGCATCGAACGCTATGTAGGGGCCCGGTGGATTGTGGAGCGGGCCATGGATGCCCTTCCTCATTATCCAGAGTCCATCCTGAATCAGAGGGCAGAGGAAGGGCCGCTGACGCCGAAAGTGATCTCGGAGACGGCAAAAGAAGGGGATGCACTGGCTCGCCGTGTCTTGGAAGAGGTGGGCACTTTTTTGGGCATTGCCCTGGCGTCTGTGCTGAATTTGTTGAACCTGGATCTGGTCATCATTGGCGGCGGGGTGTCGAACGCCGGGGACTTGCTTTTCAAGCCCGTAGAGCGTGCAATCCGCCGGCATGCCATGTCCGTACCCGCGGCCACCGTGCGGGTCCGCCGGGCCCAGATGGGCGAACACGCCGGCATCATCGGTGCGGGCCAGCTGGCATTTGAAGGGTTGGCGAAGAGTGAATGAGCCGACGAATCTACATCTGCGTGTTTCTGGCCACCTTTTTGCGCACAGTTCCTGCAGCTACTCAGCAGGCTACGGAGCAGGACAGCCTTCCCAATTATCACCTCACCGAGCAGACCGATCTCGACACTCTCGTAGAATACCATGCCCAGCGGATTGAAACTGATGTGAGGACGCGTACCACGTATCTTGTGGGCAACGCCGTCGTACTTTACAAGGGCATGCAACTGCAGGCGGGGAAAATTACCATCCAATGGAACGACAACCTCCTGATTGCGGAAGCCATACCCGATACATCGGCAGATTCTACAGGCAATAACGGCAACCCGGAGGGCGGGCCGCAAATGATCGGCTACCCGGTCTTTGTGGAAGGTGGACAGTCCATGACCGGGGAGAAGATGTTTTACAATTTTAAAACCCGGAAGGGACGCGTTGTGCGGGGCCGGACTACCTATGAGGAAGGGTTTTATACCGGCAACCAGGTAAAGCGTGTTTCGGATAAAGTTTATTACGTGAAAGGAGGGACCTTTACGACCTGTGACCTTCCTGAGCCGCACTTTTACTTCCGCAGCGATAAAATGAAGATGATCTACCAGGATAAAGTGCTGGCGCGCCCGATTGTCATGTACATCCACCATATTCCAGTAGCTGCCCTGCCCTACGGCATCTTTCCATACCGGAAAGGCAGGCATTCCGGAATTTTGATTCCTCGGTACGGACAAAGTGCCACCCAGGGGCGTTATCTCCGCGGGTTCGGTTACTACTGGGCACCCAGCGACTACTGGGACACAAAACTGGAGGTGGATTATTACGAAAAAACGGGGTTCGTTTTTCACAGCACCACCCGGTATGCTATTCGCTACCTTCTGCGTGGAACGATATCCGGATCGCTGGTGCGGCAACATTACGGGGAGAGAAAGCAGCGGCGGTGGGATGTGCGCTTTAGTCACAGCCAGACATTCTCTCCCACCATGCACCTGACGGCTTACGGGTCTTTTGTGAGCGATGCCAGTTTTTACCGCGATTTTTCGGCAAACCGCGAGCAGCGCCTGCGAAGAGAAATCCGCTCCAATGCGACCCTGTCCAAATCCTGGCCGGCATCAAAGAACAGCCTGACCATCAATTTATCCCGCAGCCACATGCTGGATACAGACAGCAAACAGGAAGTATTTCCGCAGATCTCTTTCCGTCACGGGCAGGAATCTCTGGGTGATGTATTGCGGTACGTAGGGCTCCGAAAGAGAGGACCGCGACGCAGCCGTTCCTGGTACGATAATATTTACTTTTCGTATAATTCGCAGCTGCTCAACAGCCGTTCAATCTATCGGGCTTCCGCGAATGACACCTTTCGGGTTTCACATTTTACAGGGGTTCGTCATTCCCTCACCCTTTCCAACAACCAGCGGCTGTTTCGCTATTTCAATGTAAATCAAAGCGTTAGCTACACGGAGGTATGGCAAACATCGGTGACGAACTATAAGCTGGACACACTCACGAACCGGATTGTGGAGCGGAAGGAGAAAGGCTTTTTTACCCGTCGTATATTTCAAACCTCCGTGGGGATGAACACGAAAATTTACGGTTTCTTCCCGGTAAGCCGGTGGGGGATCGTAGCATTCCGCCATGTAATTTCTCCGTCCCTTTCCTTTACTTTCCGGCCGGATTTTTCCGATCCGGCTTTTGGCTATTACCAGGTGATTCGCGATACGACTGGACGAACGTACAAGAAGGACCGCTTCAAAGGAAGTGCATTCGGTTCCACACCGGTCGGCGGTACGAAAGGCCTGAGTATCAGTGTTCGCAACCTTTTTCAGATGAAACGGCTGTTGGGAGAAAAGGAAAAGAAAATGGATCTGTTTTCTCTGGATTTCTCCACATTCTACAATTTTATGCTGGATTCCATGCGGCTTTCGCCTCTCCGCACCAGCCTGCGGACCAGTCCCAGCCGTGTCTTCAATTTCACATATTCCATGACCCACAGCTTTTATAGGTACGATCCCAGACTGAAAAAGCAGGTAAACCAGCTGCTGGTGAAAGAAAATCCCTTATCTCCGCTTCGCCTGTTGAGCCTGAGCCTGAATGCCTCACTTAGCCTGCGCCATACCATGTTCCAGCGGAAAAAGGCACAGAAGGGAGCCTCTGCGCAGCAGGATACAACGGTGGCTGGGGAACTTTCGGCGACCGATCGCCAGGCCCTTTCTCCGGAAAACCGTTTTGAGGTAACAACACCGTCAGCATCTCTGTCCATCCCCTGGGAGATGAATCTTTCCTTTCGCTACAGTGAGAATCATTACAATCCGTCCAGGGTTACGAAAACCATCTGGCTGGATCTGAAAGCCCGTGTAAAGCTGACCAAGAACTGGAGAATTTCCTACCAGGCCCGCTGGGACCTTCACAAAAGGAAAGTTGTTGCCCAGGATATCAGCGTTTACCGTGATCTGCATTGCTGGGAAGCGCAGTTCTTCTGGACGCCCACGGGACCTTACAAGCGTTACTATCTGAAAATCAACATCAAATCCAGCTTGCTGGAAAGCATTAAACTGGAAAAGCGGGGAGGACGCACGGCCATCTTCGGATACTGATGAATCTGCTTGCGTGGGGGCGCGGCTAAAAGGAACCCGGCCAGACGGCGTTACGGAAAAATGTAGCCTTTCTCTTTGAGCCTCTTTTTCAGCATCTCGCGGGCGCGAAAGATCCGCGCTTTTACAGTTCCAATGGGGATGCCCAGGATTTCACTGATTTCTTCATAGGAACGGTCCTCTTTGTGCCGCATGTGGATAACGGTGCGGTACTTTTCCGGCAATTCTTCGATAGCCTGCAGGATAAGGTGACGGTGTTCCAAATCCATCACGGACTGTTCGGGACTGTACGTTTCGTCGGCGTATTCGCGCTTCACGTCGCCGTCTTTCATCTGAAGCGGCGCATCCAGAGAGTAGGTTTGCAGCTTTCGCTTGCGCAGAACGTCGATACAGTGATTGGTGGCAATTTTGAACAGCCAGGTAGAGAAGGCGAACTCTTCGTTAAAACTGGCCAGGGCTCGGTAGGCTTTGATGAAAGTTTCCTGAACAATATCTTCGGCTTCTTCGCGATTTTCGATCATCTTGTACACCAGATGGAAGACACTGCCGCGGTACTTTTCCATGAGCTTTTTAAACGCGGCCTCGTTTCCGGCAAGGGTCTGGTGGATCAGTTTTCGGTCTTCTTCGTGAACCACACTCTTCCTCTCTATCGAATTTCTAAAAATTACGGCGAAAGCCTTTTCCCTGCAAGTCAAAAGTTATTGCATTGAATACGCCATTTGGTTATTATTTTCTAACCGCAGGGGAGTCCATGAAATCGGTAGGAATTGACATCATCGAAATTGAGCGGATCCGCCGCGCCGTGGAGCGTTTCGGTGAAATATTTTTGCAGCGGGTTTTTACCGGGAAGGAGCTGGCGTATTGCCGCCTGCCATCCGGTCGGTGGAAATATGCGTCGCTTGCGGCCCGCTTTGCGGCGAAAGAAGCGTTTTACAAAGCGGCTTTTCCCCGGGTCAAGCGCTTTATCGGCTGGCATGAGTGTGAGATTGCCAGTTCACCAGAGCGGATTCCGGAAATCCACCTTTCTGCCGGCCTTCAGCAGGAACTCTCCGGAGCACAGGTGACCCTTTCGCTCAGCCATAGCCGGAAGTACGCTGTTGCTGTTGTCATTATTGAGGGGTAAAAAATGGAGGTGATTCTTACCGTTGACGAAATGCGCCAGGCCGATGCCATTGCCATCCGGGAGCTGGGAATTCATGGCCTGATTTTGATGGAAAATGCTGGATTGAAAGCGGCCCAGGTGATTCAATCGGTGTACGGACCGGTTGCAGGGCTGCGCATCGGCATTTTTTGCGGGAAAGGGAACAACGGCGGCGATGGCTTCGTAATCGGTCGACATCTGTCACGAATGGGGGCAGATGTTACTTTCTGGCTGACGGGTAAAAAACAGGACGTCAAAGGTGACGCCGCTGTCAACCTGAAGATAGCCGATCAGCTTGGTTTGCCCATTTTTGAGCTGGAGGATTGGGATGCGACCACCGGTCTGTTGGAATATGATCTTCTGGTAGATGCTCTGCTGGGTACGGGGCTGAAAGGGGAGGTGAAAGGCATCTATGCCGAAATCATCCGCAGCCTGAACCGCTTTGATGGGCCGGTTGTGGCTGTAGACACTCCTTCTGGGCTGGATTGTGACCGCGGCGAACCCCTGGGTCTGTGTGTGGATGCCGATGTCACCGTTACCATGGGCAACGTGAAGCAAGGAATGCTGTTTTATCCTGGGCGGTCATTTGTGGGAGCACTTTACGTGGCGGATCTGGGTGTTCCGGACCACGTTTTTGAACGGATTGGTTCCAGAAAATTTTTGCTGGACCTGGATGATTACAGCACACTCTTGCCGGCTCGGCCGCCGGATGCGTATAAGAACACCTTCGGAAAGGTATTGGTTCTGGCGGGTTCCACAGGCCTGACGGGAGCAGCTGCCATGGCTTCGTTATCGGCCCTCCGCTCCGGTGCGGGGATGGTCATTCTCGGCTGTCCAAAAAGCCTGAATCCCATTTTTGAAGAGAAGCTCACAGAGGTGATGACGACACCTCTGCCGGAAACCGATGCGGGTTCCATTTCTCTGGATGCTTATGAGGCACTGGAGGGACCATTCCGGTGGGCTCATGTTCTGGCGCTGGGGCCGGGAATGTCCACCCATCCTGATACGAAAATGTTTGTGCAAAGGGTTCTGGCTGAACAGCAGAAACCGATGGTCATCGACGCGGATGGTCTAAATAACCTTGCAGACCATACCGGGCTGCTGGCGCGGTATCCTGCTGAGCTGGTGCTGACGCCACACGCGGGTGAACTGAGCCGGTTGACCGGTCTGTCTACCGACGAGATCCTTGAGAACCGCATTCAGGTTGTGCGGGAATATGCCGGCAAATGGGGCGTTGTTCTTCTACTGAAAGGAGCGCCCACCGTGATAGGGACCCCGGAAGGCGACATTTTTCTGAACCCTTCGGGAAATGCTGGCATGGCCACGGCTGGATCGGGCGATGTATTAACCGGTCTGATTGCCGGGTTTCTAGCGCAGGGTCTTGCCGCCAAGGATGCGGCGGTTCTTGGCGCATTTGTGCACGGGCTGGCGGGCGATCTGGCCGCGGCTGAACTGGGCCAGCGGGGGATGACCGCGGGTGACATTATGGACGCAGTGCCGCAGGTTCTCGTCGATCTGGAGGACCCGGAAGCGGCCGATGTGGAAGATTACTGGTCACCGGTGGCAGTGCGGGTGTACTGAGGTGGGACGCCATGGCGCAAGAGTCCGCATCGGGGCGATACGGTGCTGGGCTGGAGGCGAAGGAAGGGAAATGAGCCGGATCCTGCGTTTTTTCTATTTTTATCTCCCACCCGTGTTTTATGCCGGGCTGATTTTCTACCTTTCTTCCATTCCAGATTTAACCCTGCCGGAGTGGGGGCTGGATTTTGAGGATAAATTGATCCATTTTCTGGCCTATTTCGGCCTTGGGCTGCTTGCCGCCCGGGCCTTTCATGCCAGCAATGGGGGACCACTATCAAGGAAGGATCTGATCCTCACCGTTGTTGTGGTTACCCTTTACGGTGCAACGGATGAAATCCACCAAATTTTTGTTCCCGGACGATATGCCGATGTTCTGGACTGGGTTAGCGATTTCCTCGGTGCAGTCGCAGGAACCTATTTTTATACGAAACTGTACGTAGTGGAAGCCAGAATCCTGGCATCAACCAGAGGTCGAATCAGGCGGAATGGTTAGTCCTCAGAGAGAATTCCGGTTGAATCTTGTTTATTTCTTTCTTCTGACCCTGGCGGTGATTTTTCTGGGCACTCTGGCCTTCGTTTTAATTGAAGGCTGGGGTGTTCTAGACGCCCTTTACATGACGTTCATTACCATTACCACGGTGGGATTTGGGGAGGTGCATCCGCTGTCCGACCACGGGAAAATCCTGACCATTGTGGTGCTGATCGCCGGGGTTATCACCATTTCGCTATGGGTCGGTGAAATTACCCGTTTTGCCGTTGAGAGGCAGATCGGAACGACGTTCAGGAGACGGAAGATGCTGAATCAGATCAAAAAGCTGAAGAACCACGTGATCATCTGTGGCGCCGGAGAAGCGGGCCGCGTGATCATCCGCGAATTTCTCCGCAGCCGGGAAAAATTTGTGGTTATTGAAAAAGACCCGGAAGTGGTGCACCAGCTGCGGGAAATGTTTCCAGATCTCTTGCTCATCGAGGGGGATGCCACGAAGGATGAAGTGCTGCAGGAAGCCAATATTGAGCAGGCCCGGGGGATTATTTCCACCCTTTCCGCGGATGCCGACAATCTGTTTGTGACCATCTCCGCTAAGACGTTAAACCCGGGTATTCAGGTTGTTTCGCGCGCCATCGATTCCGATACCATCAGCAAGTTATATCAGGTTGGCGCTGACCACGTCATTTCGCCCAAAATTACTGAGGGTTTGCGGATGGCTTCTGTAATGCTCCGGCCATCGGTGGTTTCCTTTTTGGAAGTGGTAACCTTAGGCGAGGATATCGATCTGTACCTGGAGGAAGTAACCATCGAAAAAGGGGCGAAGCTTTCCGGGGTCACTCTGGCTCAGGCACAGATTCCGCAGAAAATCGGCCTGATCGTCATCGCTGTGAAGAAATCGGACGGATCGTTTACCTACAATCCCAAATCAGATACACTGCTGGAGGCGGGTGATGTTCTGATCGTACTGGGCAAACCCTTCCAGGTAGACCGTCTGCGCCAGTATATCCGCACCGGAAAGGCGGAATAAATGTTTTCTGGTGACGCTCGAAATAGGGATTGACATCTGCAGCTCTTGTTTGTAAATTTCCCTGACAAATAAAAGGGTGAGGGAATCATGGCTGATATGAAGATTTTGGCTCAGCGTTTGATTGAAGGGAAGGCAGATGAAGTCCGGAAGCTCACGGAAGCGGCCCTCAAAGAGGGGGTGCCTCCCTCAGAGATCCTGAATAAAGGGCTGATTGCTGGAATGGATGTAGTGGGCGACCGCTTTCGCAAGAATGAGATTTTTGTTCCGGAAGTGTTGATTGCAGCGAGAGCCATGAAAGCTGGGATGGAGGTTCTACGGCCGGCTCTGGTGGCCTCCGGCGTTCGTGCCCGCGGTAAGATTGTGATGGGTACGGTGAAAGGCGACCTTCACGATATCGGCAAGAATCTGGTTTCAATGATGCTGGAGGGGGCTGGCTTTGAAGTGATTGATCTGGGTATCAGCGTGCCGGCGGAGCGCTTTGTGGAGGCTGCGGAAGAGAATATGGCGGACATGGTAGGGATGTCCGCGCTGCTTACCACCACCATGCTCCATATGCGCGAGGTCGTGGAAAAGCTTCGGGACCGTACTGGTGGGCGGGTGAAAGCGATCGTTGGGGGCGCACCCGTGTCCCAGAGCTATGCAGATGAGATCGGCGCGGATGGCTACGCTCCTGATGCCACTTCAGCCGTGGAACTGGTGAAAAGCATATTGCAGGCGAACACAGCCTGAGCATTTCTCAGATGTTTTTTGGTGAGCTGTTCCGCACAGACGGGAATATTTTTCCCAGTCTTTTCTGTCAGATGATCTGTTCTTAAACCCGTAGTTTTCCCGGTACCATTTTGCTTTGATTGGAAATGAATGCCGCCCATCAGACCGCGTCCGGGTTTGTAGGAATAATGGGTTTAGATCCTTGGGCTCTCCAGCAGGCGGTGATTTCCGCCGGCTGAAGCTCTCTGCCCGTGAAAAGCTTGGCTCGGTACCTGTCTGTGTCAGGTTCTTCTCTCTGTGAATAGAAGATCGACCGCGGTTGATCCATCCTGTGGCTGTCCGTTCTGGGAGTCGCTTTTTCTTTTTCAAGAAAATTCCTTGTGTTTTTCCGAAAACTTTCTAACGTAAAATGATGAGAAACCAAAGGAATCGGACGATGTGTGCACAACTCACCGGCAAGCAGATTTTTGAACATTATTCGGAGTATGTCTCCAAGGGTAAGGTCGATTTTTTTCGGAAATTCCGCATGGATCTTGTAATGGCGGAACGCGAGGGAATTCGCTTTCGCGGCAAAGATGGCAGAGAATGGATCAACTGTCATTGCAACGGCGGCGTTTTTAATCTTGGTCACCGCCATCCTGAGGTCATGCGTGCGGTGCGGGAGGCCCTGGAGAAATATGACATCGGCAACCATCATTTGATCAGCGAGCCGCGCGCCCTTCTGGCCCGGAAACTGGTGGAGCTGGCACCGCCGGGGCTGGCGAAAGTGGTTTTTGGCGTAAGCGGTGGCGAAGCGATCGATTTTGCCATCAAGCTGGCGATGGGAGTTACAGGTCGGCAGAAAATTATATCCGCCCGTGGAGGGTACCATGGGCATACGGGTCTGGCACTGGCGGCCGGGGAGGAACGTTTCCGGAAGCCTTTTCATTTCTCGTTGCCGAATTTTATCCGCGTTCCGTTTGGTGACATAAAAAGCCTGGAATCGGTGATTGATGATCAAACGGCTGCCGTGATTCTGGAACCGATCCCGGCGACGCTGGGGATGGTGATCCCGCGCGATTCGTACCTTCCGGCCGTGAGGGAGCTTTGCAGCCGCTACGGTGCCCTGTTTATTGCCGATGAAGTGCAGACCGGACTGGGCCGCACAGGGCGGTTCTGGGCAGTGGAACACTGGGAGGCCTGGCCCGACATTCTGGTGACCGGAAAAGGATTGAGCGGCGGCATTTATCCCATCACAGCCGCGATTTTTCGTCGGGAATTTGAGCGGATTTTCGAAGAAGACCCTTTTGTTCATATTTCCACATTTGGCGGGAGTGAAGTGGGGTGTTTTGCTGCGCTGAAGGTACTAGAAATTTCCTCACAACCCGGGTTTCTGGAACATGTCCGTCACATGGCTGAGCTCTTTCGCCAGAAGCTGGAAGCGCTGCAGTTCCGGTTCCGCCGTAAGCCATTTGAAATCCGCCAGAAAGGGCTGATGATGGGGCTGAAATTTCCGGATGAAACGCAGGGGATGGGCATCTGCAAATTTCTGTATGATGAGGGGGTATTTGCCGTATTTTCCGGAAACGACCCATCGGTGCTGCAGTTTCTGCCGCCACTTATTGTCCAGGAAAAAGATGCGGTTGAGATCATCGACCGCCTGGAAAGAGCCCTTCATACCATGTACGGACTGAAAGGAAGGCTTCTCCTCACGGCCATGAAAGTTTTGACCTAATCTTCCAGAATGAAACGGCAGGAGGCATGCCCGGATTTATTTTGGACGAACTTCTGGTTTTAGGTGAGGAACTGGACCGTATTCTCTCGAAGCTGCGGCATGCTGCGGTTCAAAAGGGGACCCGCGGGAGCGGCAGCGTGGTGGAAACCTTCCGATCTTTGCTGGAAAAAGCAAATTCGCTCTTTCAAGACGATGGCCGAAGGCTGGAGGAGGAACTGACGGTTGTGTTCCTCCGCAACTTCCCTCGGCAGCAAGCTTGGCAGCTGATACACGGAGCGGATGGCATCCGCCAGACCGTACGGTACCTGGTTCACGGAAAGATGGAAGCCACAGTGGTTTTGGAATCTCCACGGCGTATCCTTTTTGCTGCGGCGCGCCTCCGGAAAGAACTGGAGCAAATAAAACGGCTTCTCCGGACGGACGGCCGAAATCCGCTGGAGATGGACATTCTTGGTTACGGTGAAATCTCCACGGTAATGAAGCCACGGGGACGGTTCTCCAGACTGCCTGCGTCCACTCTATGCTCATCGCCCTGGGTTTACAAACGGATGCCCATTTTTCCAAACATGGAGTCGGCCCGCCACTATATCCGGGTTTATGAAGAGTACCGCCGCATCCTGAATGAAAAAATTGGCCTTCGGGTTCCGGTGCAGGCCGTGCAATTTGTGGAACGGGAAGATGGGCGCGTATCCCTTTATGCTTTGCAGCACCGGCTGCCCGCCCGAAGCGTTTGCCACAAACTCATTCACCATGTGGACGATGACACGGGAGAGGCCCTTTTCCGCCGGATTCTGGAGGAGTACCGGAAAGTCTGGGCTTTCAATGACAAAAACAGCGGCATTCAAGTTGGGCTGGATGGCCAGATCTCAAACTGGGCTCTGCCTGAAGATCCGGGCCAGCTGCCCCCCAGAACCGTGGGAAAATGTTCCATCTTTTATCTGGATACCGGAACGCCTCTGTTCCGCATTGATGGCCAGGAGCAGCTGGAAACGGAAATTTTTTTGAAAAATTCGCCTTCCTTTCTTCGGTGGATTATCCGCCAGTTTTTTCTGCAGGATGTGCTGGACCGTTATTACGATCTGCGATCTGTGGTCCTGGATGCCATAGCCAATTTGTACAAGGAGGGAAAGGCGGAGTGGATTCCTCGCTGGATTGATCTGGCCAATTCGTGGTTTGAAGCCTGCTGGGATGCATCCGTTGAGCCGCTTACAGAAAGGGAAGTGCGCCGGTATTACCGCGAAGATGCGTTCATCTGGCGATTTTTTCAGGCTTCGAGACGGATCGACCGTTTTATCACCGAAAAAATACGCCGCCAGCGCTACGAATTTCGCCTTCCGGGAAAGATCAAGCGGTAAAATCTTTGACCTTTCCAACCAACCTGCAAAAAAATTGGCGACAAATGTTCTGCATCGTATCTTAATGCTAAACCGGGCGAATTTGGGATGGGGCAGAAAATGACCGTGCGTCTGTATTACGATGACAGTTACCTTACAGAATTTGAGGCACGCATTGTGGAGCAGTACCGGCGCGGTGATGCGTTTGCAGTGATCCTGGACCGGACGGCTTTTTATCCAACGTCCGGCGGTCAGCAGCATGATAAAGGATGGCTCAACGGAAAACCGGTGCTGGATGTGGTGGAGGAACGGGACGAAGTGCTGCATCTGGTGGAAGAACCGTTTGTGGAGGAAGTTGTAAAAGGGCAGGTGGATTGGGAGCGGCGGTTCGTATTCATGCAGCAGCATACGGCGTTTCACATTCTTGCCCAGAGTTTTTTGCGAGAACTCCGGGCTGAAACCCTTTCCTCCCATTTGGGAGAAACGGTTTCCACCATTGATGTAGATCTGGAATCCATAGACTGGCAGCAGGTGAAAAAAGTAGAGGAACTGGCGAATCGGATCATTCAGGAGAATCGGCCTGTCCGTGCCTTTTTTGTTGAACCCGAGAAGCTGGAAGAAATGCGCCGCCTGCGCAAGTTTCCGGATGCGGCTTTTGACCGGGTCCGCCTGGTTGAGATTGAAGATTTTGACCTTGACCCTTGCGGTGGAACCCATGTGCGACGTACCGGCGAGGTGGGAGCTGTAAAAATAATTGGCTGGGACAAGGTGCGAAGAAAAGTCCGCCTGACATTTCTTGCGGGCCGCAGGGTCCTTCCAGATTACCAGCGCAGAGTGGAAATCCTCCAGCGTCTGGGTCAGTTGCTTTCTGCGAAGCCAGAAGAATTGGCGGAACAGGTGGAACGGCTACAGCACGATCTGAAAGGGCGAGAGCGGGAGATCAGACGCTTACGGGAACGGCTTACCGAAGCAGAAATCGACCGCCTGCTTTCTGCGGTTGAGAAAAGCTCCGATGAAGTCCAGGTTCTGCGTGTGGAAGGATTCTTCCCAAAAGAAATTCGCCGGATGGCTCTTACCCTGGCTGGGCGGCAAAAATCTGTGTTCGTTTTGGCACAGAAACCTTTACCGGGATATGCTGTTGTCGCCCGTTCCGATTCACTGCCGGTGAACCTGCGCCAGCTTCTGGATGGGATAAGGCAGAAGCTATCACTAAAAGGTGGAGGGGCGGAGCATTTTATCGAACTGGCTGAAATTACAGAGGAAAAACTGGAACAACTGGCCGGGGCCATTCGCCAGCAGCTGCAAACCATGCTGTGAACAAAGGAAGAGGTGAACCATGGTTGTCAAGCATGTCTCCGAGGTGCCCAACAATCCGGTGGATATGTCCGGCGCCGAGAAAGTTCGGATGAGGTTGCTCATCTCGGAAGAGGACGGTGCGCCCAATTTCCGCATGCGCCTTTTTGAAGTGGAAGAGGGTGGATGCTCTCCCTATCATTCCCATCCATACGAGCATGAAGTTTTTGTGCTGGAGGGTGAAGGGATGATTCGCAGCCGGGAAGGAAATCAAGAATTGAAGCCGGGGAGTGTGGTGTTTGTCCCTCCCAATGAGGAGCATCAGTTTGTCAACCGCGGGAAAGGGGCGTTTAAATTCATCTGCCTGATACCGCTGCAAAAACCGTGATGCCGGTGCGAATCAATCTTTGAGCTCTGCTGCGCTTTTCCTGGAGCGGCCACAGAACCGTGTGTCCGGGTTTTTCCTGGGATTGAGTCTGGCCCGACTTTTACTCTTTTTCGGGCGTGCAGGATAAATTGCCGGGGCGTTCCCCGCTCAGGGCCTTCCCGTTCGAAAAAATGAAGGGGGATGTTGCTTAAAACGCATTCAGCTGCAAATTTTTATCTTTTTTTGAAACCAGCTGCCCACCAATTTGTAAAATACATAGTAGGTTCCGCGGAAAAGATGCGATGTGTTGTGCGGCCGGAGCCAAAAGTTTACGGAAGGCGGATCCAGCCGTTTTGACGAAAATTTAAAAAAGAAGCACTTGACATTTTTGCAAATGCGGCTATATTGTGGTGTAGAGCAGAATGGCACAATATCTTGTGGGGAGATTTCCTGTTCGCATTCTTTGATGGGGCAAATCCGACGCAAAAGAATTGATTTTGAGTTATTTTTGCGCTATATTTTTTTTGAGATTTGGTATCAATATGGCTAACCGTGCTGATTGATGAAAGGAGGCGAACGTGTTTTGGGAACGCATTGACGATCTCGAAGCATTGCGCATTGCCATTCAGGCAGAGATGGATACCTACCGCTATTATGTGGAGGCGATGAAGAAATTTACGGACAGAGAGGCCAAAAATCTTCTTGCTGCATTGGCGGAGGAAGAGAAAAAGCACCGTAAAAAACTGGAAGAAAAGTATGTTAAACTTTCGGGGAAAAGGCTTTTGTATTTGAACCTTCCTAAGAGGCGCCGGATTGGCAAGCCGCTGGATCCAAAAGCCACGGTGCTGGATATATTGCGTGTAGCCATTGAAACGGAACGCGAAAGCCAAGAATTCTATGAAAAGGCGGCACAGCGCACGCTGGACGCCAAGGGGAAAAAGATGCTGGAAGAACTCGCAGAAGAGGAACGGCATCACGCGGAACTTTTGGAAGCGGAATACCGGGTGCGGTCGAAATCTGGGACCCAGTCGGCAGTGAAAGCGGAAAAGGTTTCTTGAGGAACCTGCTCTTTCCGGTAGTCAATCCGTCGGGAGCACATCTTTTGGTGGAACGGGGTTAGAAGAGGAAATTGTTTTGAAATGAGGTGGGAATAGATGGCAGAAGGATCGGAAAATTTGCTCGGTGCGCATGTTTCCATTGCCGGGGGAGTATTCAATGCCATTGCCAATGGGGAGCGGATCGGTGCCAATGCCATCCAGATCTTTTCGAAGAATCAGACCCGGTGGGTGGCGAAACCGCTGAGCGATGAGGACGCCAAAAAATTCCGCGATGCCTGGCGGCGTTCCGGGATCCGCGAAGTGGTGATTCACGACTCCTACCTCATTAATCTTGGGTCGCCGGATCCGGATCTCCTTAAAAAGTCCAGAGAGGCATTTCTGGATGAAATGGACCGCGCTGAAAAGCTGGGAGTCCGATGGCTTGTGTTCCATCCCGGATCGCATATGAATGCGGGAGAAGAAGCAGGGCTGACCACCATCGCGGACAGCCTAAACTGGCTCATCAGCCAACGGCCGGCATACAAAGTCCGCCTCCTGCTGGAAACCACAGCCGGCCAGGGCACCAACCTGGGCTATACCTTCGAGCAGCTGGCTTATATCTGGGATCGCGTGGAAGAGAAATCCCGGCTGGGAATTTGCCTGGACACAGCCCACCTTTTTGCGGCAGGATACGATTTGCGATCCGAAGAAGCTTACGAGGAAACCCTTCAAAAATTTGACACCATTCTCGGCCTTCAAAACCTGTATGCGATCCACATCAACGACTCCAAAAAGGATCTTGGTTCCAGGGTGGACCGCCACGATCATATCGGGGAAGGGCTTCTGGGGCTGGAAACCTTCCGCAGAATTGTCAACGACCCGCGCCTTAAGAACATTCCCAAACTTCTCGAAACGCCCGGAAAGGAGGAGGACTTTAAACGCAACCTGGATCTGTTGAAGAGCCTGCTGAACTGAAGTCCTCTGTCTTGCCGGAGGTTTCCGGGATTTTTATTGCTTCAAATTCAAAAATCCTTTAATTTGGTGATTGCCTATTCCTAAAAAAAGGATGGGAGGCCCATGGTTTACGTAACCCGTGTAGTTCATTTTTCTGCTGCGCACCGCCTTTTCAATCCTTCGTATAGTGAGGAGAAAAACGAAGAGGTGTTTGGAGTCTGCAACAATCCTCTGGGGCATGGACATAACTACCGGCTTGAAGTTACCGTACGCGGTCATGTTTCGCCGGAAACCGGAATGGTTATCGATTTGAAGAAATTAAAAGATATCCTCGAACGGGAAATTGTTCAGAAGGTTGATCACAAGCATCTGAATTACGATGTGGATTTTCTCCGCGACGTGATTCCAACAGCGGAGAATCTGGTACTGAAATTCTGGGAAATTCTCGAAGACAAGATTTCTGAGGGCGAGCTGTATGAAATTCGCCTGTACGAGTCGGATAACAACTTCGTTACTTACCGCGGAGAATAGCAATGAACTCTGTAGGATTTGAGGAAGCGGTTCGGGCCATCCTTCAGCACATAGGCGAGGACCCGGCAAGAGAGGGATTGCGGAAAACTCCGGAACGGGTCCGCCGGTCGTTCGAATTCTTGACGCGCGGTTATAGAATGAATCTCGATGAAATTCTGAACGGCGCCATTTTTACGGAGCGTTATGACGAGATGGTCATTGTGAAAGATATCGACTTCTTCAGCATGTGCGAGCACCATCTGTTACCCTTTTTTGGTAAATGCCATGTGGCCTACATTCCCAACGGGAAGATTGTGGGGTTGAGTAAAATTCCGCGGATTGTGGAGATGTTCAGCCGGCGGCTTCAGGTACAGGAACGGCTGACGAACCAGATTGCCGATACGCTGCATGAGCTGCTGAACCCGCAGGGAGTAGCGGTGGTTATGAAGGCTCAGCATCTGTGCATGATGATGCGGGGGGTAGAAAAGCAAAACACGGTGGTTACCACCAGTGCTATGCGCGGTGTGTTTTTGACACAGCGTTCGACGAGGGATGAATTTATCGAGCTGATTCAGTCACCGGTTGTCCAGTGATGACAGCAAAAGAAGAATCCGGTTTGCGCGGCAAAGTGGCGCTTATTCCGGGAGGAAGCTCCGGGGTCGGGCTGGCGATTGCACGGGCTCTCCTAGAAAAGGGGGCAAGGGTGGCCGTGGCATCCCGCTCGCCTGAGAAGCTCAGGCAGGCCCAGGAGAAATTAGAAACCGGTTCTGTTCCTTTGCTTTTTCACCAGGCCGATATGCGCAGGGGAGAGGAA
>Ga0209426_1000494_pt1 | contig 39299 bp, 33 predicted proteins | sample Deesub1362B_J571_FD_187697 | JGI IMG/M metagenome (GOLD analysis project Ga0209426, IMG submission 187697) | Deep oceanic, basalt-hosted subsurface ecosystem from Juan de Fuca Ridge flank, Pacific Ocean, CORK Borehole 1362B_J2.571 (SPAdes)... ...
GTTTTTCCCACCGATCAGGTAAATCCAGTTTCCCAACACCACAGCAGAAGCGGCATACCGTGGAACGGGCATGGGAGCCCGCTCTTTCCACTGGCTTTCCGCGGAAGGGCCAACCAGCAGAACCTGTAGGAAGGTTAAAAGGCTGAAAATGTGCGGACAAATGTGCTTCATCTTTTCCCGTTTATTTCATCCAACACCGCTGACTTTCAACCTACAAAGAACGTGCCACCTTTCCATTCAGAACCGGACCCGCAGGGTATCGATCCGTCCTTTGCGAACTCGGACCGGGATACTCCGCGGCGGGAACGCTGGATTCACCAGCCGCACGGTGTGGAGTCCCGGTTCCAGCCAAATCGGTTCCTTCATGGGAGTGGTCTCGACCCGTTTCCCGTTAATGAACACATCGGCCCATGGCCGCACAAGAACAAACACGCCGCCGTATTCCTGCATTAGATTGACACTGAAGGTGATTTCCTGACCGGGAAAGAGTTCCAGCGTATCGGTAAACTCGGGAAAACGTGGATTTACCAGCTGAATGGTGTGGGTTCCCGGAGGAAGATGCAGGGCGGAATCAAACGGCGTTACTCCCACTTCCTGTCCATCCACAATCACACGCGCCCAGGGAAGGCAGTCCAGCCGCAGAAGGGCCACAGCTGGGCTTTCCGGTTTGCCTTTCTGTGCATTTTTTTCGCTCTCCTCCGGCAAACTGGTAACACCGTGCACAGGCTCGGCCCTCTTTTCTGGCGGAGATACCATTACTGAAGATGGGGCGCTGCCCTGTTTTGCGACTTCTTCCTGCCCAGAATCGGGGCGGGTGGCGTGCAGGGTTCTCTGATCAGGCCCGGGTTGTATGTTTTCCGGCAATTTTCTTTCAGACGAAGCAGCCGCCGGGAGCCCGGTCTTCCCTTCCTGCATGCCGCCATTCCCTTTAAACAGAAACCAGAGAGCGATAGCTGCCGCTACAAACACAGCGCCCACCGCAAATATTGGATAAATCCGCTGTCGTCCCGGAGGGGATGTTTCCCGTACGTTTATCGATTCTGCAGGCCCGTGAGACTGCAACAGATCCAATACGGCACTGGCACTTTGCGGCCGCAGAGCAGGATCTTTGGCCAGGAGTTGCAAACAAAGCTCATTGAGGTGCGGTGGAATTTCCGGACGGTAACGCCGGGGAGGCTCCGGCTCCACATTCAGCACCCGATTTACCGTCTCCGGTAAGGTGCTGCCGCGAAAAGGCTGAATACCTGTAAGCATTTCATAGAACACCAGGCCGGCTGCGTAAAGATCTGTCTTTTCGCAGAGCCTTTCGCCTTTTACCTGTTCCGGGGCCATATAGGCAGGGGTCCCCACAATGGCGCCTGTCTGGGTGACTTCCTGGGTATCCGCAAAAGTGGCCAGACCGAAATCGGAAATTTTCAACCTGCCGTTTTCGGAAACCAGGAGATTGGCAGGTTTGATATCCCTGTGGAGGATGCCCAGCCGGTGGGCGTGGCCCAGTCCTCGCAGAAGATCTGCAAACAAGCGGAGGGCCTCTTCCATGGGGAGGGGAGCGCGTTCTTCCAGAAGCTGCTTTAAATCCTTTCCTTCCACAAATTCCAGCACAAGGAAGGGAACACCGTGCCGTTCGCCGTAATCGTAAATCTTCACCACATTTTCATGCTCCAGCCGGGCACAGGTCCGGGCTTCGCGCAGAAACCGGGCAGTTACTTCCGGGTCGTTGCAAAATTCCTCCCGCAAGATCTTTATGAGGACCTCGCGCTCCAGTTTTTGATGGCGGGCACGATATACCCGGGTCAGGGGCGAGCGGTGCAGCTCAGCGATAATGATGTAACCGGGAATGTCAACGGCCATAGTTCCATTCCTTCAGACGGTAATGGAGCCAGCGGCGCGAAACGCCCAGAATTTCTGCCGCCCGCGAGATGTTGCCGCCCGTATCTTCCAGCGTTTTGAGAACCAGTTTTCTTTCCATTTCCCGCAGTGTCATTCCAGACTCCACCACGGGAGTTCCCTGTTCAAGTTGAAGGTCTTCCGGTTCAATCCGGTCTCCGGCTGCCATAATTACGGCCCGCTCAATGGTGTTCTCCAGCTCACGCACATTACCGGGCCAATGGTATCCTTCCAGGATTTTCATTGCCTGTGGAGAAATCCCTTTCAGCGATTTGCCCAGCCGTTTGCAGTACTTTTTGAGGAAATATTCAGCCAGCAGAGGAACATCGCCCACGCGCTCACGCAGCGGCGGCAAGGTAATGTGAATCACGTTCAGCCGGTAGAACAGATCTTCCCGGAAACGGCCGGCGTTCACCTCTTCGCGTAAAACCTTGTTGGTGGCCGCAATTACCCGCACGTCCACCTTGCGGATTTCGGTATCGCCCACCCGCTTGATCTCTCCTTCCTGTAAAAAGCGTAGCAACTTGGTCTGAATGGACGGGCTAACTTCTGAGATTTCATCCAGAAAAACGGTTCCTCCATCGGCCGCTTCCAGCAGTCCTTTTTTGTCTTCGCGGGCTCCGGTAAATGCACCCCGGCGGTGTCCGAACAGCTCGCTTTCCAGCAACGATTCCGACAAGGCGCCACAAAACACCGCTACAAATGGGCCCTTTTTCCGTGGCCCATTGTAATGAAGGGCGCGGGCCACAAGCTCCTTTCCAGTGCCGCTCTCACCCTCAATGAGCACAGTGGCATCTGTATTGAGAATCTTCCGTAGCAGATCAAAGACGCGCTTCATGGCGGCACTCCGGCCGATGAGTTCGCCGAACTGATACTTGTCCTCCAGTTGCTGGCGCAATTCGGCGTTTTCTTCGCGCAGCATCGAAAAAAGTCTGGCATTTTCGATGGCGATGGCCGCCTGGTTGGCGAACGCCTTCAGGAATTCCAGGCTGCTCTGGTCAAACCGGCCGTGACGGCCCATGTGATCCACATAAATGGCACCGATAATTCTCTCCCGCAGTCGCAAAGGAACGGCGGCAATGGAGCGGATCCGCTGGATCACCACGCTATCGGCCCCCCGGAACCGATCATCCTGCTGGGCATCGTAGGATAGAACGGCTTCGCCCTTCTGGAGAACCTGCTGGACCACCGTGGAAGAGAACCCGGTCACTTCATCCAGGTCCTGCCGGGAAAGATTTCGGGCCACCGGAACCGTGAACCCGCCCGCATCTTCTTCCTCCCGCAGAATAATAAACCCGCGGTCTGCACCCAGCGCCTCCATGGCAATGTCCATCACCCGGCGTAACAGGTCGTCCAGCTTACGGATGGAGTTGATTTCCTGGGTAATTTCCAGCAGAGCCTTGAACATATTTTCGCCACGCGACAGCATACGCGATCCCTCGTTTTTCTGTTACGGCACCCGGAAGGCGGCCTCCCGGGATCGCCCTTCGTTGCCAAACTCGTCCACCACGCTTACCGTCCAGAAATAGAGGCCGGTCGTCAGATCCGTTTCCACCGTCACCGAATCCACGCTGCTGGGGACGCCGTCTTTTTGCCACACATGGGTCACTACGCCAGAATCATCACGGTAAACGTCCACGCGGTATAGAAAGGGGTAGCCTGCAGTCGCAGGAATCCACCGCAGCACTGGCCGGGGGCCTGCGGTTTGCAATCCCTTGGGGGAATCTGGAATCGCAAGTTCCTGGACGATGCGGATGACAAAACAGCGCACTGGCTCCGAGAGACGCTGCTGCTGATCGACTGCCGTAATCCAGACCGGTTTTCCCAGCAAGGCATCTAGTCCAGTAAGCCCCAGATCTTTATCCTGCAACCGCAACGAATAGCGGCCTGGCTGCTCGCCCGGTATCAGAACCCCCTCAATGCCCAAGTCTGCAAAAGAATAGCGAACTTCTTTTACATCCAAAAGGCCATCTTCATCATGGACATCGGCCACGATGGTGAGATAAAATAGATCGTCTGGCGGCCACCACCGGGAAATGTGCTGCGTGGTGATCTTGGCCTGCCGGATTACCGGCAGAGCATCCAAATGAAAAACGACAGTAACAGGCTCCCAGGGCGTTACGCGGACTCGGATGGAGTCCATTCCATAGTTTCCTCCACCGGCGCGCACCCAGTAGGTCCCGGACGGTACAGCCGAGAACACAAATTTCCCCACCTCATCGGTCATCTGAACCGCTTCCAAAGGGAGGAGCTCCACTCGGATGCCGGAAAGAGGGCGGAACGGTGGAGCATAACTCAGCACCACGCCGGAAATACTTCCTGCATCCTTAAACTCAGGAGAACCGGGGTCCAGAGGATTGTCACGCTCCGGGTTCCAGCACCCAATGGAAACAATCAGAAAAAAAAGAAAACTGACCTTCGTTCTCAAAGCCGCGCCACCGTTTTCTAACCAGAAAACTCTGTCCGGTAACTCTCTGAAAATAAAACCGATACAAAAAAGGCTTTTTTTATATTTTCGTCCATATCAGCAAAGAAATTCACCGACTCAAAAAGCCGCAAGGTACGGAAGGAAACCAGCCTTACATCTCCTGTTGGTCTCCAGCGTTTTCAAAGATAATATAGATGCCAGGTGGGTAAGTATCAAACCTTAATCGAAGCTTCCGGGGATCGTGCTCCGGCATTGCGCTTGATTTTGCCCTGAAATTGGCTATTTTTTATGCAGGACGTTCTGCCAGCAGGAAAAACGGAAGCGAACCGGAAAGAAATCCGCCATTCTGACAATCCCTCTGCGTGCGGTGCCGATGCTGAGGATAGGCGGTGTATGGCCCAATCAGAGCACCACATCTGGCTGTACAAGGTACCTGGAGCGGAGAAGTATTTTTCGGGAACCGGCGGTGCCGTTTTTGAAATGGGATGGACATCCTGAATACGAAACCCGGAGCAAAAGGGGACAGGCTCATGCAGTACAGACGGCTTGGAAAAACGGAATTGATGGTATCAGAAATCGGTTTTGGCGCGTGGGGAATTGGCGGTGGACTGTGGAGGGGTGGCGACGATGCAACCTCTCTGCGCGCTCTCCATCTCGCTGCCGACCAGGGCGTGAATTTCTTCGACACGGCCCTGGCTTATGGCGACGGACACAGCGAACGCCTGATCGGGCGGTTTCTGAAGGAACGGCAGGAAACGCTGATTGTTGCAACCAAAGTGCCTCCCAAAAACCGGACCTGGCCAGCGCAGAGGGGAGTACCCTTCCACGAAGTCTTCCCGCACGAGTACGTTATCCAATGTGCGGAACAGTCGCTGCGCAACCTGGGGGTCGAAACCCTGGATCTGCTGCAATTTCACGTCTGGAATGACGACTGGCTGGAAGAACCGGCCAACGTCCTCGCACCCATTGAGACCCTGCGGCGCGAAGGAAAGATCCGTTTTTTCGGTATTTCTATCAATGACCACCAGCCGGAGAACGCGTTGCGCCTCATCGAAACAGGGAACGTGGACACGGTGCAGGTGATTTTTAATATCTTCGATCAGTCGCCCAAACGGAAACTCTTTCCCGCTTGCCGTTTGCACGATGTAGGTGTCATCGTCCGCGTACCCTTTGACGAAGGGGCCCTTACGGGATCGGTGAGCAGCGACACCGTCTTCCCCGAGGGCGACTTCCGGTCCAATTATTTCCGTGGAGACCGGAAGCGTCAGGTGGAAGAACGGGTGAACGCGCTGAAAGCCCTTCTGAATGACGAGATCCGGACCCTGGCGGAGCTGGCCCTGCGCTTCTGCCTTTCGTGGGATGCGGTCTCCACCGTCATTCCCGGGATGCGGAAACCGGAACACGTTCGTTCCAACTGTGCCGTATCGGATGGGCGGCGCTTGCCGGCAAGCCTGCTGGCCGAATTGGAGAAACACGAGTGGCCCAAAAATTTTTATCAGTAGCAACGGAAAGGTGACTTATGCCCAGAGTAACGCGCGAAATTCCGGTGGAGCACATGCTCTCCCGCCAGATGAACCTCTGGGAAATGCGCCGCCAGATGGCAGAAGAAGGAAAGGCTGGGGAGCTGGCAGAAGAGCCCTGGCATCGGGGGTACATTGCCATTTCCAGGCAACTGGGTAGCCTGGGGAACGATATAGCCGAGCGGGTTGCAGCCCTCCTGGGCTGGGAAGTATTCGACCGGGAACTGGTTCACCAAATCGCCACCAGCACACGGATGCGGACACAGGTCATTGAAAGCCTGGATGAAAAGGGGAAAGATGCGGTAAAAAGCTGGGTACAGGGGTTGATTGACTCCGACAGCATCAGCTCAGACCGCTACTGCTACCACCTGATCCGCGTGCTGACCACCATTTCCCAGCATGGCCGGGCCGTAATTGTAGGCCGTGGGGCAAATTTCGTTCTGGATCCTCGAAAAGGGGTCCGGGTGAGGGTGATCGCGCCGGAATCGGTACGCATCCAGCGGGTGGCGGATGCTTTCCACCTATCCCTCCGGGAGGCGCGCAAACGCGTACGGGAATCGGACAACAATCAGATAGCCTTCATCCGGCAGTATTTCCATCGGGATGTTAATGACACGGACGCTTATGATCTGATCATCAATACGGAATTCACTTCGGTAGAGGCCGCGGCCCGGGCGATTCGGGATGTTCTGATAGAACGCTACGCCAGTACGGTTCCGGACAAAAGCGGAAAGGGAGACTGATCATGCCGCTGCGGCGAAAAATTTTGCTGTTTTATGCACTTCTTCTCCTCAATTTCCTTTTTCATGCCGGAGAGCTCTACGTCCGTCTTGTGCGGTACGTACTGGATTCGCGTTCCGTGGTGTTTATCCTTCTTGTCCTTCTCCACATCCTGGTCTACAGTTTGCTTTTGTATATTGGGTGGCTGCTTTTCACCGCACGGCCGGCTGGTTACCGCGGCGCGAGGATCGCCGCAACGGTTTTTCTCACCTACGGTTTATTGCTGGCAATTGCCTCCGTCTACCGAAACGGGCAGGTTCCAGGAAACTTCAGTGGCTTTCTTTATGTTATGATCTGTCTGCCGCTGATTTTGCAGCTTTCCGACTATCGGAAACAAGAGGAACATCCCGGGGTTACCTCCGGGACTTCTCTGCCCAGATCTGAGCAAGGTGAACTATAACTTCGGCGGCCTTTAACATATCTTCCACAGAAATCCACTCCTGGCGGGAATGGAAATTGTGCCCGCCTGTGAAAATGTTGGGGGTCAGCAGACCGGCATACGATAGGCGAGCACCATCCGTACCACCGCGGATGGCATTAAGCTGCGGTTCCAAGCCGGCCCGGCGTACGGCTTCCATGGCAAACTCCACCACCCTTGGGTCTTCTTCCAGCTTGTAGCGCATGTTCCGATAAGATTCCTGAACCGCTAAATCAAAAGAGGCACCGGGGAATTTCGCAACGGCTTCTTCGGCGATGCGCCGCAGGAATTCTTCTTTTTCTTTCAGTCCTTCCACTTCGAAATCGCGGATGAGAAGCTTGATGGTGGTTTCTTCTACAGAACCTGTTACCGAATTGGGATGGACGTAGCCCTCTCGGCCTTCCGTTGTTTCCGGCGAAAGGCTTTCTTGGGGCAGACGATTTAAAAACTCCGCAGCAACCTTGATGGCATTTACCATTTTGCCTTTTGCATAGCCCGGATGCACATTGATACCACGGAATACAAGCGTCACCGTGTCCGCACAAAACGTTTCGTTGTCAATCTGACCGGCCGTTTCGCCATCCACTGTATAGGCGTATCGGGCACCAAATTTGCTGATATCGAAATGCTCCGTCCCGCGTCCGACTTCTTCGTCGGGTGTAAACGCCAGCCGGATCTTCCCACGGGGGATTTCGGGATGATCCATCAAATAGCGAATGGCCGTGAGGATTTCCACGATGCCGGCTTTGTTGTCAGCACCAAGCAAGGTACGGCCATCGGAGGTGACTATTGTTTCTCCAACTTTCCCGGCAAGGTCAGGGTTTTCATCAACCCGGATTACTGTTTCCGGCGGTCCAGCCAAATGAATGTCGCGGCCGTCATAATTCTCGTGCAGAACAGGGTGCACATCTTTCCCGGAAACATCCGGAGATGTGTCCATATGCGCAATAAATCCGATAACAGGAACTTCCGGTCCAGCTGTACCGGGCAGGGTGGCCATCACATATCCGTGTTCGTCTACCGACACTTCCTGCAGACCCATCTGGCGTAAATCTGCAGCCAGCTTTTCTGCAAATACTTTCTGTTTTTCCGTCGATGGGAAAGATCCGGATTCTTCACTGGATTGCGTATCCATGGAAACATAGCGGAAAAACAGATCAATCATCCATTGACGGTAACCGGAAAAATCCATCTTTCATCCTTTCCTTTCGCTTAAGAACCGGGACTCCGAAACAAAATGCTGGATCTTTTCCTTTTACAAAGCAATATAGCGAATGGGAACAACAAATTCAATGCCCGCACTATCATCCTGGCGAACGGCTTTTCTTCTCTGGCAGGGAAGCTCCATTTGTGTAAAACCGCTTGTTCCCCCTCCCTCCCCAAATTCTCTCATTTTTGAGAGTATCTTTATCTTCACGATCTCTCAATTTTGAGAGTTCTTTTATGAAATACGATTTTTTCACCGATTTTTCTCTATAAAAACCAACATGTTATGCCGATAAAAAGATTGCGCAGTTTTGGCACGCATCTTGCCAAAATAAAAGGCGAAAGCGCTGTTCTTTGAACGGTCAGGTTAAGCGGGCAACTGAATGCGTAAGCCATGGTCAGGTTTGGCTCAGTTGCTCAAAGGTTAGCCCCGTTGACTTAGAATGGCTCCCTCCTCAAGCTAAGTCGATGGCATCTGGGGAGGGGGGACAAAAGGGCATTGTACCGTCAAGGAGGTTCTCAGGACGGACTCCCCGTGGATGGTGGTAGCCGTGTGGGAGCGGATACGCCGTGAAGGCGTGGGAGAGCCGGAATCGGTGAATCCGGAACCTGAAGCGGAGATGGTTCGGAGCGGTTAAGTAGCGATCCTGGTTTTCTGAAATAAGATTGCCGTTCTGAGCCTCCTTTCCTTTTGTCCCCCCTCCCCTTTTTTTGCCCTGCCAAAGGAGAACTTCTCTGTCCCGTCGGCTCTTCATTTAAAACGCGGATAGTGGCATCCCTGGATGCAAATTGCTATATTCTATGCACAGACAGGTCAACACACAGATTGCCAACAACCGTAATTGCGGAATGCCGACGCTCAAATGGAGGGAGCTGCATGATTCGCGGAATTGACCACATCGCCATAGCCGTACAGGACCTCGGAACCGCCGTGCGAACATTCTCTCTACTTTTCGCCGGAAAGGAACCCGAATTTGAAACCATCCCCGATCAGAAGGTGCGGGTTGCCATTTTCCAGTTGGACAACTGCCGGATTGAACTCCTGGAGCCCACAGATCCGGGCTCTCCGGTCGCCAAGTTCCTGGAAAAACGCGGCGAAGGTTTGCACCACATCGCACTGGTCACAGACCGTATTCGGGCCGATCTGGAACGCCTGGCCGGTCAAGGATTTGTCCTCATCGATTCCCTACCCCGGGAAGGGGCCGGATCCCGAAAAATTGCGTTTCTTCACCCATCCTCGGCACATAGTACCTTGATAGAACTCTGTGAAGCGAAGACCTGATGGGCTACTATTTTGCTTTGCCTCTTCTTTCCGGCAAAGCTATATTTGGAACAGGTACCAATACAGGGAGGAACAATGGAAGCGATCACTGAAATCCGGTTGCCTGGTGCCAAGCTCTTCAAGAGAGGCAAGGTGAGGGATATTTTTGATTTTGGCGATCAGCTCCTCATTGTGGCAAGCGACCGCATCTCCGCATTCGACTACGTGATGCCAAACGGGATCCCAGACAAGGGAAAAATCCTTACACAAATTTCCCGCTTCTGGTTCGAACGCACTGGCCATATTATCGACAATCATATGGTTTCTACCGAAGTAAACGACTTTCCCGAAATTTGTCATCCCCACCGCACCTTGCTGGAAAAACGAAGCATGCTGGTGATAAAAACAGAGCCTCTCCCTGTGGAATGCATTGTGCGCGGTTACATCTCCGGTTCTGGATGGAAAGACTACCAACGAACCGGCCAAATCTCCGGAATTCCACTTCCGGCGGGATTGAAGGAATCGCAACGGCTGGAGGAGCCTATTTTCACTCCTTCCACCAAAAGCGATACCGGCCACGACGAGAATATCACATTTCAGCAGATGATTGATCTCATCGGGAAAGAGCTTGCGGAGAAGGTCCGCGACGTTAGTTTAGAAATTTACCAGTTTGCCAGGGAGTACGCCGAGGAACGCGGCATTCTCATCGCCGACACCAAATTCGAATTCGGCCTGCGCGACGGGAAACTCTACCTGATCGATGAAGTGCTTACACCTGACTCTTCGCGGTTCTGGCCCAAAGAGCAGTACGAACCAGGCAGGCCACAGGTCAGTTTCGACAAACAGTATCTGCGGGACTGGCTTGAATCCATCGGCTGGAATAAACAGCCTCCAGTTCCAGAGCTTCCAGAAGAAGTGATCCTCAATACAAGGAAAAAATACCTAGAAGCCCTGGAAAAATTAACCGGCACCTCTTTGTAATCAACGAAAGGAAAGGAACGGCCCTGCTGCGTCTGCTGCGCATTGCGCTGGGGTTCATTTTTCTCATTCTCGGGTTGGCCGGGCTTTTCTTGCCCATCTTGCAGGGATTTCTCTTTCTCGGCATCGGCATTCTGCTGATCGGAAAAGACACACCGCTGGGACGCTGGCTTTTGAAGCAGGTACAGCGTTTCCGGCCTGGCAGCAAAAGAAAACCGGAGGAAAAGAGCCGGCCCAACAGAACAGCCTGAACCGGCCGGCCCGGAATCGAGGGATCCTCCGCGGTCCTAAAACATACGGAGAACAAAAATGGGGTTCCGCTGCGGCATCGTTGGTTTGCCCAATGTGGGAAAGTCGACATTATTCAATGCACTCACGGCTCAGCAGGTGCCGGCTTCCAATTACCCGTTCTGTACTGTGGATCCAAACCATGGGATGGTGCCGCTGGAGGATGAACGCCTGGACCGTATTCAGCAAATTTTCGGTTCGGCAAGAAAGGTACCAACTCACCTGGAATTCGTGGACATCGCCGGGCTGGTAAAAGGCGCCAGCCATGGAGAAGGACTTGGAAACCAGTTCCTCAATCACATCCAGCAGGTAGATGCCATCGCCCATGTGGTACGGTGCTTCGAAGATCCGGATGTGGCCCATATTGATATCCGTCTGGATCCCATCCGCGATATCGAAATCGTCCGCACCGAGCTTCTTTTGAAAGATCTTGAAACGGTAGACAGACGTTTGGCAGCCGTACAGCGGAAAGTGAAAGTAGGCCAAAAAGAGGCCCGTGCCGAAGCGGAGCTGCTCGAAAAAATACGATCGGCCCTGAACGACGGCATCCCCATTGCTGAACAGAATCTTTCCGCCGAAGAACAGGAGCGGATCCGGCCCTACAACCTTCTCACCGCTAAACCGGTCCTTTACATTGCCAATGTAGATGAAGGGCAGCTGCATGAGAACCCTCTGGCCCGGCAAGTGGAGGAATATGCCCAACAGCACAGCGCCGGCTTTGTACAAATTTGTGCCAAAATTCAGGCTGAAATTGCTCAGCTGGATCCCGATAGCCAGAAGGAATTTCTCCAAGAACTGGGACTGGACGAATCCGGGTTGCAGAAAATTGTCCGGGAAGGATACCGCATCCTGGAGCTGATCACTTTTTTTACGGCCAATGAGAACGAAGCCCATGCGTGGACCGTACGGCGAGGGACCAGCGTTCAGAAAGCTGCCGGGAAAATCCACTCCGATTTTGAAAAAGGCTTCATCCGGGCGGAAGTGATCAAATATCAGGATCTGGTGGAATACGGTTCAGAAGCCGCGCTGCGCCAGCACGGCAAAATCGCCGTCCACGGGAAGGATTACATGGTCGAAGATGGAGACGTCATTTTCTACCGTTTCAAAACATCCTGATAACCCTGTGGCCACAAAAAGTCAGCCCTTCCACCAAAACAACCGCCGTCCAAATGCCCTTCTCCTTCCAGGAGGAAAAATGCCCGCATGGGAGCAGCCATTCAAACCGACTGTGTAAAACGGCGGACAGGAGTCCAACAGACCGGGAGGTTTCCGGTTCCGCCGATGGCGGACCTACGCCTCTTCGTCCGTGCGGATCCCCAGTTCCGCCATTTTCCGGTAGAGCGTCGCCTCGCCTATTCCAAGCGCTCGGGCCGTTTTCCCCCGATGAAATCCGTGCTCACGAAGACGCAACAGAATGTAATTTTTCTCAAACTCGCGGATCGCCTCTTTGAGCGTACCGCTGTGTGCGTAACTGCCCACCTCCCCCGACTCTTTTTGTAAATCCGGCGGAAGATGTTCCACTTTCAAAAGATCGCCCTGGCAGAAAATCATGGAACGTTCGATAATGTTTTCCAGCTCCCTCACTTCGCCGCGCCATTCATGATTCATCAGAATCTGGATAACCCGTGGTTCGGCTCCCTGTACCCGCTTGTTCATCTGCCGGTTGTATTTCTTGATGAAATGCGCAACCAGCAGCGGGATATCTTCTTTCCGTTCTGATAGGGACGGCAGCACAATCTCAACGATGTTCAGGCGGTAGTAAAGATCTTCTCGGAAGCGACCGGCCTTTACTTCTTCATAGAGATTCCGGTTGGTTGCTGCTATGATGCGGACGTCCACTTTCACCGGAGCGGTAGACCCCACCGGGATAATTTCGCGTTCTTCCAGGGCCCGGAGTAGCTTCACCTGCACCGGCATCGGGATTTCGCCTATTTCATCCAGAAACAGCGTTCCCTTGTCCGCTGCCTTGAAAAAGCCCTCCTTATCCTGGATTGCCCCCGTAAAAGCCCCCTTTTTGTGGCCAAACAGCTCGCTTTCCACCAGCGACTCCGTGATGGCCCCGCAGTTGATGGCCACAAAAGGCCCTCGGCTCCGCGGACTGTTGTAATGGATCGCTTTGGCCACCAGCTCTTTTCCGGTTCCGCTTTTCCCGGTAATCAGCACGTTGCTGTCCGTCTGAGAAACCAGCTTAATCTGTTCAAACACCTGCTGGATGGCCTTCGACTTGCCAACAATGTTGGAAAAATCGTATTGCGTGTGAATCTCGCGGCGGAGGGCCTGATTCTCCAGAATCAGATTTTTGTGCTCAATCAGCTTGCGGACTTTAAGCACCACATCCTCAAAATTGAGAGGCTTCAGCATGTAATCCGAAGCCCCTTTCCGCAAGGCCTCAATAGCTGTCTCCATGGTGCCATAGGCCGTAATGATAATGAACGCCAGCCGCGGGTTGAGGGCCGTGGCCCGCTCGATCACTTCCATCCCGTTCATATCCGGCAGTTCCAGATCGCACAGAACAACATCGAAGCTGGAATCCAGGATTCTTTGTAGGCCCTCTTCACCGCTCCCGGCCATTTCACATTCAAAGCCGCGCTTGGAGAGGACCATCGAAAGGGACTCACGCAAAATGCGGTCATCATCGATAATCAGAATGCGGTCTGCCATTTCTACCCTCTGTCATTTTCCACAGGCAATGTAACCACAAACCGGGAACCCTTTCCGGGCCGGCTTTCTACCTCAATTTCACCTGCATATCCTTTCACTATATTGTAGCAGACCCAAAGACCCAGCCCGGTGCCCTTTCCCTCCTTCTTCGTGGTAAAGAAAGGTTCAAAAATCCGGGAAATGTTTTCCGGAGGAATGCCCTCCCCGTTGTCCTCCACTTCCAGCTGGACAGCTCCGTTCGCATATCGGGTGCGAACCCAGATCTGCCCATCCGGACGTTTCTCCAGAGCATCCGCCGCATTTAACAACAGATTAATAACCACCTGAAGCAGGCGGTCATAGCTCGCCCGCAGGTTGGGAAGATCTGGCTCAAGTTCCAGCTTCAACCGTTTCCGTTTAATGCGGCGGTCGAACCGCACGATCCGCGCCGCATCCCGAACAACCTCGTTCAGGGAAACGGCGGCAATGTCATGATCGATGGGACGGGAAAAGTTGACCAGTTCCCGGACGGTCCGTGCAATCCGTTCGGTCTCGTTCTGGATGAGCTTCAGCTTTTCTTTGAAGTCCGGGTCGTTGGTCAGCTCGTGCAAAAGCTGAGCAAGAGAGGAGACCGACGTTAAGGGTGTCGCCACCTCGTGGGCGATTCCGGCCGCCAGTTTTCCAACCGCAGACAGCTTTTCGGACTGAATGAGTTGCTGTTCCATTCGCTTTTGCTCGGTGATATTGCGGGCGATCACAGAGCTACCCACATACCGGCCATTCTCGTCGTAAATGGCCGTCCGCGTTACACTGATCTGCACAATCCGGCCATCGCGGGTGCGACGCTGGGCCTCCAGGTTGCGGACAAAGCCCTTTTTTCGCACTTCCTGGCTGATCCAGCGAATCTGCTCAATGGATTTAGGATCGTCCGGCACAATAACCGTAATGGGTTTTCCCAGTACTTCCTCCGCCTTCCAGCCATATAGGGCTTCCGCCCCGCGGTTCCACATACGGATGCGGTCTTCAGCATCCAGCACAATAATAGCATCCGCCGCATCCCGCAGGATGTTCTCCACATAGCGGCGGTACTCATCCAGTTCCTGCCGCTGCTTCACATGATCGGTAATATCGTGCACCAGCACATGCACAACCGTGTTCCCGGAACCGTCACGGTAGGGAAGCATGTGAAAATTGATGATCCGCCGTCCCTTTTTTTTGCTCAGATGCGGGGCATTCCGCAGTTCGCGCACCTGGCCGGTAGACAGGGCAGCATCCACCTCTTCTACAAAACGGCGTTCTTCTCCTCGAAACACCTCGAACACATCTTCCAGACGCCGTCCCAGCACCTCTTCGGCCGAGATCTCATACAGCTCCTCCATATTACGGTCCCACTGGACAATCCGGTGATTTGGGTCCAGAGAAAAGAGCCCGATATCGCCAAAGCTGGCATAGGCCCTGACCAGTGCGTCGAATTCCACAGGTGTTGGCTCGCCCGCCAGTGCCGCGATCCAGCGGTCAAAATGGCGGTCCAGTTCTATCAACTGCATTACGTCGACGGCCCCGGCAATCCCGTCCTCTGAGGGTCCGACCAGCAGGGAAAGGGCCTGCGATTTCCAAGAAAGCATAAACTGCACAGCGGCGGACAAATTTCCCAGGCTTTTCAGGAACGCCCAGAGCGCTGTGGTTTGAGGAGCGGCCGCGCCCAGAAATTCCGAAACCGCGCGGTCCGTTTCCAGTGCCGGAGCGGGCCATTTATCCGAGGTAGCGGTTTCCCTCAGCGCCTCACAAAGAATGTGGTGCAGTGATTTTTCCATTGTTCACCCTAAGCAAAATATAGCCCGTCTTTCGGGCCAAAAGCTACAAATTCGGCTTGCAAGACCGCTCGTCGGATAAACACACACCCCGGCGAACACCGGTACCAGGATAAGAATTCTCCTCCGGAAAACGCTTCCCGGCGCCACCCTGCAGATTCCCCGGTTGCGGCAAATCACCCGCGGTATATCGGACCGGCTGACTGCAAATAATGGCGACAGAAGCAAAAAGCGCTATCCGCTATGGCTTCTCGATGATCACGAGATCGGCATCGTTCACCTGAAATCCCAGCAGGATAGACATTAACAAATGATCTGCCGGGACCGAGTAAACTCCGTCTTCATTGGGAATCGGAACTTCGTACCAGGGATCTGCGATCTGAAAGGCGTCCTTCTCCGCATCATATCCAAAAATCACAACAAAATGAGTGGCATGCTCAGGCCTGAATTCGCTCCAGTTCACCGTTCCCTGGTAGAGGTATTCCATGTCCAGTGCGGCAATAACTGGAATCCCCTTTTGCAGATAGGAAACAATCAGCCTGCGCGACAGGGTCTGGAATTCCACACGCCCGCCCTGTTCCAGCCAGCGGATGTAACCGGCCGCGGACACACTGTCCTTATAATTGGCAATTCCGGGAAGATATTCTTTCAACTTGGCCAGAAGCTCCTCCCGGGAGAGGCGTGTCCAGGAGGGATGGATCACCCGGAAGTTGAACGAGATGGTCTTGGCCTGAAAACCCATCGCTTTGGCAGCGAGACAGATGTGCGGATCCAATACGCCGATACCCGGAAATAGGGTGAAATGCTTCATCATTTCCTCATGCGAAACGGACTTTCCGTAATAATTCAGAACCATCCTCAAACTGGTTGGTCCGCAGGTGATGTTGTCTGGCTGAGCGAAACGCTCTACATTCAGCGAGACGGACGGAAGCCGCGCCTCACGGCCCGAACAGGAAAACAGCCCCAGAATGGCAATTAGAATCACCAGGCGACGCATCGCAGCACCCTCCCGTTTTTTCGGCAAGATAACCATTTTATGAACCAACTACAAGACTCTGCACCCCCTCCGTCAGATCTAACGATTTTTTGCGCCTCCGGCAGAGAATCCCGGATTTCCCAGAAGTGCTTGCTTTTTTACAGGACGGCATTTAGATTTTACTGTCACGATAAACGAGAGCGAAAGGACTGCGGATGAAACTCACAGTGCTATATCCTGCGTACTTTCCGAACCTGCTCTGGTGGCACAAATTTACCGAATCAGATGTCCCCGTTCTCCTGGACGACTACCCGTACTCATCCTCTTTGCACATAAACCGGACCGACATCAAATCCGTTAACGGCAAATTGACGCTCACCGTTCCTCTCTCTCAGCCGGAAAAAGGAAAAACCGAAATCCGTTCCGTACCAATCGACGCCAGCAAAAACTGGCGGCGCACCCATCTTGCCAGTCTGGAAACCAATTACCGTAACGCACCATATTTTGAACACTACTTTCCCCATCTGAAAAGTTTTTATGAACGGGAGTGGTCTTCGTTTTTTGATCTCTGCCTCGAAGGAATTCGCCTCATCCAGAAACTTCTGCGGCTGGAGAAGGAAATTCACTTCTCCTCAGAGACGCCGGTAAAGGGCAGCCGGGAAGAACGGGTCATCCAGCTTTTGCGCCGGTACAACTGCTCAACGTATGTTATCGAAGAACACAGCGGCTCCTATTTCGACCCGGCTGTGCTGGAAAAGGAGGGTTACCTGGTGGAATTCGTCAAGTCGCCAACTCACCCGTACGAGCAGCAATTCGAGCCGTTCATTCCGGGCCTGTCCATTCTCGATGTTCTGATGAACGAAGGCCCCTACACCATCCGCGTGATCGGCGAAAAATGAACCGGAAAGCCACCACATTACGGATTGGGATCATCGGGTGCGGTCGGGTAGGGCGGGCATTCGCCATCGCGGCCCGCAACGCTGGCTTCCAGCTTGCCTTTTTGATCGACAAAAACCGGGCCCTCCTGCCCACCCTGAAGCAGCTGTTTCCCGACACACCGGTTTCGGCTACCCTGACCTCCACAGAAAACGCAGAATTGATCCTGCTGACGGTGAACGATGATGCCCTCCCGGCAGCTGCCAGGGAGCTTGCAGCCACAAAAGAACAATGGGCCCGGCAGGCGGTCGTACACACCAGTGGAGGAACCCCTTCTTCGGTTTTGAGCCCCTTGAAAGAAAAGGGAGCGTTTGTTGCCTCTCTGCACCCGGTGCAGACCTTCTCCGGTGCCCAGAAAGACGTGGAAAAGCTGCAAAACTGTCATTTCGTCTTTGAAGGTGACCCACAGGCCTATCGGATACTGGAGCCTTTCGTCCAGGCTCTTGGCGGCCGCATTCTAAAGCTGACCCCGGAACAAAAAATTCGGCACCACCTGGCATGCGTGTTCCTCTCCAATTACATCGTTTCTTTAATCCATACGGGACTCCGGCTGATATACGACCTTTGCCCGGATGAAAATCAGCGAAAGGCCATCTACCTGCCGCTTCTTGAATCGACCGTTGCCAACACAAAAACGCAGCCGCTTGCCCAGGCCCTCACCGGCCCCATTGCCCGCGGCGATGTGCAAACCGTAGCCAGTCACCTCAGGATTCTTCGCGAGCAGGCTCCCGGTTATCGGGCCCTTTACTGCCAGCTAGGCCTTCAGGCCCTGGATCTCCTGCAAAACGGAAATCTCTTTTTACCTCGGCACCGGGAAATTAAAGATCTTCTCAGCAAGGAGCTGCGTCAAACAGAGAGACAAATTTCCAGGGATTGAGAGATGAAAACCCCGGAAGAGATCCGGTTTGCGGCGGACGTCATGCTCGGGCGTCTGGCCCGGTGGCTCCGGGCCATGGGCTACGACACGCTTTTTAATCCGGATTGGCCCCGGTTTCTGCTTCCCATGGAAGCCAAAAGGGAAAACCGCATCCTCCTTACCCGCAGCAAAAGAATGGCAGAAGAGCACCCGGAAGTACCGTCGCTGGTGATCCGTTCGCCCCATCCGCGCGAACAGCTGCTGGAAGTCGTTCAGGCTTTTGACCTGGGAACCGATTGGATTTTCACCCGTTGCACATTATGTAACACACCGGTTCATGAAACTGGCGCCGAGCAAGCCCGCGGCCGGGTACCGGACGGTATTCTGCAGATGGAAACGCGGTTCTACGAATGCCCGGGCTGCGGAAAAATCTATTGGGAAGGGAGTCACATAAAGCGGTTTGAAGATTTGCTCCAGCAGATTGGCATCGCACCGCAATCAAAAAAGGAATAAAACATGGCAACACCCGAAGAGATCCAGGAGGAGAACCGTAAAATCCGCCGCATGCGTCTCCTGGTAGATCTGACTTGCTCCATGCTGGCACAGGCAGACCTTACGCACATCGAAATGCTGAATCTGGTGGCAGCCACCCGAAAAACCATCCTGGAAATGTTTCCGGGAAAAGAAGAAGCCTTCGATCTGATCTATCGCCCGCGGTTCGAACGCATCATCCGGGAACGGCTGAAATCCAACTGATGGTCGGCGGAAAACGCAACATTATCTTGCTGGTTTTCCTGTTTGTGGTAATGGCCGCTGTTGCTGTCCTCTTTTCCACCACACCAGAGCCGGCGGAACCGTACTTTTCGGCTAACACACTCCCCAGATCGGCAGTGCAGCAGTATTTTTACCTGAAAGATTTCATTGTCGGCCAGCCTGCGGAACAATTCCAGGGTTACGAACCCATCCCCCAGCGCCAGTGGAAATTCCAGCTTGCCTTCTATTTTTATGCCACAGCCTGTATGCTGGCAAGGGACCCATCCTTCGACCCGGATGCACCTTCGGTGCTGAGACAGCTCATCCGGAAGTATCTCAGCCGGCCCGTTTGGGAAGACTGGCTTCAGGACGGCTATGGAAAAGATCCTTTCCGCCAGCACAACATGATGTACCGCGGACATCTCGCCCTGATGCTGATCCTGTACGAATACGTGACCGGGCGGACCGAATTTGCCGCTCTGGCAGATTCGGTCATTCTGCGCCTCCACCAGGAAGCCAGCCAGAACCCCATGGCCGCCGTTTTGTGTGAGCCCGATAATTACTACATTGCGTGCAACAGTGTTGGCCAGCTGGCCTTTCTCTTTTACGACCGGCTGCGCCGCACAGAGCTTTCGGCCATCCGGCATCGATGGCTCGCTTCCATCCAGGAGTCGTTGCAAAATGCTGGTACCGGCCTGCTTGCCACCGTTTTTCACCCCTCCTCCGGGAAAGCGGCCTATTTCCAGTCAGCTCGACATAATGGCTGGGACATTGTTTTCTTGAGCGCCATCGACCCGGTCTTTTCCAGAGATCTGTATCGCAATTACCGTCGGCAGATCATTCGCTCGTTTGCCGGGTTTGCCTGGGCAGCCCGCAAACCCGGCGGATGGTGGCCAGACGGTGGGGGTAGCGGCTTTGCCATGGCAGCAGCCCACGCTGCCGGTGACCGCATAACGTTCCGGAAATTCCTTCGCAGCCTGCAGGCGCTGGGCAGGCCTGTCCGCACCGGTGAAAAGTTGCATTACAAGCGCTCCAACCTCCTGGGTGATGCCATCCTCCTCTTTGCCAAAGTGGTCTGTTTCCGAGAACTGCTGGAAAAAACTCCGCCAATACTGCGATGATCCTGGCCGGAATTGACTTGACCGCTTCGGCGCGCCGACCTACTGCCTGCGCAAAAATGGACGATTCCTTCCAGCTGCAGGACATCCGTACCCTGGCAACCGATGATGAGATCCTCCGCTGGCTGGATCATTGCCATCTTGTGGGACTGGATGCCCCCTGTACGTTACCCCGCGGACTAAACCTCTGCTGTATGGATGATCCGCCCCGGTGCTCCTGCACCCCCCAAAACCCGTTTGCAGGCCGGCAGGCGGAAAAAAAGTTGCTCCGCGAAGGAATTCGTGCCTATATCATTACCAGAAACTCTTTTGCCAAACAGTGGATTCGGAGAGGGCTGCTCCTGAGAGAAAAAATGGAACAAAACGGCATCGAAGTGGTGGAAGTTTACCCTACCGGTACCAAAAAACGGCTGTTCGGTCACCTAACCGGACCCAAAACTTCCCGGTATGCGCGGCAACAACTTCAGATGTCCCTCCGTACATGGGTGGGCTCGCTGCCCCACCCCGGCGACAGGTTGCTCTCTCACGATGAGCTGGATGCGGTGCTGGCATGCTTGACGGCTGTACTGTATGTGCAGGGGTTTACGGAAGGAATCGGCGATCCGGATGAAGGGCTGATCCATTTGCCCCGAAAAGGACTTTCGCCCCATCGGATCTCCCGGAAAAAATAGAAGCGGACCTACTGAATAAGGAGGAACACACGGTGGAAAAACCGGTTGTCGTGTTTGTGACGGTTCCCTCTCAGAAGGAGGGAGAGCGCATCGGCCGGACCCTGGTGGAAAACCGCCTGGCGGCCTGCGTAAACATCGTGCCTCACCTCTACTCCATTTACCGGTGGCAGGGAAACATCGAAGAAGAAGGCGAATTTTTGCTCATCATCAAAACCATGCCGGACCGCCTTTCCGCCCTCATTGAAAAGGTAAAGAAAATTCACAGCTACAGTGTTCCGGAAATCATTGCCGCACCAATTGTGGATGGAAACCCCGATTACCTGAAATGGGTTTACGAGGAGACGCGGCTGTGAAAACCGCACCGGGCGCAGAACTCATCCTGCTGGGCACCGGAACCTGCATCCCGGTGAAAGACCGGAGCTCTTCCGCGTATGTACTCCGGTACCAGGATTTTCATCTGCTGTTGGATATCGGGACCGGTACCCTCCGCCGTCTAACCGAAGCCGGCGTGGATTACCGGGATATCGCCGCTATCGCCATCAGCCATTTTCACCCGGATCATATCTCTGACTTGGTTCCGCTGCTGTTCGCACTGAAACATACCCCCCAGTACAGACGTCATGAACCGCTTGAAATTCTGGGCCCACCTGGACTGATCAGTGTTCTGCGGCGTTTTGCGGACGTATATGGCTGCTGGGTAAGTTACCCGGGCTACCCGCTCACTCTGCTGGAAGTCGAAGAGGAAACGGCTTCGGTGGGCCCCGTACAGATTCGTACAATCCGCGCCCGGCACTCCCGCCGGGCCATTTCCATGCGCATCACACTCCCGGATGGCGTGTCTGTCTGCTATTCCGGCGATACCGGATTCAGTAAAGAACTAATTGGACTGGCGGAGGATACGGACTTCCTGCTACTGGAATGCTCGTACCCCTCCAGCATGCCGATGAATTCTCATTTAACACCGGAAGAAGCGGGAAAAATTGCAGCGGCCTCCAGGTGCAAATGTTTGATTCTGACGCATTTTTACCCGCTTTTTCAGAGCGAAGATCCGATGAAAACGGCCAAAAAATTCTTCCCAGGCGAAATCATTCTGGGAACCGATCTGGCTGTGATCCCATTGAACTCATAAAAGATGCGGGAAACATAAGAAGACAAAGAATGCAAACAGCCACAAAGCCGACATCTTCCTGGCCGAAGAGATTCCGCTGGTTTCTTCTGCTCTCCATATTCCTGCATCTTCTTTTTGCGTTTTTTTACGGCGTTCAGGGACGCTTTTTCTTCTTCATTCCAGAAGAGAAACCCCAAAAACCGGAAGAACCGCTGGTTTTTGAGGTGGTAGAATCCCCCGAAAATGCGCCAGAGGCCGAGCCAGACCGCCCCACCAACCTGGTTTCAGACAAAGCCACCCGGGCAGCTAACCCCCAAAGGTCCGACCAGCCCGGAGACACACCTTATTCCGAAGGAGATATAACTGAACGGGTTTTTCCTCAAGTTCCAGCCGCACCATCGCCGCCCACAGTATCGGCAGAACAGCCCGAACCGGCCCCCCCCACAGAAGAAGCCCATAGCGAATCTGAGGCGCAGACATCTACGGACATCGCCTATTTTCCGCCGCCGGGTTCTTTCAGCCGCGATGTTCTATTGGGCAAAAAGCCCACACCGCCTTCCCGCCCGGAGGCTATCCGGCCCCAGCCCAAAATGGATAGCCGCAAGTTCAGTGTAGATCAGCTGGGTGGGTTTGCTCTCAACACATATGACTGGAATTTTGCGCCCTATTTGCTATATTTGAAAAAGCGAATTCAGCAGCATATCTATCCGCCCCCGGCTTTCACGCGGATGGGAATTATCGAAGGCCGGACCGTTTTGCGTTTTATCATTTCCAAAAAAGGGAAACTGGAAGCTTTGCAAATCCTGCGCTATGAAGGGCACCAATCGCTGATGATCACAAGCCGGAACGCTGTGGAAATCTCTGCTCCGTTCCGCCCGCTTCCTGCCGATTTCCCAGAAGAATATCTGGAAGTGACGGCGACCTTCGTTTACAAAATCTACAGGTAGGAGGTTGGATTGAACGTTCTGCAACAGACCTACGTTTTCCTCAGCAAGGGCGGAATCATGATGATCCCCCTGTTGCTCAGCTCAATCCTGGCCCTGGCCATCATTCTGGAACGAGCCTTTCAGCTGCGGAGAAAAAAAGTCGTGGACCCTACCCTGCTCCGAATGATTGAAACCATTCAGGAAGAAGAAGACATCCGGGCTCTCCGCCGCCTTTGTCAGGAAACCCGCACACCTTTCTCCCGCCTCATTCAAACGGCCCTGGAAAACCTGGACCTGCCACGGGAAGAACTCAAAGAACTGCTGGAAGACGAAGGAAGGCAGGAGGTGAGGGAACTGGAACGCGGACTGGGAGCGCTGGAAACCGTTGCAAGTGCTGCCCCGCTGATGGGTCTTCTGGGAACGGTGATTGGCATGATCAAGGTGTTCAATGTCATCTCCAAAATCGGCGTGGGCCAGGCCAGCGCGCTCTCCGGCGGCATCAGCGAGGCCCTGATAACCACCGTCGTCGGGCTCTCTATTGGAATTCCAGCACTTATTGCCTACAATTACTACACCCATAAAGCCGAAAATCTGATTCTCGATATGGAAAAATCGATCGTAACGTTTCTGCAAAAACTCCGGAAGCTGGAGACCTCTCCGGCAGCCACGCGGCAAGAGATCATCCGATCGGATTCCTGAGAGGGACAGGATAGGCAACTTATGCAGCTGAAAGCCAAAAGCTCCCGGCGGGTTCAGATCAACATTACTTCGCTCATTGATGTCATGTTCATCCTTTTGATTTTTTTCATGGTCACTTCCACATTTCTGGAACAGCCCGGCATGAAGCTGGAGCTTCCGGAAGCCAAAACGGCCACCGTGGAACGGATCGAAAAGCTGGTAATTTTCATCGACCCGGACGAACGGATTTTTGTAAACGACAGGCCCGTTACCATCGACCGACTGGAACAACAACTCCACGAAACCCTGGGCAAAAAGCCGGACGTGCCGCTCGTTCTGCGGGCAGACCAGAACGTTCCTCACGGTTTGGTCGTGCGGGTCATGGACATTGCCAAAAAGATCGGCATCCGGCGGATTGTTATTGCAACCAAACCAGGTGCACTTTCTCCGGAGTAATCCTTCCCAATTAAACCAAAGGAAAGGAGGTGTTATGAAGCGTTTTCGTTACGTTGTGGCTACCGTTCTGATCTTTTCTTTCCTCTCTGGGATCTCTGCGGCAAAAGAGGAGGATCCCAAAAAGTGGACGGTGGAAGATGTGCTGAAGCAGGAGAGCGCCGGAAGCTTTGACATTTCTCCAGACGGTAAGTGGGTGGTTTGGGTAAAAACGCGTCCCGACAAGGACGCCAATCGCCGCGTCAGCGATCTATACCTGACCTCCCTGGTGGACAGCACAGAAATCCAGCTGACCCGCGGCAAGTATAGCGACCGGTCCCCCAAATGGTCGCCGGACGGCAAGTGGATTGCCTTTCTTTCGGCCCGCGGCGAGGGAAAAGAACGGACCACCCAGATCTGGCTGATCAATCCGCGTGGCGGTGAACCGTGGAAGCTCACCTCGGTGGAGAAGGGTGTAAGGTCCTTCGCCTGGCGTGATGCCAAACACATCATCTTCACCGCCCGGGAGAATACCTATTTTTATGAGCAGGAGCTTAAACGCAAAAAAGATGACGCCATCGTTGTGGGCGATCAGGAACATTTTTACCCGGTCCGTCTCTTTCAGATCTGCATCAGGGAAAAGAAAGTGAAACGATTGACCATGAACACCGGGCGCATTCAGGAATTCGCCGTCTCTCCAGATGGGAGGTGGGTGGTAACCAGCGAAGCACAGAGCGTCCACTACGGGTACGACCACCGCATCCCGCCGCGGCAGTACCTCTACGACCTGAAGGAAAAAACCCGGGAAGAGATCTTCACCGAAAAATACATGAAGCCATCCCGTTTTGTCTGGACCCTGGACGGCAAAGGGTTCTTTTGCACTCAGCCACTGGCCAGCAACCCCGAAGACGACTACGTTAGCGTTCCCACCCTTTACTACTTTGACCTCGCGTCTCGAAAATACGAGAAGGTTCCTCTCAATTGGAAATGGGAACTTGGCTTTTTCGGTTATTACATTACCAAGAATGGGCTCCTGGCTTCGCTAGCCAACGGTCCCTGGAACAAACTGGCCTTCTATTTCAAAGACGGAAAAAACTGGAAGCGCCAGTGGTTGAAGGATGAGAAAGAGAAAAACATTTTCATCAATGCGGTAGGACGGGATGGAAAGACGGTGATCTATACGTACACCACGGCCAGCACCCCACCGCGGATCTACGTGGCGACCCTGAACAACTTCCAGCTTACAGGAAAACGTGAGATTATCCGGCTGAATAAATGGATGGACAAGAAATACATCGCAAAAAGCGAGGTGATCTCCTGGAAGGGTGCCCGCGGAGATAAAGTGGATGGCATCCTCTACTACCCGCACAATTACGAACCCGGAAAACGCTATCCCCTTATTGCTTCCATACATGGTGGACCTTCGGGGGTGGACGTGGATGCCTTTCGCGAAAGCTGGTCCTCGTATCCGAACGTACTGGCCAGCCGCGGTGCTTTTGTCCTGAAGGTAAACTACCACGGAAGCGGCAATTACGGGCTGGAATGGGTGGAATCCATTAAAGGGCATTATTACGAGTATGAGGTGCCGGACATTCTGAAGGGCATCGACTACGTCATTAAGCGCGGGCTTGTCGATCCAGAAAAACTGGGAATCATGGGATGGAGCAATGGAGCCATCTTAACTATCCAGTGTGTTATCGAAACGGACCGGTTTAAAGTGTGTGCACCGGGCGCTGGCGATGTGAACTGGACATCCGACTACGGAAACTGTGCCTTTGGCGCAGCTTTTGACAATGCCTATTTTGGAGGCCCCCCATGGGAACGACCGCAATACTATATCAAAAAATCACCTCTGTTTAAAATGCAGAAGGTGAAAACGCCCACCATTATTTTCTTTGGTACAGAAGACACCAATGTACCGACGGAACAGGGCTGGGAACATTACCGGGCCCTGCAGCAGATTGGCAAAGCCCCGGTACGATTCATCCTCTTTCCGGGAGAGCCGCACGGTTTGCGGAAACTAACGCATCAGCGGCGCAAGATGGAAGAAGAGCTGGCCTGGTTCGACAAATATCTGTTCAAAACATACAGGAAGCCAAACGAAGCTTTCAAAAAAGACTCGCCGCTGGCTATCGCCCTGAAAAAGGCGGATGCCAAGAAGGTCAACGGCCGGTACGGCGAACTGATCAACGGAATCCTGGCTCCAGAGGTAGTTTTCTTCGACAGCCTCTGGGTGGGCCGTTTTGAGGTGACCCGCGCTCAATACGCGGCCTTCGATCCGGAATACCGGTACGAACCGGGCACGGAAAATTACCCTGCGAACAATATCCCCTATGAAAAGGCCCGGGCCTATTGCGAATGGCTTACGAAAAAAACCGGGAAAACATTCCGCCTTCCTACCGAAAAGGAAATGCGAAAACTGGCCGCAAGGGGCCGCTCTAACGCCAGACATGAAAACGTTCTGGACTACTGGGCCGGTTATGAACTGACCCCCGATGATGCCGCGCTCCTTCAGCCGAAGGTAAAAGAACTGGAGCGCAAAGGCTCCCTGCTAATGCCCGTGGGAAGTTTCCGGCCTGTGGGAAAATCTGTTTCGGTCTTTGACCTGGGCGGGAACGTGGCCGAATGGTGCACGGCCAAGGATGGCACCGGAAAAATCGTCGGGCTGTCCGCAATTAGCCCCAGCGATTCCAAAGCACCGTATTCGCCACCGCCCATGCGATATGTGGGATTCCGCATTATCCAGGAAAAGTAGGGCTCTCTGCCGACAATGATGTCCAATCCTGGCTGTTGAAAAAACAAGGGCCGGGCCACCCCCGGCCCTTTCATTTTAAACGATAGAATCTTTTTCCGCCCCCAAATGCTTGTATTGGCCGGCAATCACCAATTCGGCCCCGTAACAATTTTGTCCTCTCCATTCCCGGAAACCGCAAAAGCCGCCAAAAGAAAGCCCTTTTTTCTCAAAAAAGCCGCTAGCTCTTTTCTGCCCCGAGACATGGGATTTTCCGGCGGCAGCACTCAATATCTTCCTTTTTTTTGCCGATAGAATAATCGATACAGGCAACGAAACTGCGTGGAGGATTGCACACCATGGCCGAAAAAAAAGAACAGTCCGCAAATCCCCTGCTGCAGCTGGTCATCTTTAAAATTGGAGAAGAGGAGTTTGGCGTGGAAATTACCCGGGTGAAGGAGATCATCCGTCTTCAGCCGATCACCCGGATACCGCGCACCCCGGACTTTCTGGAAGGCGTTATTAACTTGCGCGGGAAGATCATTCCTGTGGTGGATCTGCGCAGGCGTCTTGGACTTCCTCCAAAAGAGCCAGACAAGAAAACGCGCATCATCGTCATCGAAGAGGAAGACAGAATGGTGGGGTTTCTGGTTGATGCCGTCACCGAGGTCCTGCGCATTCCCGATCAGACTACCGAACTGCCCCCCAATCTTAAGACAGGCATCGACCGCAGCTTTATCACATCGATCGGAATTCTGGACAAACGGCTCATTATCCTTCTGGATCTGAACAAGGTTTTCACGCTGGAAGAGGAAGAACAACTGGAACAGGTGGTGGAACATGCCCGAGCATGAAGAGAACCTGCTTAACGACCCTGAACTCATCCAGGATTTTGTTACCGAAACAACTGAACTCCTTGAAAGGCTGGATGAGGACCTAGTTTTGCTGGAAACGTGTCCCGATGATCAGGAACTGATCAACCGAGTTTTCCGGTCCATCCACACCATAAAAGGAACCTCGGCCTTTCTTGGGTACGAAAATCTTGTGAACGTTTGCCACAGTGCGGAAGAAGTGCTGAACCGGGTGCGCAAAGGCGAACTGCACATCAATGTGCCGATCCTGAACATTCTGCTGGAGGCCATCGATCTTATCCGTGCTCTGGTGGAACAGCTGAAAACCGGCTCAAAAGAGCCCATTGATACGCGTCCCACCATTCTCAAGCTGGAACGGCTGCTTCAGGAAAGTCAGGGAGAAGAACGAATGGAAGAAGCGGAGACGGAACAGCCACCTGCCGAAACGCCCGGAAAACCCAGCGCAGTCCGGGAACGGAAAACGGACGATGAAACTCTACGCATCCGGAAGGCTCACATAGACGATCTGATCAACCTTGTGGGCGAGCTGGTGATAGAGCGGAACCGCCTTTTGCAGCTGTACCGGACCCTGGGCGTAAAACAAGAGGGACTCTCCGAATCCATCGAGCGGCTCAGTTACATTGTTTCAGAGCTGCAGATGTCCATTTTGAAGGTGCGGATGCTTCCGATCGCACGTCTTTTCCGGCGGTTCCCACGTGTTGTCCGCGATCTGGCCCATGATCTTGGAAAGGAAGTGCAGCTTCACATCAGCGGAGAGGACGCGGAACTGGATAAGTCGATGGTGGATGAGCTGTATGATCCGCTCGTCCATCTGCTGCGCAACGCTGTTTACCACGGGATCGAACCGCCAGAAGAACGTGTAAAGCTTGGCAAGGACCGTACAGGCCATCTGTACCTCAGTGCCGAACACGAAAACAACCATCTGGTCATCCGGGTCCGGGATGACGGCCGTGGACTGCAAATCGAAAAAATCACACAGCGCGCCATCGAACGCGGTCTTATCTCCGCCGATCGTCTCCATGAAATGAAGGAGGAGGAAATTATCCACCTGATCTTCCAGCCCGGTTTCTCTACGGCCGAAAAAGCGGATGATGTAAGCGGCCGCGGTGTTGGGTTGGATGTGGTTCATAACCAGATCAAACGTCTGAACGGTATCATCGAGATCCACAGCGAACCGGGCAAAGGATGCGAATTCAACCTAAAACTTCCCCTTACGCTGGCTATCATTCAGGCCCTTCTGGTGGAGAGCGCGGGCGAGATTTTTGCCGTTCCGCTTTCCTCCGTGGTGGAAATTCTGAAGATTGACCGGAACGCCGTTCACCAAATCGGCGCACAACAGACCCTGTTGCACCGCGGGCGGGTTCTTCCGCTGGTGAACCTTTCCGAGGCGCTGGATCTCCGCGGCAACGGAAAAGAAAGCAAAGGCGAATATGTACTGGTCATCGGAATTGCCGAAAAGCGATATGGCCTGAGGGTGGATCGCCTTCACGGACAGGAAGAAGTAGTGATAAAACCGCTGGGCAGTGGGATGCCATCCATCGCCGGTCTGGCAGGATCCATGATCACCGGCGATGGACGGGTGCGTTTCATTGTAGAACCCTCACAATTGGTCTGAGGCAAAAGTTGATCCGCGTACTGATTGTCGATGACTCCATTTTTATGAGAACGGCTCTGGCCAAAATGCTGGAGTCGGATCCGGAAATCCGCGTCATCGACGTGGCCCGCAACGGCCGGGAGGCGATCGAGAAGATCCGACGTCACCGCCCGGATGTGGTGACCATGGACATCCTTATGCCTGAGCTGAACGGGCTGGATGCGCTGCGGATCATCCAGCGGGATTTTTCTGTGCCCGTCCTGATGGTGAGTTCCCTCACGGAGGAGGGAGCCCAGGCCACTCTGGAAGCGCTCTCGCTGGGCGCCTTTGACTATATCCCGAAAGGGCTGAACCGGGCTCCCGTGGATGTCCTTCAAATTCAAAAAGAGCTGATTGCCAAGGTCAGAGCAGCCTACGAAACAAAGAAAAGGAAGGACTCTCCCAAACCCCTTTTGAAGGTTAAAAAGGGAGGGGTTCAGGAGCCCGCCCTTTCCCCGTCCCATCCCATTGAGATTATGGTGATCGGGGCTTCCACCGGGGGGCCCAAGGCGGTTCAGGAAATCGTCACAAAACTTCCGGGCGATTTTCCAATACCTATTCTGGTCGTTATCCACATGCCAGCCACTTTTACCCGGTCATATGCCGAACGCCTGAACCAAATGAGCAACCTGAAAGTGGTGGAAACGGAACACGGGCAGGCCCTTTCACCGGGTACAGTGTATGTGGCGCGCGGCGGCATCCACACCTATGTGCGGCGCTCCGGAGACGGCTTTTCTGTTCGCCTCTCACCCAGTCCAGAAGATTCGCTCCACAGGCCTTCTGTGGACATCACCATGCTTTCAGTGGCTCAGGAGTATGGACCTGCCAGCCTCGGAATAATTCTCACTGGAATGGGAAAAGACGGTCTAATGGGCATGAAAGAGATTTACCGTGCCGGGGGGATTACGCTCGCCCAGGACGAACGCAGCTGCGTCGTGTATGGGATGCCTCGAGTATGCGTGGAGCACAATGTGGTCCACCGCGTGGTCCCATTGAACGAAATGGCCAGGGTCATCGAGAAAATTGTCCGCGCATCCGGTTCCGGTCAGAAAAAGAACAGTGCATCAGCATCCTGACTTTTACGTCACGGCCATCCTTTTCGCTGCATTACTGGGTCGCTTAACAGACAAAAAAGCCCGCAGCAGTTCCAAAGGTCATCTGCTGCGGGCCAGGAGTTCACCAAAAAGAAGGTATTTTTCTCTGCTATTCGGAAGGAATCAGATCCCTCAGTTTTTTCAGCCGCTGTTCCCTCTCACGTGCAAATTTTTCAATTCCGTGCAGGATCCACTTTGGTGAAATGCGAGCTTCTTCGCAAACTTCGTCAACAGTTCCTCCTGTGCGCCAGCGGTTGTCCCAATCAGAAGAAAGGGAATATGCTTCCGAAACAGGATTGGAAATCCAGTCGCTCACAATCCGCCGTGAACCGTTGGTGATTACCATCGAATCGAACCATTCTTGTGGGGAAATCATCCGGTTCTGGTATTCCTCGTCCTGCCGTCTGAACAGTTCATGGCTGATAATCGCCACGATTTTTACGTTGATACCACGTTTGTCCAGTTCCGGCAGGACTTTCAGTACATTGGCGGTGGTGCTGGTTCCCTGTACCATCACCAGTCCCATTTTCGGTAGATTGGGCTTGTAATCGCGGATCAGATAAACACCCCGGGCAGCCTCAAAATGAGAGGCCATGCCAATTGCCTGCCGGTCGGGGATTTCAATTGGCGGCCGTGTCAGATGCAATACGATAATGGGCACATCCAGCTGCAGAGCCGCCGCCAGCACCACAGGCACTTCATTATATTCCCAGGGAAACAGATCCACATACTGGCCTTTGGGCAAAAGCTGGGTAACACCGGGGGCAAAGATCCCGAAGTGGGTACGGGAATCATCAGCGGTTTCCGGACCGGAATGCCCGGCAATCCAGACCACTTTGCCCACCTTTAGCTCCGTATCCTGCGCCAGCTGGCTGAAGAGGCGCATGGGGCCGTATTTCAGGTAAGAGAAGGAACCGTATGTGGCACAGGCTGTATAAAAGCCGTTGAATTCCTTGTATGGATCGCGGGCAAAATTCACGGTGGCCATGCCCACAGCCACACCGGCGTTGGTGAACTCGGTGATTTCCATAGGAAGGAGAGCGCCTAGCGTGTTTTTTTCGCGATCGTACCAACCCCATCCTTCAATATCGCCCCAGCCATGGGCAAAGCCGGATATGTTGGTAGAATCGGAAAGATCTGCCGCCGACACCACAAAGAGCGGCCGGCCGTAATGCTTTTTGCAGTACGAATTGATGTAGGCGCCGAATTTGGCCAGTGCTTTCCGGTTCGGAACTTTTTCACCGGGTTTGGCCCAGAGCTCTTCGGGATATGATCGGAAATCAAAAATTTTGGGATCTTTCAAAGGATTCTTTTCATCGCGGATGACCAGTTCCGGGATCTCATCCGGCACAGAATCGCCCAAAGAAACCAGTGTGTCTGCAATGTAGTCGATCAGCTCCTGATCCCGGCGGAGCACATCCAGAACCCGATTGATGTTCGTCCACGTCTGTTCTCGCTGTTTCTCATAGGATTCCGGGGCGGGCTCTCCGAAGCCATCGAACTCAATGTCGTATTTGTCGGCAAAATCCTTTTTCGTCTTCCAGAACAGTTCGGAATTCATTTTATGCGGGGTACCGTGGGACTTGTTGTCGTAAACGTAATATCCACGGCCCTTTTTGGTTTTCATCCAGCCGATGTTGGGTACTTTTTTGGGATTGGGCCCGTAAAAGAGCTCCATCATCATCCGGGTCAGCTTGGACCAGTCATGACCATCCTCGGCGCCCACGACGCGCCATCCGTGCGCGCCAAACCATGTTTCCGGAGTTCCCGGAACTACATCGGATACGCGGTGATCGTCAATACCAAAATCATTCCAGTCGATGATGAAGTAGAGGTTATCGAGACCCAGCCCCCAGGCGGCATTCATGGTCTCATGAGGTCCCCCAGGAGTCAGACCACCTTCCCCTTCAATCACGATTACCCGAACATCACGAGCATTGGCCATTTTGAGCGCAAGGGCCTCTCCGGCCGAGGCTGGTGCACCGTGGCCTGAAGGACCGGTATTAAATTTCAGCATCAGGGTTTTGCCTTCCATTTCGGCATGGCCCGGCAATCCACCGTTGCGCCGGAAGTTCAAGAGGTCCTCAGGAAGGACAACTTTATCCTCGGGGACGTAATACTTTTTGTCGCCCGTTTGTTTGTATTTGATGCGCATGGCCTCGCTCAGAACGGAAAGGGTGGCATAGACCAGCGGAATGGTATGACCGGCAGATAAAATGAAACGATCGGAAAAACGCTTGGCCGGTTCACGAATATCCCAGCGCATCACCCCGCTGAGAGCCGTAACCACCATGGCATGCACTTTGGAACGGCTCCCTCCCGGGTGACCGCTCTGCCGCAAGTTTAGCATCAGATCGATCATCTGATCGATCATGTCTTTGATCACTTCCCATTTATCAAAATGCTTTGACGCTTCCGCATATTTTTGTTCCACCAGTTCCTGTGACCGTTCCATAGCCGACTCCTACCTTTAATCCGCGGTTTACAAGTCTGTCAACCTGTGGGCAAAGGTGGTATGGTACGCCTTATGGTTCAAAAAGCCCAAAGGAAAATAGCATCCCGCCTTTAATTTATCAAGCCAATTTTAGAAAATAAATTTTCCCAAAAAATTTTTGCAGGTTGCAAGAACTTCCGGTTTGTAAACGGCCCAAACAATATAAAAACCACCCGAGCGCGTAAAATTTTTCGATGGGTTGCCCAGAAAACGGCGCAGGGCCAACAAAGCAAGAAAATATTTTAAATTCTGATTGCTTCTGGATAAAAAAATTTTATATTTGTGAAAGATCTGTAATAATTGAATTTACACGCTAAAGGATGAATTTGAATTCCCAGCAGTTTCCGTTACACCGGCGCAATCGGGCTCTCACTTCGCAGAGTGTTCACCAGCCATTGCTTCTGCGGTTCGAGCAAACACAATCATCCCATCGCACAGAAAAAATGACGAAGCATATGAACTTGAATCATCCGGCAAATGACCGGAATATTCTCCCTTTGCGATATGCCGCAGGGAGGGAAAGGGAGAGGAGGTGAGAGCTCAGCGGTCTTTTTTTGTTCGAAGAGCAACACAGAATTTCAAAACAAACGATTGGAGGGATCCATGGTTAAGAAGGCAATTGTGACTTTCATTTTGCTAACGTTCCTAACTGCCACAGCAATGGCAGGCGGAGTGGCGGTTACGGCTTACGGGGTACGGGCTGTCAACCTGGGCGGCGCTTACAGAGCCCTGAGTAATGACTGGAGCGGGGCATACTGGAACCCCGCAGGCCTGGCATTCGTGAAGGGCTGGAATGTGGGACTCAGCACTTCCTTTATCACCCCAACGGCCAAACTTACCCTGCAGCCCTATGAAGGCCACCGCTTTTTCGGCTACACCGACAAAGAAGCACAGAGTGTGCCCAAGACTTTCATCATCCCGAATGCCGGGTTCGTCTACGGGATGGACAACGGACTGAGCATTGGGTTTGGCGTTTTCGTACCGTTTGGCCTCGGTGCCACCTGGGATCTTTACAATCCGCTACCAGGATTTGGCGTGAACGCTGATTTTCCGGAAAACGACAACGTAAGCGATCTTGCCGTGCTGGATTTTCACGCTACAGCCGCTTACCAGCTGAGCGACCGGTTTTCGGTAGGCGTCGGCTTCGGTTTAACCCATATGTCCATCTCCATTGAGCAAACCGTAATCACACAAATTGCCATGCTAAATCCCCTGCTTGGACCGCTGGCAAACGCTCCCAGCGACCACTTTCCCACCCAGCAAAAACTAGAAGGATCAGGAACCGGCTTCAGCGCCACGTTCGGTGCCATGTGGAAAGCATCGGATAAACTCACCATTGGGTTGGCCGGACGGTGGTATTCGGATGTAAAGCTCACTGGCAGTGTGCTTGCAGAAGCTTATTTCCCCAGCAACCCAAAAGCGGTGCAAATCCTTACCGCCATGAAAGATGCGGGCCAGCTTGACCCGGCAACCTACCAGCAAGCGGCCATGCTCTTCTCCGGCACCAAACAAAAGGTTGTGGATGATGGAGACGTGGAAGCATCCGTTCCTTTCCCGGTAAATCTCGGCATCGGAATCGCCTACCAGGCAACCGAAAAACTCCTCGTCGCTTTTGATGCGGAGTGGACCCAGTGGTCATCGTGGGATGTGATTCAGATCAAAAATCTTACAGATCTGCAGGGCAATCCCATGGACGCCGAACTGGTAGAGAACTGGAGTGACGGAATCCGCTACAACGTCGGCCTGGAATACAACGTGATGAAAACCGAAGATCGGCAGCTTGACCTGCGCCTGGGCTATTATTTTGATCCTTCTCCTATTCCGCCCGAAACCATTACACCGAGCATTCCCGATGCGAACAAGAAGCACAGCTTCATCGTTGGTTTTGGGTATGGCCTTGGCAAACTGCAGCTGGATGCCAGTTTTTCCTATTTTATCGTCCCGGACCGCGAAGTTACTGGCTGGGTGCTGGATGAGACCGGCGGTAACGAAAACTTCCCCGGAACGTACAAAATCAACGCATTCGAATTTCACGTAGGATTGGGATATTCTTTTTAAATGAACAGATAGATAGGGAGGCAATGTGAAGATGCGAAGAGGACTTATCGTAACCGGCATATTTTTGATCCTATCGCTGGCGCTTTCCGGCTGTGCCGAAAAGCAGCCGACGTTCCCGGAGCAGGACCTCCGCGGAAACGCCAAAGAGAAAGGCCGGATTGAAACCCTCACCATTCAATCCGTTTTCACGGGGGAAGAAAAGAAAATCAACGTCTATCTCCCTTATGAATACGACAAAGAATCCAGCAAGAAATACCCTGTGATTTACCTGCTGCATGGATTTGGCGGAGATGAAAACAGCTGGTTTGACGGCCTGAAAATTGACAAAGTGGTAGACGTTCTGATTGCGGAAGGGAAAATTGAACCCGTGATCCTGGTGGCACCCAATGCCCGCAATGCCCTAGGAGGCAGTTTCTACACCAACTCCGTAGACATTGATCCAACCCGAAACCCCAATATGAATCCGAAAATGGGATTCGGGCTGTACGAAACTTACATTGTTCAGGAAGTGCTTCAGACCGTGGAGGACCGCTACCGCATCGATACCTCCAAACGCGGTATTATGGGCCATTCCATGGGCGGCTACGGTGCTATGAAGTTGGCTCTGCTGTACCCGCAGCTTTTCCGGTCGGTCGTGTCCCATTCAGGCCCTCTGGCCTTTCAGGAGCTGATCTTTAACGCGAAAAGCAATCTCCTTGCACGCCTGGCAATGGAAAATGGCAGCAAACCAATCTTCGATCTGGCAGCAGCTGCCGCCGACCCGGCGAAACATCCGCTGACTCTGATAATGTTCGCCATGGGTGCGGCCTTTAGTCCCCACTTCGGACCCGCTGCCAGCTTCGATTCATTCCTGTTTACCCAATTCCCCCAGATGAATATTCCAGCCAGCCAGGTACATCAGTACATTGTGTCGCCCACCCCGGTGGATACGCTCGGTCCGGGACCACTAGACGACATTTTTGCGGGCGTGGACCTGGCTATCCGAATTACGCAGCCCGGACAGATGGCCGATACTTCCCGTACCACCTTTTTGAAATGGCTGGCTCACGACTGCTACACCATTCTGGCCACGGAGAAAAAGCCGGACCAGAGCCCGATCGATATAGTGAGCTTCAAAAACATGAACATCTATTTCGACTGCGGAGAGCAGGATGATTTCGACCCGATGGATGACGGCGTGGGGTTCGGAATTATTTACACCAATCGAGCTTTCCACGAACTAATGGTCCAGAAAGGGATCTCCCATACATTCGAGTCTTACCCGGGAGCCCACAGTAGCGACGTCTATTACCGCATCGAAAAGGCCATGCAAGTTCACATGAAGGCATTCGGGATGGAGACCACCAGCGAGTAATCCCTGAAAACCGCAACAACCGCAAAGAAAGCCTGTCACCAGAGGAGGTGACGGGCTTTCTTTTTTCATTGCAGGAATGTGTCGATCGTCTGAAACTGGAACAGCAGGAGGGTACGATTGGAGAAAAAAATAGTTCTCACCGCCGGCTCTCCGAGATAAAAGCAGCGAAAAGCAGATCTTTCAACAGATAAACAAAAAGGCCCGGACATCAGACATGCCCGGGCAGAAATACGGGATTCGGCAAATTTCCGGTACTCTTCTCCTAAAGCGGCTAAAATTCCAGGGAGCCGCCGTACTCCAGAACCTGCGCCTCAAAACCTTTTTCTTGCACCCGGCGAACAAACTCTTCCGGATCAGCTTTGATAATATCAAATGTATCGTAATGCATGGGAACTACCTTTTTCGGATTGAGCAGTTCCGTTGCCTTCACAGCGTCGTCAATGCCCATGGTAAAGTTGTCACCGATAGGCAGTACCGCCAGATCGATCGGGTTCATTTTGCCGATGAGCTTCATATCATAGAACAGGCCGGTATCCCCGGGATGGTAAAACGTCTTATCTTCCATGGTAATCAGAACACCGCAGGGATTGCCGGTGTAGATGATTTGCTCGCCATCCACCACTGCTGATCCGTGGTGGGCGATGGTTAGCTTCACCCTGCCAAACGGAAATTCGTGGCTGCCACCAATATGCATGGGATGGGCGTTGACACCTTTGTTCCCACAATACGTGGCCAGTTCGAAAGGTGCAATTATGGTGGCATTATTGGCTTTGGCGATTTCCAGTGCATCGCCCAGATGGTCACCATGACCATGTGTTAAAACAATCCAGTCAACCTTCACATCCTCGGGCTTTTTGGCAGCATTGGGGTTTCCCGTTAAGAACGGATCAATCACCAGGGCCGTGCCAGCCCCTTCCAGCAAAAAAGCCGCATGACCCAGATACGTTAACTTCGGCATGGCGTACCTCCCTCCTTATAGTGAGTTCAAAACTGATCTACTTCGCCCTCACAAAACGATGCTCCCACTCAAAAAGCTCCCCTTTGACTGGCTTAGTCTGTCCCCCATGAATCTTCAAACTTTGCGGCAATGGGCATCCGCCTGCCACTGCCAAAAGCCTTCGACGTAATCCGCAATCCTGGCGGTGCCTGCCGGCGTTTGTACTCGTTTCGATCAACGGTTCGGATCACCCGCAACACCGTGTCCCGGTCAAATCCCTGATCAATAATCTCCCGGGCGGTATAGCCGCGCTCCAAATAGAGTTCCAGAATCCCGTCCAGAATCTCGTAGGGTGGAAGGGAATCCTGATCGGTCTGATTGGGCCTCAGCTCTGCGGACGGTGTTTTGGTGAGAATCGCCTCGGGAATGATCTCCTTTTCGCGATTGATGTAGCGAGCCAACCGGTAGACCATGGTTTTGGGAACATCGGAAATAACGGCCAGCCCACCGGTCATATCGCCGTAGAGGGTGCAATATCCCATCGCAAGTTCGCTCTTGTTTCCGGTTGAAAGGGCCAGATAGCCAAACTTGTTCGACAGAGCCATGATAATATTGCCGCGGATCCGAGCCTGAATGTTCTCCTCCGTCACATCGGGTGGCCGCCCTTCAAAATGCGGAGACAGTTCTTCCAGATAGCGCTGAAAGAGAGGCTGAATGGGGATGACCCGGAAACGGATGCCGAGGTTTTCGGCCAGCGTTTGGGAATCACGCACGCTGCCCTCTGAACTGTAAACTGATGGCATGGTTACACCGAGCACATTCTCCGGTCCCAATGCCCTTGCTGCCAGTACACAGGTAACGGCCGAATCGATCCCACCCGAAAGTCCAAGAACAGCCCGGGAAAAACCGCACTTTCTTGCATAGTCACGTATACCCATAACCAGAGCATCGTGTACCGAGGCAATGTCGTCCAGCTTCTGGAACTCCTTCCCCCGCCGGCGGCTGTCAATTTCCACCACCCTGACCGATTCTTCAAAAGCGGGCATCTGAACCAGCACCGAACCATCTTCCTGCAAAACCAGGCTGTTACCATCGAAAAGCAGCTCATCGTTGCCGCCCACCTGGTTTACCAGCACAAAAGGTACCCGGTGTCGCAGAACATGATTACGCACGAGCCTGAAACGGATTTCATCTTTTCCCACATTGAAGGGTGAAGCTGAAAGGTTGATCATGATGTCTGCGCCCAGCTCTCCCAGGCGGGCAACGGGATCGAACGCGTAAATCGGACGGTACCACATTTCCGGATCGTTCCATGCGTCCTCGCAGATCGAAACTCCCAACAGCATCCCTTTAAAGGGAATGGGACGGATTTCCTCCTCCTGAGCAGCATCAAAGTAGCGGGCCTCATCAAACACGTCGTACGTGGGAAGAAGCGACTTGTTCACCTGGGCGAGAATTTCGCCGTTGAGGAGTAGAAGCGCGGTATTAAACAGCCCCTTGCCGTGCACTCTGTGTGATGGCTGCGGCGCACCCACCAAAATTCCCATATCCCTGTACTCCACCGAAAGATCCAGAAGGGTACGGATCGCTTCACCTATACTCCACATAAAACCACGCCGCTCCAGAAGATCCTTGGGGGGGTAACCGCACAGCGTAAGTTCCTGAAACACGACGAGATCCGGCTTTTCCGGAGCAACCTGCTCAAGGACCCTCCGGATCCGGTTTACATTCCCGCTGATATCCCCGACCACTGTATTCAGTTGCGCCAGAGCCAATCGCATTCTTTCCTTCCTCCGTCCAGCTCTCTCAGAAATCCCCTTCCTGAGGGCGTATCCAGATCTCCTCCGGCATCATGGCACGGCTTTCGAGCAACGAAACAACCACATCTGCCACCGAATCCGGGGGAATCATCTTCTCCCGCGGAAAAGAAGCACCAACTTGATCCCACAAAGGCGTACTGGTCGCTCCCAGCATCACCGTCGTCACGCGGGCCCCCTCCCTGCGCGTTTCCTCACGCAGCACGTCCGCAAACATGCGGAGGGCCGCTTTGCTGGCGCCATAGGCTGCACACTGTCTAAAAGGCTTTTCTGCCGCAACCGAGTTTATGAACACAAAGTGAAGCGGCTCCGGAGGGTTCCATCGGCGGAGAATCTCCCGTGTAAGCAAAAATGCACCCCCAACATTGGTCCGCATCATGTCATCCCACAGGGTTTCATCTGTTTGCTGGACAGGCGCAAAACGTGCAATGCCCGTGGAATAAACCAAAACATGAACCGCGCCCCAGGTGTTGTAAACATCATCAACCCAGCGCCGGATTTCCTCTCCCCTGCGCATATCGGCCTGGTGAAAAAGCAAAGGAACAGAACCGGTTTCTAATTTCTCCTGGGCCTGCCTGAGCTTCTCAGGCGAGCGGGATGCCACGGCCACCCTTGCCCCCTTTTCCAGGAGAGCCCGT
>Ga0209426_1000495_pt1 | contig 39267 bp, 40 predicted proteins | sample Deesub1362B_J571_FD_187697 | JGI IMG/M metagenome (GOLD analysis project Ga0209426, IMG submission 187697) | Deep oceanic, basalt-hosted subsurface ecosystem from Juan de Fuca Ridge flank, Pacific Ocean, CORK Borehole 1362B_J2.571 (SPAdes)... ...
GACAAAATACTCAATTGCAAGGGGGGCTTCCAAGCGTAGGTGTATGATATCGCCAATGCCGAAAATATATGGGAAGGATGCTTCAGGGTTTTTAAGGCTTGAAAGCCGAAGCTCTTCCACCATCTCATTCTCGTGGAGTGCGTAAATCATGTTTACCGTGCCCACAAAAGCCGCATAGAATGAGGCTAGGATTATAAGGGTGAGAAAGGCGGAAACAATTTCCAAACGCTTTTCTCTCAATCTATATAGGGGTGAAACATAAATAGCTTTGGAAACTAAATTCATTTTAAACACACTTTATCCATATTTTTTTTCTTTTTTAAAATATAAGTTTTAAGAGGATCCTTTAACAAGCTCTCATCCGCTCAACCTCCATTACATTTGACTAAATGATAGCACTATCAGAAAAGTTTATACACGTATTAACCTATTTCAGCTAAAACGAGGTCTAAAGTCTTTTGAGTAACTCAGCGATAATCTTAGCTGGCGGATTTTCCAAGCGTTTTGGCAAAGAGAAAGGTTTGGTTTCTCTAGGTGGGAAACCCTTAATTCTCCACGTTACAGAAAAGGTAGCATCCTTTGTAGATGAGTATGTAGTTGTAACCAGCTCAGAAATTCAGAAAGAAAAATTAAGAAAGGTTTTACCAGCAGAGTCTCGGGTGGTTATAGATTTTTTGCAGGTTAGATCACCGCTTGTAGGCACCTTGACAGGTTTAGAAAATGTTTCCGGTGAATATGCATTAGTTCTCCCGTGTGACAGCCCTTTCGTTTCTAGACAAGTGATCTCGCTTTTGCTTGAACTTTGTGTTGGAAAGGCCGCTGTGATTCCAAGGTGGACGAACGGTTACATTGAACCTCTTCAAGCGGTTTACTCGGTTAATTCGGCCAAGGAATCAGCTAAAAAAGCGTTAGAAGATAATAAGCTGGATATGCGTTCTATGATCAAAAACCTGCGTGGAGTTCGTTATGTTTCCACAATTGTTCTTCGACAACTTGACCCACAATTGTTAACCTTTTTTAACGTAAACACTCCCATAGACTTGAAAAGAGCCGAATTGATTCTGAAAAGGAAATGTGGATGGGAGAAGTCGAACTCATGGAAGGGATTGAAATAATAGGCGTTAAAGGCTTGCCAATAATACAAGTCGGAGACGATTTGGCAAAGCTTATTTGCGAAGCTGCAGAAAAGCAGGGAACTCCCATACAGGACGACGACATAATCGTTGTCACCCATGTCATAGTTTCTAGAGCTGAAGGAAACATCGTAGATCTGACAACGGTGACCCCTTCCAAATTCGCTAAGACCATAGGACAACATACGGGAAAACCTCCAGAGCTTGTTGAGCTTGTTCTGACGGAAGCCAAAAGCATAGTACGGATGGGAAACCGAAACTTAATAACCGAAACGAGGTACGGGCTTATATGCGCCAACTCCGGCATTGACAAGTCCAATGTTCCAGGCGAAAACATTGTGGCATTGCTACCACGGGATCCTGACTTATCTGCTAGGAAAATCCGAATGCGCATAAAGGAACTCACAGGCAGAAATGTAGCTGTTATAATTTCGGACACCCATGGACGTCCATTGAGAGAAGGGGAGATTAATATAGCCATAGGCGTGGCAGGCATTACGCCCATACGTGACAGAAGGGGTGAAAAAGACCTGTTTGGTTATGTTTTACGAGTTAAACGGACAGCGATTGCTGATGAGCTGGCTTCAGCCGCAGAACTGGTTATGGGGCAAGCCGATGAAGGAATTCCAGCGGTTATAATCCGTGGATACGTTTATCCCAGGTCTGAAGAGGCAAGCGCTAGGGAACTTGTAAGACCACGAGAGAAAGACCTATTCGTATAACAGCCTTTAACAGTTTACTATTTTGTTGCTTTTATTAGTAAGGCTGGAGGTGAAGCCTCTCCCCATTTTCTAATCATGGCGAGGGCTTTATTATAGGATTTTATTGCCTTTTCCCGTTCGTTTTTTGGTATAGAAGGAAGATGGACATCCAAGCAGAAGAAAGGTGGAGCTGCGCTCAAATTGTAGTCGAGCTCCTTCACCTCAACCTCCCTAAAGCCTACTTTCTGAAACATTTTCACAAGCTGTTCTTCTGGGAGAAAATAAAGTTCTCCTTTAGTGTATTTCGCTTTGCACCGAAACAGCTCTAAATGTGCTTCTTGGGCTTTCGTTCGAGCAACCGGAATATTCTCAACTATTATTACATTTCCGTTCTTAACAACTATCCGCTTCATTTCCCTAATTGCCTTTTCAATGCAGTCTTCGTTCTGAAAGTTTCTTATCGAGTGAACTGCTGTTGCCACCGTGAAGGAAGAATCTTTAAACGGAATTTTTTTAGCGTCGGATTTAACGCCTAAAACCTTATGGGACAAATTTAGTTCACGTATGGATTCCTTAAAGTTTCTCCACCAGCCATATCTCCCTAAACCATTCATCAAGTCTAAACCAACAACCATCCCTGAGAATTTTGCAGCTGCAATTGTGAAGTAACCTCTGCCGCAGCCAACATCAAGAACAACGTCTCGCTTATCAAGTTGCATTTCTTGAGCCAAAGCCAACCGTTCCATGCCGATATCTGAGTTGTAGTATACATCCCACCATGAAATGCTGAATTTTTCAAAGAATATTGCTAGAATCTTCCTAACATTTTCAAAAGTTTTTTGAAATTCCTCTGGAGAAACCCCGAAAAGCGTCCGTTCTAGAAAGTAGTCTACTTGGATCTTATACTTTTTCGAAAGCCGAGGAATTGCTGTTAACCCCAACAACTGTAGGTTAACGCTCATGAAGTTACGTCACCCTGCTAAAGGTAAATGTAAGTGATGCCTTCTTTGGCCAATATAAAGAGAATTACCAAACTTATGGCTAATTCTCCTAAAAGGTAAGTTCCGTTGTAAACGGCGGACATAATTACTCCGTCTATGGAAAAAGTAGTAAAGAAAACGATTCCGGCGAGGAACGAGCAGACGAATCTTCCAGCTATACCGGAAATCGCGCCAACTAATGGATTATTTTTCCAAAACCCGGCTAAACCTAAAGCCGCAAAAGCTAGGGGATAGTCAAGCAACGCTTGAATAGGGTGCACAACATAACCACCAAAAGACATGTTTATTAGCCCGTAAACCATGCCCGCAAATATTCCAGCGACTACCCCACGCCTTAAGGCGAGCCATAAGAGAGGTACAAGCCCAGCCACCGTTATAGAGCCTCCTTGGGGCATCATGTATAAAGGAGGCAAAATCTCTCTTAGAATAACGGTTAAGGCTACAGCCATTGAAGTCTCAGCCAGCACTTTCGTTGAAAATATATGACTATCCAACATTTCAGCTCTCCAGCCTGATATACCGTTAATTATAGATTTCAAGATGATAAACGTTCTTAACTAATTTTTCAAACTCATGAGGCTCGAAATTAACTTGCCCCCTCCCTCATGTTGTTTATATAATTTGTTTATACAAAATGCTTAACTGGCTCACACCCATTTTCTGTTTCACGATTTTTCCATCGTGTATAAGGAGCTACAAATCGCCTATGAAAAACGATAAGTGTTATTTATTTCCACGCCTTTTCCTATTGCATAGTTTACAAAACAACCGCGAGGGTTTGAAGGTGAAATCGCTGCCAAAGCAATGTAATATCCTTGAAATCGAGGAGAAATGGCAAAAGAAATGGGAAGAACTGGGAATTTATCGTTTTAATTGGAATGACCATAAACGTCCTACTTTTAGCATTGATACGCCGCCGCCTTACCCTTCTGGAGACTTCCACATGGGCAACGTTCTAAACTGGACTTACTTCGACATACTAGCTCGCTATAAACGCATGCGAGGTTATAATGTTTATTTCCCCCAGGGATGGGACTGCCACGGACTTCCAACCGAGGTGGAAGCTGAAGAGAGATATGGAGTTAAAAAGACAGATGTCCCACCGGGGAAATTCCGTAAAATGTGCGAGGAACTCGTCGAAAAGTACATAGGTGTAATGAAGACGGCCATCAAACGCCTAGGATGCTCTATCGACTGGACAACTGAATATCGCACTATGGACCCCGACTACTGGAGACGTGTCCAGCTTTCTTTTATAATCCTCTATGATAAGGGGTTCATTTACCGTGGGACCCACCCTATAAATTGGTGTCCCCGCTGTGAAACAGCCATAGCTGACGCCGAAGTAGAATATGAAAGCCGGAAATCCACGTTGAGTTATATACGCTTCCCATTGGAAGAGGGAGGCTTCCTAACCATAGCCACATCTAGACCCGAACTCATTCCAGCATGCGTAACCGTAGCGGTTAACCCTCACGACGAAAGATACCGCGAATACATCGGCAGAAAAATCCACATACCCACAACCACCAGAACAGTCCAAATCATAACGGACGAAATGGTTGACCCCAAATTCGGAACAGGCGTCGTAATGATATGCACATACGGCGACAAAGCAGACGTAAAAACCGTGAGGAAATATGGACTGCCTGTGATAATGTGCATAGATGAGAAAGGAAAGATGACGTCAAACGCCGGAAAATACGCCGGCCTCACCGTAGAAGAAGCCCGAAAAGCCATAACCCAAGATCTAGAAAAAGAGGGCTTACTGGAGAAAATCGAGCCGCTTGATCAAGAGGTGGGAGTTTGCTGGAGATGCAAAACCCCAATTGAAATTCTTGAACGAGAACAATGGTTCATGAAGACAAGAATACTAACCGATCAGGTTAAAAAAAGCGCCCTCGAAGTGAAGTGGTATCCTGATTACATGAAGCACCGGCTAATAGATTGGGCGAAATCCCTGGACTGGGACTGGGTAATATCCCGCCAAAGAGTGTTCGCCACACCCATACCAATCTGGTATTGCAACAAGTGCAGTGAAATCATACTCGCTAAACCCGAATGGCTCCCAATAGACCCGAAAACAACTCCACCAAAAACAGATCGATGCCCAAAATGTGGAAACAAAACTTTCACGCCGGAAAAAGATGTCTTAGACACATGGTTTGACTCTTCCCTTACATGCGCTGTACACGCTGGCTGGCCTGATAGAGAAGATTGGCGGAGACTCTTTCCTGCCGATGTTCATCCATCAGGCATCGACATCATCCGAACATGGGCTTATTATCTCATGGTTCGACATTTGGCGCTTTTTAACGAGAAGCCCTACAAAAGCTGTCTTATAAACGGCATGGTTTTGGGAAGTGATGGGAGGAAAATGAGCAAGTCGCTTGGAAATTACATTGCTACTCCAGAGGTCTTCAATAAATACGGTGCTGACGCCACCCGTCAATGGGCAGCTGCTGGCGGATCAACAGGCTCAGACATTCCCTTCCGTTGGCCAGACGTGGAATATGGCTGGCGTTTCCTTATAAAGCTCTGGAACGCCGCCCGCTTTGTCAGCAACCAGATCAAAGATTATACACCAACAGAGGACGCTGAACTTCAAGTGTTAGATAGATGGCTCTTAACCAAACTTGAGAAAACAACGGTTAGGGTCACCGAAGCCTTGGAAAAGTGTCAGTTTAACATTGCTCTTGAGGAAGTTCGGAATTTCACATGGCATGTTTTCTGCGACGATTACATAGAAGCAGCTAAAGACAGATTATACAGACCCGAAAAATACGGCGAAAACAAGAAACGGGCGGCTCAATACACGCTTTATAAAGCATTATACCGAATACTCCAGCTCCTTGCACCAATATGCCCACATATAACTGAGGAAATCTACTATGCAATATATCAACAACAGATGAAACATAAAAGTATCCATCTATCATGCTGGCCAACTCCGCATAAAGAATTAATAGATGAGGAAGCTGAACGCCGCGGAGATCTCTTGATTGCAGTTATAAATGCTGTTCGAAGAAACAAGGCTGAAAGGAGAATATCTTTAAACACGCCTATAAAAAGACTAACGATTTATGCTATTAACAAGGAATATGCTGAAAGCCTACTGTTAGGAAGAGAAGATATAGTTGGCACCTGCAAAGCGGAAAGCCTTGAGATACTGCCAGAAAAGGGTAAAGGCGAAGCTATTGAGAAATATGAAGAGATAAAATTCAAGGCGGAATATGAAAACGTTTAATTTTAAGCTTGGTTTTGAAGCTTAAACCTCAGTATGGCGGCGATTCCGCCGAAGCTTTTTTTAAGCATATGTCCCTCTTCGGTTTCTGTCGAGATCATCTCCACCTCAGCGTTAGCTGTTTCAGCAAGTTTGGCGTAAACCTCTATCAAGTCCTGAACTTCGGCTACTGAAAGTGAGGGAGCCTTACACTTCGGACATGGCTTTCCCTCCAAGCTTGATTTAAAATTTAAAAGCTCTTTGTACCGCATGGTTTTCTCTTCTTGATAGCCGCAGGCATTACATTTCACAGTGGCGCGGATTATATCTAACCCCTCAGACAACAGCAGGGTTTTAACAGCACCTATTTCTAAAGCCTTTTTTACCTCTTCCTCGCCATATGTCGCCATACCAGTGTCATGCCCAACATGATAAAGGAACTCTTGCATAACTTCCTTTTCCTCTATGTAGCGGACGCGGCGCATTATTTCTGGTGCCTTCTCAACTATTTCCTTTACGCCTTGTTCATCCACGTAGGAGGTATCCACAGTATCTAAAATCTTATCTTTCAGCTGATAGCTTAGATAGTCGCCTTTTTGGAACTCCAGCTTTGTTGGGCCTGGGCCGCCAATTATTATACCTTTCAGATCAGGCATGTTTAGAAACAACTCGTTAGCGTGTTGCCCTACCCGCCGGTAATACTCGTTTAGTCTCATCTCCCTCAGTCTTTCGAATCTTCGGGCTGACTGTCCACCCGCCCGGTGTTTTCCAGGCACCCCTGAGGTTGCTTTCTGGAGTATTTCTAGCCTTCTTCCTTTTAAGGTAGCAAGAGTAGCTTCGGAGGCATCTATTAGAATTATGCCGTAGGCCTCCCGCTCCTTTAAAAGTTCTAACAAAGGTTCAATATGAAAACGTGAATTACATCGATAAAGATAGACCTTTATCGGCTCAGGCGGCACTATAACATAAGTTTCTATTTTCTCGCTTCCCGGCCCATTCTGAGGCAGGGCTCCACAGAAAATCACCAAGCCATTTTCAGGCACTTGCCTAAAAAGTTTAAGGCGTTGCTGAACCTTTACTATTGCGTCTTGAACATTTTTCCGTGTAGTGGTGGATTTTATGTTCGAAGCTGTTCCATACTCCTGCCTAAGCATGTTAACTACTTCGCTTATCTGGCGTCCGGGCGGAACATATAGCGAAATAAGCTCTGTACCCCGCCCTTCCTTACGCGCCAGATCACCCAACATCTTCTTCAAACGAAACAATTCAAGGGAAGTACGTTTAACCAATCCTTTTCACACATCAACAGTTTAGTCGTAAGGCTACAGCTGGATCAAGTAAATAAAAGTTTAGTGTTTGCTTATAGAATAAGAAAGGGATCATTTGAACGTTTGAAGTTTAGGGTTGGGAAAATCGAATATCTATTATCCATTTCTTGTCCCCTTTTTAAGAAACATATTAATTTTAGAAGTTCGCCGAACTCTTTGTGGGATTATTTAGCAAAGCTTCATGAAGGAGTCAACTGTTCCACCGAGCAAGATTTGATAATACTCCCTTTCTTGCATCGTCACTCTTTCTATTTTGCCTCGAGCAATCACTATTTCGCCTTTTCGGGCTTGTTCACAGAACCTTCCACGAAAGGAAGCGATTTCCAATAACGGTTTGACATGTACTCCTTCAAGTGTTTCAACATGGCTTATTTCGTACTTGCATGGCGTGAAAATAGCTTCAGAATCATCAGCTATTCTTGCCTTTATGGTCGCGTAGCCAATCTTCTTATATCGAATGTCACCGTATTTGACGTTCACTTCGTTCCAATTCTTCACAAAACGGAGGAAGTAATCACTGCTTAAGAACTTTCCTTGGAGCACTTTTCTGGATTCGGTTCGAACGAAGTCTTCGAAACTCATGTAGGTGTCCTTCGAACGGAAATCGAAAAGCCGTTCCAGATATCTTTGATTGTAAGGTTTTAAGATTGAAGTCTCATTTTTCAGCATTTCTTTCAAAGCACAGTAAACCTTTTGACAATTTTTTGAACCATAAACGATTAGGTCTATGTCCGATTCTGGAGTGTGAAGCCCAACCATAATAGAGCCAGAAACTCCAAGGGAACTCCAAGGAACATTCGCATTTTCCTTTAACATTTCCGCAAGATGTACAGCTAAACTCTCTAATTCATCCAATCTATCCGCATTTCGAAGTTCCCGAAGCCGCTTAACAGGCTGATAATGTTTCTCAACAGCTTCAACAGGAACCTCACAAAGAGTATCATCAAAAACAGGATCAAAAACTAAGTATTGGTGGAAATTCGTTTGCAATAACTGGTAACGTTCTAAAATGGAGTAAACTTTACAGTAAAACCTTCCATCCTTTTCTCTTTTACCTGTTTCGCTTGGAAAGTAACGAGGGAAGGCAATTATCTTGTTAGGTGGATGCACTAAGCCTTTAACATCAAATATTAAACCTTCAAAGGTTTCTAGAAAATCTCCTTCCTGTGCTCTGGGTTCCATCATTATTATTACAATTAGCGTCGTGATACTATTTACTCTTTCTTGATAAAAAGCCAAGTCTATGCAGCGTTGTTAATAGGCCAACTCCAAATATTGTAGCAATAACAGTCATAAGAATCCTCTCAGCAGCTGACACTGGAACCATATAAATGAAAAGTGAGGGGACATCTGGAAGCCCCATGGGTTTCAAAAAGTATTCTTGAATAACCTTTAGTGGAATTAATATATCAATAACCCCAATGAAAATCAAGTTCCCGAGCATGTGGTCAGCAACTATACCACAATAGCTTGCCATAAAAACTGAGGAAATAAAAGAAAATTTGCCTTTACCGAAGAGTCCATACAAAATTAGAACTGCTGCAATTAAATATAAAGGAAGAGAAAGATAGGGTAATATCTCTACTTTTTCGCTTATGTAAGGTTTAGAAAACATATAGGCGCAGACGGCGGAAATTATTCCTAAAAGGAGGTATAGGGGCTTAAATTGCCAGCCTTCCTTTTTTAATTCTATTTCATCAAAGGATTGGGCTATCCACTTCCTTGTAATGATTATAGCAAAGAAGCCAGCAAGATGTAATACCGGATAAAATGGAGCTTGGATACCAACCCAAGTTAAATACCAACCAACAATTAACGCGCCTAGGATAGCTGCTGCTGCAGCCCATCCAGGGAAACCGATTTTTTCAGATACATGCTTAGACGTGAGGAAACCAGCAACTAAAGCCGAAACCGCGGGAGAGAATGAGGTAAGAAATGTAAAGGGACTGCCTGCTGTTATAAGCCCACCTATCAAGGCAGCTAAAAAACCCAGGTATGGGCCTATAACCATCCCGTAGACTGGAGCAATAGCGGCATCAAACTTTATCTGAGAGTCAGGTACTCCTACAATTGGTATTCCCGGAATAACCTTAATTACTATTACTGATAGAGATGAAAAAATAGCCAAAAGAGCCACATTCTTTGTGGATAGATTCCAAACAGACATTGAAATACACTTCTTGTAACTAAGGTAATTGCTGTGTAATTTTTTACATAACGTTAATAAAGTTTACTGTTCAGTTAGATATTCTGTGATGGAGAATTAGGCTTAATGGAATGTTTGCCTGATGTAGGTGAGTATGTTTCAGAGTGTTTGCAGTTGGCTATGCTTCTAGAGGTTAGTGCTTATCCTAAACCCGGCAACGTTCACCGAACAGCAGATTTCGGCGATACGCGCTATGAACATTTTCTATCTTCAGCAGTCGTTGTAGGAGGCTTTTTTAGGAAAGCAGCTGAGCGAGGAGTGCTGATAGGGTTAGGTAAGTTAAATCCAGATAGGGCGGAAGTAGGTGAGATCATCAGAAAGGCCGTTGGGAAAATTTCGAGTTGGATTAACAGCGGCAACACAGTTTTAGGAACTCTCATTCTCCTTGCCCCTTTAGCAGTTGCAGCTGGAGCAAACTTAGTAAAGGGAAAAAAAATTTCGGTTAAGCAGTTGAGGCAGAATCTTCGCTTAGTAGTTGAAACCACTACGCCAATTGATGCTATAAATCTCTATGAAGCCATCCAACTAGCCAAACCCGGCGGGCTGGGAAAAGCTCCGGAACTTGATGTCAACGATCCCTATTCGAAAGAGAAGATTCTTAAATGCAAAATTAGCCTTTTTGAAGTTTTTAGGATAGCTTCTAGCTATGATTCTATTGCAGCTGAATGGACAAACGATTATCCCATAACATTTGATATGGGTTATCCGTATTTCATTAAGGAGCTCAAACATGTAAGGGATTTTAACACGGCTACGGTGCATGTTTTCTTGAAAATTTTGTCAGAGGTTCCGGACACATTAATAGCGAGAAAGGCTGGAAAAGAGATTGCGGAGAAAATATCTCTTGAAGCTAAGGAGATACTGTCGCTTGGAGGGCTAACTACTATTGAGGGAAGAAAGCGTTTATTTACGTTTGACGATAAGCTTAGGAAGGCTGGAAACATGCTTAATCCCGGGACTACTGCCGATTTGGTTTCAGCAGTTCTGGCAGTAGGTATTTTGGAGGGATACCGTCCATAAACTTAAGGGTGTGGGGAGGCTAGAATGGTTGAAGAGGAGTTTCATCCTTATATAATGTTTTTACCTACGAAGGAAAAATTTGATGTTTTAAAAACGATTTTTGGCTCCGAAGTTCCGGCTAAAATTCTGGAGTTTTCCATAAGCAAAGGAGTATCTAAGAAAATCTTTCAGAAAGAACTTGTTAAAAAGCTTACTTATTCAAATAAAACCATAATTGAACATTTAAAAACGCTTGTTAATTTGGGAATAGTAACGGAACATATGGAAAAGAAACGAATTGATAACCGGGTTGTGTGGGTTAAGTATTACTTGCTCTCTGAGGTTGGCAGGTGGTTTGCTCTCTTATTGGCAGAAGAGAAACTTACAAAGGAGGAGAAAAGCCAAATCTTATGCAACATTTTTTGCGCTTATATCCGATGGGTAAAAAGGCTTTCAGCGAAATTAGACGTACCAGCGGAAATCCTAAGAAAAATCTTCAAAGAAGAACTAGGCTAAACCATTTTCCTCTAGGAAAGGCTTTTACCTTTCTCCGAAATCTCTCTACCCTAACAGAACCAAAAAACGGAAGGTCAAAAGTGAAAATAATCGCCGTGCTTGGAAGCAAAAACTCAGGAAAAACAGCCACAATAGAAGCATTGGTCAAAGAATTAACCGACAGAGGACATCAGATAGTTGCGGTTAAGCATATTCCCAAAAAAGATTTCACAATGGATTCTCCGGGAAAAGACACTTGGCGATTCGCACAAGCTGGAGCCCAAACTATAATAGCAATCTCAGAAAAGGAGACAACCATACTTCACAAAAGAGAAAACTCAAGCATAACGCTGGAAGAGATAATTGAAAGTTGCGGAGAAAAAGCTTCTATGGTGATCCTTGAAGGTTTCCGCAGTTTAGTTGGGCGAAACGTAAACATACCTAAAATAGTGGCAGTTAAATCCGTAGATGAAGTTACTTTCGCGCTTAAATCTTACAGGCCAATAATTGCTTTCACAGGAAAACTAGAAAATGGAAACATTAAAACTTCAATACCATACATAAACATTTCAAAAGAACCAAGAAAACTTGCAGATTTGGTGGAAAAACATATTGGAAAAGGAAAAAATTGTAGTTAAAATTGATGGTCAAAAACTGCCTTTAAACCCCTTTGTTAGAAAAATTATTCACCGAACAGTTATAGCTATGGTTTCTACCCTGAAAAAGGTTGAGATTTCAGGTCAAGAAAGTGTTGAGATAATTATAAGGAAGGAAAGCTAAGAAAGAGGTAAAGGGGTTAAGCTGGCTTCAAACTGCGGGGTTTGGAGAATTCGGCTTAGAGGGAGAAAGGAGAATCCAATAAACCGAAAAACCAGAAGGGAGTATTTCTCCAAAACCTTTCCGCTTCAAAGCCAGCTTTCACCCTCACTTTACAATGCTTTGAAAGCCTCGAACCAACGGTTATAAGAGGCAAGCATATTCAGCGACACGCTGGGTTTCCGTTCCTCAAGAATCTGACGGAAATCACTCATGGTCAAGGGACGGGGCTTTGCCAATTTGTTCTTTGCTTGTCCCGACTCGAAGAACTCTCCAATAACCTTCAAATGCGCTGATTGACAGGTGTCACGTATGTCGCTCCCAGAAAAGCCTTCTGAAAGTCTAGCCAACTCATGCAAGTCAACGTCCGGAGCTAGACTTAAGTTGCTTGTGTAAAGCTTAAACATTTGTAAACGGGCATGATGATCAGGAAGCGGGACAAGAATACGCTTCTGGAAACGTCTAATGAAAGGCCAGTCTAAATCCCAAGGTTTATTTGTGGCACCGATAACATAAACATGAAGTTTTTTACCTTTATCAAGGATGCCGTCCATTTCCTTTAAAAACTGATTTCGGACTCGAACTTCGCCTCCTACCTCGCTAGAGTGTCTACCCATCAAAGAATCCAGTTCGTCAACGAATACGATGGCTGGCTTCCCGTTTGAAGCAGCCTTCCTAGCAGAGCGGAAAAGCTTAGCAACATTCCTTTCCGCTTCGCCTAGCCACTTAGACATTACGGAGGCAGCGTCCACCGACAAGAAAAGAGCATCAATTTCTGTGGCAACGGCCGCTGCTAGCAGGGTTTTTCCACACCCCGGGGGCCCAAAGAGGAGAATTCCTCTTGGCCATCCTAGGGGAAATAGGTCCGGTCTTTGAACCGGGTAGACTATGGCTTCTTTTATCGCTTTTTTGGCTGCTTCAAGCCCTACTACTTCCTCCCATCTAACGTTAGGCTTCTCCTTGACTATAAGTTCATCATAGCTTGCCTTTCCAGCTGATGTGGTTTTACCATTTTCCGTGGAGGCTGTTTTTTCAGTTTCAGGTTGGGTTTCGGTTTCATCATGTGCTACAGGGGTGATTCCAGCGTTTTGCAATATTCTTATTCGTTCTTGGTATGCCATTGCACGTTGGATGTAAACCTTGTTTAGGCTGTATTCTGGATATAGCTGGACAAGTTTCAGGAGGTTTTCTATGGCTTTCTGATACATAGTTATTGCCATTCCTTTAGCTCCTTGTTTGTCTAAGCGAACAGCCTCCAAGGCGTAATTAGTTGCAAGTTTCTCCAGTTCTTGAGATGCGCTCATAGACGTTTCACCTTTTGATCAGAATTTTCCCTTTCTCACCTAAACTTTTCAGGGCATTTTTAATCTCATCGTATGGAATATTTAGTTCATGTGAACATTTGACAAGGTCAATCTGACCTTTACGTTTTTTAACATATTCGAACACAACATCTTCCAACGGAGCGTGTTCAATGGTTAAGGATACTTTCTGGACTTCTAAATCCTTGAAAGAAAAGAGGGATTTCTGGGAAAGTTCTCCCCCTTCAGTTATTTCGGTTTGTTGTCCAACCGACTGGGAGCAAACAGCTGCTAGGGCGACCATGCGTTTAACTTCTCCGGTCTGCACGGCGTCTTTTTCGGATGTCGGTAGCGAAGCGGGCGGTTCGGGAAGCTTTTCAGCTACTTGTTCCTCGAGAAAGTTTGAAACTTCTTTGAGGATCTCTTCTCCAGCGGGAGTTTTGAGGTTAACTGGTATAAGTGACTCGTCTGCTGTCATTTTAGTAACAGTGAGAGTTTCGGCTATTGTATCATTCACCTTACTTAGGGCTGTAGAAACTTCGGGAAGCACTTCATAGAGTTCTCGTGAAATCCTCTGGAGGATTTGCACAACAGGTTTTAGGTCGAATATTACGTCGCTTAATTCATGGATGGTTTCAAGCCTTAATATGACACGTTCGATTGATATTTCAACGTTGTTTAGGAAGGTGAGCAGTTTTCTTACTTCAGCGAGTTCATTGGCGCAAATTGCCGCCCTTTCTCGTTGTTTGTTTTTTAACGCGTGGACGCATGTTCGGAACAGCTTTTTGTCGCGTTCCTTAAGCCTAAAGCTTGCTTGACGAATTTTTCGGTGCTGAATTCTTAGGGTTCTTATTGATTTTGAGATTGTTTCCCGTAGTGGTGGAGGGTGAGGACGCAGAAAGTTCCTGATGTTTCTTCCCTCCGCCCGCTACGCGTTAAGCAGCTTTGTTAACCTTCGCCTTCTTCGGGGTTTTGCACGTAAACTATTACTGGCGGCTCAGGCAAGGTTGGTGAAGACGGGGGAGCAGGGGCTTCTTGGGAAGATTCCTCCTCCACGACGGCAGTGGCTGTAACCGTTTCAGCTGCTTCAACCGTTTCCTGTGGTTTAGGTTCTTCTCCTAACATGATGTTGGAGAGCTTGTTCTTGAGGGCTTCTAGTTCATTTTTCTCAGAGTTAGCACGTTTCAGGCATTCTTGGATGATGTTGAAAGCTGTTTGGTAAGCGTTTTCCTCTATTTTCCCAATTTCATGTTCAATCTCCAAGTTTACCAGTGCATAGTTCAGTTCTTGGATCTCATTGGTACATCGGTTTATTTGTTCATCTATTTTTTCAATGGTTGCCTGGGCTTCAGACTTAAGTTGGTTCAAAACTCCTTCGAAGCTTTCATGAAGCTCTTTATACATGTCCGGAGGGATTTTGCCTTTGTCGCTTAATTCCTTTAACGCTTGGTCTTTTCGCCATATGAGTGGAATTTCGTTGCAGAGAGCGTTGGCTCTAACCCTAACAGGGGACAGGAGGGTTACATCGTATTCGTTTATCTTAACATGATCTAAGGGGTATTTAACGAATCTCCCGTCGTTTTGGCGGATGAAAATAGCGTTGAATTGACCGTTAGGACTTACGCCGAAATAGGCTACCTTCCCAATTACCCGGTCGTATTCATCCTTAACTTCCTTACCTATTGAAGGAAAAAGATTGGGGTTTGTAGCATTTTCCAATTTGGCTCATCCCTCCTTTTCACGGTGTTTGAGTTTGGGTTTGAGTTTTCTCGCCGATAGGTTGTGATGGAATTCCAGCAGGTAGTTCTGGAAACTTTTCCTTAATTTTCTGTTCCGCAACCATGGCGGCTTCGTTAAGAATCTTCTGGGCGTCCTCGTTGGCGGCTTCAAAGTTCAATGTTAAGCCAGTACTTTGTCCAGCGTCGATTATTATTCCGCTTAGTAGGTTTCCTATCTGCCCCAGCTCCCTTTCCGCTTCTGGGAACACACTTGCCATTCCCGACTTTACGCTTCTTAGGACACTCACAGCCGGAGCTAAAGTGGTGACTATGTCGCCCAGTTCAGAAACCGTTCTGAGCCTAAGGACTATCTGTTCCAGTGCAAGCCTAGCGTGCATTATCATTTTTTCCATTTTTCTTATTTCAGCCAGCTCGTTAGCGAATACATTTGCCCTAGCCATGTCATGCTTAGTGTAGGCGTCCACTATCCTAGCGAATATGGAGCGGTCACGTTGGCTAAATCTCTCGCTTGCTTGGTCTAATCTCTGAATCTGCAATTCTAATCGTCGGATAGCCATATCTAAACGCGGCTTTAATGGTCCTGGCGGCCGCACAGCTTCTTTGATTTTGGCGGTGAAAGGCTGTTGATAGGGGCTACTTTCCCATTTTTTTGCGAATCTTTCAGACAACTTTATACCTCCACAAGTAGGGAAGCGCACGAGAATTTTATGCATTGTTAATACGCATAAAACATCTACGTATATATGTAGCAATAATGTGTTGTTCGCGGATTTTTCGAGCTTTAAACTTGACAATAAAAGAAATGCTACGTTTTTTCTCGGAAATAGACATAATTATGTAAGTTAGACTAAAAAGCTCCACGCATTATAGGTCTACGCAGTAGGTGAGAACAAATGTCTGAAAGATTAAAGGTGTTCATAATAATAGCTATGTTCGGATTCGTAGCAGGAGTTATAGCGGACCTTACAGCCGAATACGTAATTCCCGCCTTACTGAATATACTTCCGACATTCCTGCAGGCACGAACCCTGCTTTCAGGGATAGCTGGAGCCTTGCTAACGGTAGCGCTGGTCAGTGTCTGGGCATACATAACCGGAACCCAAGAGTTCTAACAATCCCCTAATCCTTTCTTCCAAGGTCCGATAAATTTATTCTTAAAAAGCCCTTTTACCCCTAAATTATTTTAGGACTCAGTTGCGGAAAAACCAATCATCCGCCTGATCATCGTACCTCGATTTCTTCATCGTCCAGTACAAAGAAGAAAGAGAGAATTATAAAAGGGTTGACGTAAAATAGGTTTTTATGTGCGGCATATTTGGATTCGCTTTGAGAAGCCCCATAGAGGTTAACGAAGCTATAGCTTTGCTCGAGATTCTTGAAGAGGATAAGAAAGAAGACGAAAGACATCCTGTAGGGGGATATGGCGCTGGATTAGCATTTCTAGCCAGTAATGGCAATTTCAGTTTAATTAAGGTCGGAAAAACCACCAATTCACCTTCGAGAGAGCTATATAAATGGATAGATGACGAACCCACACGCGTTTTAATCGCTCACGTACGGTTCCCAAGCCCAAAATTTATGTATACTAGCCGCTTCAAGGAGGCAGCCCAGCCTTACCATACACAATGTCTTTCCCGAGATTTAACCATCATTTCAGCACATAATGGCAACGTAATTAATTATGAACGTTTGAAACAAACCTTAAAACCAAACCATGTTTTAGAATCTGAAAAAGTTGGGTTCATCGATTCTGAGGTTATACCTCACCTGTTTGAGGAACTCGTTTTAAAGATCTCTACAACAGAAAAAGCCATGGAAAGCTTATTCTCAGCTCTAGAGGGGAACAATACGGTTGCAGTTCTTCAGTTAATTAATAAGGTTGAAAAAGGCTTTCTTCATTTGATTCATAAAGGAAAAACCCGAGGCCTAACCGTATGGACGAATTCGCTTGGTGAAGTAATCTTTTGCTCCCGAAAAACTGTTGTGAATAAAACCTCCTTTAAAACTTTGATTTCTAAGGGAAGCTTTCAGGAGATATTTTATGTTGACAATAAGGAAACTCGTTTCTGGAAGCGCAGTTTTCGACTCCAACCTTTCATAAAAAGTAAAGAGGAAGTTTGAGACTTTTAGTTAAGGGCGAAGCTTCCATATGCAGGTTGAAAACCATGTTTTTGGCTTACTAGCCGAACCTATACGTCAAGCCCTTTTTGAGCTTAACTTCCATAGTCCTACTCAGCCTCAGGTCGAGGCAATTCCAAAAGTCTTGGCTGGAGAAAACATCCTTTTAATAGCACCTACAGGAAGCGGCAAGACCGAAGCTGTACTTCTCCCAATCTTCTCGAATTTCACTCAGCAGCCCAACAGAAAGGGAATAAGCATTTTGTATATTACGCCCCTTCGAGCCTTAAACCGAGACATGGTCCAACGGCTCGCCTTCTGGAGCAAACGGCTAGGCTTACCGGTAGAGGTTAGGCATGGTGACACCGAAATAAGGATTCGAAGGAAACAAGCACGAAAACCGCCGGAAATGCTTGTTACTACCCCTGAAACGTTGCAAGCTATTCTTCCGGGCTCACTTATGAGAGAACACCTGCGCAACGTGAAATACGTAGTCATAGACGAGGTTCATGAGTTGGCTGGAGAGAAACGAGGAGCTCAGCTTGCCATTGCCCTAGAACGTCTACGCGAAATCACTAAGCAGGAATTCCAACGTTTAGGCTTGTCGGCTACTGTTGGAAATCCCGAGGAGGTTGCTCAGTTCATTGCTGGAACCAACCGTTCAATTTGCGTTTTAGATGTTTCGCTCAGCAAGAGCTATGATTATTCCGTGGAGTGCCCAGTTCCAGAAGATGAGGATTATGATCTGGCTGGCGAAATTCGAACTTCACCGGAGGCTTCGGCTAGGATAAGACGTATAGCTGAACATGTGAACTCGCATAGCTCCACGTTGATTTTTGTGAATAGCCGAACCAATGCTGAAATGTTGGGACATAAATTTACCCAGCTGGGAAGAGATGATATAGCAGTGCATCACGGTTCCTTGTCAAAAGAGGAACGCAAAAGAATCGAAGATGAGTTCAAAGCCAGAACCCTAAAAGCAATCATATGCACCAGTACCCTCGAACTAGGAATAGATATTGGACATATAGACTTAACTTTACAATATCTTTCGCCACGTCAGGTGTCCAGCCTAATCCAGCGGGTTGGGAGGAGCGGTCACCGGCTAGACCTAACCTCTAAAGGCGTTATAGTAACCGCATTCCCGGACGACACCTTAGAAGCTGTGGCAGCCGTAGCAAAAGCCTCCAGAAACGAATTGGAACCCATAAAAATCCATGAAAATGCTCTGGATGTTTTGGCTCATCAAATAGCTGGAATTCTCATGGACAAGGAACAGACTAGCATAGACGAAATCATTCGAATTATCCATCGAGCTTATCCCTTCCGAAGCATAACTAAAAACAAACTTTTAGAAGTGATTAAGTTTTTAGATAGACTGGGAGAGGTTAGGCTTCTAGAAGGCGGAAAGTTGAGGAAAACATGGAAAACTAGGGAATACTACTATGGAAACCTAAGCATGATTCCTGATGAGAGACGATACCCAATAATTGACATAATTTCCGACAGAAAAATAGGCACTTTAGGCGATGAATTCATGGCTTTAAGGGCACGCATAGGCTTGAACTTCATATGTAAAGGGAAAGTCTGGCGTATAGTCCAAATAGAAGACGAAACTGGCACAGTTCATGTAATTCCCTCGGAAGACCCTTTAGCGGCTATTCCCGGATGGGACGGAGAACTTCTTCCAGTTCCCTATCAACTCGCTCAAGAAACAGGAAAACTTAGAGAAAAAATAGCGTTGAAACTGAAAAATTCTAGGAACCCGGTGGAGGTTGCGGAGAAATTAGCTGAGGAATTTTCTGTTGAAAGAACCGCTTTAACGAGGGCTATTGAGGAAATAAATGAACATGTGAACCTAGGCATCCCGGTCCCTTCTCACAGGCTAATTCTTGTTGAAGGATTTAAAAAATATGTGGTTATTCACGCCTGTTTTGGAGAAAATGTGAACCGTACCTTAGGGTGCATATTTGACGCTGTTTTGTCAAATGAGGAATTCATAGTTGGTTGGTGGAATGACGGATACCGCATACTTATTGAAACACCGCGAAAGGTTTCGCAAAAAGACCTAGAAAAAATCGCTCACAAGCTCCTTAACCTAACAGCTCAACAAATCGAAATAGCCTTCAATGAATACCTAGAAGCTCGCTTCCCCTTTGCATACAAAATGAAGTTTGTGGCCGAAAGATTCGGGGCGCTTCCCCGCGGAAAAACAATGTCGCCTAAAAGACTGGAAGCACTTCCACGCAGGTTTAGGAAAACGCCGATTTATGAGGAAACACTACGAGAAGCATTGCAAGAGAAAGTGGACTTAGAAACTGCAAAGGAGATAATAGGGAAAGTTAGGAAAAAAGAGGTTCAAGTGGAAACCTTTCTAAGCATTGATAAGCCAACGCCGTTGGCTCGTCCAATACTTCAACTCTATGCTGAACTTTCAGAGTTTATGGCCCCCGAACGTATAATACTAAGTAACATAAACAGAATGAAGAAATCCATCAACGCGAGAAAAATTCAACTGTTATGTATAGACTGTGGAAAAGGCGTGATCCAAGGAAGGATTCGGGAGCTGCCTGAAAAACCAAAATGCGGAAAATGTGGCTCCGGGTTGCTCGCACCGATCCGTTTCAGACAAGACATAAGGAAACTGAAAGCTATACTTAAACGTAGGCTTAGAAACAAGAAACTATCGTCGGAAGAATTGGAAGACCTAACTTATGCGAGGCGAACAGCAGATTTAGTTCTAAGCTATGGCAAAAAAGCGTTAATAGCCCTACAAGTGAAGGGGGTAGGGCCGGAAACGGCTTCAAGGATCCTTGGCAAAATGCACCAAGAGGAGAAAGAGTTTTACATGGACTTGTTGAAAGCTAAGATTCAGTATCTACGAACCCGACCCTTCTGGGAAGAGAAAGAATCGAAAGCCTTGCGAGCCTAAACTTTTATAGGTTGTTCCTTGGACAAGTCTTTCTCTGAACTTGGGATAGATACGTATGAAATCAGAGCGAAACAAGCTTCTAGCGTTACTAGGGGCAACCCATTCACTTAACCATTCTTTATTTGTGATTGCACCGCCTCTATTGACAATTATAATGAACGATCTTCAAGTTTCGAAGTTTGTTATCGGCACAGTTGGAACAGCTTCCTCCTTCATTTATGGCGCTGGAGCCCTTGTAGGCGGACCCATAGGCGACAAAATTGGCGAAATTAAAACTATAACCCTTTGTTTGGCATTCGCCGGTTTGTCAAGTTTCCTCATGTTTTTAGCTGGTAATGTTCTTATTTATGCCTTAAGCTTGGTTTTAATGGCTGCTTGGGCGAGTCTTTATCATCCAGCAGCCAATTCCTTGCTATCCAAGGTTTTTCATGAAAATACAGGGGAAGCCATGGGATTTCATGGCATGGGTGGAACTTTAGGGGTTATGCTTACGCCTACGATTGCCTGGTTTATTGGCAGGTACCTTGGTTGGCAGTTTGCCTTCATCCTCTTCGGCTTTCTTTCCTTGCTTCTCGCTTTGATTTTACTGAAAAACATTAAAGGCATATTTGACAGCAAACACCTTTATGAGGTGAAATTTTTTGAAATCTTCCAAATTCCGGAGCTATGGCGTATTCTCATTTTTAACATAGCTGTAGGCCTATTCATGAAGGGAATCGAATATTTCTTCCCACTTTACCTTAAGGAAAGTAAGCATGTAGACCCTATGTGGGCTTCGGTAGCCTACACACTTGTTTTGGCTTCTGGCGTTCCAGGACAATGGGTTGGCGGTAAAACCTCGGATATTTTTGGTTCTAGAAAAGTTCTAATCGCCACTTCAGCCGGCGTGCTTTTAGGTTTATTGTCACTACAGTTTCTGCCCTTCCAGTTTTTAGCAATTCCATTGTTTCTTGCGCTATATGGAATCTCCTTTTATGGGCACCAACCAGCATTAAACTCGCTTACGGGCGCGATTTCACCAGAGAAAGCTCGGGGAACCGCCTATGGCGCATTCTTTTTCACCTCCTTTGGCATAGGCTCTGTTTCCCAGTCTTTAGCTGGATTTCTAGCGGACAACTACGGACTTGAAACAGCGTTCCACATGTTAACTCTCTTCGCCACAGCAGCCCTTGTTCTTTCTTTCTTTTTACCTAAAACAGACAAAATGGCTAGAAAGGAAGTCTAGTTATGACTTTCTCCATAGTTGCGCGATGTAGAGAAACGGGCAGTTTAGGCGTAGCCACGGCAACGGGTAGAGCAAAAGTTAGAAGTCGGGTGCCCTATGTGGAGTTTGATGTTGGTGCCATTGCTACTCAAGCTTTGACGGCTATAAGTTATGGTGTGACAGGGTTGAAGCTTCTGCGTCATGGACTGAGCCCGAAAGAAGCTTTAAAGAGGATGTTGAACATGGATGAGGAAAGGGAGAAACGCCAAGTGATAATTATCGACAGAGTTGGACAGAAAGCGGCTTTCACGGGTAAAGAAGTGCCGTTATGGAAGGGACATATTATAGGCGAAGAATATGTTGCCGCTGGGAACACGCTTAACAATAAGCCGGTCTTAGAATCCACAGTGAAAACATTTGAGCGTTATAAGGGAAACCTGGCAGAACGACTTCTAAACGCTTTAGAGGCCGGGGAAAAAGCTGGAGGTGACAAAAGAGGGATAATTTCAGCTGCATTAATAGTGACTGGTAAGAGGAGTTCCGTAGACTTAAGGGTTGACATCCATTCAAATCCAATAGGCGAATTAAGAAGGCTTTATAAAAGGGTTGAACCGCATAAGATATAAGTTTTGAATTGGATAATTTGCATCTAACCATTTAAAAAAGGGAAGTCACATGTATCGGAAATTAGCTGCCCATTTAATGTTTTTAGCATTTTTAGCCTCTGTGTTAACTCCTATAGTGCACGCTTATTCGTTAAACATAGAAGCTAGAGTAGGAAATGATATAGAACTTGCCTTAATATTTGAGAATATAAACGTTACCAGTTATTATAACACTAAGAAAAACGAAATTGAAGCTATTGCAAACGTTAAGAACAGCTTTGAAAAAAGCTTTAACGATAGAAACTTGACAGCTACGGTTTCGGTAAGTCCCTTAGAGTTTAATGATGAAAATCAGTCAATAACTATTAGGGCGCGATTGTCGGGTTCCATGCTTGTTAGCATGTCAGTGGACCCTACGTCACTAAACAGAACCTACGAGGTTATCACGGTATGGCGGAAATTCCGGTTGACTATAATTGAGGGATTCGTTGTTGACTTAAGGGAACGTTTTAAAGTTCCGGTCTATGAGTGGAATATCACCAAAAATGTCATAAACCTTAGTTTAGACAACTCCTCCTTCACGTTTGTGCTTCCAGAAGAAGCAACGAATATAAAGGTTGACCGGAGGGAAATCATCACCTTTATGGTTTCAGCTAATTTTGTTGATAAATTCTTGAACAGCCCCGTAGTTGCGCTAGTAGCCATAATATTAGCGCCGGCAATAGCGTTAACTTATAGAAGAATAAGGTTGTTAAGGGTAAAGATTAAACGTTAACGCTTGATTGGGGTTTTTCGGTTCCTAAAAGTAGATCCATTAGGGCTTTTTGGTCCACTTCAGCTCTAGTTCGCCAGCCCAGGTAAAGTTGCTCTTTCTCATCTTGAGATAAGTATCCATACCTTATATAACGGTCGAGATTTAAGTCAACCCGCCATTTAGGTAGTTTTTCCCTTAAGATTTCTTCTACCTCTTTTCTTGGAGCTCTTCCCTTTCTTGAAATTATATAAGCTATGGTAACAGCTAAGCCAGCTAAGTCATCTATTCGCCAGCCAACCATTTTCGCCTCTTTAGGCGTTAAGGCTCCCCGGAGGGTTATGAAAAATCTCGCCTTGTCTAGTTGTTCAGGCCTAGTTTTTTCCGTTGCTGGTTCTCCTTCGAATACTGTTTTCACCTGTAAGTCTAATCTTTCAAGATAATCGTTAAGGATCTTCAATACTTGGGGATAATCCTTTCCTAAGTTTTTGCGGAGTTCCCAGCCTTTAACCCCAGGCTTCTTATGTCTTCGGTAGAATAAGAGGTGAGATGCCCTTTTAACTTTGCTGGCGTAGTAAGCCTTTCTTTTACCTCTCATCTTGCTCGCCTTTTCTCCATTTACTCCATTCTTCATAGTTTATGGGGATTGGTATAGAAACAAGCTGTTCCTTACTTTTCGGCTTTGAAATCGGCTTTTGGTTTGGTTTGATATAGATTTCTTCTTCCAAGGGGTGAACTTCAAGAGTTGCATAACCGTAAGTCACTAAGAAGCTGGTCATGTACGCGCGGTGAACAGTCTCTTCGTATGATTCGGCGCCAACGAAATCCCAGTATTTTATTTTCACCTTTTCAGCTGTCTGTAACTTCAACTCTTCCCAGAAACTTTCAAGCTGCTCGGCGAAAGTCTCATCGGCCAAGATATGCTCTTTTACCAGCTCTTCACGGCTAACCGTCCCAGTTATAGTTTCTTCCTGTACTGCTTCCTGCCATCGCTCGCTAAGAGGGACAAGAGACTGCCAGTAGCTAAATGCGTTTTTTAAGCTGTGAAGGGAAATCTGCTCCAGCTCAACAATTGGATGCCATGCTTTTAAGAAAATCTCAACTAAGGCTTCTTTGTTAAGTTTTCTTATCTTCTCTTCAAGTAAGAAAGGGTCGGTGTAAAGCGAGGTTGATCGATGTTTTACCCATTCGCTTTGAAGCTTAATTACCGAAGCTAAACGGTGAATTGTTTCAGCGTCGAGACATAAGTCTTCCAGATTTTCCCATTCTGGGAAATACTTTCGAACCACAGCTATTATGTCATCAACATCAACAAGGAAGGGATCTAAACCTCGTTCCTCAACAGCCCGGCACAGCTCAATAATTTGCTGAAGTCTCTCCCGACCTATCTTTATTTTTTGCCGTTTCGAAATTCTAGCGGTTTTTTCCGTCATCAGTTTTATGCAACCTCACGGATTATAGAGGTTCCTTCTACGTTCTGAACCGTTATGACATGGATGCCTTCCCTAGCGAAGGTTACTTGGCTTGGCGTGATAATTACGTATTGGGCGTTGGAACCCCTTACGGCGGAAATAAGGGTTTTAGCTATGGTTTCGCGGTTACGCGGATCCATGTGGATGTCGAATTCGTCTACTGCCCTAAAAGGAGAGCGGATGTGTTGTTGTAAGGCGAGAAGAAAGCTCATGGTTGCCGTGCTTCTTTCTCCTCCGCTTTGTGTGTAAGCGTTTAATGGGACGGGGTTGGCCCCTTTGAAGCCTACTAAAAGTTCTAAACCTGCCGCTTCTATGTCATTTTCGTTTATAAGTTTAACTTCTGGCCCCTGCGGCCTCTCTAAAAGTATTTTCTGGTATTGCAAGCTTACTTTGTCAAGGAGGCTTTGAATTACAGTTTTCCATGCTTCCATCCGCGTTTTAACCTCTTCCATGGCTTTTTCTCTGTTTTCTGCTACAAGTCTAGCTTTTTCCTTTAGCTCCAAGTAAAGCTTTGAATAGGATTCATACATTTTCTCCACATCTTCAGAAACATCAGCTAGCGCAACCAAGTGTCCGTCTACTGTTCGAATTTCGTCTAGAATTTCAATTATGTTTCGAACTGAAACTATTCGTGAGCCTTTTTCTTCAGCTCTAGCGATAGCTTCTTTTAAGTCTAGAGATGCAGAGCGTAGCTGACGATTTAGTTTTTTAAGGGTTTTTTCCATGTTTTCTTTTCGGTATTGTAGTATAGCCATGTTTATTTTGCAGTCCACCACAGCTTCGTTAATTTTTTCTAGCTGGGCAAGTAAATGGTGAGTCTTCGTTCGGACCTCGTTTATGCGGTTAGCCAGCTTGTTTATTTGCTCGTTGGCTGTTCCAATTTTTTCCTTTAGAGTTTTAATTCTTAACAACTCGAAGGTTTGTGGAAGGGTCAACTGCGAGTTTTTAGGGTTCAATAGCAGAGGCTGGAGCTGTTCAACTTCTTTTAACAGTTTGGTGCATAAAGAAAGGCTAAGTTCTTGTCGAGCCTTCTCCCTTTCCAACGTTAAGTGTTCTTCGTAGAGTTTTTGGCTTTCCGCCTTCAAAGTTTCTGCATCTCCTTGAAGCCTCATCTGTCTTTTTTCGAGATTTTGAATCTGTTCTTCCACCTCCCTATACGAAGCCTCCTCGTTTTTTATGGCATTCTTTATTTCCTCAACAGTTTCTTCGCGTTTTTGAACCTCTGCCCACGCCAGCTCCCTTTCTAGAAAACGCCTTTTAATTAGCAGTTGTTTTTTCTGCTGGTATCGATCGTACTGTTCCCTCCAGTAGTTAAGCGTTTCTTCTGCTGACTCTAAAAGTTTTTTAACAGATTCCTCTTGGCTTAGGATTCGGCTTAGTTTTTTCTGCGCTTGGAGAACGTTTTTGCGGTAGGATTCCATTCCGACTGCGGCTTCCACCATTCGAAGTTTCTCTTGGGACGACAGTACAGTGAACTGCTCCACCATGTTCTGATGCATCATAATCAGCATATTATCAGGGTCCACGCCTAGTTTGGATAGAACTCTTTGAACTTCCTGTTTGGTTGCAGCTCGATTTTCCAAAGAGAACCAGTAGTTGCCATCCTTCCGTAAGACTCTAGTTAGAAATATCTGATCCTTTTTAAATTTCGGGACAGGTCTACGTCCACCCCTTTTAGAGTTATCCAACACAAGGGTTATCCGCGCTTGATCTCTTCCCCATCGAATCAAGTCCCGAAGCCTTCGAGCCCTCTCGGTATAGGATTGCCCTAAGCATACAGAGATGGCCAAAAGAAGCGAAGATTTTCCAGAACCATTCGGTCCACAAATAACGTTTACGCCCGGTCGAAACGGTATCCTAGCATAATCATAAGACATGAAATTTTCTAATATAACCTCCTTAATCAACATTGAAGAGTATGCCTCTATATGCCCAAGTATAAAAGACAAATTGGATATTTTAAGGATTAGGCAAGGTTCACCTAAAAACAAAGTTATAAACTGAAGAATGTTATGGTGAAACTTTAAAGAAAAATGTAGATTTTCCTAATGCTTGTGGTATCAAGGCTTTTGAAGAGAATCAAAGGTAGAAAGCTAAACTTAGTTTCTCTTTTTTGCGTAAGGCTTTTCTCGATACGCGCCGGTTATAGTAGGTTAGGGTGCCATTACAGAATGGTTGTTGCTGGGAAAGTTTTCAAACTTGTGGAGGGTTTACCCCCTGAAGAGATTGCAACTAGGCTTAAGGGCTTTAGAAATGAGGAGTCCTTTGAAGAGGGGGACTATAAATTTACGCTTATAACCGAAATTGTAAATCTCTTAACAAAACCTAGGGAAAAAACTGTCATGGGTGTTTATTCCCATGATTATGTAATTCGAGTTTTCCACCGCGGAAAAGTTGTACCGCTACCACGAACCATCGAAGCCCTTTTCAGCTTCACCCACCATGGAGAGCAGGTTCTCCTAACTGTTGTGGAGAAGAAGCGAACCGCCAATTTTATAGCCAACAAACTAAGCGAAATCCTATTCGAGAAAATAGGAGGAATAGTAGAAGCCCGAATTCCCCCTGAAACACTCCGCGATTTCCACTTGAAAAACCCTGAGGACACGAAGATAACGTTCTTTGACAACGTGGACATTCCAAACGTTGACAAACTTTCTCTTTACGGTCCGGACCTTGTTAATACCTCGCTTTTTGAGGATTACTGCAAGCGAGGAGACCTTTGGTATATAGTAGCTCGTTCAAGGGAGTATGGCTACGTTGTGGGCATAACAAGAGACGCCTCAATAACCATATTTAACCTGACGGATAAGACAAAATACATTGAATATATAATCAAAGAGATACATCCACTGATTCCGGAATAACCATTTGACGATTAAAGACTATTACTTCACATGAGAATTACAATTTCAACCTTCGATTAAGCCTAAAGGTTTTTATTGTTCAAGAGGGAATTCAAGCCATACGCCGTCATCTTTGAACCCGAATTTACGGTAAAACTTAGCAGCATCCTCAAATATAGTATCCACATGAATTTCAACTACATTTTTCTTCTTTGCCAACTTTACAGCCTCATTTAATAGATTTTTCCCGATTCCTTTCCCACGATAATCCTCTTTTACTAAAAGAAGATTGATGTGACAATTTGTCGCTCCATGCACAATGTCAAGATAGAAGATCATATGTAAAATGCCTATTATTTGACTATCAAGTTCTGCGACTAAGATCAGGTGATCCTTGCTTTTCAGTACTTTTATGATGGTTTTGACTCTTTTACGTTTCCATTTCAACCATTCGAAGACCATGTTTTCAATTGCTTTTATATCTTCCTCGTTGGCTTGGCGTATTTTAACTTTGTTCATAGTTTAGGAAAATGAAGGAGGCGAGTATTAATATTATTTGGCATTTATGGTAAGGCATATGGATTGGAGAAGAGAAGAGGAATTGTTGAGATTTTATATAGGTCGTTTTTGCAATGTTTTCTTATTTGAAGGTTATAGGGATGGGTAATCAAGAAGGCCTTTACCGATTTAAGTTGCTGATGGTGCTGGAAGCACTGTTCGCAGGTGTTTACATATCCCTTACCAGAGGACTTTTTGTCATTTTTCTGGTTTCAATTGGTTACATGGTAGAAGGAATATCCTTCGTAGTACTTGTTTCCTCGTTTGCTTCACTTGTGATTGCTAGCGTAATATATAAACGTCCTAGTTTCCTCATGAGGCGGGTGAAGTTTAAGCTCGTTTTCTTTCATGCTTTAGAGAGGATAACATGGTTCTTCATCCCTCTGATCCGGCATAGTTTAGCTGTGTCTCTTATTTATTCACTTTACATGGTTTTCTCCTCGGTTCTCAGCATATTTCTTTCATTTACCATTTACGGCTTGCTAAACGAGGTGGAAATAAAGGATATCACAGCGAAAAGGTCAGCTGTTATGGGAATATCCAACATTATTGGTTATGGGATCGGAATTTTTCTTCTGGCCTTTTTACCCCATGAGAACAAGTTTGTCTCCATCTTTTCTTTAGGAACGCTCCTTGGGCTTTTTTCCACAGTGTTAATTTCCTTTGTTGACGTTTCAAGTTTAGAGAGGACAGGTTTCCCGTCTAGGGCTGAGCAGCCTGAAAAAGTTTTTTCAGCCTCCTTCTTCTTTGTGATTCTACTTCTCTCTGGAAACCTGTTTGGGATAGTTTGGACACCTTATCTTATGAATGAATTGAGGGGAGCTGACTTCATTGCGGCTTCCATGAGTCTTTCTGGAACGTTGGCAAGCATTACAGCGTCGCTTGTTTGGAGCAAAAGATCTTTTAAAGCGTTGAGGTTAGGGTTAGTGTTAAACGCTTTGGGGCCGCTTCTAGTATGGTTTGTTCCCGTACCTGAATATCACATAGGTGTTTCAGTGTTTACTTCCTTTACTTTTACCGCAGCAAACTTCATCGGAACTTTTCTTTTCGCTCGGTACAATGAATGGTTTGGAGCTGTAAAATCAAGCATTTTGCTGGTGATCATTAGCAACCTTGCTCAGCTTGTTTCAGCGCCCATTGGGATGGCTTTTGGAAGCAACTATGGTTTGGCTTTCTCTATTCTTTTCCTAGCTAAGGCTTTAGCAATGGTTTTAGCAGCGATTTTCATTCCGGAGGTAGCGGTAATACGAGAGGATGTTGCTCGAACTTATTCTCGGATTCTTTACAAGAACAGCGTTGTTGGATATCGAGTTGCCGTTGAAGTTTCTAGAGAAACAATTCTAGGAGTCTTTAGAATTTTAGCCTTATCAATAGTTTTGGCAACGTTATATTTAATATACAGAACTTTGTTGCTCTTAATAACGTAAATAGGGGAGAGCAGCATGACTGAGGACATCATTAGAATAATCAGAGAAATCTTAGCGCAGATGGCAGCTGAAACAGTTAGGCTTATCCCCAAAATATTCGTGACGTTAGTAGTGATTCTGCTAACAGCTTTGGTAATAAAAATGATAAACTTCTCTTTTAGAAAACTCCTAAAGGTTGCTAGACTGGATGAAGCTTTTGAAAAACTTTCAGGAATCGCTCTACCCTTCTCTTTAAGCAACGCAATAATTTGGGTGGCTGATTTGGGTATAGCGCTTATTGCCTCGTATGGCATAGTAAACATCTTTCTTGGAGCTCAGTATATTCAACTGTTCACTGAAGGCATATATTATGGTGCTAGAGTGTTAAGCATCATTGCGTTGACTTTGATTATTTTCACATTGTTTAACACAGCCATAGAGAAGGTTAGGGTGGAAACAAGGCTGAAAGGCTACATGTTTTTCATAGTATTACTTCTGGTTACAGCTATGCTTGTGGATATCACTGCCTTAAGCGATCCGGTTAAAAATGCTTTGATAACCGGATTATCCTTAGGCGTGGGCATTTCTATTGGGGTGTTTGCAGCATGGTTTTTCTTCCACGAATATTTAGATAGACGATTTGCGGAAAAACAAAAAGGCTGAAACTGTATTTCGAATTTAAATAATTATTTTCTGTTCAGAAAGTTTATAGCTACTTTTAGGCACTATTCCATATCACTACTATAAGAGCTCCTAGGGATGAATGTCTATGTTCAATCCCCAATTAAAGAGCTCAACAAATACTTATCCATCTATACGAAGACAACATTTAGGAGCAGAATGGGTACTCATAAGGGTTGAAACACTTCACGGAATGATGAAAGAAGTAGAAAAGGTGCTGGGAACAGGCGCGTCTCTAGTATGGTATATGGCTGGAAAAGGCGCTGGAAAATCCCTAATAAAAACAATGAGGAAAGAGCTGGAAACAAAAGACTTACGTAAAATATGCAACTTTTTAATTAGTTTTTATGAAAGTTGTGGCTGGGGTAGAGGCGAGATAACTTCGTGGCACCCAAGAAAAGGTAAACTTACTCTACGGATCTGGGAGAACGCTTTTGCAGAGAAAAACTCTTCTAATATTTCTTCGTGCTATTTCCTTAAGGGATTCATAGAAGGGGTATTGGAGGAACTTATCGGAAGAAACGTCAAAGCTGAGGAGCTAAAATGCATCTCAAAAGGGGATGGATACTGCGAGTTTGTTATATCTGTAAACGTAGAGTAGGGGTTTCCTCATTTCTGGGAGATTTTCGTCTGATGATTAGTTGGTCTCCCTCAATTCTCACTATAACGTCCTCTCCCTCCTTAAACGGGAAACTAGTGTCCATGGCTACCCCTTTGGGTATGTAAATGAAAATCTTGGGGTATTTGGTTCCGCCTCTGTTTACAACTTTGCCCTTTCCTTCTCTAGCCATGAATATGCACCAATAAAATTATCTAAATTTTCATTTTTCAAATTTTTTGTCTACCCACAATAGGCACCATTAATGTTCGATTCCCTCTCGGGGGGATATCCCCTTTCGGAATGGATGTTTAACTTCCCTCATTTCAGTAACTAAATCCGCGGCTTCGATTATTTCTGGCGGAGCATACCGCCCTGTAAGCACTAATTCCACATGTGAAGGCTTATTCTTTATCAGATTCAAAACTTGTTGAGTGGAAATCAGCCTTAGGCTTAACGCTACATTGACTTCATCTAGAATCACCAAGTCATATTTGCCGCTTCCTATAACTTTTTTGGCCAGTTGAAACGCCTCCTTGGCTAGTTTTACGTCCTCTTCTGGCGGCGGAATCTGGGTTACAAATTGTCCTCTTCCAAACGCTTTCAAAGTTACGTTAGGAACCTTTTCTATTATGTGAAGCTCACCGTAGTCAAACCCGCCCTTAATGAACTGTATAATGTAAACTTTTAATCCGCGTCCAGCGGCCCTTAGAGCTAGTCCAAAGGCAGCTGTGGTTTTTCCTTTTCCATCACCAGTATAAACTTGGACTAGTCCCTTTTCGAGTTGATGCTTACCCAAGGGTTTTAGTCTCCCTTCCAGCTGGACGTCAGTTCAGCAATGAGTTTGCTTGCCGCCGAGTAAGGGTCGATTTTCCTGTTCAAAATCTCTTCCACCAGTTTTTCAAAGGCCTTTTCCTTTTTTAAATTTTCAACTATAAGGTTGGCTACCTTCTCTTTTATTGCTTCCACGAGTTCGGTTTCAACTTTTTTTCGACGTTTATGTACACCTGCTCCTTTTTCTAAGAATGCCTTATGTTGTAAAATTTCGTTTATCAATTGTTCGATTCCTTCACCTGTAAGGGCTACGGTTTTGAGCACAGGTGGTTTCCAGGCTTTTCCCTGGGTATTTAGCTCTAAAGAGGCTTTTATGTCGATTACGGCTTTATCAGCGTTTTCTAAATCTGCCTTATTAACTACGAATATGTCGGCTATCTCCATTATTCCGGCTTTTATTGCTTGGATCTCGTCGCCTAGTCCAGGGGCAAAAACCACAACGATAGTGTGGGCAACTTTGATTATATCCACTTCTGCCTGCCCAGCGCCCACAGTTTCAACTATTATTATGTCCTTTCCAGCGGCGTCCAGAACAGTAACCGCATCCTTAGTGGCTTTAGCTATTCCGCCGGGCACGTTACGAGTAGCCATGCTTCGAATGAAAACATCCTCGTCTGTGGCGAGCCTCTGCATTCGTATTCTGTCGCCTAGAAATGCTCCGCCTGTAAATGGGCTAGAAGGGTCTGTAGCCACGACGCCCACAGTTTTGCCCCTTCGCCGAAACTCGCTCACTAACTTCTCTATGAGCGTGCTTTTTCCAGAGCCTCCTGGTCCAGTAACGCCGATTATATGGGCTTTACCTGTATGGGGATAGAGGAATGCTACGAGCTTTCGAGCTTTTTCACCGTTGTTCTCGATAAGGGTTATAGCCCTTGCTATTGAGCGTCTATCCCCGGTAAGAATGCTACATGCCAACTGTTTAAGCGTTGAAGTCAACAGGCATGAGTCTCCTAAACTTCACGTTTTACATCCTTCGTGGGGCGTTCTTCCGTACAAAGTCAATTATGGTTTCTAGTGGAGTGCCCGGTCCAAATATTTCCTTTATTCCTAACTTTTTGAGTTTAGGCATATCCTCTTCCGGGATTATTCCGCCAGCGAAAACTAGGACGTCAGTTAATCCATTCTTTTTCATGAGCTCCATTATTCTTGGGAAAAGAGTCATGTGGGCCCCGGATAAGATGCTGAGCCCTAGCACATCCACATCTTCTTGGAGGACTGTTTCAACTATTTGTTCTGGAGTCTGCCTTAACCCTGTGTAAATTACTTCCATGCCTGCATCTCTTAAAGCTCGAGCTACTATTTTGGCGCCTCGATCATGGCTGTCCAAGCCGGGTTTGGCAATTAGTACGCGTATTTTTCTTTCTGAAACCAACCAGTTCTCCTCCTTTTAGATTATAACTAACTCTTTATATTCGCCATATATAGCGCGTAGTACGTCGCATATTTCACCCAACGTGGCGTATGCTTTTACTGCTTCTATGATGATGGGCATTAAGTTTTCGTTTTTCTCTGCTGCGTAGTGGAGTTTTTCCAGAACTTGTTTAACCTTACGGTTGTCGCGTTCGCGTCTTAGCTTTTGAAGCCGAATTATTTGCTCTTCTTCTACTTTGGGATCTATTCTTAGGATAGGTATGGTTTCGGTTTCTTCCTCTTCTACTTTGTATTCGTTTACGCCTACTATTATACGCTCTTTACGTTCTATTTCGGTCTGATATCTGTAAGCGCTATTAGCTATCTCGCGCTGGAAGAAGCCTTTCTCTATTGCAGCGTAAATTCCACCCATGTCGTCGATTTTTTGGATGTATTCCATGGCTTTTTCTTCCATTTCGTTGGTTAAGGCTTCAACATAGTAGGATCCCGCCAATGGGTCAATGGTGTCGGCTACTCCGCTTTCGTGAGCAATTATTTGCTGTGTTCGCAGAGCTACTCTAACTGCTAGTTCGCTTGGCAAAGCTAATGCTTCGTCGAAGGAGTTTGTGTGTAGGGATTGGGTTCCGCCTAGGACTGCTGCTAGGGCTTGGATGGTTACTCGAATAATGTTATTAAGGGGCTGCTGAGCAGTTAACGTACACCCTGAAGTTTGAACGTGCATTCGCATCCACAGCGATCTTGGGTTTTTTGCGTGGAATCGTTCTTTCATTATTTTTGCCCATAGACGTCGAGCAGCGCGGAATTTGGCTATTTCCTCAAAGAAATCGTTATGTGAAGCGAAGAAGAAAGACAGTCTTGGGGCAAAATCATCTACTTTTAAGCCTCTTTCGAGGGTTGACTCTACATATGTTATTCCATCATATAGGGTGAAAGCTAGTTCCTGAACCGCATTTGCTCCAGCTTCACGGATGTGGTAGCCACTTATGCTTATGGGGTTCCATTTAGGCAGGTAACGTGCACAATATTCAATGATGTCAGTGACTAGTTTAACCGAGGGTCTAGGCGGAAAGATGCAAAGCTTCTGGGCGAAAAACTCTTTAAGCATGTCGTTTTGGGTTGTTCCACCAAGTTTTTCTCTTGGAACTGCTTGTTTATCTCCTACAGCAACATACATTGCCAAAAGCATGGCTGCTGGCCCGTTTATTGTCATGGATGTTGTAACTTTGTCTAGTGGGATTCCATCGAAAAGCACTTCCATATCTTTCAGCGAGGACACTGCAACTCCGCATCTTCCAACTTCGCCTTTGGCTATTGGGTGGTCGGAGTCATATCCCATTATGGTGGGGTAGTCGAAGGCTATGCTTAAGCCTGTTTCTCCCTCTTTGAGGAGATATTTGAAACGGCGATTTGTTTGTTCGGCTGTGCCAAAACCGCTGAACTGCCGCATTGTCCATAAGCGTCCTCGGTACATGGTAGCGTGGACACCGCGGGTAAAGGGGTATTCGCCTGGAAAGCCCAAATCGCGGATGTAATCGAGGTTTGCCACATCTAGTGGAGTGTAAACCCGTTTAATCTCGAAATCTGAAGTGTTTTTGAAAACGGGCTTACGTTCTGGACGTGTGGAAAGCCACTTGGGAAGCGTTGTTTGTTTCCATCTCTCCTCGTTCTCAGCGATTTCCTCGAGCTTTTCCTTTTTAAACATTTAAATTCTTCACCTTCAAATAGATTTGAAATAACATAATCTTGTGCCTGTCTAAAAATAAATAGGTTCTGTCTACATCAATCTTAGCATGAAAGGAAAACGGAAAATGGATACAGAAGTCAGAATAGTTGATGTAACTAGAAGAGTGGAGTATGAGAGGTATCTTTACAAGTGTCTAGCGCCAATGCCTTTCCGTAAATATCGAAAACGAAAAGAATATTTGGAAAGAGCTCTTTCAAAGGGATTCTGTAAGAAAATTCTTTTCTTTAAAGGTTTGGCTGTGGGGCAGATTGAATATGTCCCGGCAGATGTTTCAGGTTATCCGATAAAAGGTGCTAATGTTGTGGTTATGCATTGCATCTGGGTCTTAAGAAAAGCCAAAGGATACAGGTTTGGTAAGCGTTTGATGTTTTCAATGATGAAAGAGTGCGAAGAAACGGAAAGCTTCGCTACTATAGCACTAGAAGGCCATTGGAGCCCATGGCTAGAAAAGAGGCAGATGGAGTATTTGGGCTTCAAACCAGTAGCTTCTATAACAGTTACTCACAAAACGAAGCATAAGGGAGAAAAATTCAAAATTTATCTTATGTGGTTTCCGAAAAAGGAGAAAGCTAAGCCTCCTTTATGGGATGAGGAACAGTTGTTAGAAGGTGTTCATTTCTGTACTGCGCATCCGCTTTATCACCCTCAAAGCTTGAAAGAGAAGCAAATGTTAGAGAGAATCGAAGCGTAGAGCCGGTTTTAATGTTTAGATACAAACCATGTAGCTTGCAATAGAGCGCTAAATCGTTGAAAGCTATTTTAAGCAGACTTGTAGAACAAGATTTACAATGAATATTCTTTTAAGGATGTTTGCAAATTCTAGGGGGGTCTTTTGCTTGATAGGAACCAGGAATAGACCCCTGCAATAATCGGCGTTAAGAGTAATGCTGTGAGTACAAGAGCGGAGTATAAGCTTGAGCTGATCACTCCAGAATCAAGTAAAATATACTGAACTATTAGGCTTGTGCTGAACCTTACACTAAGTCCTAAGCCTAGAAGTAACGAGTATTTAGCTTGAAGAAGTTTTTGAAAAACAATGTAGGAAGCAAAAAGTTTTGTACTAGTCGCTACAAGGGATATAAGTATAATCATTAATGGATAAACGAACAGAGACCCAAGAGAAACGTTTGAACCTACGTTTAAAAAGAAGAATGGGGATAGGCAAACGTAGCCTAGGAAGTTTATAGCTTTTTCATTTTGGCTGAATAATTCTTTAGGTAAAAGCTGTCTTGCAACAATGCCACTGAGAATCGCTCCAACTGTTGCTAGACTTTCAAAGAAGAGGCCACCCATTGCTACAAAGAAACTGAAGAGGAATAAAATTAGAAGTTGACATGTAGAAGTTTTGTAGGCTTTATTTAAGTGTTTGTCCAATAAATGCCTGAATCTACCTCCAACTTTCACCATTATGGAGGCGAGTAAAACCATAAAGGTTAGCATAGAAAGTGCTGCCATAGTGTTTGGAAGGTGATAGTTTTGGGATTGCGGTAATAATGTAGGCAAAAGCGCTATCATTGCCAGCAACACGAGTACTTCTATAATGTCGTCAAAGGTGCCTATTCCAAGCGTAAGCTGACCAAACATGGTGTTAACTACGTTGAACTCTGCTAATATGGGGACCAATATGGCTTCCCCGACTGTGGCGAAGGAAAGTGCCGTTATTAAAGCGATTGTATAAGAGTTGTTTACATGGGTGGGGAATACAAAATAAAGGAGTAGACTCCCGAAAAATCCTTCAAGTGCTATTATACATACAGTTCCCAAGAGAACGTATTTTCCTAGTCTTTTTATCTTTCCTAAATCTAAGTTAAAACCAATTAGAAAAAGCAGTATGAACATGCCCAAAGTCGATAATAGTTGAAAGGATTCGCTTTTGATAGGCTCTAAAAATGAACCAGACATGGAAAGGGCAAAACCTAACAGCAATGCAGAAAACATCCAAGGTATTCTCAAATATCGTTGAAGCAAATAGCCGAAACTTAATGAAACACTATATATTAGTAATCCAAGAAGTATAATGTTTTCCATGCGGTTTCACCAGCCATCGAGCCAAATGGTCGTCGAAGATTCTATGTCCGCCCTCGTCTTTTACCGCCTCTTCCGCATCTAAACTTTCCACTCGCACAAAAGCTGGATATAAAGCTTCCGCTAAAACTCCGCCTAAATAAAGGAGAAAACACTAGACCCTATACAGTTTCAGTTGTTTAACGTGCATCCCAGAATCACGGAGTTTCGCTATGTTTCATTGACTTAAATCAAGTGTGCGAAAGATTTGTGTTTGAAGTGTTTATACCTACGAAGATGTTTTCCTTTTTAACAGATAGAAGCAGCTTTAGTTTTTTCGCTTCTTTTTCGTGCCTGTGCCTCCCCACTTAAGTAACCTCTTGTGAAGAATAGCTAATCAGGTATTTCTAGGTGCAACTCAGTCTTCAAGCTCTTATAACGGTTTCTCACAGTTACCTCTGTCACTCCTGCAGCCTCAGCGATGTCCTTCTGTGTTTTCTTCTCGTCGTTCTGCAAACAAGCGATGTATAAGGCCGCAGCTGCCAAACCCATTGGATCCTTACCGGCAGCAGCCCTTTTCTTTTTTGCTTTACGAAGAATTTTTATGGCAAGTCCTTGGGTTTTACCTGAAATTCCTGTCCTTCCTGCGATCTTTGAAATGTAGATAAGCGGATTGGCAATGGGCATCTGCATATCGAGTTCACGAAGCAAAAGCCGATAACAACGCGCAACATCTTTTTTATTAACTAGGCTGGCTTCCGCAATTTCGTGAAGAGTTCTCGGGGTTTCACTTCCACGGCAAGCAACATAAAGCGCAGCGGCGGCAATAGCTGCTATTGATCTGCCGCGAACCAAATTCTTGTCCAAAGCCTTACGGTAAATGACTGCAGCCTTCTCCTTGACAGGCCTAGGAATGTAGGTTTTGTCAGAAAGGCGATCCAACTCTCTCATGGCCTGAGCAAGGTTTCTGTCAATGGAGGAGTGGACACGGGAGCGAATCTGCCACTTTCTTAATCGCCACATTTGGAGCCTTGTCGAAAGCGGAAGCTTACGGCCAAAAGCATCTCGATTCACGCGATCTATAGTCGTGGACAATCCTTTATCGTAGACAGAATAAGAAGCAGGCATTCCAACACGGCTCCTAGACGCTTTCTCCTGTAGAGTGAAAGCCCGCCATTCTGGACCCCTATTCATCATCTGTTCTCGAAGAACTAAACCGCAGTTTCCACAGACCATCTCGCCCATGTCATGATTGTGGACAAGGTTTAAGCTACTGCATTCAGGACACTTTTTCGCAGTTTGTAATATGATTTCTTTTTGCATGATTCTTTCACTTTGTGGTTTTAACGCGTAAAATCCATCATTCTTCTAATTCTTCATCACTATCAGAAACAGCACATAGGGCACGCGTATCTATAATGTTCTCAGCATCACTTATATAGGTTAAGCTGAGGCATAGCATATGCGATGATGATTTTGATGAAAAGACTGATGGAGTCGCTGCTCTTAAAGCACTAATAAACCTAAGCGGAAGACAGATCACGTTAGGGAAGAATAATCGGAGTTGACTTTGTTGGCGCCGGGAGTGGGATTCGAACCCACGCGGCCCACAAAAGGCCACAGGCTCTCAAGGCCTGCGCATTATCCGCTCTGCCATCCCGGCGTTCTCAGTTTAGTAGCCTAATTGTTTCTGTAATAAATCTTATTGGAAAAGGGATAAAAGTGGTTTTGGGTTTCACTAATAGAAGTTGCTAGGAAGGGGTGTTAGATTGTCGGTTAAAGCTGTGATCTTTGACTTTATTGGTACTTTGGTGAGGGTAGTGGATTATTCTTATGAGGGGTCGGTGCGGAAGCTATGCCAAAGTGTTGTTGAATCTGGGTTTGATGTTGATTCTTCGGTTTTTTTGGAAGTTTACCGAAAGGCGCATTTAAAGTATAGGGAGATTCGGTATGGCGACTTGGTAGAGGTTACTAATGCTGTTTGGATTTCTGAAGCCTTAAACAATCTTGGGTATAAAATCGCTCTAGAGGACGGTAGGGTTAAGCGAGTGGTGAACGCCTTTTTTCAAGATTATTTGGAATCGTTAAAAACAAGAAAGTGTGCCAAAAAAGTCTTAATTTGGGCTTCTTCTCGCTATAAAACTGGACTTATATCTAACTTCACTTATGCGCCAGTAATTCATGCGGCCTTGAGAAAACTTGAGTTAAACAAGTTTTTCAACGTAATTCTCGTTTCCCACGAGGTGGGATGGCGTAAACCGCACCCAAAAATCTTCCGAAGAGCCCTCATAAGCCTTAAGGTGAAACCTGAAGAAGCGATTTTTGTTGGAGACAGCCCAAAAGAAGATATAGAAGGCGCTAAAAACTTAGGAATGAAAACGGTTTTTGTTTCTTCACAGTTTTATGATCGTTCAATGCTGGAAACAGCCCCGGATGGTATGGTTGAAAATTTGTGTCAACTTCCAAAGTTTATTCGAAAGCTGTCCATAGCTGTATAGTGAGTTTCTATCGAATTTTTGTGCGGTGTCCTTCACCGTATTGGTAGGATCTATTCCAGTTTTTCCTGAGTTTTTGGAGGAACATTTCATCCATGTTAACCGAAGGGCATGCCAGTCTGCTTGCGTCTAGAACGTAGAAAATGACATCAATTAGCTCTTCAGCTATTTCCTTTTCGCTTTTCCCTTTCTTCCAAGCGTCGCTTGCTTCGCCCAGCTCTATAAAAGCGAATAAAAGCTTCCTGGGCACATCTTCAGGGCGGTTATAGAAACCTTTCGCTAACACCAGTTTTTCAATTTCCTTTTTCATCCCTTCTAAGTTCGTTTTGGACACTCACCTTTAGTTGTTCTTAAAAATAAGTGGGATTTGGAGATATTGATTAGAACGTTATTTTCTTTTTACGGCATTTATGAATTCATCTATGGGTATGGCTGCTAGGCTTATTATCTGAATAGTTCCACGGGAGCCAAGTTCTATGGAAACTTTGGCTATCGTTTCGTTGTTCGGAGCCTCGACAATGTTGACGAAATCGTAGGGTCCAAGAACAGCCCACTGATGAACCACTCTGGCACCTAAGGATTCAATTTCCCTGTTCACTTCCTTAATTCTTTCGGGATTTTCTCGTATTGTTTTCCAACCTTCGTCAGTGAGTTTGGATAAAAGAACATATGTTGGCATTTTCCCACCATTTTTTATAGTTTCTCTGTT
>Ga0209426_1000496_pt1 | contig 39255 bp, 40 predicted proteins | sample Deesub1362B_J571_FD_187697 | JGI IMG/M metagenome (GOLD analysis project Ga0209426, IMG submission 187697) | Deep oceanic, basalt-hosted subsurface ecosystem from Juan de Fuca Ridge flank, Pacific Ocean, CORK Borehole 1362B_J2.571 (SPAdes)... ...
GTTGTGAAGTGAAGGATAGGGGACATTCGTCACTTTGTTGGCACTACAAATCCCGCCTTTTCAGGGACCAGGTGCCAACAGATCTGCATTTCCAGCGCCGCCCCACCTCTCAACTGTAGAAGATGGGCTAGGGACGAGTGCGGGGAGGCCCAGCTTCCACTACGGAGCTTCCTGAGGAAAGGTCGAATCCAGGTTGGGCCCCAAAGAGGTGCGGAAGGAACCCAAAGAAGGGCCCACAGTGTGGTTTCTTTAGTGGCAGGGAAGCAATTCAGCGATAGAGGAGGCCGCGGGGGGGCTCCGCCAGCGCACCTCGCCCCCAGGCCGGGACGTCCTTGGCTATGCAAAGCTAAGACGATCTCTTGAGATATGTCAAACCTGCGCTTCAAGCCCCGGAGCAGTGGGCCAGCTGAGGGGCCGTCAGCGAGGCAGGCCGAATTTCTCCGCCAAGGCGCGCTCCACACAGCGGGGCACGAACTTGGACACGTCCCCCCCGTAGCGCTTGACCTCTTTCACAATGGACGAGGACAGGAATGAGTACCTGCCGGCGGTCATGAAGAACACGGTCTCGATGTCCGAATCCAGGTCACGGTTTGTGAGAGCCATCTGGAACTCGTAGTCGAAGTCAGAGGTGGCCCTCAGCCCCCGCACGATGGCCACCACCCCCAGCTGCTTGGCGCACTCGATCAGCAGCCCCGAGTAAACGATCACCGGGACGTCGTCTATCCCCACCTCCCGCAGTGACTCCTCCACCAGGCGGCGCCGTTCTTGGGCCGAGAACAAGGGGGCCTTGCGCGGGTTCTCCACCACCGCCACCGTCAACTGGTCGAACACCTTGCGGGCCCGCTGGAGCACGTCCAGGTGCCCGTAGGTGATGGGGTCGAAGCTCCCCGGGTAAAGTGCCTTCAATCAAGCCACCTCCACATGCGAACGCACCAGCCTGCGCAGCCGCTCGGCCTTGGCCCCCACCACGGCGGTCACCGCCCGCTCTGGGGACAGGAACCTGGCCGCCAGCTGCCGTACCTGGTCTGGGGTCACCGCCTGCAGGCGCCGTTCCACCTCGACCACCGGGAGGATGGGGCGGCCCAGGGCGGCGTTGGTGCCCAGGCGGAACATGCGCCCGGCCGGGTCCTCCAGGCCCAACAGGAAACTGCCCCGCAGCCTCTGGCTGGCCCGGGCCACCTCTTCCCGGGAGGGAGGGTTGCGGGTGAGCGCCTCCAGTTCCTCCCATACCAAGGCCAGCACCTCGGGCAGGCGCCGCTCCTCGGTGGCCGCGTACACCAACAGCGCCCCGGCGTCGGTGTAATAGGCGGTGCTGGAGAACACGGTGTACACCAGGCCCCGTTCCTCCCGCACCCGTTGGAACAGGCGGGAGCTCACCCCCCCGCCGAGCAAGGTAGACAGGATTTCCAAGCCGTATCGTTCCTCGGCCCCGGCGGGCACGGTGGGGAACCCCAGGGCCAGGTGCACTTGCTGAAGATCCCGTTCTCCCACCACCAGCCCCCGGCCGGGGGAGGGGGGGTACCGGTGGGGGGAGCCCCCGTCCCGTCCCGCCGGCCACAGCGCCGCCGCTTGGTCTGCCAGCCGCTGGGGGGAGACCTGGCCGGCAGCGGCCAAGATCAGCCTGGCCGGCCGGTATTGCTCCTGGAAGAACCTCTCCAGGTCCTCTGCCCTCAAGGTGGCCACCTCTTCCTCGCTCCCGAGGATGGGCCGGCCCAGGGGATGCCCTTCCCCCCACAGCCGCCCGAACAGCAGCCGCAACACCAGGTCCTGGGGATCGTCCTCCGCCCCCCGGATCTCCTCCCGCACCACCGCCCGTTCCCGCTCCAGATCCTGCGGGGAAAGCCGAGGCTGGGTGAGCATCTCCCCCAACACCTCCAGGGCCGTGGGGAGCCCTTCCCCCAGCACGGTGGTGTAGTAAAAGGTGGTCTCCTTGCCGGTGGAGCCGTTCAAGTTCCCCCCTAGGGAGTCAATGGCCTGGGCGATCTCCAGGGCGGAGCGCCTCCCGGTGCCCTTGAAGGTCATGTGTTCCAGGAGGTGGGCCAACCCCCCCTTCCCCGGGGGGTCGTCCCGGCTCCCGGCCCGCACCCAGATCCCCAACGCCACCGAACGCATGCCCGGCATGGGCTCCACCAACAGTTGGAGCCCGGAGGGGAGGCGGTGGTGGAACAAGCCGGGGAAAAGCTCCTCCATCACCCCGACCCTTCGATGCGGACCGGCCCTTTGGGCACCACCCGCTTCAGCTTGTAGCGGCCTTGCTCGTCGATTTCCACGATCTCAACCAGCATCTTGTCGCCCTTCTTGGCCACTTGCCGGGGGTCGGCCTTCTCCCCGAGGCGGGTCTTGTGCACCAGCCCCCGCACCCCAGGGGCGATCTCCACGAACACCCCGTAGTCCACCACGTTGGTGACCTTGCCGGGCAGGATGTCCCCCACCTTGAGGGAGGGTTTTTCCTGGACCAGCTTCAGCCGGGGCCGCCCGGAGTCGTCGGTGCCAATGACCTCCACGGTCACCTCGTCCCCCAGCTTCACGATGTCCTCCACCTTGTCCACGTAGCCCTCGGCCAGGTTGGAGATGTGGATGAGCCCATCCACACCCGGTTTGAGCTCCACGAACGCCCCGAAGGGCACGATCCGGACCACCTTGCACTTGAGGACCTGGCCCACCTCCACCTCTTCGGTGAGCTCCTCCACCAGCTTGCGGGCCCGGGCCACTGCCTCGGCGGAGTCCCCGGCGATCTTGATGGTGCCGTCGTCCTCGATGTCGATTTGGGTTTCGGTCTCCTCTTGGATCTTGCGGATAGTCCGGCCGCCGGGGCCGATCACCAACCCGATCTTCTCCGGGTTGATGTGCAATAGGTCCAGGGTGGGGGCGTAGGGGGAGATGTGGGGTCGGGGGGCGGGCAGGGCGCGCTCCATGTGGTCCAGGATCGTCAGGCGGGCCTCCCGGGCCTGGGCCAGGGCCTGGCGCATCAGCTCCCGGCTGATGCCCCCGGTCTTCACGTCCAGCTGGAAGGCGGTCACCCCTTGCCGGGTCCCGGCCACCTTGAAGTCCATGTCCCCAAAGTGGTCTTCCAGCCCCAAGATGTCCGTGAGGATGACCTGCTTTTCCCCGCTCGTCACCAGGCCCATGGCCACCCCGGCCACCGGGCGGGAGATGGGCACCCCGGCGTCCATCATGGCCAGGCAGCCGGAGCACACCGAGGCCATGGAGGAGGAGCCGTTCGACTCCAGGATCTCGGACACCACCCGGATGATGTAGGGGAAGTCGTCCTCGGAGGGCACCACCGCGGCCAGTGCCCCCTCGGCCAAATGGCCGTGGCCGATCTCCCGGCGGGAGGGGGGGCCCATCCGGCCCGCCTCCCCCACCGAAAACGGCGGGAAGTTGTAGTGGAGCATGAACCGCTTCAGCCCCTCCTCCATCATCAGGTCCACGATCTGGGCGTCCCTGCGGGTGGCCCCCAGGGTACAGGTGCCCAGGGATTGAGTCTCCCCCCGGGTGAACAGGGCCGAGCCGTGCACCCGGGGCAAGATCCCCACCTCGATGGAGATGGGGCGGATTTCCTCCGGCCGGCGGCCGTCCATGCGCTCCCCCAGCTCCAGGATGGACCAACGGGCGAACTCCCGGTACACCTCGTCGAAGGCAGCCGTGGCCAACGCCTGGATTCGCTCCCGCTCCTCCTCGGGCCACTTCTCTGCCACCTGCAGGGCGGCCTCCTCCGCCAGCTGCTCGGCCAGCCGCTCCCGGGCCTTTTTGTTGGGGGCCGCCTTCAGCTCAGGCAGCCTGTCCCACACCAGCTCCCGCACCTGCTCCCGGATGTCCTCTTCCTCCGGGGAGGCCGGGGGCGGGGGTTGTTTGTCCACCGGGTGCTGGGCCGCGAACCGCTCCTGAAGCTCGATCAACTCCCGAATGGTCTCGTGGGCCGCGTCCACGGCGTCCAGCACCAACTCCTCCGGCACCTCCCGCAGGTGGCCCTCCACCATGGTCACCGTGGACTTGGTGCCGGCCACGGTGATGTCCATCTCGCCCTCGTCCAGGACCTGATCGGGAGGGTTCACCACCACCTGCCCGTCCTTGAGGCCCACCTTGACCCCGGCGATGGGGCCCTGGAAGGGGGCCGGGGAGATCATGAGCGCCGCGGACGCCCCGATCATGGCAGCGATCCCCGGCGGACAATCCCGCTCCGCCGACAGCACCGTGGCCACGATGTGCACCTCTTCCTTGTAGCCCTTGGGGAACAGGGGCCGGATGGGCCGGTCGATCAGCCTGGCGGACAGGATGGCCGCATCTGAGGGCTTCCCCTCCCGCTTGAAAAACCCACCGGGGATCTTGCCCCCGGCATAGAATTTCTCCTCGAAGTCAACCCGCAGGGGGAAGTAGCCGATGTCCTGGCGCGGTGGTTGTACCACCACCGTCACCAGCACCCGGGTATCCCCCCAGGTGACGAGCACTGCCCCGTCGGCCTGCCTGGCCAACGTGCCGCTCTCCAGCTTTAATGGTTTGCCGCCTAGCTCTGCTTCCACTACCCGCATTCGTTATACACCCCTGATGCCCAGCTCCTGAAGGAGCTTGGCGTAGCGTTTGGGATCCTCCCGTTTGAGGTATCGCAGGAGTCTCCTTCTTTGGCCCACGAGCAGGTACAGCCCACGCCGGGAGTGGAAGTCCTTCTTGTGGGTTTTAAGGTGCTCGGTGAGCCGGGCGATGCGCTCGGTGAGGAGCGCGATTTGTACTTCTGGGGACCCGGTGTCCTGCTCGTGCCGGGCAAACTTCTTCAGCAAGCGCTGTTTTTCCTCTTTGGTGAGCGCCATGGTCACCTCCGAAATCCCCCGTCCCTGAGCGGGCGCGCGCCCGGGGAGGGTTGATTAGCGATACTTTTGGGCCAGCTGGCGACATTTCGCCTTCACCCGCTCCTCGTCTATGGTCAAAAGCTCTCCTTCCAGGAGTAGCGGAGTTCCGTCCACGAACACCCCCACCACGTCTGAGGGGTGGGCGGCATAGACCACATCCGAAAGCAGGTTATGGCCAGGACAGAGGTGTGCTGCCGCCAGCGACAACAGCACCCCATCGGCCCGCCGGCCTTCCTCTATTGTACCCAATTCCTTGCCCCACCCCAGGGCCACCGCCCCGCCCCGGCTGGCCAGGGCCAGTGCTTGGGGGGCGGGAATGGCCTCTGGCTCCCCGGTCTTGAGCTTCCCCAACAGGGCCGCCAGCCGCATTTCCTCGAACATGTCTAGATCCCCGGCCGAGCCCGCCCCGTCGGTGCCCAAGGCCACGTTCACCCCGGCGGAGAGGAGCTCGGCCACCGGGGCGATCCCGCAGGCCAACTTGGCGTTGGAGGTGGGGCAATGAACGGCGGTGGCCCCGTGGGCGGCCAGGATCTCCATGTCCTTTTCGGTCATGTGCACGCAGTGGGCGGCCAGCACCGGCACCGAGAACACGTTCAGCTGTTCCAGCCACAGGGTGGGGGGTTGGCCATGGCGGGCCTGGAACTCCTCCACCTCGGCCTGGGTCTCAGCCAGGTGCGTGTGAATGGGAATTTTCAGCTCTTTGGCCAGCCGCACCGTCTCCCGCCACACCTCGGCCCCGCAGGTGTAAGAGGCGTGGGGGGAGAGGGCGGTGCGGATTCTGCCCCCGGCCTTGCCCAGCCAACTGCGCGCGAACTTCTCGGCTTTCTCCAGCTCGGGCTCGATCCGGTCCGGGGTGGGGGCGATTATTCCGTAGGAGAGCAGTGCCCTGAGGCCCGCCTCTTCCACTGCCCGGGCCACCTCGTCCATGAAGAAGTACATGTCGGCAAACGCAGTGGTGCCGGCCCGGATCATCTCCGCCAGCCCCAGCAGGGAGAACCAGTACACCTCCTCCGGGGTGAGCTTGCGTTCGGCAGGCCAGATCCTTTCCTCCAGCCAGCGCCTCAAGGGCAGGTCGTCGGCGTAGCCCCGGAACAGGGTCATGGCCAGGTGGGTGTGGGCGTTCACCAACCCCGGGATGAGGAGCCGACCCTCGCCCTCGATGACCCGGTCGAATTCCCCCCCTGCCCCGCCGCCGACCACCACCCCGGTGTAGCGGGAATCCTCGATGACCACGTCGACCTTGGGGACCACCCCCTCCTCAGGCTTGCGGATCACTGCCACTCCCCGAATTAAGATGCGCATAAGTGCAGTATACGATATCTCCCCGAGCGGAGGCCAATTTCACCTGCGGCCGCGGCGGGCTGGGGCTCTAATTACCCGGGGAGCTGGGCGAGGTGGGGCGCGAGGCCTCCCGCCGGACACGGGTTGTACCACCTCGGGAATCCATCCCGGAAGATACTGCAAGGGGAGGACGGGGCTACATAAGGCGGCGCAGCTCGCGGATCTTGTCCCGGATGGCGGCGGCGAGCTCGAACTCCAGCCGCTCGGCCGCCTCCCGCATCTTCTTCTCCAGCTCCCTGATGGTCTGGGCCAGTTCCTCCCGAGTCAGCTGCTCGGGGGCCTCCGGCAGCGGTAGCTCCTCTTCCCGATAGCCGCCCCGCACCTCGGCGAAGTGGTCCCGCACCGCCTTCTCGATCGTCTTGGGGGTGATCCCGTGCTGCTTGTTGTACTCGAGCTGGATCCTGCGCCGCCTCTCCGTCTCCTCCACCGCCTCCCGGATGGCGTCGGTGACCTCGTCCGCGTACAGGATCACCTTGCCCCGCACGTTCCTCGCCGCCCGGCCGATGGTCTGGATCAGCGAGGTGGAGGACCGGAGGAACCCCTCTTTGTCCGCATCCAGGATCGCCACCAGCGACACCTCCGGCAGGTCCAGCCCCTCCCGGAGCAGGTTCACCCCCACCAGCACGTCGAACTTCCCCAGCCGCAGCTCCCGCAGGATCTCCACCCGGTCCAGGGTCTCGATCTCCGAGTGCAGGTACCTCGCCCGGATCCCCAGCTCCACCAGGTACTCGGTGAGCTCCTCGGCCATGCGTTTGGTGAGGGTGGTGACCAGGGCCCGCTCGCCCCGGGCGATCACCCCCCTGAGCTCCCCCAGCAAGTGGTCGATCTGGCCCTGAACGGGATGCACCTCGAGCCGGGGGTCCACCAGGCCCGTGGGCCGGACGATCTGCTCCACGATCCTCTGGGAGACCCGCCGCTCGTAGGGGCCAGGCGTCGCCGACATGAAGATCACCTGCGAGAGGCGTGCCTCGAACTCCTCGAAGGTCAAGGGGCGGTTGTCCAGGGCCGAGGGGAGGCGGAACCCGTATTCCACCAGCGTTTCCTTCCGCGAGCGGTCCCCGTGGTACATGGCGTGGAGCTGGGGCACCGTCTGATGGGACTCGTCGATCACCACCAGGAAGTCCGGCGGGAAGTAATCGAGCAGGGTCCAGGGGGGCTCCCCGGGGGCGCGGCCGTCCAGGTGCCGGGAGTAGTTCTCGATCCCCGGGCAGTAACCCATCTCCCTGAGCATCTCCAGGTCATAGAGGGTCCGTTGCTCCAGGCGCTGGGCCTCCAGGAGCTTCCCGGCCTCCCTCAGCTCCGCCAGGCGCTCCTCCAGCTCCTCCTCGATTCCGGCGATGGCCCTCCGCAGGCGCTCCTCCGGGGTCACGAAGTGGGTGGCCGGGGCGATGGTGACCTGGTCCCGCTCCCCCAGAGCGTCCCCGGTCAGAGGGTCCACCACCGTGATCCTCTCGATCTCGTCCCCGAACCACTCGATCCGGAATCCCACCTCCTCGGAGGCGGGGATGATCTCCAGGGTGTCCCCCCGCAGCCGGAAGGTGGCCCGCTCGAAGGCGAGCTCGTTGCGGCGGTACTGGAGGAAAACGAGCTGGCGCAAGGTCTCGTTCAGGTCATGCTCCTCACCCACCCGCAGGGTGAGGGCGAGCCCCGCGTAGTCGCTCGGGGACCCGAGGCCATAGATGCAAGACACGGAGGCCACGATGATCACGTCCCGCCGCTCCAGGAGGGCGGAGGTGGCTGCGTGCCGCAGCCGATCAATCTCCTCGTTGATCTGGGCGTCCTTCTCGATGTAGGTGTCGGTCTGGGGGATGTAGGCCTCCGGCTGGTAGTAGTCGTAGTAGGAGACGAAGTAGTGGACGGCGTTGTCCGGGAACAGCTCCCGGAACTCCCCGTACAGCTGGGCGGTGAGGGTCTTGTTGTGGGCGATCACCAGGGTGGGCTTCTGGACGTTTTGGATCACGTGGGCGATGGTGAAGGTCTTCCCGGTGCCGGTGGCCCCGAGCAGGGTCTGGTAGCGGAGCCCGGCGAGCACGCCCTCGGTGAGCTCCCGGATCGCCTTGGGCTGGTCGCCCCGGGGCCGGAGCTTCGTCTTGATGTGGAACTTCTCCCCCGCCGCTACTCGGACCATGGCCTCAAATTTTACCCGGCTGGGGGAGGCGACGGGCAGAGCCGGGGACTCAGTAGGCGCGGGCGAACAGGGCCGTCTCCCGGGCCGGCCGACCGCAGCGCACACACTTGGCCCCGGCGGGGAGCTGGGGCTGGTCCAAGGGGAGACAGCGGTTGGTGGCCTTGGTTTCGGCCTGGATTTCGGCCTCACAACCGGCGTCTCCGCACCAGGGGGCGAAGGCGAACCCGTCCTCCACCGCCTCCCGGAACCCCTCCCAGTCCTGGGGGTGGTGGGTATGGGCGTCCCGGAACTCCCGGGCCCGCCGGAGCAGATCCCGCTGGATGTCCTCCAGGGCCTTCTCCACTTCCTCCACCAGGCCCGAGAGGGGAACGGCCCACTTCCCCTCCCGCCCGGGGACGTCCCGCCGGGCCAGCACTACCTGGCCGGCGGCCACGTCCCGGGGCCCGATCTCTATCCTCAGGGGCACCCCCCGCAGCTCCCACTCGTTGAACTTCCAGCCCGCGGTGTACTCGTCCCGGTCGTCCACCTTCAGGCGCACTCGCCCCCCCAGCGCCTCCTGCACTCGCCGGCAGACTTCCAGCACCTGGGTGCGCTCCTCGGCAGACTTGTAAATCGGCACCACCACCACCTGGATGGGGGCCAGCCGAGGGGGCAGGATCAACCCCTGATCGTCCCCGTGCACCATCAAAATGGCCCCGATGAGCCGGGTGCTCACCCCCCAAGAGGTAGTCCAGCAGTACTTGAGCTGGTTGTCTCGATCCAGGTATTGAATCCCAAAGGCGCGGGCGAAGTTCTGACCCAGGTTGTGGGAGGTGCCCATCTGCAGGGCCCGCCGATCGCCCATCATCCCCTCGATGGTGTAGCTCACCAACGCCCCGGGGAACTTTTCGGACTCGCTCTTCCGCCCTTGGATCACCGGGATGGCCGCCTCTTTCTCGGCGAATTCAGCGTAGATGTCCAAAATCAACCGCGCTTCCGCCTCGGCTTCCTCCAGGCTGGCGTGGGCGGTGTGTCCCTCCTGCCACAGGAACTCGCTGGTACGCAAAAATAGCCGCGGCCGCATCTCCCACCGCACCACATTGCACCACTGGTTCACCAAAAGCGGCAGGTCCCGGTACGAGCTGATCCACTTGGCGAAGAAGTGGCCGATGATGGTCTCCGAGGTGGGGCGCACCACCAGCGGTTCCTCCAGTTCCTCCCCCCCACCGTGGGTGACCACCGCCAGCTGCGGGGAAAAACCCTCCACGTGCTGGGCCTCCTTCTGGATGAAGCTGTGGGGAATGAACAGGGGGAAGTAGGCGTTCTGGTGGCCGGTCTCCTTGAACCTGCGGTCCAAGGTGGCCTGGATGTTTTCCCACAGGGCATAGCCGTAGGGGCGGATGACCATGCAGCCCCGCACCGGGGCGTAATCGGCTAGCTCGGCCCGGCGGACGATCTCATTGTACCACTGGGAAAAATCCTCGCTCTTTTTGGTCAGTCCCTGCGCCATGGGTTCCTAACCTCCTTGGTGGCCCGCGTGGGCTGGCCCCAATGTTAACCGAACTTGCGCCCGGCTCTGGGGCTTCCCGGTCAGGGGAGGATCTGGAGGGGCTGAAGTTCCAGGTTCAGGGGGATGTGGAGGAGCTGGCCGTCTTCCAGCCGCTGCCAACCCGGGGAGTGGTCCAGGGGCTCGGAGCCCACCACCACCGCCCCCGGCTCCCGGCGGTACCACAGGCTGTAGTAATCCGGCTGTCGGCGGTAGTGGCAAAAGGCGTACAGGGCATCTTGGGTGAGGAGGAGCAAGTTCACCGCCGAGTAATCGCAAATTAGGGAGGGAAGCTTTGCCAGGGCCCGGGCAAGTCCCTCCGGGCTGCGGGGCCGCCAGGTGCGGGCGAGCCAGCGGGCCAGCTTCTGGGAGTCGATCCCCGGAGCGGGGTCCAGCTTGTCCGCGTCCCGGATGCCACCGTTGTGGGCCAGGGCGAAGTCGGCTTGGGGGAAAGGGTGGGCCTGGTCGGCGGTGAGCTGGTCTCGGAATTCCGGGGAGGCTTTGCGCACGTGGGCGATGAGCGCCGCCACCGGTTCGGCTGGCCCAGGGGGGAGGCCGCCGGGGAAGGCCGCCAGCTCCTCCTTCCCCCACCGCCGCACCCGCAACCCATCTTGCCAGACCGCGTACCCGAACCCGTCTCGATGGGGGGCTCTTTGCCCGCGCAAGCTCTGCCAGGCCAGGCTCTTGGGGGCCCCCACCAAGTACCAGTCAGCCGGCCGGGGTGGGGAGGCGACCACCCCCAGCAGGCGACACATCCCAGCGCTTCAGCGCTCCCACGGGGGCGGGGCTTCGCCCAACGCCGGGGGAGGCCCCAAGATCTCGGCAAGCAAGATCCCCACCCGTGGATCGTCCCGCAGGATCCTGCGGATCGCCTCGACAACGCTCCCCTGGGAGGCCACCTATTCCCCCCCTCCAGGCTCGCCGGTTATCGGGGATTCCCCTGGCCCGGCCGTGGGTGGGGTCTCCTCCCGGGCCAGGCCCTCCCGCATCTTGGTGTCCGCCTGGATGTTCCTGAGCCGGTAGTAGTCCATGACCCCCAGGTTCCCTTTCCGGAACGCCTCGGCGATGGCCCGAGGAATCTCCGCCTCGGCCTCGATCACCGCTGCCCGGCGCTCCCACACCAGCGCTTTCATCTCCTGTTCTCTCGCGATGGCCATGGCCCGGCGCTCCTCCGCCTTGGCCCGGGCCACCTTGAGGTCGGCCTCAGCCTGGTCGGTCTGGAGCTGGGCCCCGATGTTCTTGCCCACATCCACGTCGGCGATGTCGATGGACAGGATCTCGAACGCCGTCCCCGCGTCGAGCCCCTTCTCCAACACCTTCTTGGAGATGGCGTCCGGGTTCTCCAGGACTTCCTTGTGGGAGTCCGCCGAGCCGATGGCCGAAACGATCCCCTCCCCCACCCGGGCGATCACCGTCTCCTCGGTGGCCCCGCCCACCAGCCGCTCGATGTTGGCCCTGACCGTGACCCGGGCCACGGCGAACAGTTGGATCCCGTCCTTGGCCACCGCCCCGATCTTGGGGGTCTCGATCACCCGGGGGTTGACGGACATGGCCACCGCGTCGTACACGTCCCGACCTGCCAGGTCGATGGCCGCCGCCCGCTGGAAGGTGAGGGGGATGTCTGCCTTATCGGCCGAGATCAGGGCGCTGATCACCCGCTCCACGTTACCACCGGCCAGGTAATGTGCCTCGAGGTCCGCCACCGAGGGCTTGAGCCCCGCTTTCCAGGCGGCGATCATGGGTCCGATCACCTTGTGGGGATTCACCTTTCTCAGGCGCATGCCGATGAGGGTCATGGGCCCCACCGGCACCCCGGCCGCCAGGGCCGAAATCCAAAGCCCCACCGGCACGAAATAGAAAAACAGCCATAGCAAAACCAGCGCTAAAACGGCAATTACGATTCCCGTGATCATCGCTTCACCTCCCTAATCTGCCTCACTACCTTCCGAAACCCCTCGTCTCGGACAATTTCGATGGGCGTACCCTTTGGCAGAAAGCCCTCTTCACAAATCACATCCAGCCGCTCTCCCGAGAATTCTCCCGCCCCCACCGGCCGGAGGTCGGTGACGGCCACCCCTCGGCGTCCAACCCAGTGGTTCTCTCGCCTCAGGCCTCCCCGGTCCGTGACCCGGGAGGTGATGGCCTGCTGCAATACCACCCCACCCAGGCGCAGCCTCGTCCTCGGGAGTCGTGCCAACAGCACAAAACTCCCCACGATGGCCACCAGCAGAGCCAGAGAGACTGACACGATGGCCGATATAACCTGCCCGGCCTCGGTAAACGGCCCCACCATGGAGGTGTAAAAGCCCAGGCCGATCAGCACCAGCCCCACCAACCCGGCCAGGCCGAAGTCGGTGGCGGTGAACACGAACACCTCCAGCACGATGGCCACCATCCCCCCGAGCAGGAACAGGATGGACTCCCAGCCGGCCAGGCCCACCATGAAGTGGGCCCAGAGGAAAGCGGCCAGGGCGGCCAGGCCCACTGTCCCCGGGAGGCCAAATCCCGGGATCAACATCTCCCAGATCAGCCCCACCAGGGCGATCAGGATCATAAGCCCCGCGATCTCCGGCCGGGTGAGCAGGCCCACTGCCCGGTCCACCCAGCGGTAGTGGAAGGGCACCACCTCCGCCCCCGCCAGCCCGGCCGCCTCCAGGAGTTGGTCCAGGGTGGAGGCCTCCCCTTCGGAATACCCCCATTCCCAGGCCAGCTCTGCCGTCAAGGTGAGCAGCTTCCCGGCTTGAACCAGCCCGGGGATCTCCACCGACCGGTCCACCATCGCCTCGGCCACCTGCGGGTCCCGTCCCCGCAGCTCGGCGGTGGCGCGGAACAGGGCCCGCACCGCCGAGATCGTCTTTTCCGGCGCCTCCTCCAGCCTCCCGTACTGGTCGAAGTAGACCGGGGTGGCCGCCCCCATGACCCCGCCGGGGGCGAAGTAGATCCGCTCGCAGGCGATGGCCAGGAGCGCCCCGGCCGAGTACGCCTCCCGGTCCACGTAGGCGATGGTGGGGAGCTGGGAGTCCAAGACGGCATCCCGACAGGAGATGGCGGCGTCCAGGTATCCTCCCGGGGTGGAAAGCCGGATGATGACTGCTTGGGCCCCGCTTTCCGCCGCCTCGGAGAGGCCCTTCCTGAGATAAGAAACTGTTGCCGAGCCGATTTCCCCCTCCACGGAGAGCAGCCACACCTCCCCCCCGGCCGCTGCCCAACTCAGCACCAACCACACCAGTCCAACCACCCAAAACTTCATGACCATGCCCCCATCATCCTAGGCAGTAGAGGCACGGGGGTCAACCCCGCAGGCCCAAAAGGAGTGCCAACACAGCCTTCTGGGCGTGCATCCGGTTTTCCGCCTGGTCGAAGATCACCGAACCCGGGGACCGGGCCGCCTCGTAGGTGATCTCCTCCCCGTAATGGGCGGGCAGGCAGTGCATCACCAGCGCCCCAGGGTTGGCCTTCCGGATCAGCTCCAGGTCGATGGTGTACCCGGAGAAGGCGTGCCGTTTCTCCTCGGCGATGGCTTCCTCCCCCATGGAGGCCCAGACGTCGGTGTACAGGACGTCCGCCCCCCGGGCCGCCGCCTCTGGCTCCCGCAAGATCTCCACCTGGGCCCCCCGGGACCGGGCCCAGTCCACGATCGCCGGGTCGGGCTCATACCCCTCGGGGCAGGCGATGCGGAAGCCCAGCCCCAGGTGCCCACAGGCGTGGATCAGGGAGTGGGCCACGTTGTTCCCATCGCCGATGAAGGCCAAGGTGAGCCCCTCCAGCCGCCGGCGCTTTTCCCAAATCGTCAGCATGTCCCCCAGGGCTTGGCAGGGGTGGAGGAGGTCTGAGAGGCCGTTGATCACCGGCACGGCCGCGTAACGGGCCAGCTCCTCCACGATCTCATGGGCAAACACCCGGGCCATGATCCCGTCTACGTAGCGGGAAAGGACGATGGCGATGTCCTCGGTGGTCTCCCGCTTGCCCAGCTTGATGTCCTCCGGCCCCAGGTAGATGGCGTGTCCCCCCAGCTGGGTCATCCCGGTTTCAAACGACACCCTGGTCCTGAGGGAGGGCTTTTGGAACACCATGGCCAGGGTCTTTCCCGCCAGGATGTGCCGCTGATCTACCCCGGCCCGGCTTTCCCGTTTCAGATGGGCCGCCAGCTCCAACACTTCCCACACCTCTTCCCGGCTCCACTCCGCAAGCGACACCAAGTCCCTCTTCATCCTCTCACCTCGCGTGAAGTTTGGTGGACTAAAGCCTACGCCCTGGTCCCGCATCGGCCAACCTGGGGAGGAAGGGGCAATGGCCGCGGACAAAGGCCCTTGGGGGGGGAAGGTGACCCCCGTTACAATGGCCGGCCATGAGCCAGGTGAGGGTGAGATTCGCTCCCAGTCCCACCGGGTACCTGCACGTGGGTGGCGCCCGCACTGCCCTGTTCAATTGGCTTTACGCCCGCCACCACGGGGGGAAGTTCATCCTCAGGATCGAGGACACCGACCGCAGCCGCTCCACCGATGAGGCCATCGAGCAGATCCTGGAGTCCATGCGCTGGTTGGGCCTGGACTGGGACGAGCTGTATCGACAGACGGATCGGTTCGACGTCCACCGGCGGGCGGCCGAGGAACTGCTGCGGAAAGGGGCCGCCTACGAACACGAGGGGGCGGTGTGGTTCCGGATCCCCAGGACCGGGGTCACGGTGGTGGAGGACCTGCTCCTGGGGCGGGTCGAATTCAAGAACTCCGAACTGAAGGACTTGGTGATCCTGCGCTCCGATGGCACCCCCACCTACAACTTCGCCTGCGTGGTGGACGACTCAGACATGGGGATGACCCACGTCATCCGGGGGGACGACCACCTGAACAACACCCCCAAGCAGATCCTGATCTACCGGGCCCTGGGGCGGGAGCCGCCCAAGTTCGCACACCTCCCCATGATCCTAGGGCCGGACAAGACCAAGCTGTCCAAACGGCACGGGGCGGTGTCGGTGTTGGAGTACCGCCGGCGGGGGTTCCTCCCCGAGGCGCTGGTGAACTTCTTCGCCCGCCTGGGTTGGTCTCATGGGGACCAGGAGATCTTCTCCCGGGAAGAGCTGGTGGAGCTGTTCGACCTCTCGGGGGTGGGGAAGTCCGCGGCGGTGTTCGACGAGCAGAAGCTCCTGTGGATCAACCACGAGTGGCTCAAGCGGGCGGACCTCCCCCGGCTGGCGCGGTTGCTTGCAGACTACATCGTCCAAGAGGGGATCGCCACCCCTGAGGAGGTGGGGCAGTTGGGGGAGGGAAGGCTCCTGCGGGCAGCGGAGCTACTTAGGGAGCGCAACAAGACTTTGGTCTCCATGGCCCAAGCGGCCAGGTTCCTGTTTCCCCGAGAGCTACCTTGGCCGGAGGAGGCCCGGCGATACCTGAAGCCGGAACTGGCCGAACCACTGGAGAAGATCGCCGCTTCCCTGTCGGCGTGTTCCGGGTTCTCCCCGGAGGAAGTGGAGCAGGCGGTGCGGGGGGGCCTGGCTGAGTTGAACCTCCCCTTGAAGGCGGTGGCCCAGCCCATCCGGGTGGCCATCACCGGCCGCACCGTGTCGCCGGGGCTGTTCGACGTCATCTCCCTGGTGGGGCAGGAGCAGGCGGTGAGCAGATTGCGTCGGGCAGCTGCCCTGTGCCGGAGTTCGGAAACCAACTGATTGGGCGGTTCGGCGGTGGCGGGAGAAAGGATCTCGATGGGTATGAGAATTGCGGTGGTGTTAGTCCTGGGCGCGCTGGCCGTGGTGGCCGGGGCACAGGAGTTCTCTCTGTCTCCCGTGGAGCCGGAGGAGGTGGGGGACTGGAGCCGGGTGTCCCGGCCGTTCCGCCTCCACCCCATCAAGCCCCTCAGCGCGGATTACCAAGGCCCAGAGTTTTCCACCTACCTGTGGGGGGAATTGGCCCTGGGGCGAGCCCGCTACCTGCTGATGCTGGGGATCAGCTCCACCAGCGCGGGGCTGTTTGTGGATCAAGATCGGGATCGCACCCTGGTCACCGAGGAGCTGGTCTCCGGGGGGCGGGGGGAGGGCTTTTACCTGTGGCAGGCGGAGTTGACCACGGAACCCGCCGGAGGGGAGCCTTACCCTTACCGGCTGCGGTTCTTGTGGCCGGAGGGGCGGGGGTACGTGTTCCTGCTGGGGGGCGCCCCCCGGAAGGGGGAGTTCCCCAGCCCGGCCGGTCGGCGGACCTTCGTGCTGGTGGACGCGGATATAGACGGCACCTTCGGCACCGAGGACGACTTCTTCGTGGTGGACACTTTCCTCGACGATGGGGGCCTGTACGGTGGCGAGGGGGGACACGAGCGGTTCTCCAGGGAGGAAACGTTCACCATCGGCGACCGCAGCTTCCGGGTCACCCAGGTGGCCCCGGACGGGAGTTCGGTCACGGTAGAGGAAACCGAGTACGTGCCGCCCAAGCTCCCCCTCATCCCCGGCCACCCCGCCCCCAACTTCTCCTTCCGGGAGTTCACCACCGGGGAGGAGCTATCGTTGGCCGACTTCCGCGGACAGGTGGTGCTGCTCGATTTCTGGGCCAGCTGGTGCAACCCCTGCATGGAAAAGCTGCCCTCGGTCTTGGAACTCTACCGTCGCTATCACGACCAGGGCTTTGAGATCATCGGCATCAGCCTGGACGTGTGGGAAGAGGACCTGCGCCGCACCTTGGAGGAACACCAGATCCCCTGGCCCCAGGCCTTCGACGGCGGGGGGGTTGAGGCCGAGATAGCTGATCTATACCGGGTGTATGCCATCCCCGCTTTGTTCCTGTTGGACCGGGAGGGGAACATCCGGGCCCTGGACCCCGGGGATGAGGAGTTGGACCGGCTGGTGGCGGAGCTGTTGGCCGAGGCCCCCGCACCCCCTCCGGAGGAGCCGGAAGAGGTGGAGCTGGAGCTCCCGGAGCTGGTCCCTCCAGCCGAACCCATCCTCGAACTCAGCCCCCCGGCCCGGATAGGGCTCCTTCCGGGGGAGGAGAGCGAAGTGACCGTCACCCTGGAAAACACCTCCCAGCACTTGGCCGAGGAGGTCAGCCTCCAGCTGGTTGACCTACCGCCTGGGGTGACCGCGTCTTCGCTGGAGCTGGAAGAGTTGCCGGGATTTTCTTCCCGAAGCTTGACCTTGACGCTCGCTGCGGCCCCGGACCTCTCCCCGGCGGAATACGAGGCGAAATTGATGCTCTCTTACCACTACTGCATCGGGGAGTCTTGCTTCAAGTTCACTGAGGAGTACCCCCTGGTGCTGGCGGTGGGGGAAGCACCGGCCGAGGTGGCCACGCCCTGGAATCCGTGGTGGCTGCTGGTCTTGCTGGGGGCAGGTTTGGCCCTGGCCTGGCTGGCCTGGGGACGGGGGGCCTCCGCCCTGAGCCTGGTGCTGTTGGCGGTGGCACTCCTCTCCCTGGCGAGCGGGGTCTACCTGGGCCAGGCCCGCCAAGCCCAGCTCATCGGGGCCGTCCTGTGCACCTCCTGCGTGGGGATCGAGGAGGCCCGCCATGACCAGCCCCACATCTCCCCTGCCACCCAGGCCGCCCTGGCCGGGCTCTCCCAGCCGGTGGAGCTGATCATCTTCTCCACCCCCTGGTGCCATGCCTGTCCTTACGCCAAGGCCATGCTGGTGGAGTTCTCCCGCGCCAACCCCCTGATTCGGTTTCAGGAGGTCAACGCCGAGGAGGAGCTGGAGCTCGCCCGCCGACACGGGGTGTACCGGGGGGGACGGCTGGTGGTGCCGGCCATCTTCCACCCCCCCAGCGGGCGGACCGTCTTCGGGGTGGAGGACTTAGAAGCTCGGCTGTTGGACCTCATTTTGGGGGACTAGGGTGACCGCCGGGAAACTGCGGCGGCTGCGGCGGGGGAGCCAGGGATTGGGGCTGCTGTTGGGCCTGTTTGGCTTCACCGGCATCGGCATGACCCACCTCATCTTCCCCGGGCTTCACTGCTACGCTTGCCCCTTGGCCGTGACCGTGTGTCCCATTGGGCTCCTGCAGAACCTCATTATCAATGGCACCGTGCCCCTGTATCTGTTCGGGGCGGTGGCTGCCTATGGCTTGGTGTTGGGGCGGGGGTTCTGCGGTTGGTTCTGTCCCTTCGGCACCCTGAACGACCTGCTCTCCTTCCGCAAAGCCCGGTTCTTCAACGCCCTCTCGCCCCTCAAGTTCATGGTGCTCCTGGGGACGGTGGTGGCTGCCTGGCGCTTTGCCGACACCATGTTCTGCAAACTCTGTCCCGCAGGGGGGTTGGAGGCATCGCTCCCCTACTTCGGCCTGGGGGTGGCCAAGCTCAACACCCCGTTTTTGGTCCACATGGGCACCTTGGGGGCGGTGCTGGTGGGGATGGTGCTCGTCTCTCGCTTCTGGTGCCGCTACCTGTGTCCCATGGGGGCCCTCTTCTCGCTGTTCAACCGCCTCAGCCTGTTCGGCCTCAGGCTAAAGGCCGGGAAGTGCGCCGGCTGCGGGGTGTGCGCCCGCGCCTGTCCCATGGGCCTCAAGCCCCACCGCCAGATCAACAACACCGACTGCATCAAGTGTGGGGAGTGCGTGGGGGCCTGTGCTGCCGGCGCCCTGGAGATCGGCTTCTTCCTCCCGGGAAAGGAGGGCCGTGTACCGGTACGCGCTCTTGGGGTTGGTGCAAGGCCTCACAGAGTTCCTGCCGATCAGTAGCTCCGGCCATCTGCTGTTGGCCCAGCACCTGTTGGGGGTAGACCCCCCTGGCCTGGCCCTGGAGGGGGTGGTGCACCTGGCCACCATGGCGGCGGTGGTGATTTACTTCCGGGGTGAGCTGTGGCGGTTGGTGGCCGGTGTGCTTCGGGGCCGGGCTGAGCGCCACTACCTGGGGTTATTGGTGGTGGCGGCCCTGCCGGCCGGGGGAGCCGGGTGGCTGCTGAAAGCCCAGCTAGAGTGGGCCTTCTCCTCCCTTTCCCTCACCGGGGCCATGTTCCTCTTGACCGCCGGGGTCTTGAGCCTGAGCCGGCTCCAGCGAGGGGCGCCCCAGGCCCCCAGCCTCCGTCACGCCCTGGCGGTGGGGTTGTCCCAAGTGGTCTCCCTCTTCCCGGGAGCGTCGCGCTCCGGGCTCACCATCTCCGTTGGCATCTTGTCCGGGCTTTCTCCCCGGGAAGCGGCCCAGTTTTCCTTCCTCCTCTCCCTGCCGCTGATCGCCGGGGCCGGAGCAGTGGCCCTGGCCCAGGCCCCGCCCGGGGAGGCCAGTGCCCCCGGGCTGGGGGTGGCTGGCCTCTTTGCCTTTGCCAGCGGTCTTTTGGCGATCCACGTCTTGCTCCGGGTGGTGGCCCGGGGCCGCTTGGGGGCCTTCGCCATCTACTGCGTGGCCCTCGGCGGCTTGGCCTTCGCCCTGGCCTGAACCCAGGACGCCTGTCCCCATTCCTCCGGACAGTTGCCCCCCCGGGCCAGCGCGCTTGCCTTCCCCCACCTTCCTTTAGCTCCGGCTTTCCCCGCCCACGGGGGGTGGGCCGGTTATCACTTTCCCGGCAAGCTGTTCCCGGAACAAGAAGAGGGTGAAACCGATGCCCAGAAAAGGGTGGCTACTTGCGGTGCTGGCACTGACGGCCAGCGTGGTGGGGGCAGCGGACACGGTTTTCCTGCGCCCAGGGCAATCGTTGACCGGCGAGGTCGTCTACCTGGGGGACGAGGGATTGGTGCTCTCTCTCCCTGGGCAAGGGAACCAGTTCATCCCTTGGGAGCAAGTCCTCCGGGTGGAGTTTTCCCTGCGCGCCCCCATGAGCGGGCCTGCCCCAGCAGAGGTGGGGTGGAACAACGCCCTGTTCACCGCCTGTCATCAGCTGGCTGAATTGAACCCCTGGCGCACAGCCGGGATCCACCTGGGACTGACCTGGGTGGGCTATGCCCTGGCCCGCTATCTTGAGGACCGGTGTGGGGCCCTCAAGAGGGGGACCCTGTCCTGCGTGGTGGCCACCTTGGGGGTGGCGAAGACGCTGTGGGAGCTGTTTCAAATCCCCCACCGGCGGCGGCAGCTGGAGGGGGAGATCGCCCGCCTGCGGACCCTGGGGGCCGCCCAGGGTTACGTGTTTCGGGGCTGCTATGTGCTATCCCAGTGAGCTCGCCGGAGGTGGGGAATGCAGGAGCTGTGGAGGGTTCAACCTAACTTGGAGGGTTTGAGTGCGGAACGCTAAGAAGTAAGGAGGGTATCGTGCGGGTGGCTTTTTTGCTGACGATGCTAGCTGCGACTGCGGTACCAACTTGGGGAGAACTCGTGTTCCCAGACGCCTTTTGGGGGGAAGGCCGGCCGGCCGGCGAACACCTGTGGGTGGACACCGGCGGTTGGGCGCGCTGGGAATTCCAGCGGGTGCCCCCCACCGGCCACCAGCTGAGCCTGGACATCATGGTTTGGCTCCGTGATCCCACTCCGCAGGAACTGCCGGTGTGCCTCAGGGTTTCCACTCCCTCTCTGGACTATTGGCGTAGCCTGTATGTGTCCCTTTTACCCTGGCAGCGTTCCGGAAGCGCGGTCCTCTATCGGGCGCGAGTATGGTTTTTCCGCCGAGAACTTCGCCTGGGTTCACGCCTGTCCCTGCTCCTCATTCCTCAGCTCGGGGGGCTGGCAGTGTCGGTTTCGCGCACCTCCGCCGTGCTGGCAATTGCGGAGGGAGGGGGGGGCACCACTTCGGTCTCGGGGCAGGGAGGAGGAGTCGTCCAATCGCCGCCCCAGGCGAGATGGCTTCCCGAGACGATCGGCACCCGGCAGCGCATTTACCTTTCACCTGGGGTCTATCTCGGGGAAGTGGGGGCGGTGGTCCCCGGACATTACCCTGACCGGGAGGATTGGCTGAGGGTGAACCTGCTGCCTGGCCAGGTACTCCGGGTGAGCTTGGTGAGCCTGCACGGGGAATGTGGGCTCGCCCTTTACGACCCCAGTGGGAGGCCCCGGGTGGTCATGGAGCCCAGCTCACGGCTGGGCCTGGAATACCGAGCCACCCAGCGAGGAGCGTGGCAGCTCCGGGTAAGGTGTACCCAGCCCGCGGGGGGAGCCCGCTACCGGCTAGAGGTGGCCATCGATGGCGGACTCCCCTAGCAGGTGAGGTGGAACAGGGCACACACCCGCTTGGTGTGTGAGAGCTCCCCGAAGGCCTCCACCGCCTCCGCCGTCTTCAGGGGGAGCAGCTCCACCCCTTTTTCCCGCGCTGCCTGCTCCGCCTCGGGGGTCACCCGCAGCATCCCGCTGAAGCCGGTGCCGACGATGATCACCTCGGGGGACTGGGCCAGGGCGGACTCGAGGTCCTCCGGGTGCACCCTGTGTCCCTCCCGGCGCTGCCAAGGGTAAGCCCCACTGGGCAACACCATCACATCTTCCGTCCACTCCTTCCCTTCTACCTCGATCCGGCCGAACCTGTAGCCCGTAACCCGCATCCTGCCTCCTTGACTTGAAGGGCCGTTCTCCTCCCGGTTAAGATAGCAGGCAGATGCCGAACCGTTCAAGAGACAATGGCCAGCGGCTCTCCCACCACCCCATCCTGGAGTTCCCCCGCGGGAGGAAGCTTACCTTCTTCTTCGACGGTCGGCCCATCACCGCTTATGAGGGGGAGACCATTGCGGCTGCCCTGCACGCCGCGGGGATCCGCATCCTCACGCACACAGAGGCCGGGCGCCCCCGGGGGCTGTTCTGTGCCATCGGCAAGTGCTCTTCCTGTCTGGTAACTGTGGACGGGGTGCCCAATGTGAAGGGGTGCGTGACCCCGGTGCGGGCCGGGATGCGGGTGGAGAGCCAGCGAGGACCGGGCCGAATAGATCCTAGTTTTCGACCTCGGGGTTTGGCTCCGGTACACCAGCGGGCGGAAGTGGCCATCGTGGGCGGGGGACCGGCCGGGCTGGCCGCCGCCCAAACCCTCCTCTCCCACGGGGTGAAGCCCCTGTGTTTGGATGAGAACCCCCATCCCGGCGGGCAATTGGTGAAACAGACCCACAAGTTCTTCGGCTCCCGGGCGGAGAAGGCGGGCACCAGGGGGCACCGCATCGCCCAGGAGTTGCTGGCCCAAGTGGCCTCAGAGGTGGAACTGCTCGCCGGGGCCCAGGTGTTGGGGGCCTATGAGGAGGAAGGCCGGCTGCTGGTGGCCTCCCGGGCCGGCAGGCTCCACCTGATCCAAGCCCGGCAGCTCATCGTGGCCACCGGGGCTCAGGAGCGGTTTTTGCTGTTCCCCGGCAACGACCTCCCCGGGGTGTACGGGGCGGGGGCGGTGCAGACGTTGATGAACGTTTACGGGATAAAGCCTGGGAGGAGGGCGTTGATGGTGGGGGCAGGCAACGTGGGGTTGATTGTGGCCTATCAACTCCTCCAGGCCGGGGTGGAGGTGCTGGGGGTGGTGGAGGTGCTCCCCGAGATCGGGGGCTATCACGTCCACGCCGCCAAGCTCAGGCGCCTGGGGGTGCCGATTCACACCCGTCATACCCTGATCGCCGCCCTGGGGGAGAGAGCAGTGGAGGCAGCGGTGATCGCCGAGGTGGACGAGGAACTGCGCCCCATCCCAGGCACCGAACGGGAACTTGAATTGGACCTGATTTGCTTGGCTGTGGGGCTCTCCCCTTCCACCCGACTGGTGGAGCAACTGGGGGCCCGCATGGCCTGGGTGGGGGAGCTGGGGGGATGGGTGCCGGTCCACGACGAGCGGATGGAGACCACGGTGCCGGGGGTATACGTGGCCGGGGATTGCGCCGGGATCGGTGAGGCGTCCACGGCCATGCTGGAGGGGAAGCTGGCCGCCCTTTCTGCTCTGGAGGGGCTGGGGCAGCGAGTGGAAGGGGAACGCCGCGGAGTTTGGCAGGCCCTGGCCCGGCTCCGAGCTGGCCCGTTCGGCCGGCGGCCCCGCCTCGGGAAGGAGAAGCTTTTATCGTTGATGAAGGAGATGGCCTATGGCTAGCTTCCGCAGGACCGGGGTGCTTTCCCTGGCCGAGCTTGCGGGTCAGCTCCCCCCGCTAGAGAGGTTGAGAAAGGGCCCCTGTGCTGCCATCGAGTGCGTGGAGGAGATCCCCTGCAACCCCTGTGAGGAGGCCTGTCCAGCAGGGGCGATCTCGGTGGGGGAGGAGATCACCTCGGTGCCTCGGCTCGACTTCCAGCGCTGCACTGGATGTGGGGCCTGCCTGGCTGTCTGCCCTGGGCTGGCCATCTTCCTCCTGGACCTGTCGGGGGACCGACCTCGCCTCACCGTGCCCTACGAGCTTTTGCCGGTGCCCCAGCCGGGGGAGGAAGTGGAGCTTCTCTCCCGGGCCGGGGAGGCAGTGGGCCGGGGGAAAGTGGTTCGGGCCCGCCGGGCCGGAACCACCTGGCTCCTCACCCTGGAGCTCCCCTCAGAGGGCCTCCTGTGGGAGGCCCGCGGGGTGCGGAGGGGCAAATGACCCGCAATCCCACCATCCTGTGCCGCTGTGAGGGGGTGACCCTGGCCGAGGTGGAGGAGGCCATCGACCAAGGGTACGACACCTTGGGGGAGTTGAGGCGTCACCTCCGGGTGGGGATGGGGCCCTGCCAGGGGAGGACCTGTCTGCCGCTGCTGGCGGCGGTGCTGGCGAGGAAGACCGGACGCCGCCTGGAGGAAATCCTCGGCCAGACCACGGTGCGCCCCCCCCTCGCCCCCGCCCCGGTGGGGTTGTTCTTGGAGGGAGAGGGTGTGGACCAAGGCTGAGGTGGTCATCATCGGCGCCGGGGTCACCGGCGCTGCGTTGGCCTACAACCTGGCCAAGCGGGGGGTCCGCGATGTGTTGATCCTGGAGCGAGAATTCCCCTGTGCCGGGGCCACCGGCCGCTGTGGAGGCGGCATCCGCCAGCAGTTCACCACCGCCCCAAACATCCGTCTGGCCATGGGCTCGGTGCGCATCTTCAGCCGGTTGACAGAGGAACTGGACTGCGACATCGAGTACGTGCAGGGGGGGTACCTGATCCTGGCGGAGACGGAGGAGGAGCTGGAGCTGCAGCGGCGGGCAGTGGCCCTGCAGAACAACCTTGGCCTCCCCTCCCGCAGGCTCGCCCCGGAGGAGGTGCCGGAAATCTTCCCCCTGTTCGACCCCTCGACCATCGCCGGGGCAACCTTCTGCCCCACGGATGGCCACGCCAACCCGTTCCGGGTGGTGGAGGGCTATCTGCGGGCCGCCCGGCGCTTGGGGGTGCGGCTGGAGAAATTCACCCCGGTCACCGAACTGGTGGTGCGGAAGGGGAAGGTGGTGGAGGTGGTCACCCCCCGCGGCCGGGTGGGGGCCGGAGTGGTGGTCAACGCCGCCGGTGCTTGGTCCAAGCGGGTGGCTGCCCTGGCGGGGGTGGAGCTCCCCAACCAGCCGGTGCGCCATGAGATCCTGGTCACCGAGCCGGTGAAGCCCATCACCCAGGTGATGGTGATTTCTCTCCACAGCGGGCTCTACTTCTCCCAAACCCAGCACGGCCAGATCGTGGGGGGAATCGGGGACCCCAGCGAACGTCCGGGCTACAACCTGGGCTCCAGTTTCAAGTTCTTGGGCAGGTTCTTGCGGGAACTCGTGCGACACGTGCCGGCCCTGGGCCAGCTGGCGGTGCTGCGGCAGTGGGCGGGGCTCTATGACGTGACCCCGGACGCCCAACCCATCCTGGGGCCTACCCCGGGGCTGGAGAACTTCATCCAGGCCAACGGCTACTCCGGGCACGGGTTCATGATCGCCCCCCAGGTGGCGGAGATCTTGGCGGACTGGATCGAGCGGGGAGAGATGTCGGAGGATTTGGAGCGCCTGTCCTTGAGCCGGTTCGAGGGGGAAGTGGAGGGCGAGGGGTTCGTGGTGGGCTGAGGTCTTTCCCGGTGGGATCAGCCGCAGGGCAAGGGGTTGCAAAGTGGGGGTGGCGGGTTAAAATGACAAAAGGATCTTAATATCACTATCAGGGGGACACATGTTCAGCCAAGCCACAAAGTACGCCCTGGCCGCCCTCACCCAGCTCGCCACCCGGCCCACCCCTATCTCCCTCCGCCCCCTGGCCGCCGCCGCCCACGTCCCCCACCCCTTCCTGGCCAAACTCGTCCCCACCCTGGTCCGGGCCGGCATCCTCGCCTCCAGCCGGGGGCGGGGCGGGGGGGTGCGCCTGGCCCGGCCAGCCCAGGAAATCTCCCTGCTCCAAGTGGTCCAGGCGGTGGACGGTCGCCGCCTGGAGGAAGAGTGCCCCTTCCACCCCCAACCCTGCCCGGGGGATCCCCACTGTCCGTTCCGCGAGCTGTGGGACCCGGTGCGGGAGGCACTCATTTCGTTCTTGCAGAGCACCACCCTGGCCGACCTGGCCCGGGCGAAGACAGGAGGCAAAAGATGAGCGAACTTTTGGGAAATGACCGCAAACACACGTTTCGGGAACTGCTGCGGCGGGCCCACGCCGGCGAGCCGCCGGAGGAGCTGGCCCGCGAGTACGGGGACTTCCTCGCCTCCCTCACCCCGGCTGAGATCGCCCAGCTGGAGCAAGAGCTGGTGCGGGAAGGGGTGTTGAAGCGGGAGGAGCTCCTCAAGGTGTGCGACGTCCACATGGCCGCCCTGCGGGCGGCGCTGGAGAGAAGCGAACCCACCACCCCACCTTGGCACCCCGTCCACATCCTGATGGAAGAGCACAAACACCAGCTTGCCCTGGCAGACGAGCTGAGGAAGCTTTCTGCTGAAGGCGAAGCGGCCTCCCAAAAGCTTGAGGAACTCACGCAGGAACTCGCTGAAGCCGAATCCCACTACCTGCGTGAGGAGAACGTGCTTTTCCCTTATCTAGAGAAGCACGGGATCAGCGAGCCCCCGGCGGTGATGTGGATGGAGCACGACCGCATTCGGGGGCTGAAGAAGCGCTTGGGGGGTGCGCTGGCAGCGGGGGATTTTTCTGAGGTGGCCTCCCTCGCCCTGGCCTTGGCCGAGACCCTGGCCGCCCACTTCGCCAAGGAGAACAAGATCCTGTTTCCCACCGCTCTCCGGGTGATCGGGGAAGCGGAGTGGGGGGCCATCCGGGCGGAGTTCGACCAGCTCGGCTACTGTTGCCACACCCCCCCTCCGCCCCCGGCCGGCCCCGCCCAGGAACCGGCTCCCACCCCTCCGAAAGGCGAGATCCAGCTCGAGACCGGCTACTTCAGCTCAGAAGAGCTGGAGGCCATCCTGAACACGCTGCCGGTGGACATCACCTTCGTGGACGCAGACGACCGGGTGCGCTACTTCAACCAGGCCGCCGACCGGATCTTCGTGCGTTCCAAGGCGGTGTTGGGCCGCACTGTCCAGAACTGCCACCCCCAGAAAAGCGTCCACGTGGTGAACAAGATCCTGGCCGACTTCCGGGCCCGGAGGCGAGACCGGGCCGAGTTCTGGATCCGCATGGGAGAGAAATTGGTGCTCATCCGCTACTTCCCCGTGTGGGGGAAGGACGGGCGTTACCTGGGGACCCTGGAGGTGACCCAGGACATCGCCCCCTGGCAGGGGATCCAGGGGGAAAAGCGGCTGCTCGACCAGGAGGGATGACTTGAAATGGAAGCGAGGCTTTTCCAGCCGCTGCCGGAGTTGACCCTGGGGGGTAGGGAGGGAGAGCCTGTCCCCCTGTCCAGCTTCCAGGGCAAGTACCTGGTGCTCTATTTCTATCCCAAGGCCAACACCCCGGGCTGCATCCAAGAGGCGGAGGAGTTTTCGCAGTTGCTCCCTGAGTTCGAGCGCCTGGACGCGAGGGTGGTGGGGGTATCCCGGGATTCTCCCCAAGTACAGGCCCGGTTTGTGGAGCGGCGGGGGCTGGGGGTCACCATGCTGTCCGACCCCGCCGGGGAAGCTCACCGGGCCTTCGGGGTGTTGAAGCCAGGGGGCGGGGCCCAGCGGGCCACCTTCCTCATCGACCGGGTGGGGGTGATGCGGTGGCGGTGGCCTAAGGTGCGGGTGTCCGGCCACGCCCAGGAGGTGCTCGCCCACCTGGAGGCCCTGTACCTGGCCGACCAGCTGGTCAACCCGTTTATCCAGGCCCGCCGGGCCAAGCGCGCCCTCTCCTCCCGGCTCGTGCCGCGGGAGCTGGTGGACCGCCTGGTGGAGGCCGCCCACCTGGCCCCCTCCTGCTTCAACAACCAGCCCTGGCGGCTGGTGGTGGCCGCCGGAGAGACGTTGGCGCGGGTGAAGGAGGCCCTGTCCAGCGGGAACTATTGGGCAAAGCCGACCCCGGTAATCATCGCCGTGACCTCGCATCGGGACCTGGATTGCAAGCTGAGCGACAACCGCGATTACTTCCTGTTCGGTTGCGGCATGGCTGTGGGGAACCTGATGATCCAGGCTACCCAGCTGGGGCTGATCGCCCATCCCATCGCCGGCTACAGCCCCCAGCGGGTGAAAGAGGCCCTGGGGATACCAGCCGATTACGTGCTCATCACCCTGGTGGTAGTGGGCTGGCCGGGTGATCCGGCGGGCCTGTCAGACAAGCACCGCAAGCTAGAACTCTCCCCCCGGGCTAGGAAGCCCCTGGCTGAGGTGGTGTTCTGGGAGCGATTCGGCCGGGGGATGCAGGCGGAGTGAAAGGAGAGAGGATGGCAAACGAGGTTCTGAAGGCAATACGGGAACGCCGGAGCGTGCTTCGCTTCGCAGAGGAGCCGGTTCCGGAAGACAAGCTGGAGCTGATTTTGGAAGCTGGCCGCTGGGCCCCTTCTTATGCCAACTCCCAGCCCTGGAAGTTCATCGTGGTGCGGGACCCGGAGAAGAAGCGGAAGTTGGGGGAGTTGGTGGAGAGGATCGTCCTGGGGAGTCGGGGCAGGGTGGCGGTTTCCGGGCGCGGGTTGGGAGACCCCCCCTTGGTGATCGTGGTGGTGGTGGACCCTCTGCGGGATCCCCGTCACTTCCTGGAGGCGGGGGCAGTGGCCACCCAGAACATGGCCCTGGCCGCCCACTCCCTGGGCCTGGCTTCCTACTGGGCCGGGGTGTATGAGCTCGGGGGAGGCCGGCATTCGGTGGAACGCCAGGTGAAGAAGATACTTGCCATCCCCAGGGAGCTGAGGGTGGTGGCCCTGCTTCCCATCGGCGTCCCAGCTTACCAAGCCGATTCGGAACGGGTGGAGCTTGCCAGCCTGGTGGCCCAGGATCAGTACCCAGAAAAGGCCTAACCCGAGGCGAAACCTGGCCAGAAAGCCGGGTGTAATTTAGAATGCTGTCAGCTCGAACACTAGCCCGGCGAGGAGGGATGCGCATGTGGAAGACGAACTGGTCGGTGTGCTTAGGAATAGTTGGCTTGGGTTTGGTGGTCTGGGCCGGTCCGCAGCTCCAGGTGGACCCCCAGGTATACGACTTCGGGTCGGTATATGAGGGCTATTTGGTGGAGGCCAGTTTCACCCTCACCAACGTGGGGGACGAGCCGTTGACATTCAGCCGCCAGCCCGGCACCTCCTGTGGCTGCACCAGCGCGCCGTTGCCCAAGCTGGAGCTGGCTCCAGGGGAGTCCATGCAACTCGTAGCCTATTTCGACTCCACCGGGTTCGGGGGGCGGGACATCCACAAGTACGTGTACGTTTACACCTCGGATCCCAGGAAGCCGGCCGTCACCTTGCTCATCCAGGGACATGTGGTGAGGTCCGCCCTGCACGAGGAGGGGGCCCCCCGGCTCTACCGCAGCTTCCGGGTGCTGATCGACCTGCGGACTCCCCAAGAATACGAGCAGGTCCATCTGCTGGGGGCAATCAACCTCGCCCCGGAGGAAGTGGAGGGGTGGTTGAGCCAGCTGCCTCCCTGGACTCAGGTGGTGGTATACGACGCCACTGGGACCCAAGCCGGGCAGTTGGCCAGCGAGCTTCACCGGCGTGGGTTCCGGGGGGTGCAGGCCATCGCCGGGGGATTGGCCGGCTGGTGGCGCGCGTTGGGGGATCACTACCTGGTCTGGCAACCCGGGGCAGAGCACGTCCCTCCTCCAGGGGCCCCGGCCGAGCCCACCGATGACTACCTGTTCATCGACCCACAAGACGTAGCCGAAACCTACTTGGTAGTGCTTGACCTCCGCCCGCCGGAGGAATTCGCCCAGGGGCATTTGCCCGGCTCCGTTAACCTGGAGCCCAGCCAGCTGGCCCAATGGGCCGCTTCCCTTCCCCCCATAAGCCCGGGAGGACGGCTCTACATCTGGTGCATCGATGGAGATGGGACCGTAGCCTGCCAGGCCGCCCAGTGGCTGTGGGCGAACGGGTACCCATTCGCCCGCTGTGTGGTGGGGGGGTTGGGCCAGTGGCAGGCCCGTTATCAAAACACCCTTTTGATCCCCTCCCCAGCTGATTGAGCGGGGCCACAGCCTTGTTCCACCGACCCCTGGGGCATCGTCTACCCCGGGCGGGAGGAGGGTGATCCCCGCTAACTGAAAAAGGAGGCACGGTGAACCGACGCGGTTGGCTCTGGCTGACGCTGGCCTTGGGGCTGGCCACGCTGCCGGCTTTCTCCACCGAGATAGTGTTTTTCTACGAGGTGGGTTGCCCCCACTGCGCCCGGGTTCAGGAGCTATTGGATCGGTTGGCCGGCGAACTCCCGGAATTGGTGGTGCGCAAGTACGAGATCCGGGAGCTGGGGGCGTTTGTGCTGTTGGAGAGGTTGCTTTCCGAGTATGGGGCGGAGCGCGGCCCGGTGCCCATCCTGTTCGTGGGGGACGTGGCGTTGGTGGGCGATACCTTTTACGGGCTGGGCCCTCAGCCGGAGGTGTTGCCGGGGCGGGCCGGGGAGCTGACCTTGGAGCGGGTGATCCGGGAGGCGGTGGCCACTGGTGCCCCTTCTCCCCTGGAGAAGATCCCTCAGACTGCCACCGAGGTGGTGTTCGCCCGGGGGCCAGGAGACCAGGAGCTGGAAACCCTGGTGTTGGAGTGGGCGGTCCAATACCCAGAAGTGGGGGTGCGGGAGCTTTTCCCCACCGAGCCGGCCGACGAAAGGCGCTTTTCCCAACTTCTCAAGCAGTACCGGGTGAAGGGAGAGCCGCCCGCCTTGTTCGTGGGGGATGCGGTCCTGATCGGTGGGGAGCTGCACATCGCCGGGCAGGCTCCCTTGTCTTGGCCTAGCTCGGAGGCCCGGACGGCGTTGGAAGCCGAACTCACCCGGGCCATTGAGGAAAAGGCCCTCTCCCCCTTGGCCCGAGTGGAGCTATTGGAGCAGCTCACCATCCCAGCGGTGGTGCTGGCCGCTGCCGCCGACTCGGTCAACCCCTGCACCTTCGCCGTATTGGTATTGCTTCTGGGCACCCTGATCGTGGCCGGCCGCCGGGGGAAGATGCTGGCCGTGGGAGCATCGTTCATCTCCGCCATCTACATCACCTACTTTCTCATGGGCTTGGGCATCTTCACCGCCATCCAAACTGCCGGGGTACAGCGCCCCTTCATCCTGGCCGTCTCGTCCCTGGCCATCCTTTTGGGGTTGTGGAACATGAAGGACTATTTCGCCTACGGCAAGTGGTTCACCATCGAGGTCCCCCAAAGGTGGCGTCCCGTGGTGAAAAAACTCACCAGCTCTGCAGTCACCGTGCCGGGGGCGTTCGCCGTGGGGGTGCTGGACTCGTTCTTCCTTTTGCCCTGTTCCTCCGGCCCCTACATCGCCATCTTGGCCCTGCTCTCTGCCGCCACCACCCGGGGCACGGCCCTCCTGTACCTCCTCTTTTACAACCTGATCTTCGTGCTGCCGCTGGTGATCATCACGTTGGCCATCAACTTCGGGTTCACCACCACTGCCCGGGCGGAGCGGTGGCGCTCGGCCCGGCTGGGCAAGCTGCACCTGGTGGCCGGGGCGGTGATGTTCGCCCTGGGGGTGGGGATGATCGTGGCCTTGCAGCTGGGTTACCTGTGAGCCTGAGGCGCTGCTGAACGACCAGCGGGCTCAAGCGACCAATCCCTGCTGAGGCAAGGGATGTGGCCCGCTGTCTCCTCCGAAGTTCCGCCCCTCGTCCACACCTCCTCCATCTGGCCTCGCTAAGGTGGGATTGAGGAGGAGAGATGAGCCTGAAAAGAACTTTGCTGATCGGAGTGTTGGGGCTGGGGGTCCTCTCCCTCGCTGGGTTCACCTATTCCCGCTGGGGGATGGGGGCTCCGGGCGGTTGCTTCCCTTGGGGGGGCGGTCCCCAGCTGATGAGGGTGGGAACCCCCGCGGAGGCAAGGGAGGCAGTGGAGGCCTATCTGGCCCCATACCCCGAGCTGAGGGTGGCCGAGGTCATGGAGTTCTCCAATCACTTCTACGCTGAGGTGGAGGAGAAGGAAACGGGGATCGGGGCCATGGAGCTTTTGGTGTGGCGGGACGGGCGGGTGACCCCCGAGCCGGGCCCCAACATGATGTGGAATCAGAAGTACGGCCACCGGGGAATGATGGGAGGTGGGATGATGGGTTTCCAACCTTGGGGCGCTGTTTCCCCAGCTCAAATGCCGATTCGCCCGGAAAAGGCCCGGGAGATCGCCCGCCAATACCTGGTGGGGGTCATGCCCGGGGCGGAAGCCGGTGAACCAGAACCATTCTACGGCTACTACACCCTCCACGTGCTGCGAAGTGGGAAGATCATCGGGATGCTATCGGTAAACGGTTACTCCGGCGCCGTGTGGTATCACTCCTGGCATGGCGAGTTCCTGGGGATGGAGGAGGGGCACGATGAGTAGGGTTCTGAGCAAAAGTTACGCCATGGAGGTGGTGTTGCCCCTGCCGTTTGAGAGGGCGCTGGCCAAAGTTAAGGCAGCCCTCAAAACCCAGGGATTCGGCACCCTCACAGAAGTGGACGTACAGGCAACCCTCAAGGAGAAGCTAGGGCTTGAATTTCGTCCCTACGCCATTCTGGGCGCCTGTAACCCTGCCCTCTCCAGCCGGGCCTTGGCCGCGGAGCTGGAAGCAGGGCTTGTCCTCCCCTGTAACGTGGTGGTGTACGAAGAGGGGGACAGTACCAGGGTGTTGATCGCCGACCCGGTGACCATGATGGCCCCGCTGGAGAGACCAGCTCTCGACGAGGTAGCCCGGGAGGCCAAAGTGCGCCTGCAAAGTGCGCTCGCTGAGCTCACCGGCTGACTGGAATTTCCAAGTTGTCTCTCTGGCGGGGAAAGGGGCGCGGTGTAGCTCTGCTTCCAAGCCACCCCCTGTTCCCCGGGGAGAGCTGGGTTTGTCTTCGCATAGACCAGGTGCTAGGCTCACTGGGGCCTGACGAATCTTAGGGAGCTGGAGGAGGGAATATGTGGGGTTATGGAATGCACGGAGGTTGGATGGCCCTGTGGGGCCTACTGGGCTTGTTCGTGTTGGGCACGGTGATCTACATCGCCGTCCGCTTGGCCCTGGGAAGCCACCGTCACGATCACGACCCGGAGGACCGCAACGGCTCCGGCCACTGCTGCTGAGGGGGACGGATGGCGGTCAGGGACCCGGTGTGCGGCATGGAGCTCGAGGCGTCTGCGGCCGCCGAGACCCGGGAGTTCGGGGGGAGGACCTTCTACTTCTGCTCCGCATCGTGTGCGGAAAGGTTCGATGGGGAACCGGAGGTATACGCCGGATCCCCGGGGAGAGGCCCGGGGCATGGTGCCCACAGCGGACACGTAGGTCACGGGGAGCAGGGGGGCCACGCCGCCCATGAGGGCCATGGTGGCATGGCCCACGGTGAACACAAAGGCCACGGTGGGCACGGGCATCGCAATCACCATGCCCATCACGCCCGGATGGTGGCCGAGTTCCGTCGCCGGTTCTGGGTCTCTCTCGCGCTCACCGTACCCATACTGCTGCTTTCCCCCCTGATCCAGAGGCTCCTTGGGCTCCCCGGGGCGCTCTCCTTCCCGGGCTCGAGCTATCTTCAATTGGTCCTGGCCTCGGCGGTCTACTTCTACGGGGGCTGGCCGTTCCTGAAGGGGCTGCGGGAGGAACTCGGGAGGCAGCAGCCGGGGATGATGACCCTCATCGCCCTGGCGATCTCGGTGGCCTACGTCTACTCCGCCGCGGTGGGGTTGGGCCTGCGGGGGCAGGTCTTCTTCTGGGAGCTGGCGACCTTGATCGACGTGATGCTCCTGGGGCACTGGATCGAGATGCGTTCGGTGATGGGGGCCTCGAAGGCGTTGGAGGAACTGGCCCGCCTCATGCCCTCCACCGCCCACCGCCTGGCGGACGGAACGGTAGAAGAGGTTCCCATCGAGGCCCTGAAACCGGGCGACCGGGTCCTGGTGAAGCCCGGGGAGAAGATCCCGGTGGACGGCGTGGTAGCAGAGGGCCGCACCACGGTGAACGAATCCATGCTCACCGGGGAATCCCGCCCGGTGGAGAAGGGGGTGGGGGACGAGGTCATCGGTGGGGCGATAAACGGGGAGTCGGCCATCACCGTGGAGGTCAAGCGCATCGGGGACGAGACGTACCTCGCCCAGGTGATCGAGCTCGTGAGAAAGGCCCAGGAGGCCCGCTCCAGGACCCAGGACCTGGCGAGCCGGGCAGCCCTCTGGCTCACCCTGATTGCCATCGGCGGGGGGACGGCCACCCTACTGGGGTGGCTGGCGGCGGGGCAGAACTTCAACTTCGCCCTCACCCGCATGGTCACGGTGATGGTGATCACCTGCCCCCATGCGTTGGGCCTTGCCATCCCCCTGGTGGTCTCGGTATCCACCGCCATCGCCGCCCGGAGGGGCTTTTTGATCCGGGACCGGACCGCGTTCGAGCGCGCCCGGGGTCTCCAGGCGGTGGTGTTCGACAAGACCGGGACCCTGACCCTGGGACAGTTCGGGGTCACCGACGTCGTGGCCCTCTCCGACCTCCCCGAGGGTGAGGTGCTGCGGCTGGCCGCGGCGGTGGAGTCCCGCTCCGAGCACCCCATCGCCGCGGGGATCGTGGCCGCCGCCCGGGACCGGGGGATCGCGATCCCCGAGCCCCGGGACGTCAGGGCCATCCCCGGCCGGGGGGTGGAGGGGAGGCTTGACGGGATGGAGATCCAGGTGGTGAGCCCGAGCTACTTGGCCGAACAGGGCCGTGTCCCCACGGACGAAAGGGTGAAGAAGCTCGCGGTCCAAGGGAAAACGGTGGTCTACCTCCTGGTGGACGGGGTTCCGGCGGGGGCCATCGCCCTGGCGGACATGATCCGGCCCGAATCCCGGGAGGCGGTGGATCGGCTCAAGGCCATGGGCATCAAGGTGCTCATGCTCACCGGCGACGCCGGTGAGGTGGCCGAGTGGGTGGCCGGGGAGTTGGGCCTCGACGACTACTTCGCCGGGGTCCTTCCCCATCAGAAGGCGGAAGTGATCCGGAAGGTGAAGGCCCAAGGGCTCACCGTGGCCATGGTGGGCGACGGGGTGAACGACGCCCCGGCGCTGGTGGAGGCGGACGTGGGGATCGCCATCGGCGCCGGGACCGACGTGGCCATCGAGTCGGCGGACATGGTGCTGGTACGGAACGACCCGCGGGACGTGGCCGCGATGATCGCGCTCGCCCGGGCCACCTACGGGAAGATGGTACAGAATCTGGGGTGGGCCACGGGCTACAACTCCTTCGCCATCCCCATGGCCGCCGGGGCGATGTACCCGGTGGGGGTGGTGCTCTCGCCGGCGCTGGGGGCGGCGCTCATGGCCCTGTCCACGGTGATCGTGGCCATCAACGCCCGCCTGCTCAAAAGTTGAGGGGCTGTGGACACCTTTGATCTCGCGGTTCTGGGGAGTGGGGCGGCGGCGTTCTCCGCCGCCCTGAAGGCCTCGGAGCTGGGGGCCAAAGTGGCCCAGTCCTTCACGCGGGACATCTCCCGCCTGAGCTGCTGCGCGGAGTGACCGGAGGAACCCGGTTCGGCTGGGATCTTGGGCGTTCTTCCTGAACGTCTCCTCCGAACCTCCATCCCCGCTCCACGGGCCCTCCACCCGGGAAGAGTAGAATAATTTTCAGAAACGTTCTTGGCAAGAGCCGGGGACGACGAACCGAGGAGGCTTCAAATGCAGAAACTATGGTACCTGGCAGTGGCCGGCGCACTGGCGGCCGGAATCTTCTTCCTGGCGGGGTTCGACGACCCCCGCGGCCGAGATTGGTCCCTCATGGCCCAGAACGCCCTCATCATCGGGGGCTACGGCGACAACTTCGCCTACTCCGGGGAGAACGTCCGGCCCCTCATGGGCACCGCCGTCCTCCGGGCCGACTCCGCCTTGGACGCCGGGGAACTGGTGGCCACCCTGCGCACCACCCCGGAAAGCGGCCCCATCCGCATGGGGAAGGATGTCTACCTGGAGGGCGAAATAAGGCTCGTCATGAGGACCTTCATCGAGGAGGCCCCGTTCATGGACGGCGGGATCGCCGAGTTCCTCTGGATCCACGGCGACACCGGCCAGGGCCCGCCGGTGATGCCCCGGCAGTTCGCGTTCCTGGCCGGCTGGGGCACCCTGGACATCTACCTCAACGGCGAGCTCCTCTACCAAGACCTGGACGGTCACTTCATGTACACCGAGCAGGCAAGGAGAGGGCCGGAGGCCGGTTATGCCGTGGCCCGGGAGGACGGCACCATCTACAACCCCATGCTCCCGGACAAGACCCGGTTCACCGACCCGACGAACGGGGAACTCCACATCGTGGCCCACTCCACCGTGACCGATCCAGATAACTTCCCTCCCCACTCGTTGTGGATCCACCTCAACTTCGCCGACGTGTTCGTGCAGGCCGCCCCGGTGGCTACGGTGAGCACCGTGGCACCGTAAAACCAATGGTCGGGGACCGCCCTGCAGGGGCGGTCCCCGACCTCAATCCGGGCCGAAAGAAGGCCCTTGAAAAGGAGGCAGCCATGCTGATGCGTGTGAGAGCGCTGTCGCTGTTGTTAGTTGTTCTGGCTGGTGTGATCGGAGCATCCCAAACTGCGCCCCCGGGCGGCTCCCCCCCTGCGGTCACGCTCCAGTTCGGCCCCTCTTCTGACCAGCTCCTGGAGGGGCTGGCCCGGGAGCTGAGCGAGGAATTCCGGGAACGGGCCCGGGAGCTGAGAGTCCGGCTTCCCGAGGGAACTCCCATCCCCGGGTTCGCCCTGGGGATCTTCCCCGATGGCAGCGCGGTGGCAGCCGTGCCCAGCGCGGAGCTGGTGGGGCTCAGTTCCCGGCCGCGGGGGGAGCTCCTCCTGGGGATGCTGTACCTCTCACCTCCCGCCGGGGCGGCCTTGCCGCGAGGCTTTTACAAGCTCGTCCTGGCCGGGGATGGGAGGAGAGTCCTTCTCGTCGGTGGTTCCCCCGGTGACGGCCAAGTGAGAACACTTCCGGCCCAGATCGAACCGAGCCGGGTGGACGCCAGCCTTTCCCCCTCGTTGACCCCCAGCTGGGAGATCTCCCCAGGAACCTCCGCCGGGGGGGCACAGCGGGCCAAGGTCAAGGTGTCTGTCCGGCTGGACAAGATCGTGATCACCATTGAGGTAGAGTGGTGAGCTGGGTGCCCCCGGCGGGGGTAGGTGTCCGCCGGGGGTTGATTTTTTGTCCCGGCCCGGGTAAGATGGAAATGCAAATAACTATCAATTAAGGAGGAGGCATGGTCAGAATCGGTGACAGAATCCCGGACCTCACCCTACAGGCCTTCCACCAGGGGGAAATCAAGCAGCTAAAACTCTCCGACTTCAAAGGGAAATGGCTCGTGATCGCCTTCTACCCCGCCGACTTCACCTTCGTCTGCCCCACCGAACTCGAGGAACTCGCCGATCACTACCAGGAGTTCCGAGAGCTCGGGGCCGAAGTCGTATCAGTGAGCACCGACACCGCCTACGTCCACAAGGCCTGGCACGATACCTCCCCGGCCATCAAGAAGATTCGCTTCCCCATGGCCGCCGATCCCGCCGGGGTGGCCTGTCGCGCCTTCGGCACCTACCTCCCCGCCGAAGGGGTGTCGCTGCGGGCCACCTTCATCGTGGACCCAGAGGGGGTGCTGCGGGCTATGGAGATCCACGACAACTCCATCGGCCGCTCCGCGGCAGAGATCATCCGCAAGCTCCAGGCCGCCAAATACGTGTCCGAACACCCAGGCGAGGTTTGCCCCGCCTCTTGGGAGCCGGGCAAGGAGACCCTAAAGCCGTCCCTGGACTTGGTGGGCAAGCTGTGAGGGGGTGCCTCGGCGGGGCCACCCCGCAGCCGGAAAAGGAGGTAGTATGAAAGTGTTTCTGGCGTTCACGGCGGTGCTCGTGCTGGGATACATGTCCCTGGGGGGCGGTTTTGCCGAGCGGGCTGAGGCCCGCTTCGGGGCCCTGGCCGCAGGGGACCTGGGGGCCCTCGTCGGGGCATACGCCCCGGGGGCCGAAGCCTTCTTCCTCGGCACGCCCCGGGCCGGGTTCCTGGCCGGTGAGGAGATCCCCTCCGCCTGGGAGGCCCTCCTGAGGGCGCTCCCCCCGGTGGAGCCCGGGGTGGTGGCGCTCCTCGAGATGCCAGGGGCAAGCACCGTGGTCGCCGCCCTCTCCCTGGGGGACGGGCTCCGGGCCATCTGGGCCCTGGCCTTCGACCCCGAAGGGAGGGTCGTCGGGGAGGACCTCCTCGTCTACGGGCTCCCCGGGCTCCCCCAGCCCCCGTACCCCGACGGGGTGATCGCCGCCGGAGAGTACCCCCACAGGGTCGAGGCGGCCGGGGTGGAGTTCTCCTTCCGCAACGGGACCCTGCTCCTCTTCGGGGCCCTGCGGTCCCCGGGGACCGGCTGGGTGGCGGTGGGATTCGACCCCGAACAGCGGATGCGGGGGGCGAACATCATCTTCGCCTGGGTGGACGGAGGCGGGGCCACGGTGGAGGACCACTACGGCAGCGGGCCCACGAGCCATGGGAAGGACGAACACCCCCACGTCTTCCTGGCCGCGGGGGCGGAAGCCAAGGGGGAAACCACGGTGGAGTTCGTGATCCCGCTCGCCTCCGGGGATCCGGAGGACAAGGACCTCCAGCGGAAAAGGTCCTACACCGTGATCCTCGCCTACCACCGGAGCCACGACGGGTTCCGGCGCCACACGGCCCGGGGCCGGGCGGAGATCATCCTGGATTAGGCCATGGGGGCCATAGCCCGGGCGGCATACGTTCAGATCCTCGGGTTCCCGGTGATCTTCTGGCTGGGGATCCTCACCTACGCCTCCCTCGCCGCCACGGTGGGCGCCATGGCCCTCGGCAGGCGGAGCCCCCGGAGGTTCAAGTGGCACCGGTACCTGGGGAGGATCACCACCCTCCTCGCCACCGTCCACGCCCTCTTCGGGATCTCCGCCTATCTCGCCTGAAAGAAAAGGAGGAGACATGTTGAAGGTAGGGGATCGGGCGCCGGATTTCCGGCTCCCGGATACGGAACTCGTGCTCCGTTCCCCCGGGGATTTCCGGGGGAAGAAGCTGGTTTTGGCCTTCTATCCCGGGGCGTTCACCTCCGTCTGCCAAAAGGAGCTGTGCAGCTTCCGGGACATGCTGGGGCGGCTCGAGGCCCTGGAGGCCCAGGTGGTGGGGGTCAGCGTGGACTCCCCCTTCGCCAACCGGGCCTTCGCCGCCGCCAACCGCCTCACCTTCCCCCTCCTCTCCGACTTCGGTGGAGCGGTGGCGCGGGAATACGGCGGCGTCCACGAGGACTTCCTGGGCATCCCCGGCTACACCGTGGCCAAGCGGGCCGTGTTCGTCCTCGATCCCGAAGGGGTGGTGCGCTACGCCTGGGTATCCGAGGACCCCGGGGTCGAGCCCCCCTACGGGGAGATCGAGGAGGCCTTGGGGGGGATTTAGTCCTCGGCGGACCCGGTGTGCTAATATGGCCTTCGAAAGGAGGGACGGATGAAGGGGAACGAGAAGCTCATCCGGGAGCTCAACAACCGGCTGCGGGAGGAGCTCACCGCCATCAACCAGTACTTCGTCCACGCCGAGGAGTGCGAGAACTGGGGCTACAAGCGCCTGGCCGAGGCCATAAAGGCCCGGGCCATCACCGAGATGCGCCACGCCGAGGCCCTCATCGAACGGGTCCTCTTTCTGGAGGGGAAGCCCATCGTGTCCGAGCTCGACCCCGTCCACATCGGCGAGGACGTCAGGGCCATCCACGAGAACGACCTCCAGAGCGAATACGCCGCCGACCGGGCCTACAACGAGACCATCAAGCTCGCCCAGGAGGTGGGGGACAACGCCACCAAGGTCCTCCTGGAGTCGATCCTCAAGGACGAGGAGGAGCACATCGACTGGCTTGAGGCCCAGCTCGACCAGATAAAGCAGATGGGCCTGGAGAACTACCTCACCGAGCAGATCGAGGAGGGGTAGTGGAGCTGGTGGTGCGGATCGCCGGTGCCGCGGGCCAGGGGGTGCAGACCCTGGGGGAGCTCCTCTCCCGGGCCCTCTTCCGCCACGGCCTCTTCGTCCACACCGAGATGAGCTACCACTCCCGCATCCGCGGCGGGGAGAACGCCTACACCATCCGCGTCTCCGACTCCCCGGTCCTGGCCACCAAGGAAAAGGCCCATGTGCTTTTGGCGTTGAACGACGAGATGCTCGCCCGCTACGGGTCCCTGCTCGTGGACGGGGGCGCCGTGATCTGCGACGCATCCCTTTCCCCCTCGGCCCGGGCGGTGAGGGTCCCCGCCCGGGAGCT